>JADKLW010000059.1_pt2 | contig 58213 bp, 35 predicted proteins | sample 8641881 | NCBI WGS metagenome assembly JADKLW01 (sample SAMN16272185, study PRJNA661076) | feces metagenome | isolation source: fecal sample from diarrhoea affected cattle B | host: Bos taurus | place: South Africa: Lokaleng Village, Mahikeng | collected 2019-09
TGCCGGAGTCATGGGAACGTCTCTCCCCTGTTTTATCGGCATCAAATGAGCGTTCACGCTGAGTGAAAGGTCTCTCTCCTCTCCTGTCTGACTTCTCCTCTCCTCTGTTACGGTTGTAATCACCACGCGGTGCATCCTCACCGGTGCTTTCGCTCCTGTTGGAACGGCGATAGCCCTCTTTTGAGTTTCGTTCCTGCTGCGCCTCTTTTCTTCTGCTATTCTCGCGGGAGTCATCACTCCTCGGGAGCTCTTTCCGTTTCCCGGAGAAGATCTCATACTCCCGCATCTCACACTCCAGGGCGCCGTTGTAAAGGAAAAAACGATTGGAATGCTTCAGGCCGATCGCATCGAACGACTCTTTCCTGTAACTCAGGACATAGGCATTGAATCCCAGGAAGACATGTTTCAGCCGTTCACCGATCATCGCATAGAGCGCTTCCAGCTCTTCCACTTTGATGCGTTCACCATAAGGAGGGTTGGTGATCAGCACACCTCCACCGGCAGGCGCTTCGGTGTATTGCTGCAGAGGCAGCACACTCAGATCGATATATTTTTTTAATCCGGCACTCTTGATATTTTTCTCCGCGATGGCGATGGCCATGGGTGAGATATCGGAACCAATGATGCGATGAGTGAACTCGCGAGCACCGGAATCATCATTGTAAATTGTGCTGAAGAGCTCCTCATCGAAATCTTTCCATTTCTCAAACGCGAAGTGAGGACGGTGTATGCCGGGAGGAATGCCCAGCGCGATCATCGCCGCCTCAATCAACAATGTGCCCGAACCGCACATAGGATCAACAAAGGTGCTCTCACCATGCCATCCCGACTTGAGAATCATGCCTGCTGCAAGCACCTCACTCAGCGGTGCTTCTGTTTGTGCCACACGGTAACCCCGTTTATGCAGCGACTCACCTGAGCTGTCGAGTGAAAGCGTACATTTGTTGTGCGCCACATGGATATTGAAGACGATATCAGGGTTGGAGACACTGACAGAGGGTCGTTTATCATACTTCTCGTTAAACCAGTCGGCAATAGCATCCTTCACCCGGTAAGCGACGAACTTTGAATGATGAAATATGTGTGAAAAGACTACGGCATCAATTGAAAAAGTGGTGTCCAGTGTCAGAAATTGTTCCCAATCAAGCTGCTTCAGTGCCTCATATACCTCGTCGGCATTCTCTGCCTTGAATGAATAGACCGGTTTTAAAATCCGCAACGCCGTGCGACAATGCAGGTTGGCTTTGTACATCAGTGCCTTGTCGCCGGTAAAGGAGACCATCCGCGTACCAATCTCCACATTGTCTGCACCCAGGGCAATCAATTCTTCAGCCAGCACATCTTCCAGTTCCGCCATGGTCTTCGCAATAAGCGGAAATTGTTGGGTTTCAATCATCTTTTCTGTCAATTATATGGGTACAAAGATAGTCATTTTATACTTCACTGTTTTACCTTTATCTTCTTCACTTTCGATTCGTTTCCAAATGCATCCAGTGCCGTCACCACATAAGTGTATCTCTTTTCCCCTCCCTCGTAAGGGAGCACGAAAAAATTATCAGGTGTCACCGTGACTATATTCTCTGCCCTGTGGATGTCTGCTTTCTGCTTGTGCTGAAAACGATACACGACAAATTTCCGGGCTGTTTCAGGATTCAACGGCTCTTTCATATGTGCCCATGTAAGAAAATGCATGTCCTCCGTGAACACCTCTGTAAGCTTCTTCACAGCGTCGGGCCGTCCCTCATGCATATGGGTGTAGGCCGGGATTAACGCTTTTGTGCGATGAATATCTGTTTTCAGCATCTCTGCAACGCCGGCAAAATTATCAAGGATCTGGTAGCCATACCAGTAGCAGTTACCATGCACGAACGACATCTCACGGGTCATCTCTATTTTTGTGTCAAGCTCATTCTTATCGATGCTGCGCTTCAGATCCTGTCCGATATAGAGATGTTGCCCGAAATTGTTGGCGTTCCACCAGTGCAACAGCGTGGTGTAATCGGCTGCAGGGTGCCCTCTCTCCCAGTATAGTTGCGGCAGGTTGTAATCGATCCATCCTTTCTCCACCCACAAACGGATGTCGGCATAGAGATCGTCATAATTCTGCAGGCCGTTGGTCTCACTCCCACCGGGATCACTGCGTTTGTTGCGGTATATCCCGAAGGGACTGATGCCGAAGCGTACCCACGGCTTAGTGCCGGCGATGGTGTATTTAATCTGCTGAATGAGCAGGTTCACGTTGTTACGGCGCCAGTCGCCCCGTTGTGAAGATGAGAAGCCCTGTGAAGCAGAAAACTCACTGAAACTGTGGTCATCGGGGAAAGGAGTGCCGGCAATGGGATAGGGGTAGAAATAATCATCCATGTGGATGGCATCCACATCATAGCGTGTGACGATATCACGCACCACCTCACAGATGAAGCTTCTGTTCTCCGGCAGGCCGGGATCAAAAAAGAGCTGGTTGCCGTACTGCACAAACCGCCCGGGATAACGATTGTAGATATGCCCGGGTGCCAGCTCGTTGCTGATATTCGTTTTCACCCTGTAGGGATTCATCCAGGCATGCAGCTCCATCCCCCGCTGGTGGCATTCATCAATGATAAAAGCCAGCGGGTCGAACGTCGCATCATCGGGTGCTTTACCCTGCTCACCCGTTAAAAACCGGCTCCAGGGCTCCAGCTCCGATTGGTAGAACGCATCTGCTTCGGGACGGATCTGAAAAATAACCGCATTGATGCCCGCCTCATCGAGCTGTCGTACCATATCGGCAAGATAGTGCTTCATGGCGGCACTGTTCATCTGCCGGTAGCGTGACTGTCCCACCGTCTGAATCCATGCCCCCCTGAACTCCCGCTTGGGTGTGGGATCTGCTTTTTGCGTAAGGGCATTTTTGGAGGTGCCGCAGGCCGCCACCAGGACGGTCAGAAGAAGAAAGAACAACTGACGGGGTAACTTATTCATAATAAAGGTCTATCGGAATATATCAGGGGATAAAAATATAATCATCGTTCTCCAGCAGATGATCCGCCAGATGCTTCTTGGGATAAACAACTATGCGGCTGTGATCGGGGAACCTGTTCTCCATACGGGTAGGCATACTCTCCATCACCGGAAGGTGGGAGACATAACCCACGTGGGCTGAGATCATAATGATCAGATCATCTTTCCTGATCTGGTCGCCGCAGGACAAGGGATTGTCCCAGTCGACAAAAGGCTGGAATATAAAGTTTCCTGTTTTCTTTTGTACTGCAATGATCTTCTGTGTATCAGGGTGACCCAGATGGAGCACCGGCACAGAGAGTTCGGAAGAGAGGGTGGATACTTTGTCTACCCACATGCTGAACCCATCTTCCTTCTCCACCGATGGTGGAGAGATAAGCACGATCCGTTTATGTGTGATCAGCTTCTGTTCCACATGGCATACAAAGAGATTCTTATCCATGTTCTTAATGATCAGATCAATCTTCTCACCCAGCAGCTTATCCCATAAGCCTGCCTTGCCCGGCCATCCCAGGATGACGATATCTGACATTGTCTCACGTGCCGTCCTTACGATGCCGTCCGCAGGATTATGATCGATGGTAGTGATAATATCCACATTCACCTCAGCCGCTTTTGCCGTGGCGACAAACTCCTGCAGCCTTTTCCGGAAACTGACTATATTTTTTTCTGCCTCCCGGTTATTGGGCACCACCCCCAGGAGTGAGATCGGGTTGACCGATTTCTTATCTTTCAGCAGCAGGGCCAGCTGCACGTGGTAACCAATATGGGAGGGGTTGGCAATAGGCACCAGTATCTTCTCCTGCGCGAACTCACCCATGGCGGAGGGTGTCAGCGGTGCATTCTCTTCGCTCAGGGCTATCTTCTTTGCCGATCGCTGTGTAAAGACGGATGCTACAATACAGGTGAGCAGAATGAGGATGATGGTCCCGTTCAGGATATACTCATCCAGTATGCCTGCCCTGTATCCTACAATGATAATGGCCAGGGTGGCAGCAGCGTGGGAGCTGCTCAACCCGAAGATAAGTGTTCTTTGCGTGGCGGTATAACTGAAAGTTTTTTGTGTGACGAAGGCAGCGATCCATTTCCCTATTAAAGCTACTATCGTAAGTGTCAACGCCACAATAATGGTCCGGGGACCATCGAATACCACCGAAATATCCACAAGCATACCCACAGAAATCAGAAAGATCGGAATAAAAAGGGCATTACCGAAAAACTCAATCCGGTTCATCAGTGCAGATGAGTGAGGGATAAGCTTGTTCAGTGCAAGTCCTGCGGCGAATGCACCAATAATGGGTTCAATACCCCCCAGCTCCACCAGAAACCCGGCGGAGAAGACGATGAACAGCACAAAAATAAAGTTGGTATATTTTTCCGATTCAGCCTTCTGAAAGAACCATTTGGCTATGCGCGGGACAATGAGGAAAATAATAAGAGAGAAGAGAACAAGAGAGATAAGCAGCTTCAGCAAAAAACTCAGATCCAGTCCCCCGTCACTGCCGGAGAGGACCATCGCCAGTATGATCAGCACTGCTGTATCGGTGAGGATGGTCCCCCCAACGGTGATGGCTACCGCCTGATTTCTGGCGACACCCATACGGCTGACAATGGGATATGCCACCAGCGTGTGGGTAGAGAACATGCTGGCCGTGAGAAAGCTGGCATTGGCATCGTAACCCAGCAGATAAAAACATACGGGATAACCGATGAGCAAGGGGATGATAAAAGTGTAAAAACCAAACGTAAGACTTTTGTTCCGGTTCTGCTTAAACTCACCCAGATCGAGTTCCAGACCAACAATAAACATGATATACAGCAGTCCTATGGTGGAGAATATCTCCACCCCCCCCTGGGTATGATCAATAAAGTTAAGCCCATAAGGGCCCACGATCACACCTGCCACGATCAATCCGATAATACTGGGGACATTAAAACGTTTAAGAAGTATGGGAGCCAGCAAAACAATCAGCAAAAGAATGGAGAATATCAATACCGGATTGGTGAACGGTAGAGTAAACTCATGTTGTAATTCAGTAAGAAAATCTGCCATTGCAATTACTATGTTGATGTGAATTTAGAGGTTACGTTCAGGCAATAACCTCCCTCATCTACAAAATTAAAAAAATATTTTGATTTATTCGACACACTCATCCTTTTTTGGAGTCTCGAAAGTGATTATCTTTGTGGGTTATTTATTCACGCTATGGACAATCAAAAACAGATAGAAATAAAGGGTGCACGGGTCAATAATCTCAAAAATATTGACGTTACCATCCCCCGCAACACCTTCACGGTGATCACAGGCCTCTCGGGATCAGGGAAGTCTTCACTGGCTTTCGACACCCTCTATGCTGAGGGTCAACGGCGTTATGTGGAGAGCCTCTCCTCCTATGCACGACAGTTCCTGGGGCGCATGAACAAACCGGAATGTGACTATATAAAGGGTATTCCGCCTGCAATCGCCATTGAACAGAAGACAACCTCCCGCAACCCACGTTCAACTGTAGGCACCTCCACTGAGATTTACGAATACCTGCGTCTTCTCTACGCACGTATAGGCAAAACCCTTTCACCCGTCACGGGTAAAGAGGTAAAACGTCACTATGTCAATGATGTGGTGGAGAAAATGCATGAATATCGCCAGGGTACACGTCTGGCAGTGCTCTCTTCCGTGCAGTTACGGAATAACCGTAACTTACGTGAGCAGCTGGAGATTCTGATGAAAGAAGGATTCACCCGTGTGGATGTGGGGGAACAGTTCTACCGCATTGATGAGTTGCTTGAACAAAAGAACCTCCCACCCGATGAAGAGGTGCTGCTGGTGATCGACCGTCTCTCCTGCTCTTCCGACAAAGCGAGTGTAAACAGGTTGAGCGACTCAGTGGAGACAGCCTTCCTTGAAGGGAACGGTGAATGTATTATCCGCTTCTGGGGCGAGAACGGCATGGAGAGCTTCCTGTTTTCAAATCGTTTTGAGGCCGACGGCATCATATTCGAGGAGCCCTCGGAAATGATGTTCAACTTTAACAGTCCCGCCGGTGCCTGTCCGAAATGTGAAGGGTTCGGCAAGATCATGGGTATCGATGAGAACCTGGTCATCCCCGACAAAAGCCTCTCGCTCCAGGAGGAGTGCGTACAGTGCTGGAGAGGGGAAAAGATGAGTGAATGGCGGCGGGAGTTCGTTCAGAATGCCTACAAGGCCGATTTCCCGATCCATCGCGCTTATATAGATCTGACCGACGAGGAGAAGGAGATCCTCTGGAACGGACGTCACGAACTGGAGATCTATGGCATCAATGATTTTTTCGGGATGCTCGAGAAAAATCTCTATAAGATCCAATACCGTGTGATGCTGGCACGTTATCGCGGTAAGACAGAATGCCCCCTCTGCAAGGGTGCACGCCTTAAGCCGGAAGCCCTCTACGTGAAGATCGGAGGCCTGTCGGTCTCGGAGCTGGTGCTGATGCCGGTGACAGAGCTGAAACTTTTTTTCAGTCAGCTGCAGCTGGATGATACCGATGCTGCCATTGCCGAGCGGCTGCTCACGGAGATCAACAACCGCCTGCAGTTCCTCTTGAATGTGGGACTGGGCTATCTCACCCTCAACCGTCTCTCCAACACCCTGTCGGGAGGTGAGAGCCAGCGCATCAACCTTGTCTCCTCACTGGGGAGCAGCCTTGTGGGATCACTCTATATCCTTGATGAACCGAGCATAGGTCTTCACTCCCGCGACACGCACCTGCTCATCGGGGTACTGAAGGAGCTGCAGCGTCTGGGCAACACGGTTGTGGTGGTTGAACATGATGAAGAGATCATCCGTGCAGCGGATTATATTATCGATATAGGCCCCAAGGCGGGACGACTGGGAGGAGAAGTGATGTATCAGGGTAATGTGGCGGAACTGGAGAAGGAGAGTGAGAGCTATACCGTCAGGTATCTTACCGGGGAAGAGCAGATTGAGGTCCCGGGTTCACGCCGCAAATGGAACAACTACATCGAGGTAAAAGGAGCACGTCAGAACAACCTGAAGAACATCGATGTGATGTTTCCACTGAACGTGATGACCGTAGTGACAGGTGTGAGCGGATCGGGCAAATCCTCGCTGGTGAACGATGTGTTTTACAACGCACTGCAGCATCATTACAAGGGTACGGCGCTTGAACGTGCTGAGTTCAACACCATCTCCGGCGATATCAAGCTTATGAAAGGAGTGGAGTATGTGGACCAGAACCCCATAGGCAAATCATCCCGCTCCAATCCGGTGACCTACCTGAAGGCATTCGATGAGATCCGCAAGCTCTTCGCGGCACAACCGCTTGCAAAACAGATGGATTTCACACCGGCCTACTTCTCGTTTAATGTGGAGGGAGGACGTTGTGAGGAGTGCAAGGGTGAAGGCACCATCACCGTGGAGATGCAGTTTATGGCAGACATAAAGCTTGAGTGTGAATCATGTCACGGTAAACGTTTCTCGCCCGAGGTGATGGAGATTGAATACCAGGGGCAGACCATCTACGATGTACTCGAGATGACCGTAAATCAGGCCATCGAGTTCTTCGGTGAACAGAAAGGAACCACAGAGAAGAAAATCACAAAGAAGATGCAACCACTGCAGGATGTGGGCCTGGGATATCTAAAGCTGGGACAATCTTCCTCAACCCTTTCGGGTGGTGAGAACCAACGGGTGAAACTGGCCTTTTATCTTGGTGAGGAGAAATCAAAACCGACCATTTTCATTTTCGATGAACCGACCACGGGTTTGCACTTTCACGATATCAAAACGCTCCTGAAAGCATTCAATGCGCTGATAGAGCGGGGACATACGGTGATCATCATTGAACACAATATGGAGGTGATCAAGTGTGCCGATCATATTATCGATATCGGACCGGAAGGCGGGAAAGAGGGGGGTTATGTGGTATGCTTCGGCACACCTGAGCAGATTACCGCCTGCGGAGAGTCACATACAGGTAAATTTTTAAAGGAGAAGCTGCCTTAAGAGGTATCACATTTTAGAACAGGTTTCTTCCTATCCAGAAAGCAATGATCACCGACAGCACCACGACAGCTGACCACCTCCCGAAGAAGATCTTCTCCAGCCGGGGATGGCGTTTTTTCCCGCCGAGATATTCCAGGTAAATACCCATAAAGATGTATGGCAGCGCCATCACCATAAAAGCGTTCTGCTTCAATGCACCCAGGATGTTGAGATGCAACAGATGATGAATGGCTCTTTGCGAACCGCACCCGGGACATTCAAAACCGGTGGTGAGGAGAAAGGGACATTTGGGGAAGAATGAATGGGTGTCGGGATCAAAAATGAAAAATAAGTACAACGCTGCCACAAGCATGATACTTATGGCAGCCGTTAATCCTATTTTAGTTACTCTGTTCACAATGGATGCAAGCGTTCTCAGAAGTTATACCCGCTTGCACTCTCTTCAATGATGCTCTCCATATATCCCGGCATATCACCGGTTGCAAACAGAATGATCGATACGATCCAATAAACAAGTCCAAACGAGAAAGCAATGATCGTCCACAGTCGCGCTTTCTTCGCCGCCCTCTCCGACTCATCGTACTGTCCGTTAAAGTAGAGTGAATCCACCTTTGCTGCATAGACAATCCCCACAATCCCCAGTGGGATACAGCAGAGTATCGTAGACACGATTGACTGCCATAGCCAGTTGTTGGGTTTCAGGGGTGGGATATCAACTGCCGGAGGATCCTGACGGGGAGGCTCATGATGGCGGGGTTCCTGAAGTGATGGATCCTGGAGTAGCGGTGCCTGTTGTGGCGGTACCGGGGGTGGCATCGAAGACTGATCCTCTGAGGATCGCTCTGTTTGATCTTCCATATTTTTTGTTTTATGTGTTCAACAATTCACCTATCCCTGCTACAGAACCCACAAAGACAAAGAGCAGTATGATCGTGACGATAATCAGCAACACCCATCCTATGGCAATCCACAATGCAATTTTGGTCCATTTGGCGGCTGAACGGGATGCTTCGGCTGAAGCAACATAATCACCCCTGTTAAAGAAAGACTCTACCTGGGCGGCATAGACAATACCTATGATCCCCAAAAGGCTAAGGAAGCTGCTGCAAAGAACGAATGGGAGGATGGTCACCAGAATAGATTCCACAAGCCATGTCTTCGGCATTGGCTGATGATCCTGTGACCCGTAGGGTGCAGCAGGCCTGTTGAATTGTGATTGCGGCATCTCTCCTGCCTGCACTGCTTCATGGGCAACGGATGAACCTGTAAAAAGAAAGCTTAACTCAGCCACCTCCTCAGCGCGCTTCCATTGTTCCATACCTTGTGTCCATACAAGTGTTTCATGCTTCACGTTCTCCTGTCTGAGTTCGTCGGGGGAGAAAGTGCCTTTCTGTTTACCTTCGGCGTCGATGTAAAAATAGCGATTCATAGTTTTTGATATTATTTATAATCTTCCGGGTTAATTCTTAAGGTACGTATATTATTGTTATTTTCATCAGTATAGATATATTCAATCACTACATTGTTTTCTGTAAATATTCGCAGATCGGCATTGGTGGAAAACGCTGTTTTCATATTTTTCACTAGAGCCTGTGACATGTTCTCAAGTAATGAATCGGGATTATTAGTGTTCACCACACTGTAATGATAGCGGAATACATTATCGGGAGTAACGGTGGCTTCCTCAAGACGTGTGTACTGATCGAGCATCACCGGTGTAGACGCATTAAGTCCCGTTGCTATCTGCACAAGTTTCTTATGCAACTCCTTGTCACCTCTGTTACACTGTATGATCAGCAATGAAATGAAAATCACTGAGAGAATAAAGAAAGTTTTTCGCATACGTAAAGAATTGTTCTACAAAAATAAAAAAAGTTTTGACCATATTAAGCATATACCTGGTTATTTTTAATTTATGAGGCAAAGAGGCTGCTTAAATGCACTATTTTTCATTGGATCTGCTGCAAAGCCTGCTCACCAGCTCCAGTTAAATGTTCAAGAAGGTGAAAACAGTGGCATAGGTTATAAATGAGCCTGGCAGAATGTCTCTCGACATTCTGCCAAACATGTTAACCTTAAATCTAATACTATTATGAAAAAACCACGAGACAAATGTAAAAAAGAAATTAAAACCCACCAAATTATTTCAATAAAAAATCAAAAAATATCTGTTTTAATCAATTTGTAAGTAAAATCAGACTACAGGTAACCCCATTCCTGTGATTTTTCGATACAAATCGAGTGCATAGACATCGGTCATACCCGAAACATAATCGATAATAGACTGTATTTTCCCGTACATGGTGGGTGAATCGGTCTCATACTGTTCAGGAATTCTGTCAAGGAGCAATTTTGAATAAGCATGATCCGGTTTCCGGATGGCATCGGTGAAGACATCCAGCAGAAAGCCAATAATACGATAGCCTGCCAGCTCAATATCCAGCACATCCTTTGAACGGTAAATATGTTGAAAAGCATATGAAGCACATCTACTGTAAGCTGTTGCCACTTCCGGGGAAACATGTTTTATAAGTGAACCGGTAAACGCACACGACAGAATACTTTCCTCGTTCGAAATAAATGTATCGGCACACTCTTCAACCAACAGTCCTATCACTCCGGCGCGAAGGTAAGCTATCTGTTCATTCACATCTTTCACCAGTGAGAGTGTCCTCTCACGTCTTTGACGCTGTTCACTGTCGAAGAAACCCAGCAGCAGCTCCATAGCTTTTTCGGTGGTGATCACATGTAATTTATGTGCATCCTCAATATCCATCACCTGATAACAGATATCATCTGCTGCTTCCACCAGGTAAACCAACGGATAACGGGCAAACTTCAGAGGGTGTTCATTTAGCTGTGTAATCCCCAGCGTACCTGCAATACGTTGATAATCGCTCTCCTCGGATGCGAAAAACCCGAACTTGTTCTTTCCGCCGCTCAACTCCGACGCATAGGGATACTTCACCACTGAGGCAAGCGTGGAGTAAGTCATCGCAAAACCGCCCTTACGTCTCCCTCTGAATTGATGCATCAACAACCGTATGGCATTGGCATTTCCCTCAAAAGAGGTGAAATCGGCCCATCGTCCTCCCTCCTCCTCCACCGCTTTCTTCAAATAGGCTCCTTTGCCTTCAGAAAAAAAAGTGGAGATGGCTTTCTCACCCGAATGTCCAAAGGGTGGATTTCCGAGATCATGTGCCAGACATGCTGCAGAGACTATCGCCCCGATCTCTTCGAAGTGCGCTTCAGAGGTGGGGTGTTTACGGCGCAGCTGGCGTGATATATTCTCACCCAATGAACGACCCACGCTCGCAACCTCAAGGCTGTGTGTCAGTCGGTTATGCACGAACACACTCCCGGGGAGTGGAAACACCTGCGTTTTGTTCTGCAACCGGCGGAAGGGTGATGAAAATATAAGCCTGTCGTAATCTCGCTGGTACTCTGTCCGTTCATGTTTATTCACATCTTCATAATGCTCCATGCCAAACCGTGTCGCTGATAGTAACTGTTCCCAATTCATATTCAATCCTTCTTAGTGTAACAAAGATAGAACAAACTTTTATAAAACCTCCCTACTACCTGACACACCCGGCAGCAGATCATCAAAAGCGTCTTCGATATTTTTTGGAAAGATTATAAGTCCAAAACTGATAGAATCTCCACAAATAAGCGTAAATTTGTATCAAAATTTCAGAAAGGTTTATCAATGACTGACATCATCAAACATGAGTGCGGTATCGCAGTAATCCGCCTTCTCAAACCACTCGACTACTATTATCAAAAATATGGATCATGGCAATATGGGCTGGATAAGCTCTACCTGCTCATGGAAAAGCAACATAATCGCGGGCAGGAAGGTGCCGGATTGGGTGCGGTGAAGCTGGAAGCCTCTCCGGGCAATGAGTATATCTTCCGGGAGAGGGCTGTTGGATCGGGTGCCATTGCAGATATCTTCTCCAAAGTACACTCGTCATTCCGGCAGTTCAGCGAAGAGCAGTTAAAGGATATTGATTTTGTGAAAAGTGCAGTACCCTTTGCCTCAGAACTCTTTATAGGACATCTGCGTTACAGCACTACCGGCAAAAGCGGGCTTACTTATGTCCATCCCCTGTTGCGAAGAAACAACTGGGCTTCAAGGAGTCTGGCCCTGGCCGGAAATTTCAATATGACCAATGTAGATGAGATGTTCCACCAGCTTATCGAGGAGGGGCAACACCCTCGCGAATTTGCCGATACGTTTGTCATGCTGGAATCTATTGGTCATTACCTCGACAGGGAGGTGCAATACCAGTACGATCATCTGCAGGAAAGCCACCTGAGTGGGCAACGGTTGAGTCATCAGATTGAGGAGAAGCTGGATATCCCCTTCCTTTTAAAAAGAGCCTCCAAAATATGGGACGGTGGTTATGCCCTCTGTGGGTTAATTGGCAGTGGTGATGCTTTTGCACTACGTGATCCCTGGGGCATCCGATCTGCATTTTATTACTACGACGATGAAGTGGCTGTTGTAGCCTCGGAACGTCCGGTCATACAAACGGCGTTCAACCTGAAGAAAGAAGAGGTGCATGAGCTGCAGCCGGGAGAAGCGTTTGTGGTGAAGCGCAACGGTTCCATCTCTCTACACCAGATACAGGCGAAGAAAGAGAAGATCACCCCCTGTTCATTTGAGCGGATTTACTTTTCACGCGGTTCAGACTACGACATTTACCGTGAACGGAAAAAGCTGGGAGAGCTGCTTGTACCTAAAATCATTGATACCATTGATGATGACTTCGAAAATACAGTCTTCTCATTTATCCCCAACACTGCAGAGGTTGCTTATTACGGCATGCAGCAGGGGCTGGAGGATCATTTCAACCACCAGAAAGCACAGGTCATCCTCGAAAAAAGAGACAGTTTAAGTAAAGAGGAGATTGATTGCATTCTTTCAAAGCGTGTACGGTCTGAAAAGGTGGCCATCAAAGATATCAAACTGCGTACTTTCATTGCGCAGGGTAATGCCAGAAATGACCTCGCCGCACACGTCTATGATGTGACATACGGATCGCTACGGCGGGGGGTGGATAACCTGGTGATCATCGATGACAGCATCGTCCGCGGTACCACACTCAAACAGAGTATCATCAAGATACTTGACCGGCTGGACCCGAAGAAGATTGTCATTGTCTCCTCCTCTCCACAAATACGCTACCCCGACTGTTACGGTATTGACATGTCGCGCATGAGTGAATTCATTGCTTTCAAGGCAGCTATTGAGCTGCTGAAAGAGCGGGGTTTGCAGCATATCATCGAAGCGGTATACAAAAAATCGGTGGCGCAGAAGGATAAGAACAAAGAGGAGATCATCAATCATGTGAAAGAGATATATGCTCCTTTCAGCGATGAGGAGATCTCAGCGAAAATAGCACAGATGCTCACCTCGAAAGATATCAAAGCAGAAGTCCAGATAGTCTTTCAAAGCATTGAAGATCTGCACAAAGCATGCCCCGACAACAATGGTGACTGGTATTTCTCAGGCAACTATCCCACTCCCGGAGGTAACAGGCTTGTTAACAGCGCCTTCATCAATTATATTGAGGGACACGAGAATATACCCCGTCAGTATGCATTGAATTTCAACAAAACAAAGAATGATTGAACGTATTATCATCCTGGAGAATGTTGATCCGCTGGTTTTCTTTGGCATCAACAACAGCAATACTCAGTTACTGAAGACACTCTTCCCAAAGCTACGTATAGTAGCAAGAGGCAATGTGATTAAAGTGATTGGTGAAGAAGAGGAGCTCACACTGTTTGAGGAGAAAATTCATGAACTGGAGAAGTTCAGCATTGAGATGAATGTGCTGAAAGAGGAAGATATCCTGGATATTGTCAAAGGAAAAGCACCTGCGATTATCAATGTGGACAATCTCATCATTCACGGGATGAATGGCAAACCGATACTCGCCCGTACTGCCAATCAGAAGAAACTGGTGGATGCATTCGATGTGAATGACATGGTCTTTGCCATCGGTCCAGCCGGTTCAGGAAAAACCTATACAGCCATTGCCCTGGCTGTCCGTGCACTGAAAACAAAACAGATACGCAAGATCATCCTGAGCCGTCCAGCTGTGGAAGCAGGCGAGAAGCTGGGATTTCTGCCGGGAGACATGAAAGAGAAGATCGATCCCTATCTGCAACCGCTATATGATGCACTGGAGGATATGATTCCGCCGATGAAGCTGAAAGAATACATTGAAAGCAAGGTCATCCAGATTGCACCGCTTGCATTCATGCGCGGACGTACGCTCAATGATGCAGTGATCATTCTTGATGAAGCACAGAACACCACAAAACCACAGATAAAAATGTTCCTCACGCGACTGGGTATCAACGGGAAGATGATTATCACAGGTGATATCACACAGATTGATCTGCCTCACTCACAGCAGTCTGGGTTAATTCATTCAATGAAGTTACTCCATAATATCAAGGGTATCGCCACGGTTGAGTTCAACAAGAAGGATATCGTCCGTCACAGGCTGGTGCAACGCATTGTGGAAGCTTATGAGGGAGAGGAGCATGATCACCAAAACAGGGAGATCCGGTGAACAATAGTACGATGTAATCATTCATATAGAAATCGTTCATCTAACACATAAATAAATCAACAATATGGATACACTCACAAAAACGAATTACCACTTTCCGGGACAAACGAATGTTTATAACGGTAAAGTGCGCGATGTTTACAGCATCGGAGAGGACAGCCTGGTGATGATCGCCACCGACAGAATATCTGCTTTTGATGTTGTCCTGCCAAGAGGAATACCATACAAAGGACAGGTACTCAACCAGATTGCATCCAGGTTTCTGGATGCCACCTCAGACATCGTCCCCAACTGGAAGCAAGCCTCACCAGACCCTATGGTAACGGTGGGTGTACGTTGTGAACCATACAAGGTGGAGATGGTGATTCGCGGTTATATCACCGGCAGTGCCTGGCGTGAGTACAGGAAAGGTGCCCGCACCCTTTGCGGACTGCCACTGCCGGAAGGATTGCGTGAAAATCAGAAGTTTGAAACACCTCTCATCACACCCACCACAAAAGCCGAGGAGGGTCACGACGAAAACATCTCGAAAGAGGAGATCATTGCCCAGGGGCTGGTGAGCAGAGAGGAATATGAGCAACTGGAACAATACACTTATGAACTCTTCAAACGTGGCACTGAGATGGCTGCCGAGAAGGGATTGATCCTGGTAGATACCAAATATGAGTTCGGCAAAAAAGATGGCATGATCTACCTGATAGATGAGATTCACACACCCGACTCATCCCGTTATTTTTACAGTGATGGGTATAAGGAACGTTTCGAAAAGGGAGAAGAGCAGAAACAACTATCAAAGGAGTTCGTACGCAAATGGCTTATGGATAACGCTTTTCAGGGACAGCAGGGACAGCAGGTCCCGGAAATGAGCGATGCATATTGTCAGAGTGTCTCGGAACGATATATCGAGCTGTACGAGAAAATTGTCGGGGAACAATTTGTGAAAGCAGACGCCGGCAATCTGGAAGCACGCATTGAGAAGAACGTAACTGAATACTTAAAAAGATGAGCTACAAGGTAGAGAAGGTTAATCCCTATAATGCAGACCAAAGGAAGAATGAGCAGGTTATCAGGATGTTCAATGACATCGCACCCAGTTATGACCGGCTGAATGGTACCCTCTCACTGGGGATAGATGATTACTGGCGCAGTGACTCACTGAAGGAACTGAGAAAATACAACCCCAAACATATGCTGGATATAGCCACCGGCACAGGTGATTTTGCAATACTGGCACAAAAGATACTGCAACCGGAAACGATCACTGCCGTGGATATTTCAGAGGGCATGATGGAGGTGGGCAGAAAGAAAGTTGCCAGGAAAGGTATTGCTGACATCATCCACTTTGAGTATCAGGACTGTGCTGAGATGACCTTTGCCGACAACAGCTTTGATGCAGCGACGGTCTCCTTTGGCGTTCGCAATTTCGAAGATATTGACAAAAGCTTTCAGGAGGTGTTGCGTGTGCTTAAACCAGGAGGTGTATTCCTTTTTATTGAGCTGACCACTCCCTCCACATCACCGGTGAAAGAGTTGTATGGCACCTATACGAAGTATGTGATGCCTTTTCTCTCGGGGCTCTTTGACACCGAACAGCGGGCGTACCGGTATCTGCCTGAATCCATTGCTGCATTTCCGCAGGGAAGAGAGATGATGCTGATATTGAAAAAGAACGGGTTCAGAAACATCCGTTTGAGACGATACACCCTGGGCATCACAACCTTGTATATCGCAGAAAAATAGAGGCATGGACACCTACGGACTTATCGGTTTTCCTCTCAGGCACTCCTATTCATCCCGTTTCTTCACAGAGAAATTTGAGAGGGAGCATATCGATGCCGAGTATCTGAACTTTGAAATCGGGGATATCCTGGAGATCCGTCATGTGATTCTCTTCAACCAGCATTTGAAAGGATTAAATGTAACCATCCCCTACAAGGAGAGAGTGATCCCTTTTCTGGACGATATCTCACCGGAAGCAGAAAAAATTGGTGCTGTCAACGTGATCAGGGTGGAACGGAAAACCGGTGATATGTATTTCTACAGGCTGACAGGGTACAATACCGATTATATTGGATTCAAAGCGTCTCTCACACCCCTCCTTAACAGAACGATCCACAGAAAAGCACTTATACTGGGGACAGGAGGTGCTTCAAAAGCGGTAAGCCAGGCACTCACCGATCTGGGAATTGAATGGAAATATGTTTCCCGCTCCCCGGGAGTCAACAGATTCAGTTATGATGCACTATCGCAGGAGATCATCTCCGACTACACGCTCATCGTAAACGCATCACCTGTGGGGACCTTTCCAGATGTGAATGAATCTCCCGCCATACCCTATCCATATCTTACTCCGGAACATCTGCTGTATGACCTGATATATAACCCGGAGGAGACACTTTTCCTGCAAAAAGGAAAAGCAGCAGGTGCCATCACCATAAACGGGGAGGAGATGCTCCGGAGACAGGCTTTGGCGGCATGGGAGATATGGAACAATGCAGCACAATAAAAACCTTTCCGTGCGAATGGAAAGGTAGGGTCAATAAAAATATCGCCCTCTTAGATATCACATTAAGAGGGCGATGGGATTCCTTAGCTATTTCATGAAGAATGTGTTAACTAAGAAAATAAAAATAGAGGTGCGAGAATGTAGTTTGTCTTTTTATAACAGCCTGGGAACTTCAGTTACTTCTTGCTCTGCAGGAGCAGCGTCAGGTTTTACCTCTTCACCGTTTTCATTCAGGATGAATGTTTTTTCTGACTTGTCTTCCTTGCTGGTGGCAACCACCTTTGTCAGTTGCTTCTCTGCATTGCTTTTCAGAGCAGTGATGTCATACTCACCTGCGATCTTACGTACAGCTTCCTGCACTTTTTCGTTTAACGCATCAAACTGGATGTCGGCATAACCGTCGTCCTGCATGCCATAAGATACCAAAGCAGATGGCTTCTCCTGTTCTATCTTCTCTGCTTCTGTCGCAGCTTCTTTTGTTGCTTTCATGGACGGATTTCTAACTTCCTGTCCCTCCGCATCAAAATAAACCGTCTTCTGTGATTGATCTTCCTTCTTTATCAGCTTAACCTTCGTAAGTTGTTTTTCAGCATTGTACTTCAATGCTTTCACATCATACTCCTGTGTCAATGCATTGACCGCTACCTGTACTGCGGGACTGAGCTCTTCCAGTTTCACTTCAATAAAACCATCTTCACCTGTGATGTCACCTGATATAATAGTTGCAGTCGGTTGAAGGTCCATTGCATTCATCTCCTGCACATTGCTCACTGTGATCATACTTGTTGCAAGCGCAATTGTTAAAATAACTTTTTTCATAATGCTAAAATTTTAAAAATGATTACACATTGAATTTTATTTCTTTTTTAATCTCTCTACACCATCTATATATCAAACTCCATGCTAAAACGAATAAAACAATTGCCCACAATCCCATATTGCTTTGTATATCTTCATGTTACCACATATCAATGAGCAACCACCCCAACGATAACACTGTGGAACAGATGTGGAAATTGTAGAATATTTCCACATCTGGACCTGACCATTCCACATCTTTCCTGTTCTACTGCCACTAGACGTGAGTTCACGTAATTCAAATTTATCCTGTATATTTGAAACATCAATTATACATTCAAGTTTCGCATGCTATGTATACAGCTATATTCTCGACTAACAATGTTTTGTGATCCATGGTTGACCTCGTTCACTAAAAGAGCAGAACAATTTCGTAGCTGTATCTACCCTATTATAAACATGCGAAAGTTCAACATATATATATATGGGATCAAAAAGAACACCTGAACAACGGATAAGGATAAAAATCGGGTTGATACTGATTGTCATCATCCTCTATTTTACGGGATTATTCATCTATACCTATATTTTCAAGCAGCACATTGACAAGCAGAAGCAGGAGATGATCAATGCCAACAATGTCTTGACCTACAGCAATCAGTTGATTGTATCAGTACAGCAGGCTCAGGATATGCTAAACAATTACCTGGTCTCACCGCAAAGAATATTTCAACAGCAATATGATTCCATCCGAACCGATATATCCGGGCAAATAGCGCAAATCAAGCGTGTCTCAAAAGAAAATGAGAAGGATATTTTGCTGGAAGATATCGATTCACTGCTCCGGGAGAAGAACAGAATTGTGAATAAGCTCGTAAGGCAGTTCCGGTCGCAGAATCCCCTGATTGAACTCGACAGGAAAATTGAGAACTACGATACTATCATCCAGGACTCGATCGTGGTGACCACAAGCAAGGATACCACAATGGTTTCAAAACAGCGGAAGGATTTCTGGAGTCGTCTTAAGAATTTAATTGATCCGAAATATGCTCCCGACACGACGTTAACCATTTCACGTACGGAACAGGAGGCAAGATCCACATCAAGAGTTGACACGGTGATGTATGCCGATCTGAAGAACATCACACAGGAGGCATCAAAGACCTATTCCACACAAATAGAGGGCATAGAAAGACAGGTGCGCGAACTGATTCTCGCAGAACAAAACATCTCTCTGGGCATATCCAGGCTCATCACCCGTTACTATAACGAGGCGATAGAAACCTCAAAGGAGGGAACAGAGAACAGTGAATCACTTACACAGAGGATCTTTTCTTTTGCACTTACCGTGGGAGCAGTCTCACTGCTGTTGATCCTGGTTATCATCTTCCTGATCATTGATGATCTTAACAAGGGACAAAAAGCACGCATCGACCTGGCAAAAGAGAAGCAACACACCGAAGAGTTGATTGAGAGCCGCCATAAGCTCCTGTTGTCCGTATCACATGATATCAAAACACCACTCAGCTCCATCATGGGCTATATGGAGATGTGGGATACGGACGATGTCCCGGAAGAGAGACAACGACAGCTCACATCGGCACGGAACTCAGGCAGGCACATACTGAGCATGCTTGGCAACCTGCTTGAGTTCTCCCGCCTGGAGCGCAACAAGGGTGAGATGCATTACAGCCGGTTCGAGCTGATGGAACTGATCAATGATGTGATCAATATGTTCAGGCCCTTCACAGAGGAGAAAGAGCTACACCTGGAATTGGAGAACATGACCTCATCTCCGTTTTTCGTTGAGACAGATTACACCCTTCTCAAACAGATACTTGTCAACGTCACCTCCAATGCGGTCAAATACACGCTTCAGGGAAGTGTACGTATCCGGCTGGAGTACGCCCAGCAGCTCATCTTTACTATCACTGACACAGGGATAGGTATTGACCGGGAGGATCTGGAGAAAATATTCAGACCGTTCTCCCGCATCAAGAACCCGTTGAAAGCGGAAGGTAACGGTTTCGGCCTGTATGTGACCAGGGGACTTGTAGACTCACTGAAGGGTGAGATTACAATTACCTCGGAAAAAGGAAAAGGCACCAGCGTGACAATCAGGTTGCCTTTGTCACGACTTGATCCTCAGCAATATGCGGCAAATGAGCTGCAGCCTATGATGAACAGCAGCCTCATTGAGAAGGTTCTACTCTTTGAAGATGATGCCTCACTGGGGAACATGTTGAAAGAATTCCTTCTTCAAAAAGGATATAAGGTGAAACTGTGTAGCAATACGCGTGATGTAAAAGGTTTCCTGCGACTCATCTCCTCTTTCGATATTGTGTTCACCGATATGCAGATGATGCAAATCACCGGGATTGATATTCTCCGTGAGATAAGAAAAAGTGATATGGCTATTCCTGTCTGGCTCATGACAGCCTATGATGAGTATACTTCGGAGAAGGCGGTGGAGGAAGGATTCACGGGACTGATCACCAAACCAATCAGGATGAGCAGGCTCACTGAGATCCTTTCCATCTCTGCACACCAGGAAGAGAGGGAGGAGGTTTTCAATGGGAGATTTCCCAAACTGACCACATTATTTCACAACGACGTGCAGGTGATCAAAGATATATTGGCAACATTTGTTGAGACATCGGAGAAAGACAGGGAGGCATTGACTGAGCTGATCAACAGAAACGACTTTAAAAATGCACAGGCGCTCTGCCACAGGATATATCCGTTTTTCAGTCAGCTTGATGCTGATCATCTTTGCGGACCATTACGTAAAATGGATAGATTAAGAGGCAGCGAGGAGGACTCCTATCCTGCATGGGCAGAGGAGTTAAGGGAATCAATAGAACAGATCGGCGAGTTCGCAGAGCAAATCAGGAAAGAGTATTTATAAACTTTCGCTTTTCATTAGAATAGTCCTGCCACTGCAGTGGTCACCGGCAAAGTGCATTACAGACTGATGTTGTAGAGGTGAATCTTATTGTAGAGCGTTTTCCGGTCTATGTGAAGCAACCGGGCGGCTTTCGTCTTGTTACCGTTCACCCTCTCCAGTGCCCTGATTATCTTCTCCTTCTCTTTCTCAGGTTCGGGATAAAGTGTTTCCTCGATCACATTTTCATGCTTTTCCTTCTTTTCGGCTAACAGGGGCAGACTGTCCAATGTAATGGATTCACCTGCCGAAAAGAGGACTGCACGACGGATCACATTGCGCAACTCTCTCAGATTTCCTGGCCATGCGTAACTCTGCAACTGCAAGAGCGCTTCCGGTGAAACTGATTGCACCTTTTTATTAAGCTCTCTGTTTGCCTCTTCCCTGAAATGATCGGCATACAACGAAATATCCTCCCGGCAGGATCGTAATGGAGGGACACTGATCATAAACTCATTCAGCCGGTGATACAGGTCTTCCCTGAAGCGTCCTTCTTCTATGGCTTTCTCCAGATCTTCATTTGTCGCGGTAATGATTCGCACATCCACAGGTATATCGGATGAGGTGCCCACGGGCCTTACTTTTTTCTCCTGCAAAGCACGCAGCATCTGCATCTGCACACCGTAGGGCAGATTACCCACTTCATCAAGGAAGAGTGTCCCACCGCTGGCAGCTGAGAAAAACCCTGTTTTATTCTCTATGGCAGAAGTGAAAGATCCTTTCTTATGACCGAAAAGTTCACTCGGAGCGAGTTCCATCGACAGGCTGCCACAGTCTACAGCCACAAAAGGACTGTCGGCACGTACGCTTCTGTTATGGATCAGTTGCGCTACATGCTCCTTGCCCGTGCCGCTTTCTCCCGCGATCATCACAGCCAGCTGTGTGGGTGCTACCAGGTCAATATATGAATACATCTGGGTTGAAAGGGGACTGCTCCCAAAAACGATCGTTTCTTCGCCGAGACGCTCACTGTTTTCAGATGACTGTTTTTGCCGTGGAGGAGTTGCTTCATTTGCCGATTCAAAAGCCGCTTCAATCTTCTGCGTGAGGAGTGAGGGGTTGATCGGTTTTTCCAGGTAATCAAAAGCACCCAGTTTGATAGCCGATACAGCGGTCTGTATCTCACCGTAGCCCGTCATGATGATAACAGGTGTCGACAGACCACTTTCGTTCAGCCAGGTCAGCAGCATGATACCGTCACCATCAGGCAGGCGCAGATCAGACAGGATGACCCTGTATGCTGTTTTGGCCAGTTCCTCCTGTGCTGCCACCATGCCGGCGCATAAAGTAACTGAAAAACCGTTCCTCTCGAACCACTTCTGAAGCATGGCACCGAAAGAACGATCATCTTCTACTATTAATATTCTCTCGTTCACCTGTTATAAAAATGAGATGGCGTAAAGATAGCTTTTTTATTTATTTCCCAAAAAAACCTTCAATCTGATTGATGAAAGGTAACATTTTTATATGCCTGATTAAGTTTTTTTAGCGGTTCAGAACCATTAAATCTATATTCCACATCCCTCAGGATGCAGAGAATGTAGTATATTTGAAAGAAACTTTCGTTCAATGAACAATCTTCTTAAGAAAGAGACAGACACCAGGCTGAGAAAGCTGCAACAAACAATAAGTGTTGCGAATGCCGATGCATGCATCATCACATCATCAGTCAACCAGTTTTGGCTTTGCGGTTTTATCTTTGACGGATACTTGTTGCTGTTTCCGGAAGGTGATCCGGTACTGTTTGTGAAACGTCCTGCCGGCATCACTGATGAGAGAGTGCAACAGATCCGTAAGCCGGAACAGATTCCTGATATGCTTCGTGAGGCTGATCTGTCTTTACCTAAACGTGTTCTGATAGAGAGCGACCTGCTCAGCTACAGCAGCGTCATGCGTCTGCAGGCAGCACTGGAGATGCCTGAAGTGATCAATGTCTCGGGAGAGTTACGGCGATTACGTGCGGTGAAATCGGAATATGAACTGAATCAGATACGTGAAAGCTCCCGGATTCATACCAAAGTGTATGAGCTGATCCCGTCATTGTACCGCAGGGGGATGACCGACCTGGAACTGCAGATCGAGATCGAGCGGGAGATGCGTCGCCATGGTTCGGTGGGCATCTTCCGGTCATTCGGTGAGAACATGGATATCTTTATGGGCAGCATGCTTGCCGGCGACAATGCCCAGGCAGTCTCTCCTTTCGACTACGCACTGGGGGGTGCCGGCATCTCACCGTTGCTGCCGTTAGGTGCCAATGGCACGAAGATGCAGCCGGGGATGACGTTGATGGTAGATATGGCGGGCAACTACCGCCCATGGATGGACGACATGAGCCGCACCTATGCCATTGAGGAGGCTCCCCTTCTCGCCCGGGAGGCGCATCAGCTCTCCATTGATATTGTCCGTACCATAGAACAGACCACGATGGCAGGCACTCACTGTGCCGCCCTCTACCTCCTGGCGGAGGAGATGGTGCAGGCGAAGGGAATGCAACGCTATTTCATGGGCACCAGCCAGCAGGCGAAATTTATCGGTCACGGTGTAGGGCTTGAGATCAACGAGCCACCAGTGCTGACACCCCGCTCAAAGGAGATTCTCGTATCGGGTATGGCGATTGCCCTGGAGCCCAAGTTCGTGCTTCCCGGTATCGGTCCCGTGGGAATCGAAAACAGCTATATCGTCCATGAGAATGGGCTGGAGAAGATCACTCTCTGTGACGAATCACTCATGCTGTTATCATAAAGGCAGGTTGCGTGGATCAAAAACAGTTGGGGCTTACGATCTTTTATTTGTCAGTTCGTATCGTGATAACAAAGCATACTCCGCCGCGAATGTAAAGGTAAACATCCCTTCTGTCTTGTTGTTGCTATTGTCGTGACTCCATCCCCTCAGCAGGTTTGTGGGAAGAAATCCTTCAAAGAGAAAGTGCTGATATCCATAATCCAGATTCTGCTGAAAAGTATCGATATAAATTGCCACATTCTTGCAGTAGGGGTAAAAATCAACATATCCCCGCATAAGCACACCATTGAACCAGTTTCTGAAACCGCTTATATCATAGGTAAAATAACCCGGAAGCATTGTACTCTCCGTCGCAAAGTAGGTGAAGCTTGCATCAGACAATTCTGTTCCTTCATGTGAATACATTTCATCTCCCGTAACCCTGTAGAGATCTGCTGCCCCTGACAGCATTGTACCACTGTTGTAGCTGATGGCCGGACCTACCCTATCGTGGCATTTGATTCCTTGACGGTATGAAATGCCATCAATTGTTTCTGTCTGCGGACTACCAGGTGTGCATCCACCCATCATATCATCATAGACACCATCACTACGCAGCAGTGCCTTTTTTTGCCATTCATAAATTTTCCTGGCAAAGGATAGATAATAGTCACTTTTCCTGCTCTTTACCGTTCTCCTGCTCTTCTTATCTGAAGGATCTATAAAACGATGCTCAATCTCATCATTTTTATCCTGATAGTGTTCATGAAGCCAAACAAGGGGACTCACCATAGGTCCGTTACTGCAGGCATGTTTGGTAACATAACCGGGTCCCCAGGTGATGCCGCCGTTTTCGTTCCCGTTTTCATCAATAGTAGCATCCCATCCATCCAGCACGTATTCGGTCAGGTATTCCGCTTTTTCTAGATATTGTTTTTCGTTTGTCAGCTTATAAGACTCCAACAGTTCGCGCGCCAGCCACATCTGGTCATCATACACATTTTCAACCCCCTCCACTTTGGCATTACCTTTTGATGCACCCCGGTTGACACCATACACTGTCCACTCTTTTGTCTGGGTATAAGAGGTCAACACAAATGTTCCCAAATAAAAATCAGCATTTTCATACAATTCTCTTAGCTGGTCCGCATAACGGTTAAAATGCAGATTATACAATGTCTCATTACCCACCTCTTTCCCTGCTTGTAAAGCGTGCAGGATGGCATTGACAGCCTCAATGGCACTTGTATACATCCATACACTTCCCACTTCATCCGAAAGGGTATCGGTATAAGGATTATAATACCGGGACAGAACCATTCCATCACCCGAAAAATGAACTTTCATTGCAATATCAACCAGTTCCATGGCACGGCTAAGGTTTCTTTCGGCTAAACTTTCCACTGGCAAAGATAAGTGTGGATTACTACTTTGTGCCACTTTCATACCAAAGGATACTGGTTTAAAAAGGCATAGGATAGTTATTATAAGAAACAGATTTTTTCGCATACAATTGCTTTATTTTCTATCGATAGTTCATATATTATCTAACGGAGTACAAAATTACCTATTTAAAAAAACAAACACAAGACATTTGGATTCACAGTGACAAAAAAAAGCCCCATGGATTTCTCCGGGGCTTTTTCTAAAGAACTGGTGTCTCGTCCTGAAATAGCATTACACAAAAAAGAACGCTATGAAAGAGACGGAAGTATTGTGTTACATTAAGCACACTCAAAGGGATGACTAGTCTCTCCTCTCTTTGCGTGAAAATGAATAGGGGAGATCTTCCTCTTCTGTTCCTCTCACCATGTTGGGAGTGGAATCCATCCTGAACATAATCTCACCGCCATTCATAAACTCCTCGTGACTAAGGTAGTTTTTGGTATATTTCTTACCGTTATGTTGCATCTCTTCAATATAACGGTTCTCCTTCATATTATTATCTGCCTTGATCGTAAGTGTCTTCCCGTTCTCCAGATAGATCTCTGTAGATTGAAACAGCGGTGAACCAAGAATATATTGATCGCTCCCCGGGCATACCGGATAGAACCCCAGGGCAGAAAAAACGTACCATGCTGAGGTCTGTCCGTTATCCTCATCACCACAGTAGCCGTCGGGGTTGGCTGAATAGAGTTTATCCATGATCTCTCTGGACCAGTATTGTGCTTTCCATGGTTCACCTGCATAATTGTAAAGGTAAACCATATGCTGTATGGGTTGGTTACCATGAGCATACTGCCCCATATCCATCACCTGCATCTCTCTCATTTCGTGTATCATGGAGCGACTCTTCATCCCCTCCGACCCGGGAATAAGAAAGACAGAGTCGAGCATCTCCACAAATGTCTTCCTTCCTCCCATAAGGTCTATCAGACCCTGCGGATCATGAAAGACGGACCATGAGTAGTGCCAGCTGTTACCCTCTGTAAAATCGCGGCTCCAGTCAGTAGGATTAAACTCTGCTGAAAAAGAGCCCTCCTCGGTACGACCTGCCATCAGTTTGTTGGCAGGGTTATAGAGATTCTTATAGTTCATTGCCCTTCTGGCATAAACAGCTATCTCTTTCTCCGGTTTCCCCAGGGCTTTACCCAGACGGTAAATGGTCCAGTCATTATACGCATACTCAAGCGTGCGGGCCACATTCTGACTGACACCTACATTGTTGGGAATATATCCATATTTGTTGTAATACGCATATCCTGTTCTGCCTGATGCAGCCACAGTCGGATGCACATTGTTGGCTCCATGATTTACAGCTTCCCACAATGTTTCAATGTCATAGCCTCTTAACCCCTTGAGCCATGCATCAGCTACCACCGAAGCTGAGTTATTGCCTATCATTGTGTTGCGGTGGCCGGGGCTGGCCCATTCAGGTAGAAAACCGCTCTCTTTGTAGGCATTTACCAGTCCCTCCTGCATCTTCACATTCTGTGAAGGATAGACAAGGTTCAGGAAGGGAAACAGGCTTCTGAAGGTATCCCAGAAACCAGTGTCGGTAAACATGTAACCAGGCAGCACCTTGCCATTATAGGGACTGTAGTGGTATACATTTCCTTCTGAATCGATCTCCGAGAGATTACGGGGAAAGAGCACCGTGCGATAGAGATTGGAATAAAATGTTCTGATATTGTCGATATTGTCATCTTCCACCCTGATTCTCCCGAGCACTTCATTCCAGATGGCTTCACCCTTCTCCACGATAGTATCGAAAGAATCATCGCCCAGCTCCAGCAGGTTGAGCAACGACTGTTCTTCACTGATGAATGAAGAGGCAACGCTGGCAAGAATCTGTTCATTATTGGTTGTGTGAAAGCCTATAACAGCGCCGGCATGATTGCCTGTGTACATTGTCTTATCACCGGTTATCACACCCTCCTTCACAGCCGCGTAATAGGTGAAGGGCTTATCAAAACGAATCACAAAATAGTTCCTGAAGTTTTCCGGAACACCACCGCTGTTACGGGTTGTATATCCTACAATCATCTGTTCCTCCGGAATGATCCGGATATGGGACCCTTTATCGAAGGCATCGACAATGATAAAAGAGCTGTCACTCTCAGGAAATGTGAATCGGAACATGGCTGCCCGCTCGGTGGGAGTGATCTCGGTAGTCACATCATGATCGGCAAGATAAACACGGTAATAGTGGGGTTTGGCCACCTCCGTCTTGTGTGAGAACCAACTGGCCCTCTCATCCTCATTGAATACAGCCGCTCCCGTGACAGGCATCAATGAGAACTGGCCGTAATCGTTCATCCATGGACTGGGCTGATGTGTCTGCTTGAATCCCCTGATCTTATCGGCATGGTAGGTATACATCCATCCGTTACCCATCTTTCCGGTCTGTGGGGACCAGAAATTCATTCCCCACGGCAGGGCAATGGCGGGATAGGTATTTCCCGTGGAGAGTTCATACTTGGAATCGGTGCCCACAAGTGTGTTCACATAATTGACAGGATTGAAATCCCGGGCATTTAGTGTGAGGATGATCCCTGTGAAAAAGAGCATACCCAACAAGAGAATTTTTTTCATCAGTCAGTTTTGATTATTGTTGTTTTATTTATTGTTTATTATCACTGTTACCGGCAGTTAATGTGTAAATACTACATATCATTGTTTCAATCCCATATTATGGCCTGATCCTCATCAGGTACCTGGGTATTTATTCTTCGTTGTAATGCCAACGAACCCACGACATGGTAATCGATCTGAAGGCCTTCCACTGTTGTATAATCGGTATATTCATATTCTATTTCAAGGATGATATTCCTGTTCATCAGATAAGGCAGGGTTTCATCCATGCTCTCGGTGATCGAATAAATAGGCGTACCAATTACATTCAGGTTAATATCAGGATTATCGGCATAGATGGTCAATGTTTGCCCTTCATCATCGTTGAACCGAACAAAGATCTTATAGTGTCTCCGATCTGACCGGTCTTCATCAATAAGTCCTGCATAGAAGAAAACAGTGTTTTCATCCACCACGTAGGCCACCTTGGTATCGGTTGAGATACCTCCGGAGGTACTTCCTTTGAAAAACACCATGAACGCGGTGGAACTGTAATTCCCCGAGTAATCGTTGAATGGAAAAACACGCAACAATGCTTTCCTGTAATTTTTACGCATATTCACCAGGTAACTACCACTCGAAGAGTCAAGTATGGTGACAGGAAGAACCCATTTCTCCACCAAATCCAACTCAGCAAATGAGAACGTAATCGGCAATAATCCTTTGTTCTCTCCGGCCATAATATCGGCTGTTTGTGGCATTGAATAAAATTGTGATGTCAGTTCCTTGAAATATAATTCGGTACGGGTACTGAAGCGTTCTTCATTCAATGCAATCAAAGTATCGGAGTCTATTGCTACACTTACTGACATCTGCTTATCATTCTTTGTTGATCCGCTGACAATCAACGGAAGCTGATACGTTACCTCGCCATTCTCCTTGTAACGCAAGTAGATGGGTGTAACACCTTGCGCATTGGGAGTAGCTTTTAAAGAGACCAGATTCATAAATTGTTCATCTTCCCAATCGCTGCTGCATGACACACACACTAGAAGTGCGGTCATAATTGCAAATATAATGTTTATTTTTTTCATACGATTAAAATATTTATTTACATCAATGTGTATTGAACTCGCTTTAATCATGTTCTTGTGTGAGAATGATCCTCAGGCTCGTTTCATACGATTAAAATCTTTAATTTTTTTCAATGGTCTGCATCTAGTCCCCATACGTCCAGCCCGGATTCTGGGTGAGCCGTTTATTTCTTTTCAGTTCTGTATGACTGAGAGGCCAGAACCACATCTTCTTGGAGAAAGTTGTAGGTAACGAGGTTACAACTACCGGCGTATGGAAGATATCCCGTTGTTCAACTGTTGCATATACATTGTATCCGTAAATAGGCTGAGATTCTTCCTGAGGAGCATCCATCCAGCGACGTAAATCGAAATAGCGATGACCTTCACCCATGAGTTCAATCTGACGTTCACGTTTCAGTGTGGCACGGAATTCATCCTGATTACCATATACCTGAGCATTATAGTCAGGAAGTCCGGCTCTTATACGTACCGGGCGGATACCCTTCTTCATTTCATCTGCACTGCGACTGATGGTATATGTTTGACTACCATCCCACGAGGCGATGCTATGGTTTTCACTCAGCTCGTTTAGTGCCTCGGCATATATAAGCAGTATATCGGCATAGCGGATAGCCGGTTCAGTTTTGCTAACGAAGTTACCGGTAGTCTGATTCAGGTAGGTATCTTCAGGGTGAATGTATTTCATGATACCTATACCTGTACGAAGCCAGGCCGTACCATTGGAGTAGCCGCTGGCAGAGCCGCGATAATAAAATACCTGCTGGTTTCTCTTTGTTTCCAGTGTTTCATTCAACAAGTACCAAAATGCACCATTGTAAGCTACTGACGCGTAAAAACGCGGCTCACGATCGGCAAATTGCAGGGAAACACCCTCTTTCAACGGTTTGTATCTCTCGAGACTGGCTGCATCGCTACCGACATATCCCATTAGTCGTTCACTACCATCACCACGACCAATTTCGCGGTCTTTGCCCGGCACATCAGTACCGTTGTTCATATAATAGGCATCGGCTTGTTTCAATGTCAACCCGTGTGTATTGTTACCAGATCCTTCAACCGGCAACTGGTGTATGATCATACGATTCATGCCGGGATTAACTACATTTTGTCCACGGGTAAAGATCAGTTCTACATTCCCATACAGCGATATAGAGCCATTAAAAAGCGTGCGATAGGATTCGAAAGGATCGATATTTTTCCAGCCATTAGGCCAGTTTGCATTGGCGAACGCCTCATTTTCAGGAGTAACGGGAGGATGAATGGTAACGGGATACCCTTCCACTTCACTGTTTCGTACACCTGTAGTATAAAGGTCATACACACCCAGTTCCATCACATCGCGGGCTGCCGCCGCTGCTTTAGCCCATTTCGATTCATCGTAGGTAGCTGACAATAATTGCCGTCCCTCATCATCAAGCAGTTCTGAAACAAGAGTACCTGCCTTTCCGTTCGCCAGGGGACTGGCAGCAAATAATAATACTCTGGCACGCAAAGCCAGCGCTGCTCCACGAGAGGGACGAGCCGTACTCAACTGGTCCTGGTGCAATGGAAGGTCTTTAGCTGCAAGCACCAATTCATTTGTAATAAAATCAGCACATTCGTCATACGTATTACGCGGCATCGCCACTTCATCATAATCCAGGGTATAATCGATACCCTCATCCGGTAAAATGGGTACAGGACCGAATAAACGGAGCAGATGCCAGTAGAAATATGCCCTAAGGAAGCGTGCTTCGGCTTTTGTTGTTGCTATTTCATGCAGTGACATCTCCTCATTCATGTAGATATTCTGTAAATAGATAGAAGCTTGCCGGATACCCTTGTACGCATCTGTCCACACATTGGTGGTGATATTGCTTATATTGTCGCTTGAGCTGGTTGATGTACCTAAAGTCCCCTGTTCGGAATATTCACCGTTTTTCCACATTTTATATGCGTCGGTACGGTCGCCAAAATACATATCATCGGCAAAGTTGAATGGAATCCATTCTTTGCTGGCCACATCGGAGAGGTATCCATGCCCAAGATAATAGTAGGTGTTAGCCAGCCATTCCCTTGAGTAATCCTCACTTTTGAACACATCTTCAATGGATATACGATCCTGAAACAGGTAATCGGAATCCAGATAATCGGAACAAGAATTAAATATAAGCATCGTTCCAATCGCGATTGATATAATAATATATTTACATTTCATAATGTTCTTAAATATTAATTGTTAAACCTAATGTCAGAATTTTGGATAAAGGATATTTTATACCATCGGAACTACCCATTTCCGGGTCCCATAATTTGAAACTCGAAAATGTGACCAGGTTTGTACCGGTTAAGAATACCCTTACATTATTCGTTCTGATCCTATTGGTAAACTGTTTAGGTACAGTATACCCTATTTCTAAGGTTTTCAGACGAAGATATGCCCCATTTCGCAACCAGTATGTAGAAGCCCGATAATTATTGGCATTGCCTCCGTAGCTCAGACGCGGGTATTCAGCATTTGGATCTTCGGTGGAAGGATCTCCTGATATATCGGCTGATATCCAACGGTTAGCGTTTGCCATCTCGGTGAATACGTTACCCCAACCTGTGGTTGACCTGAACATATATACATTTGAACCGTTGATGAAGAATGAGGAATTTCCTGATCCCTGGAACAGAACGCTTACATCGAATCCTTTCCATTGAGCAGATAAACCCATTCCGTATATAAGGCCCGGTTTTGTGGTAGTTCCGATTGCAACAATATCGCTATTGTCTATCACGCCGTCGCCATTCACATCCTGATATTTTATGTCACCGGGCATTACCTGAAAATTATCGAACGATTGAGTGGGGCTATTGCGGATATCATCGTAATCTTTGAACAAACCCTGAGCGATCAATCCTTTGGCTTGATCCATCATATAACCTTTCTCCATCAGGTAAGTGTAATAGTTGTTCTCTTCGTCTTTCTCCAACACCTTATTTCTCGCATATGTTGCATTACCGCGCATAGTAAGGTGTACATTACCCACTCTATGCTGTAGCTTAAAATTACCATCGAAGCCACTGTTTCTTGTTCTCCCCACATTTGCATAGGGACTGTTGCTCAATCCCAACATCGAGGGAAGATAATTTCGTCTGATGAAGATTCCCTCCACATAATCATCAAAATAGTCGGCCGTAAGAGATAGCTTGTCGTTGAATAATGATAAGTCAACCCCGATATCTTTTTTGGTGGAGACCTCCCACGATATGGTTGGTGAGGCCAGTTCGGATATAAATAAACCGTTATAATTATTCACCCCACCATTCACATCAGCATACCTGTATCCATCTGTATCAGAGATTGTATAGAGGTAAGGAAAACGTGTATTCAGATTGTCATTTCCTACTTGTCCATAAGAAAAACGCAGCTTAAACATATCGAGCCATTCAACATTCTCTTTAATGAATGATTCTTCTGCTATATTCCAGCCTCCCGAGTAAGCGGGAAAGAATCCATAACGGTGCCCTGTGGCGAAATTTTCCGATCCGGTATATCCAAAGTTAAACTCGAGGAAGTAACGGTACTGGTAGCGATAAGTAAAACGTCCGGCCAGACTCTGGTTACGGAGTGCAATACCGTTTTTAAAGTCACTCCCGATATCCACAGTCTGTGTTTTTGCCGATTGACTATATCTTGCTGTTGCGCCTACATTGTGATCTCCGAAACCGCGATCATAATAGAGGTTTGCCTCAAGAAATTCGTTACGTTTCCCTTTTGAAGCACTCCTCTGAGACATCTCCTGCACTGTTGTTTGACGGGTGTATATGATCTCTCCATTATTACGGAAACGCTCAGCCTTCCATTGCTCCGGCAGTTTTTCACGAATGATCTCACTTTCATTTTCTGTATCGTACCCAAATTTACCTGTAAAACGCATGCCTTTGGTTATAAAATCCAGCTCTTGTTCAATGGTAATATTTGTTTGGATATTATTTCTCCAGGTCTCCTGATAACCGGTCATGGTTGCCAAAACCCAGGGGTTTGTACGATCGCCCGTGCCGAAAGCCGGCACATATCCGTTTGAGTAAAGCACCGGACTGGAGACGGGATTATATCCCATCAGCGAGTTCCAGATATAGTCACTACCAAGTCCGGCATCATTGAATTTCTCCAATGAACCAGCAACACCAACTTTCAAAACAGTGGTCTTCGTAATGTCAACATCGGTATTCAAGCGATAGTTCCATTTTTTGTAGTTTGCATTGGTATCATAATCTTTCAGCGCATCATCGACCTTATACATTCCTCCCTGATCGATGTAGCTCCCTGAGACATAATAACGTGCTGTATTACCCCCTCCACTTAAATTCATCGATGCACGGTAGGTGAGTGCTCCATCTTTTAACAATACATTCTTCCAGTCCACATTCGGATATAGATCCGGGTCTAAGCCCATACGCATAAGGTCTAACTCATCAGGCTGATAAAGTAATACCTGATTTCGGGTAAGCCTGGCTTCGTTTGCCATCGTAGCATAATCTACACCATCGATGAAATCAGGCATTTGAGTAAGCTGACTGTACATTGTCTCGATCTTACCGTTTATATTTATTTTCCCTGTTTTACCACGTTTGGTATTTACCAGGATTACACCATTTGCTCCTTTCGAACCGTAGATGGCGGTTGCCGAGGCATCTTTTAACACTGAGAATGATTCCACATCTTCCACGTTGATCTCGTTCAGGTCTCTTTCGAATCCATCTACCAACACGAGAGCCGCAGAATTACCCCCAAAAGTGGAAATACCTCGTATCCAAAACTCGGCTGTGCTTCCCGGTTTTCCCGATGTTTGCATGGCGATGATGCCCGGCACGTTCCCTGCAAGGGAATTCGCTATATTAGCCGATGGGTTCGACGTCAGGGTTTGCACATCCACGTTGGCAATTGCTCCGGTCACAGTCAGCTTTTCCTGTGCACCGGTAGCTGTAATCACAATCTCCGACAACAAGCTGCCTTCTGATTCGAGCATGGTAATATTAATAACTCTATCTATTACGATCGCTTCTTGTTTCTCGAAACCCAAATAGGAGAAAATCAAATGCTGATAGGTGTTTACCCTGACTTTATATCTTCCGTCAATATCTGTAACTGTTCCCAGACCCGGAGCATCTTTGATCGAGATATTAACCCCGATCAAGGGCTCATTGGTGTTATCTACTACTATACCTGTCACTTCGATGGCTTCCTGCGAGAGAACAGATATGGAGAATCCGAGAAACAGGAAACAAACGATTAAAAATCTTTTCATAATGCGTGTATATTTGTTTAAATAGTGAACACTTAATTGTTTTATCATGGCATTTGTCATTCATTAATCTTCCCATGCTATTTTACGAACGCGATGATTTCCTGTATCCCCGATATAGAAGATGTCGTTAACCTCATCATATGCAATACCCTCAGGATTGTAGAAACGAGCCTCTTCACGCAGGTCACCATCCACATATCCATCTACCGCATTGTCAGCACTCACGCTTCCGCGTCCGGCAAATGTGGAAACGATCCCTTCGGGAGTTACCTTTCTTATACAATGATTCTCCCGATCACAGAAATAAAAATCATATTCATCCGCTTTACCGGCATAATCGGGATTTTTCACAAATACCCCCTGAAAAGGTGCCTCCAGTCGGGCTCTTTTACCTACGCCATCAGCCCAGCCATTGTTGCCCGGATCTCCACAAAACACGTATGGTGTTGTTAACCTTTTAGTTGTCCAGTCATAGTCTGTCCTCATAATGGTACCCTTGTCGGCAAGGCACAGATAGGCATAGTTGCCACTCGGATGTATCACAATCTTGAAGTCTGTATTGGTGGACTGAACCTGGAATAATGCCGGGCTCGTTACTTGTGTGTCTATGTCGTAATGATATATGCTCCCACTTTCTGAGTCACCCAGGTATAACTCACCGTTCACAGGATGAATTGCCGATCCGGAACATCTTCTTGTCCCGGTTATAAGAAACGGTGAAGTCTTGAATTCATTATTCCTGGTAAGAATGGCATTACTTTGGGGAGTGCTGCTGCGCCACGTGGAAACAATCATGGTATCGGCGGTCAGTGTCCAGGAAATTGAACGCATACGATACATCACACCTCCTAGTCCCCCATCCACGTAGAGCGTGCTCAGGTACTTATTCTTCAGGTCGATCAAACGTGCCGCCGTTTGGTCTCCCACCAGGTAGAGGTGGCTGGCGTTCTTAGGATCGAACGACAGCCATCCGATTTTAGCTATCCCCCCCGCATTACCAAAAGGCCCATCTTTTATTTCATATTCACCTTTCTCGTCTACGTGCCCCACCAGGGTAGTAACAAGTCTTTTCGTTACATAGTCGAACCTGGTACTGGCAGTTGTTCTGGCCTGCTCCATCCCGTTGTCATCATAAACAATGACTTCAATGGTTCCTTCGCCGGCTTTTTTGGGAACCACCACGTACAGGTAAGAGCCATTGGCCCCTACAACAGTAGCCCTGGCACCTCCGATGGTAACGACTATGTTCTCGGCATTGGTTCCAAAATTCTGGCCTGTCAACATCAGGCGGGTATTTGCCCCCCCGGTTTCGGGCGAAAAGGAAGAGATGGATATCGGTTTATCCGGATTGAAAACCACTTCATTGTCACTATCACTACAGCTTCCGAAGAAAAAGAGGGTCAGTACCAGCGAGATCCAGTGGACACGCCAGTTTTTGATATTCATGATACTTTTCGATTTCATAATGAATCTATTTTAATACTATTTATACTTGAACCTATTTACTTGAACTTATCAATCTCCTCTACCCAATTCATATTTTGCAAGGAGCGCATACTCTGAGGCAAAGGCAAGGGCAAACATTCCTCTGACATTATTCTCACTTTCGGTATTCTGCCAGCCCAACAATAAATCAGATGGCAAAAAGCCCTTATACAGGAATCTTTCATATCCATAATCGAGATTCCGCTGGAAACTTTCCAGGTAATCATCCACCCCTTTATAAGTGGGATAAACATCGAGATAGCCCCGCATCAATACGCCGTTGAACCAATTGCGATGCCCACTGAGATCGTAAGTGTAGTACCCGGGCACCTTTGATCCTAGCTCCGCAAAATAATGGAAACTGGCATCCGATAAAGTCACGGCATCATCGAGGTATACCTGTGCACCGGTAACACGATACAGATCAGCGGCTCCTGAGAGCATTGTGCCGCTGTTGTAGGTGATTGGCGGGCCTGCATTCTCAGGCAGAGGTGCATGTTTGCGATATTCCACTCCGTTGATCGTTTCATAGGATACTTTTCCGCCGCCACCCCGCATATCGTTATATACCCCCCGGGCGGTCAACAGGTTGCTCTTTTGCCAGTGGTAAATCTTCTGAGCGAATGTAAGGTAGTAGTCACTCTTCTTCATGGTCGCTTTTACACGGCGCTTGTCGGTATCGATATACAGGTATTCTATCTCATCGTTTTTGTCTTTGTAGAGCTCCGACAGCCATACCAAAGGACTGATAAACGGGCTATTGCTGCACGCATGCTTCGAGGTATAGCCGGGGCCCCAGGTAATGCCCCCCTGTTCATTCCCTTCACCGTCTAGTGTACTATCCCAACCATCCAGAACATAACGGGTAAGATACTCTGCTTCATGCAGGTACTCAACATAACCTGTCAGGTTGTACGCCTTTAACAATTCACGCACAAGCCATTGCTGATCGTCATATACGTTCTTTTTATTATCGGTACCGGCAACATTTGCCTTTCCTTTCTCTTCTCCCCGCGGAACAGCATACACCGCCCAATTGCGGGTTTGCGTGTAGGATGTCAGGGTGAAAGAGCCTTTATAATAGGCTGCATTGCTATAGAGCCTGGCCAATAAGTCGGAATAGCGACTGTAATGCGTGTCATACAACTCCGGGTTGCCATACTCCTTAAAGGCTTCCAGCCCTTCCATCACTACGTTTACGGCTTCAATGGCACTGGTATACCCCCAAATGCTTTCCGTACCGCTGCTGATTTCAGTAAATGGATTGTAATTCTTGGCCATACGCATGCCATCACCGATAAAAAAGTGGACCATGATGTGATCCAGCAGCTCGATGGAGCGTGTTAGGTTCCTTTCAGCCAATTCCGGTACGATTGTGACAGAATCGGGATTGATTTCTGAATGGGGATCAGGGTCAGGAGTCTCCGGCAGTTCCGCTGCAGGGGTGATATGATCTCCCGTATGGCTGCAAGCGCCCAGCATTGGGAGAGTGCAAAGAATGGTAACCAGCATGGATAACATTATTTTCATTATTATCATCATTTTCACGTTATTTCAATTAATCCAGGTCAATACTGTATATCTGTATTTTGTTTTCACTTGTATCCGGAATCACATTGTATACGCCAATGACAATCACTACGTTATCACCTACGTACGGCGACAGGTCATATTCAAACACGGCATATTTCTCCGGTTCAGATGAACTACCATCCATATTACTGAACCTGACACAGCCATTGATGTTGCCACCGGATCTGTCTGTTGTAGAATAGACGGCTGCTTCATCCGTCGCGTTAATCGTGGCATTTGAGGGAACAATGTGCGTAACCGTTCCATCTTCCCTGACGACCGACAGTTTAAAGTATGTTTCACGATCGGGCCTGCTGCCGCTTCTGTCGTTGCGCGCCTTTAACGTTAATTGATTGGCTGAGGGTGTAATGGCAAACTTCGAATAGATATATGCATGCGGCACGATCGAGGCATCGTAATTCTCCATTGACGAATTGCCGCTGTTGGTTTTGAGGGTATAGCCACTGGAGTTAAATACATCCGGTTCTTTGTATAAAGCTACCGGGGTCCATTCACCTCCCAAATGATTCGTTCCTCGCCATGCACGATAAGCATCTATATAGTTGCTACTGCTTCCATTTTCAATTCTCATACCGCTGAACGAAGTATGGCGATTCACCATGGTTGAACGTACCATCTCTTTTGTCAGCTTCCATCCCTCAACAACCTCTGTCCCCGGCATCCAGTCAACACCCATGACAGGCTGATGTGCAAACCGTACAGAACGAAGCACCAGCTGTTTGTAATAATCCCCTGTCCCGGCGCGATAGATGCCAATGGCAATGATCACTTCTTTGCCTACATAATCGCTCAGATCGAAAACAAAATCAGCATATTCGGAAGAACCGTATGTCTGAACCTCCCCTATTTTCACAGCAGTAGGTTTCACTGCTGAAAGATCGACAACCTGCACACCGAAATGAGCCGGAGCCTCGGCGTCTGCATTATGGGTACGCACTCTCAGTGAAAGAACCTTATTCTCGTTGGTTATCGCTTTACTTCCATATACAAACGAATCGAATTTGTCCAGATTAGCCGGATTTGTCCGGTCGGATTCATCATTTCGAATACGCAATGTTGTACCCTCATTCTGTTCTGCAAGATTGCCGTAATAATCCGAAATACACAGTGTGTTGACCGACCAATACCAATGATAGTCGTCATCTCTTGTTTTTCCTCCCTGTAGCACATTATAATTCCATACGCGGGTCATTGCAAGATCATCCAGGGTCAGGTTACCCAGAACCATTCCATCATTGACCTCCATTGCAATGGATAACGACACCAACTTATCCTGAAAATCAGTGGGAGAAACCTCTGTAGTAACGTCATGATAACCCTCTTTTGAGAAGGAAAGGATATAATCCTTTTCATCAAGTCCTGTAAATGCAAAAGTCCCATCCCCGTCGGTGCTCGTTATCTTCTCATCCAGGGTGACAGTTACACCCGCCATCACCTGGTTGGTTTCAGAATCAGTAACAGTACCTTCAATGACCGACTTAGGTTCCAGTTGCATGTTCAGCGTAGCAATCCGGTCAACAAAATCGCCGATAGCAACAGAACCTGTATCCGGGAAATAGCCTTCTATATTGAACTCAAGCGTATAATCACCTCTTTCAAAACCTTCAAAGACGTATATTCCGTTTGCATCGCTGGTCACCGTTTCGTCGTTTGAAACAATACTGACCCCCTCGAGAGGCAGACCTGTTTCGACATCGGTGATCGTGCCTGTGATCGTACCAATATCTCGTAACATGGATACATCAAGTTCAAGATTATTTCTTATATCGAAATTGCCTGTTTCTACCTCCTTGATCACAGTAACATACCCAATTAAACTGTAGGTAATCGTTTGTTCAGCCACAGTAACGTTATTCAGACTGTAATTACCGTTTTCCTTTGTAACAGCGGTCCTGTCCATTCCTTCCACAGATACGACAACATCTGGAAGAGAGATTCCCTGCTCATCGGTTACAACACCGTGAAGTGTTCCTGTCCGTATAGCTGACGGGGCATCATCATCGCAGGAACTTACCATGGATACTATAATACCAAGCATGGCCGTGAACAAAAACGTTCTTAAAAATTTGAATTGTCTCATTGTTATTATTTTTAGGGAAAAATATTAATTTTATCTTTTTTTACTTATTATGATATCAACTAAAATTAACCATACATTCGCAATGCATATCCAAAGATAAAGCGGGTGAGGTTAATGAATGGATTACATCTGGATTACATTTCAAATACAAGCAGTAACCCGGTAAGTAAATAGTCTCCAATCACACCTTTTAACAGTTCGTTAAAAAAAACCGACTTGTACTATATTACTGGTTATTATATTATCTTTGCATAAAGCGTATTAAAAACGTGTTTCCAATTTTGTGTTGTAATCCGGATCAAGTAACTTCCTCTCATGCGTGCATTCAATAAAAAAATTCTTTTTGCTTTATTTATTTTTTATTCGCTGAATCTGCAGGGAATCTATGCTGAGGGGCTTCGCTTTTTCGGAAAAGAGAACCCGATAGATGAAAGAACATCCTACAATGTTTTCAATGAGAAATCCGTCTCATTCTCAGAATATTGTGAAATAAAATTTGATCTTACCCTATACGAGACACCCCATATAGGCAATATATTGCGGATTAAGACCAACAGTGATGACCATATATTCAACCTGTTCTATAACGGCCATGAAGAGAATTATCTTTTTTGGTTGAATGAGGAGGGAAGAAGTAATTTAATAAGTATCCCTATAGACAAATCAGACTATCCTCCGGGGCAATGGCTTACCATCCATATCGGATTTGACCTTAAAGATGGAACAATCACACTTACCGTCGGCGATCAGACCTCAAAGGCTGAGAATATCCCTCTTCCTGAGAAATTCACCCCAACACTCATATTTGGTAAGAGCGATCATATCATCGATGTACCACCATTTGCCATCAGGGACCTTTCCGTGGGCAACAGTGAAAAATATAGGTTTCGGTTGAATGAATCCCAGGGAAACAGAGTGCATGATGCCCGGGGAAAGGAGATAGGGAGCGTAACCAATCCCTATTGGCTGATTAATGATTCATATCACTGGAAATCGGAAGCTCATTTCAATTTTTCCACCGTTTCGGGGACTAGTTACCATAAAGGGCGACATGAACTCTATTATTTCAACCGTGATTCGATAGTAATATACAACATAAGATCGAAAAGCTCCGAAACAATCGTATTCAATACACCTTGTCCTCTTGAAATCAGGCTGGGGACAAATTTTATTGATCAGGATAACAACCGGTTATATTGTTACGAGGTATATCGCAGCTCTTATCAGGAACCAACAGTAGTTAGTCTCGATTTGAATTCTTTCGAGTGGCGGATCGAAAGCTACGACCGCCTGACTGTGCAACTGCATCACCATGCTTCTTTTTTCGACTCCTCATCGGGAATGTACCTGATTTTCGGGGGCTTCGGAGACAGACGTTTCAGCGATGAATTTCACCAATATGACCTTGAAAGACAGGAATGGAGTAAATACCCTGTAGACAACAGGGGAGGTATTACTCCCAGGTATTTTACCTCATTGGGACATGACGAAGAAAACCACCAGCTATATCTTTTCGGTGGTACAGGAAATCTATCGGGCAACCAGCTACTGGGTAGGGAGTATTTTTATGATCTCTACCGGCTGGATCTACAGACCAAAGAGATCACAAAAGTATGGGAGATCCCATGGTATAAGGATAATGCCGTACCGGTAAGAGGAATGGTCATCACGAATGAGTCGTTTTTTTATACATTATGTTATCCGGAACATTTCACAGAGTCGTTTCTGAAATTATACCGTTTTTCGTTCAAAGATGGAGACTATACTATATTGGGCGATTCCATTCCCATCTATTCTGATAAGATAAATACCAATGCCAATCTTTACTACGACAATGAAGTGAGTACCCTCTATGCTGTGGTGCATGAATTTGATGACGACATTCAATCAGAATTGCATATTTATTCACTCGCATCTCCCCCTATTACAAAGAATGAACTGTCCAACCATCCACCGACGGGAAAGCAGAGTGAAGGCTGGATTAACTATTTAATGATTGGTGTGATAGCGCTGGGGGGAGGGCTCCTTTTAATTCTGTTCGTCAGAAAGAACGGAAGAAATACCCCTGTTCCTGATGTCGGGAAGACTTCCTATGAAAAGCTCGTTGCGTCCAAACCGGCACCAAGAGCCAATACAATATTTCTTTTCGGTGAGTTTACTGTCTGTGACCGTGACGGAAGAGATATCACTTATATGCTCAGTAAAAAACTGAAAGAGACATTCTGTCTTTTATTGCAATACAGCCAGGAAAGGGAGGGTATCGCATCTCAGCAACTGAGCAGGCAACTATGGCCACAGAAACTTTCTCAGGAGGTTAAGAATATAAGAAATGTGACTTTAAACAGACTCAGAAAAATATTAGAGGAACTGGATGGAATAGAACTTCTGTATGAAAGGGGAATATTCTTCCTTGTACAGAGAGATCCGTTCTATTGTGACTACACTGGATGTATGCAGATCCTATCAGAGAGAAAGTGGGAAGCCGAGTACCAGGAGCTGTTGGACATTGTGAGCAGGGGTAAATTCTTAGAGAATGAAGATTTACCATCTTACGACTCATTCAAAGAGAAAACGGAGAAACAGATTGAGCCGCTCATCCTGAGTGCAATGAAGGAGAACTATGACAAAGAGGCCTGGCAGACGGTTATAGACCTCGCACAAGCAGCTTTTCATATTGACCCTATGAATGAGGCAGCACTCAGTCATATGATCAATGCGATGCAAAGATTGGGAATGAATGAAGATGCAAAGATGAAATATCTTTCATTCCTTATAGAATACAAAAGAATTATGGGAAAAGAATATCCTAATCCTATAAAACTATAAGAACAAAAGTCAGCGACAGTATGATTTCACCCATGCAGGAAACCCTGCTGATTGTTCCGAAACATTAACCCCATGGCTGATTTACTACACAAACTTCTCCCGTTTCTGAAGGTTAAGGAAGCCGATCATCAACCATACAACAGCGCCGATTACAAGGAATAGCCGGTTCTTGAGGATGGTGTTCTGCCAGATCATGGGATGGATGTCGGAAGGAATAGAAAACGGATTCAGGAAGACATTCCAAAAAGACTGAGCAATTTGTCTGTTGGCATTCAGGAAGATATAAAATATAAGACCGAAGACGATCATGATGACGGCGGTACCGTTGCCGCTTCTGGTGGTTGTGGAAAACATAAAAGCCAGATTGCCGAAAAAAAACATCGGGAAAAGCAGCTGAAAGGCCATTTCAAAGATGTTAACAGGGTATAGCATTAGACGAGCGACATAAGCAAAAATAACCAGGATGAAATAGTTTGACACATAAATCATCAGCATCCGCACACCCCATACTTTGTATCGGTAATTGGGTATACCGAAAATAATTTCCAGTATCCGGTTGTCTTCATCATTCTGAATACCGAAAACGACCGGATAGAATATAAGCAGCAAACAAGGGAACATCAATAAGCTGTAGATCGAACCCTCATTTATATCGGCCCTGTTCCATGCTTGTTGAAACATGAAAAAGGCAAAAAAGGCAAAAGCAGCCAACAGGAACCAGAGGAACTTACCGGCAAATATAATCTTCAGATTATACCGCACAATACTGGTTGTCAAGTCAAAATATTTATTTACTTTCATTGCATCAGATATTTTTCAATAAACAGAGGTAGGCATCTTCAAGGTTGGCTTCTACCTGAACAGCACCGGGATATGGCTCGGTATCTGAGATATACCTTACCTGAATCCTGTCTCCATCCTGTATATTATGTACCACCAGTGACTTGTCCAGTTTTTCCTCAAACGACTCCTTATCAATCAGGAACTGCCAGACATTCCCAAAAGCCATGTCGACCATCTTCTCCGGTACCCCGAAATACTTCAACTCCCCTTTGTCTACCACCGCCACCTGATTGCATGAGCTGGATATATCTTCAATGATATGGGTAGAGAAGATGACTATGCGATCTTTGCTCAACTCTACCAACAGGTTGCGGAAACGGATACGTTCACGTGGGTCAAGGCCGGCAGTGGGTTCATCCACCACAAGTATACGCGGCAGGTTCAGCAGTATCATCGCAATACCGATACGTTGCTTCATTCCGCCTGAGAAGGAACCGATCTGATCATCCTTGCGCTCATCCATATGTACCGACTTCAAGACGTATCCGATACGTTCATCCCGCACACTGCTGTCGGTCAACCCTTTCAGGATCGCCTGATAATCGAGGAATTCCCATGCAGTCATATTCTCATACATCCCGAACTCCTGCGGAAGGAAGCCGATCAGACTCTGCAGCTCTTCCCGGTAGAGACGGGTATCCAGGCCGTTGATCCAGATGCTCCCGTAACTCTGTTCCAAAATACCGGTGATGATACGCATCAGGGTCGATTTACCGGCACCGTTGGGTCCCAGTAATCCGAACATACCTGTTTTTATTTCAAACGAGACACCACGCAATGCTTTAAACGGACGACGACGCCTGCCAAGCAGCGGGATGCTCATGACCATACGGAAATAGGAACGTTTCAACCCGGCATAGCGGCCTGTGACTCTCTCGATATTGACATTCCTCCTGTACAGAAATTGTGACGAGATATAGATGGCGATACCCACCCCCCACAAAGCACCAATTATCAACACCATCGGCAGATTATCCAGCATCCTGTAAAGACCCCACAGGATCAATGGAGGCATGCTCCAGAAGAGGATGCGGTTGATGGTTCTCACGATCTTGCTCCCTTCATAACGATAAAACAGGTATGCCCGCATCTTACGCCATAAATAGAGTGTGGCAGCATACATCACAAATGAGAAGAGAAAACCCCACAACCTGCTTTCGAGATAAAAGTAAGTGAAATAGAAGCCAAACCCCCACAAGATAAACTGCCAGGCAACAGGGATAAAATCTTTCAGCGAATGGTATTCACCACTCAGCCCCATACGTCTCCTTATTTCCAGGCCGCTGTTCCATTCACGCGTAAAACGACCGGAACGATCATAGATCTTCACCAGGCTGCGTACGACTATCTCTACCTCCTGATCCGGATCAACGACATCTGCTCTGGCACGACGCAGGCTGGTCTGCGCAAAAAAGGTAACTCCCGGGATCAGCACTGCAAGCACCGTAAGGTATAACACCTGATACAACATACCCTCTCCATAGAGATAGATGGCTGCCACACCGGTCACAAAAAGCAGGAGATGGATGATCTTTGTTCTTACCGTCAGCGTCTGATACCATTCCAACGCATTCTCCAGTCCCATATATACTGTCGGGATAATCAGCAGTGTCAACAAGGTTGAAAAAGCCAGACCGCCGATGACAGTAATGGCAAACGGTGCACCGATAGCTCCTGCATACTCAGTATTGCCCATGGCTAGCGGCAACATGGCAATAATCGTAGTGATGGCCGTAATCAGTATGGGTCTGATACGGGATATCCCTGCTGTCATCAATGCTCGTTCACGCCGGTATCCACGTTTACGCAACAGTTTTGAATAGTCGATCAGGATGATGCCATTGTTCACCACCACACCCAGCAGGATAAGGAATCCCATTAACGTATTTGCGTTGAGCAGGCTGTTGCCGGTAAGGAACAATGCGATCAGTGAGCCGATGGCCGCCAGGGGTATCGAGAAGAGGATGACCAGTGGGGTCGTGACCGACTCAAACACCATTGCCAGGATCATAAATATCAACAAAAAGGCGGCGAGGATAAGAAATTTAAAATCAGCAAACTGATCCTCCTCGTGGATCACTTCGATGGCCACACCGGCAGGCAGATTGTAGCCGGTGATCAGCTGGTCGATGTCTGCACGATACCCTTCAAGCAACGTTTTGGATTGTTCGATGCCAGGCAAGAACCCGTAACGCACATCCAGTTGTTTATCCTGATTCACACGGATGATGCGGGAGCGTCCGTATCCTTTGTTGACCGAGGCAATATCCTTCAGGTTGTGCAACCCGCCGCTGCTGTTCATGATCTGCACCGCATGGAGATCATCGATGGTTTTTTGCTTATTCTGCTGCTCCTCCTCCTCTTCGGTCATTTCATCCCGAATGATGATATCATATGATTCATCACCCACCTTGAACGTGGTTCCTGAAGAAAACTCACTGTCAAGCTCCGATAAGCCAGTCAGAATATTGGTGCGTGTAATGCCATATGAAGTGAGCAGTATCTGATCAAAATCAAGCATGATTTCCGGCTGACGACGCATGAAAGAGACGCGGGTATTTTGTATGTACTCCTGTTGCTCCAGTTGATACCGGATATCTTCGGCAACCAGCTGCATCATTTCATAATCCGAACCTTTGACAATGATCCTTTCCTGGTTGTCACCGATACCCAGCAGGCTCATGAAGCCGACCATGCCACTCATCCCTCCTGCATTGTCCTGACCACCTCCCGTGGCATCGGCCACAGTGATCTCTGCTCCTCCTACATTGGGTATTCTGGACTGCAGGTCTGCTTTGATCTCGGAGATCGTACGCTTCCCTATTTTTTGAAAGTTCTCCTGCAATATCAGTGTCAGCATAGCCTCTTCCTCATTTACACGACTAATCAGCTCTTTCTTTTCGGGGATCACCTCCAGGCTTTCTTCCATCACCTTTACTACATTATCTGTACTCTCTATTGTACTTCCTGCAGGCATCGTAACATAGATATTGAAACGGTCTGAGTTCACCTCCCTGTTTTGTTGCACTGCCGTGGTGAGCGATAGGATCAGCACCACAAAAAGCAGGATGAGGGAGCCGAAGATGGTCTTTCCCGGATTTCGCAGGCATGATTTTAACAACACAAGGTATACCTGTATCGGACGTTGTGTCAGGGTCACCTTTTCGTAAAAGACCGTTTTACTTTTTTTACTGCGTAGAACCAGATAGGCAGCCATAGGGACGAATAACAACGCCACGGCGAGCGACACAAGAAGAGTAGAGATAATCGATACGCCGATATGGGAACCCATAAGTTTCAGCAGGAAGTTATCGGAGAAGATAAATGGCAGGAAGATAATGACCGTGGTAAGTGTTGCTGCTACTATGGAACGCAACACCTCTTTTGTCCCACGACTGACCGATTTGCCGGCAGTGAGCCCCATGCCTGACAACCGATAGATATTCTCCAGGACCACGATACTGTTATCCAGCAGCATACCTACCGCCAAAGCCATTCCGACCAGTGTGAGGCTATTCACTGAAATGCCCGCATAATAGAAGAAGCTAAAAGCGGTGAAGACTGAAATAGGGATGGAGAGAGCAATAAAAAATACCAACCTTACATTCTTCAGGAAAAACCAGAGTACCAGGATCGCGAGCAACCCACCCATCAAAGCAAGGTTGATGATCTGATTGATGTTGTTCTCCATTACTTCTGCCGTGTTGGAGTCAACCACGATCTCCACGTCATGCAGCACCAGTCGTTCGTTCAGTTGTTCAACGGCATCCAACGTGCGATGTGACAGGTCAATCAGGTTGGCTTGTGCATCGCTGACAAGTGAAACAGAGATTGCTTCTTTTCCATTGACCCGGCTATAGGAGGTCTCTTCTTTCAGATCGAAGAAAATTGTGGCAATATCTTTCAGCAACACCGGTCCGGGAGCAACCACAATGTTTTCCAGATCTGACACTTTGGTATAGGAGGAATGTACATGGACGAAATACTGGCTCTCCTTTTCTTTCACGGTGCCGACAAACACCTTCTCACGTGCGTTGTTGTTCAGCAGGCTGCTGACGGCGGAAGGCGTGATATTCAGCGCCTTGCCGGCCTCCTTATTCAGCTGTACCTCAATGGCCCGCTCACGTCCGCCGAACACCTGAACAGCAGCGATCCCGTCAATATTCTCCAGCTCCGTCACCACCTCCTCTTCCACAATGTTGCGCACACGGTCGACTCCTCCGGAGCCTCTCACCTGGAGAGAGATGAACGTGTTGTTCATCATCGAGACATCCATCTTCTGCACGCGCACGTTAAAACCTGCCGGTAGCGATGCCGATACTTCCTTCATCTTCTCCTCCAGCCGCAGCGAGGTGGTATTAAAATTCACATTGCTCTTAAAGTCGACACGTATGGATGACTGGCGGCTGCTGATCTCCGATTGTATCCTGTCCACCCCACCCACGGAGCTGATGGCACCTTCAAGCGGTATGATCACTTCCGACTCCACAAAAGCAGGATCCATCTCCTGTTGTGAGGTAACGGAAACATACAGCATGGGCAACTCCGCATTGGGAAGCAATTCTACCGGTAGTTGTTTATAGGAGACATACCCCAAAAGGGTAGATGCTATAAACAACATACTGATTGTTACTCTTCTGTTTAAAAGAAAGTCCATTCTCTATATTTAATCTGTAAATATCTCTACACCTCCTCAGCATCAGCTGAAGCATCTACACCTGCCCTTTTATTGACCGTTCGCTTCATTTGCTCAAACAGGTAATAGACACAGGGGATCACAACCAGGCTCATCAGCGTGGAGGTAACGAGTCCACCGATGACTGCCACAGCCATGGAGGAACGCATCGCGACACCCTCACCGAAATTGAACGTCATTGGCAGCAACACCAGAATCGTGGTGAGGCTTGTCATGATGATAGGCCTTATACGCTGTTGTCCCGCCTGTACGATTGCATCTGTCAGCGGCATCAACCTCTTCAGCTGATTGATGCGCCCCACCAGGAGGATCGAGTTATTGATCGCTATCCCTGCCAGCATGATGATGCCCATCGCACCCATGATGTTCAATGGTGTCCCTGTGATCAGGAAGAACATGATGGCACCTACCAGACCAAACGGTGTAGTTAACAATATCGTAAAGGGGTGCAACAATGATTCAAACTGAGATGCCAGCACCATATATACTAACACTACGGAAAGCAGCAAAGCAAAAAGAAGACTATCCATCGATTCTCTGCGTCGCTCTTCTTCTCCCGTTACCGTGATGGAATAATTTGTGGATAGATCGATATCCGCAACCGCCGCACGAATTTCGCGTGCAACCTTGTCAAGCGATTTATATGCTTCCATATCGGACACAATCTTGTTGAGGCGACTTTGGTTCCTGCGGAAAATCTCTTTTGGTGCCTGCGAAGAGGTGATGGTGGCTAATTCACTCAGTCTGAATTCCTGGTTACCGCTTGTGATAACCAGCTCCTCCAGTTGCCTGCTGGTCATGTCCGGCACTTTGATAACGATATCACGCATCTCACCCTTGAAATCCATTTTTCCGACGTCGTGTCCCTGCAGTTGTTGTCCGATCTGCTGAATCACGGCAGCTACCGAGATGTTATGGATTCCCGCGATGGTACGGTTGATATTGATATTGAGTTCGGGTGCACCGTCGGCCATGGACGATTTTATATTGTATAGTCCCTCCACGGATGACATGCGTGACACCACTTCGTCCGTTAAGGAAGCAATCTCCTCGAGATGATCGCCCTTGACTTCCACCACAATGGGTGCCTCCTCGTCACCTAAAAACTCACTCAACGAATTGTCATCCTGCCTGAACGCAAGCTCCAACCCGTCAATATCAGTTGTTGCCTCAGAGAAACGTGCGATCAGATATGCCGGTGATATCTTACTCTGATCGGATAATATAACTTTTATCATAGCTGTATGTTCTCCTTCAAAGATCTGATGCTCAGAAGAGCCTTTGCCAACATGGCTATAGATCACCGTCAGGCTGTCTCCGGTGATGCTGTGCAGCAGGTATTCCAGATTATTCACCACCGCATCGGTACGTTCCAGCCGGGTACCTTCCGGCAATTTGACCGAAATCGTAAAGTCTTTCCCTTCCGTACGTGGTAAAAATTCGGTACCTACATAAGGTACAAGAAGTATGGAGACGACCAGTATAGCTGCCGAAACAGCGATCACCCACCAGCGATGGGTGAGCAGCCTGCGAAGATGATGGCTGTATCCTTTGAACTGCACCGCCTTTGACGCTGTTTTACCCTCTTTCCGTCGCGTCAGCCTGTCATAAAACATGGGGATCACCAACAGCGCCACAAAAAGCGACGAGAGTAGTGAAAAGGTCACTGTCCACGCCAGGTCCCTGAACAGTTCACCCGATGCACCATGCAGGTAAACGATCGGAATAAATACAACGATGGTCGTTACGGTAGAAGCAATGACTGCCCCGGAGACTTCCGTGGTACCGTTGATGATTGCCTCTCTGCGCTCCACTCCCTGTTCCCTGTTTCTGAATATACTCTCTATCACCACGATCACATTATCGATAAGCATGCCTGCCCCCAGTGCCAGACCACTCAGCGTCATCACATTAAGCGTCAACCCGTTGAAATACATCATGGTGAACGTGGCGATGATGGAAATCGGTATCGAAACGCTCACGATAAGCGTCATGCCTACCCTTCGAAGAAAGAAGAACAGGACCAGCACGGCAAGCAGCATACCAAAGAGAGCGCTGTTCATCACCTCGCTGATAGCCTGCTTAATAAAGGTTCCCTGATTGCTGATCACCTGAAACCTGTACCCGGGCAACGCCTGTTCGATGACTGACAGCTGACTGTTGATAAGATCTACTGCCTTTACCGTATTGAATTGCGTCTCTTTATAGACAGAGAGGCCAATGCAGCGTTCACCATTTATCCGCACAATATTATCGGGGCGTGCATTCTCGAATTTTACCGTGGCTACTTCACGCAAAAACAGGGGCGCGCTCACACCGGCTCCTCCATTCTGCATTTCTGATTCACCCGTGGTTACCTCCGTAGGTTTGTAGCTGACGATCAGGTTCTCGAAATCCGCCTCGGAGTTAAACAGCGACGAGCTCTTCACCAGGTACTGCAAACCCAGCTCGCTCACCCTTCCCCCCGATATGCTTTGATTATTTGCTTCGATTCTCGAGGCGATCTCTTCCATGGTGATACCAAACGCACTCAATGTGTATGGATCTGTTTCAATTGTCAGCACCGGGATCTCTTCACCCGACAGGGATACTTCGGCAATGCCCTCCAGCCGTATGAGCTCGTTACGAATATAACTGTCCGCCATCTTCCGCAATTCTGCCATGTCGGTTATCGACTGGTGAGACATCGCGATCAGCATGACCGGTGCTGTGTTCGGATCATGTTGGGTGATGTTGATGGACTCAATATCGGAATTCTGGGATAACGGGGTCATCGCCTTCTGAAGATCAAGAAAGGCTTCATCCATATCTTTCTTTTGCAGGTATTCAACCGTAACACGGGCTGATCCGGCCCTGATCACTGAAGAGACCTGCACCACATCACTCTGACGGATGGCCATCGACTCAATGCTTTCGACAAACATTCTTTCGATCTCTTCCGGTGGACGCTCACCCGCTTCCAGTTCGATGAAGAGGCGCGGGCTGTTCATATCCGGCAATAGATCCACGCTGAGCCTGTCGTACGAGATCTTTCCAAGCAGCAGGATCGCTAACACGATCATACTGATGGTGACGGGATTATTTAATGCGAATCGGAGTATGTTCCTCATTTACAATATCATGTTAAAAGAATGGCAATTCTCTATCTATCAGACTATTTTAACACTTTCACACGGCTGTTCTCACGCAAGGTCTCATATCCCCGGATGATGAGATTGTCATTCTCATTCAGCCCCTGGGTAACCTCGATATTATCTTCATCCTCAAGTCCCGTTTGAATATCACGCAGAATCGCTGTATTTCGCTCCACGATGTAGACATACTTCCGGTTTCTTCGGGAGATGACCACATCTTTCGGAATCACAATGGCGCTATCGGCTCTGTCCACCACAATATCGGCTTTCACAAACATCCCGGGACGTAGTTTCAGCTGGTTGTTATCGATCAACAACTTCCCTTTAAAAGTACGTGTCTCCGTGCTGATGGCCGGTGACAGTTCACTTATAACGCCACTGAGCGTATCGTGAGGCATCGTGTAATGCGTGATGTAAACAGGTTGATTTGATCGTACATATTCAATCGCACTTTCCGGCAGGTTGATATCCATGTACATGCGTGCGTAGGCCATCAATCCAACCATCTGACTGCCTTGTGTTACCCTGCTCTGCGGTGAGTAGTGCGGCAGGGAGACAATAACACCGCTGAAGGGTGCCCTCACCCTCATTTTTTCCAGGTTCAGGCCTGCATTTTCAAGATCGTAGCGGGCGTTGGTGACCCGCACTTCGGTATTGCGCATTTCACTTAAGGTGACACCACCTTTTTCATACAGGGCATTTTGTTTGCTTTGCTCCTGTTCCGCAATTTCAAGACTCAACTTTTTCGATTCCAGCGCGATCCCATTTTCATATTCTTTATCTTCCAGGCGGATGATCAGCTGACCTTTTTTTACGGCATCGCCTAACTTAAAGGGCCTGCCGGTGGAAGGATTGTTCTGCAGGTTATATAACCCACTCATCTCGGCATTCAGCTCAACACTATAGGTCGCCAGTGCCGTTCCTGTCGTATTGATCAGTCTGCTGATCGAACTTTTCTTCAGCTCCTGCACTGAGACAGGTGTTTCAATCTCGCTTTGACTGTTTTGTGGTTGATTACCACATGCTGTCAACAATGTAACGAGTACCGTTAGCAATAAAATTCTGTCGTTCATCCGGTTATTTCTTTTTATTTATGTCCGTAAATTCAATGGGTTGTGCCGGTCCATTCCCTGACTGGTACAATGGGCCTATCATTTTCAAAGTCATGCAATGTTAATATCTTCAGGTTAAGCAACTCAATTTTATAATTGATCTGTGCCTGTGCATAAGTAATCTTCCTGTTCGACAACTGTGTCTGGAACTGACTGATTTCCATCCCCGTAAGATCACCTTCCCGATACCTTGTCAGGTTAAGATCGTAGGTAAGCTGCGCATTCCGAACACTTTTCTCCGCTATATCAATCTGGGTACGCAGGTTCTCCAGCCTTCTCCAGGTCTGCCTCACCTCCAGCTCGATATCAGTCCGCAGGTTTTCCTGTTCAAGCCTGGCAAGGGTTTGCGCTACCCGTTGTGCCCGTACCCGCGCTTTTTTCTCACCCCAGTCAAAGATCGGAACAGTCAGACTCACTGACACACGTGGGTTTTGGGTAGGATTATCATATACATTGTGCAACCTCTCATGGTCACCTATGATTCCTATCGACAGGGAGATATCTCCCCTGAACTCATTCAGGCTCTTGGTCTGGATCATCTGAAGTTCCGCCAGTTCAATATCAATCTCGCGTTGCCGAAGCTCCATTCTCGAGCTCAGGGCTCTTTGTACTGCCTGTACCAGATCAATCGCCACCGCGCTCACCTTTATCACTAACGTCACCTCGATGTCATCATTTAATGGTAGGCCTAATGTCTGTTTCAGTTGATCTTTCGCATTTTCAAGCGAAACATTCCGCTCTTCGACCGCTGACTGTGCATTGGCAAGATTCAGCTCGGCCTGATAGAGCTCCTCTCTTGCCGACAGGTCTGCCTCCACCTTATTTTGAATGATTTCAAAACTTAACCTCGTATTTTCCAGCTCTTCCCTGCTGATAGTGAGGTTATTCTGCGCCATGAACACTGAGTAAAACTGATTGGTGATGCTACGCTCCGTGTTCAATCGCTGTAAGGCATATCGGATGCCGGCATTCTCATAATCGAACTCTATCTGCTGCAACTCCATTTTTCGGCGGTTGTAGGTGAAAATCGGCTGTGTCAGCCGCAAGTAGAGATCGTTGCTAAATGCCCTGTTTCTGTTATCCATCCCTTCCACAGTTGACTGATTATCCTGCCAGCCAAATGTATTGATCAGTGAGATCTCTCCATCGGTGAACAGGATCGGTTGGGATACCATGAATGTACCGCTTGTTGCAAGTGTTTCATTGGTATACCATTGTGACAGGCGATTGTCAAAACGTCTTGACCTGCTGTAATTGATCGGATCGAGATCGAGTGAAAAACGGGATTTCAACGATGCCTGTTGCGCAACAAGATTATACTGATAACGTTCAAGGCTGAGTTTTGATGCTTTCAGATCAGGGTTATTCTCCTCTGCAATATCCAATGCCTGGTCAATGGTCAGGGATGTTTGTGCATGCATGGATGAAAGCACTGATAATCCCGTCAGGAGTAGTAGTACGAAAGAATGTTGTAACCTTAACCTATTCATGTCCATATTTATTTCATTTTCTGTTCAACTCTGTCTGATTTCTCTCTATGGCTTTTATCTCCTGACAATCTTAACGGCATCGGCCGTCACTGATCTTATTTTGGTGTCATTGCTTAAAACAACTTCTACTGTATCATTATTGAAGAAGTAAGTTCCCAGTTCACTCCATCCCTCTTCCGATCGTTGCAGATTAATATAGGCATCTTCTTCATGCCCGTCATACCGCACCTTAAAGTGATATTCGGCATCACCCCCGCCGCGACCTCCTCTTCTACGGCCCCGGCGCAGTTCATCCGGTTTGTATACCCAATAATAGAGATCATACTGCCCGTTGTCTGTGACCGGGATCTTCCATGTGGCTGTCTGGTTCCCATTGCCGCTGTTTATCACATAGGCTGAGCGAACATGGGTACCGTAATATTTTTCGTTCGTGGTCAATGTCCACTGTAATGGTGGACGCCAGTCGGAGACACCCGAATAACGAAACGAATTATCCTCCACCCTATCGAGCCATTGCGGTAAGAGACCTACCACCTCGGGTGCCGACAACAGGAACAACGTGGAGTCTTCATTGTCGACAATCAACTCACCGGGTATCTCATATGATGCGTTCTCCACGACGAAATCGCCTTCCTCCTCAATGGGTTTGTTCCGTTCCCGAATGATATTGTTTACCGGCAGCCTGATGAAGGCGGGCAGATTTGCAGAGATCAGGGTATTGATATTGATACTACGCGGTACTTCCTCCCATACGGACACCAGTCTCTTCGTTTCTCTCGCTTTTAACGGCACTTTCCGTATTGCCCGCGGATCATAGATGGCACCTTGTCCACCTCCGAAAAAGATCTCCACGTTGATGACCCCATCATTATCCGAGTCATTGGTAACCAGTTGACGTAAGACATAAACCTCTTTATCCCGGTTGGTGATTTGAATAACCTCAGGTGACCACAAGATATAATTGGGGAGGGCTGTAGGATGATACCATGCTTCCAGTGGCGCGTGCAGATCGACATCAGCAATCATCCCCAGGGTATCCAGCAGCTGTTCAAATCTCAGGTTGGTGAATATATTCCGCTGCAAGACAGCACGCAATGAATCACGATACTCCCTGTACCCTACATTTCGCTCAGCATGGGCAAACAGGTAATTGGCTTTCAGGGAGGTGATGTTATCCAGCAGGTCGCGATGCGCTATACTGGAAAGTAATTCCTTGAATGGTGATTGTTCCATCAGCAAGTTTGCCTTTTCATTATTGCTGATCCCGTTCATCTGTCTGATCCAACTGTTATCATCTGATTTATCCTGCAGGTAGAGCTCGATCAACCGATTGGAGACAGGCCATTCAGATGAAAAAACATTATACCTGAAATTGTATAACTGTGGAAACAGGAAATAGGGATTGGGTTTCGTGGAGATATTTACTGAACCTCTGTTCTGTGACCAGTTAAGATTGCTTTCCGTTCGCTCGAAAAGCCGTGTGAATCGATTCAGCACACGCATTGCCGCATCTTCATCACTGATCTCCTGTCCGTTTCGCTGTGCCTGCCTCTTCTCATCCCGCACACCTCTCACCACATCCGCTTCATTGACGAGGCTCCCTTTTTCAGGGAACAAAACCATCTCTGGCTGCATCACTTCCTGTGCCTGGGTCCATGTACGCACATAACTATAAAACTGGACGGGAACCTCGATAAGAGAAAATCGGCTGAACGAATAATCGAGTGAATAGCTGCTTTCAATTGAGCGCTTTCGTTCTCTGAGTTGTGCAGGAATAGTATCAACAATTGAATTGAAGAGGGAAGAAAAATAATCATGCCCTTTCAGATGCCATATGCTGTAATGCGTATCATCCACCTCGATGCTTTTCTGTTCGTAATCGCCGATGATTAGTGTGATGGAGGGGGTCGGAAAATCAGTCTCATAAATAAATATACTGTCGTACGTAACCTCAGTAAGCACGCTGTCCCTTCTGGCTTCAGTGAGGATCACATCTCCCGGCGCAGCGGGAGCCTGCGGACGTGCGAGGGTGTCTCTGCCCGCACGTTGCGCGCCTCTGCCCCTCCCTCTCTCTCCGGCAGGTCTCTCCTGACCGGCGGAACGTTCTCTTCCTGTACGCCCCTCCCCGGAAGGCCGTGCTCCAGCTGCATCTCTGTCACCTGCAGATGGCACCCTGCGGGGTCTCATGCGCCGGGCAGCTGTCGAATCGGTTTCGCCGGAGTTGACAGTGCGTCTTGCCGGCCGTCTACCGGCACGTAGAGAATCATCCGGTTCAATGGCGACCCTTTTCACGACGGGCCATTTCATGGTTCCCTGTGACAAGGCTTTAAGTCCGTTCAACGTCTTCACTTTCAGGCGGAAGTGACTGAAATAAGCCTGCTGCCAGTCGGGGTTCTCACTGCTGTAGGAGGTACCGGGACGTGGATACCAATATGTTTCAGGTGTGAAAAGCAGGTAGTTCATATGTTGAAAACTGTATTTTTTATCAATCTTAAACATCCCACTGGCATACTCCTCCTCTAGGATCTCTGCAGGTATATCCAAATAAGAAAAGCTTTCATCAATCGCTCCGGCATAATTCATCCTGAAACGAACCGAATCTCCCGGTACTATTTCACGTCCAAAATCGATTAACAGGATTTGGTGATCACGTTTGAACGACAACGGGTTATTACTTTCCGTCACCTCACTCACTTTCAGTCCCGGATTCAGGGTGAAGCAAAAAAGTGAGGAGCGGTTCAGGGCAACCCCATGCAGTTCCACTTTGGAAGAGATCGTGCGGGGATGTTGATCCAGGCTGATATCATAATGGTTGATCACCATCTTCGGACTGTTCACATACCGGTTGTTCACTTCAGTATATAGCTGACGTCTGCTTGCCGTTTTCATGATGGAGGCCACATGATTGTATGAAGCCCACATCCCTGCAGTAACAAAAAGCAACGACAGATAAAGCCAGCGATATTTCCCCATTTTCGTGTTGGGAAGCCGTCTGAACAGGAAGATTGAGAGACAAATAAATCCCAACCCAAGCAAGAGGTATATCATCCGGTGATTGATCAATGTCGTCCAGTTAGAGAAACCAACAATTGAAGATTTCACCAGGGGCAGGTTATACACCATATAGTCAAAGAGATAATAAAACTTATCTCCTACATAGAACAGCGTAAGTGCGATATATCCCAGCAAAAAGACAAACGTAATTGCCTGACTTTTCAGCAAAAGCATAAGTGCAACGGAGAGGCCGAAAATATAAATCAGGGTGGGGATACAGATGAGCAGAAAATAAACCAGATAGGCCATCCAGTCGATGGTCACGCCCGAAATAAGATTGAAAGTGATCACCAACAGGATGATCAGGAGGTCTAAGCGGAGGAATACTGCCATATTACCCCAAATCTTACCGGTCACATATTCCGCATTACTCAGGGGATGCACATAGAACACCTCTGAGGTATCGAGCTTTTTATCCGCTTTTAAAAATTCGGAGGAGAGGAAGACTGCGATGATAGCCTGGCCGGTATTCAGAAACATCAGGTTAATGTAGGGGATATTAGCAGGGATTGCCTTCATCAGCCAGTTTCCGCCGCTCTGCTCAAAGACCAGTGAGATAAAATTGAATAAACAGAGAAACAGGATCGCCAGTACCAGAAAGATTCGGTAGAACCAGCTCCGCATCAGCAGTTTACTCTCATACTTTGCGACTGAATGGATATTGTACAATGCGAACATATTTATCGCTCAAATAGTTTAGTCTTCAATCCAACGGTTTAACCTGTTCTCCATGAAATAGACGTAGGCATGCTCCAGGTTGGGCGGGAAGGGCTCCGCATCATACCCTTCTATCTTATCGGCTACAACCTGAATCTCCCATCCTGTGCCTGAGGGTACCGTTGTAATCACCGGATATTTTTTATCTACCAATGGCAGCTCGTCACCACTGATTTTCATGCGCCAGACCTTTCCTTCCGCCTCTTTACGCATCTCTTCCGGTGAGCCGAAAAAAGCGATCTCACCTTTGTTCATCAACGCCATACTATTGCAGGTACTGGATATGTCGCCTACAATATGCGTTGAGAGAATGATCGTTACATCCTGCTCACTTATCGTCGCGAGCAGGTTACGGAAACGGATCCGCTCCTCCGGATCCAGGCCTGTGGTGGGTTCATCCACAATGATCAGTTTAGGATTGTGAATCAATGCCTGTGCGATGCCCAAACGGCGTTTCATACCACCCGATAACCTGGATGCATACCGTTCGCGGACATCAAACAACCCCACACTTTCAAGCATCTCATCCACCGCTTGTCGGCGCTTCTTTCCGTTGTGCATACCAGATAAACGGGCCGCATAGTCTAAAAACTCATGGGTTTTATATTTGGCAAAAAAACGAAAATCCTGGGGTAAATAACCAAGGATACCACGCACCTCTTTTCGCTCTTTCAGCAGGTTATGTCCGAATATATCTACTTCACCCGACGTTGGTTCCATCAGCGCCACGAGGATGCGCATCAGTGTGGATTTACCGGCTCCGTTGGGTCCCAGCAAGCCGAACATACCAGTTGGAATCTCCATGTTGATATCTTTCAATGCATGGTTGCCATTGGGGTATATTTTATTAAGTGAACGTATAGATATACTCATTGTTAATTTTTCAAAAGAATCACACAAAGAAGTTCTCTGTTAAATATATCAAACCTTCTGATGCATTGATTCTGTTGATTTGATCATTGAACGGCAGTGTTTGTGTATTTGTTAATAATAATACAACAAATTTAACTCAGTGATTCCACGAAAACAAATGAAATAGATAAACGAGCCGATTATGTCGACCAAATAGGCAAAAAACAACTGAGATGGGTCTACCCGAGCTAGGAACCTGCGTTCTTCTACTGTTGTAACGCCATAAAAGTAAGTAATATTTGTCAAACAGAAAGGATTTGAACGCAAAAAGCCCCCGGGATTTCTCCCGGGGGCTCGTTGTAAAGAACGGCGGCTACCTA
>JADKLW010000089.1_pt1 | contig 55629 bp, 43 predicted proteins | sample 8641881 | NCBI WGS metagenome assembly JADKLW01 (sample SAMN16272185, study PRJNA661076) | feces metagenome | isolation source: fecal sample from diarrhoea affected cattle B | host: Bos taurus | place: South Africa: Lokaleng Village, Mahikeng | collected 2019-09
GGCTTGAAGAATACGGCGCCACCGACGACATAGACCAGCCGTCCTCCACGCTGCGCTAATGCGCTCAGCGGGCACGGGGTATGCTGCCTGTGCTCAGGTTGGCACTGGGGCGTATCATCATGGTCGAAGGCAAGGCGACAATAGTCGTACTGACATATAACCGGCGCGAGCAGGCGCTAAGCACCTTGCAGTTCTTGAGCCAGTTGCCCGGCGGATGGCCCATCATCGTGGTCGACAATGGCTCGACCGATGGGACGGCCAACGCCATCCGAGCGCGCTACCCCGCTGTTATGTTGATAAGGATGCGCCGCAATCTTGGTGCGGCGGCCCGCAATATCGGCGTGGCTTACGCGCACACGCCTTACGTGGCATTTTGCGACGACGACACGCAGTGGGAACCCGGCGCGCTTGAGCGTGCAGTAACGTTACTCGACCAGGCGCCCACCGTGGCGGCGCTCAGCGCCAACGTTCAGGTCGGTCCGGATCGCCGTCCGGATCCCACTTGCCAATTGATGGCAGAAAGTCCCTTGCCGTCGGCCGACTTGCCGGGTCCCCGTTTGATGGGCTTCATGGCCGGCGCCTGTGTCATGCGTACCCGAGCATTTTCCGATGTTGGCGGGTACTGGCCGCCTTTTTTCATTGGCGGTGAAGAAGCGCTGATGGCGCTGGATCTCACGGAGCAAGGCTGGGACATTGTCTATGCAGCGCAAGTGGTGACACGCCATTTTCCTTCAGTTATTCGAGACACCTTTTCGCGCCAGCGCTTGCTCTTGCGCAACGCCATCTGGGTCGCTTGGCTGCGCCGCCCTATCTTCTCGGCATGCCGTATCAGCTTGCGGCAGTTGGGGCGCGCGCGCTTGGACGGTGCACTGTTCAAGGTGCTGGCGGCCTCGCTGGTCGGGATGCCGCGTGTACTGCGGCGTCGGCGAGTGATCTCGCCGGCCACCGAGCATTTGTGTCGACTTATGGAGCGGGCCGAGACCCTTAGTGCGCTTAAGCTCTTTGCTCCGGCCGAGTGCGAGGGCGGGCGAGACGCCGCTTCGATGCAGCGTTAACCCCGACGCTAGGGCATCCAGGTCGTGGGCCTGGCCTGCGGCTGCTGCGGATCAGGATCTTGAATCGGATCCGGAATCTCCCGTGGCGGCAAATCGACTTCACGTTCAGGGTCCACCGGCGGGGTTTCGGGGGGACTTTCGGGATCGTGTCCGGGGGGCTCGGGCACGTGGGCCCAGAGTCGCGAGCGAAAAGGAAAGGCGGAGCGCATTCCGGGCTGTGTATTCATTATGGTCTCCAGTGGTCATTCATAGGCTCTACGGCAAGCCTGCCCTCAGCAAGCGGCGTGCCGCGGCACTGCGTCGCGCTTAAACACACAAAAAAACACACATTGCCATGGCTTGCGGAGGTCCGCAGGCATGACGTTTGCCTGAAGTTCGCGCAGGACTTCGGCCGACTGGTGAGCCGCAGACCACATCTTGGAGAGCTTATCGTGGTGATGAATATTTTGGCAGTGACTTCGGAGGCGTTTCCACTGGCCAAGACCGGTGGGCTTGGTGACGCAGTCAGCGGGCTGGCTCATTCGTTGGCAGCGGGCGGGTCCCGGGTGACACTGATGTTGCCGGCGTATCCGTCCACTTTCGATTTCTTGCGAAACGCACGACAGGTCGCATTGCTACCCGACTTGCCCGGCGGTGCGGCAAGCTTATGGCAAGGCGATTGCGCCGAACTGGGTGTGCCCGTTCTGTTATTGAGGAACGATGATCTATACGACCGCGAGGGCCTGTATTTGACGCCTGAAGGGATCGAGCACGCCGATAACGCCATACGTTTTGGCGCCCTGGCGCATGCCGCTGCTCAGGTTGCAAAAGGTCTGCCCAATGTCACGCGCCCGCATGTGGTGCATCTGCACGACTGGCATACCGCGTTGACGCCCTTATTAATGCATCAGCTGCATGTGGACGACGTGAAGACCGTGCTGACCTTGCACAATATCGCGTTTCAGGGCGTGTTCCCGATGGCGCATGCCGACGCGCTGCGCATCGAAGATCGTTACCGGAACGACGAAGGCCTGGGCTTCTGGGGCCAAATGAATTTTCTGAAAGCCGGGATACGCTACGCGGACTTGATTACCGTGGTTAGCGGCAACTACGCGCGCGAGATCCTGACACCGCAATTTGGCTGCGGCCTGGAGGGCGTACTGTCCGCGCGCGGCAGCGACCTGATATCCATTCCCAATGGCATCGACACGCAGCTATGGAACCCCGAGGCGGACAGCTACTTGCCGGGCTGGGGATTTGGACCGGACCGTCTTGGTAATAAGGCCTTATGCAAGAAAGCGCTGCAGCGGGCGTTTGGCCTGGAAGTCAATGGCAAAGCCACCCTTATGGCCATGGGAAGCCGCCTGACCCATCAAAAGATGGCGGACGTGGCCGCATCTGCCATCCCGCTGGCGCTGGATGCCCACCCAAATTTGCAGGTGTGCGTGATCGGGCAAGGCGACAAGGGGCTGGAGCAAGCCCTGCTGGCCCTGGAGCAGCGCTACCCGGGCCGCTGCGGTGTCCATATTGGATTCGACGAAAGAACCGCTCATCTGCTGCATGCCGGTGCGGACGTGCTTTTGCACGGAAGCCGATTCGAGCCGTTTGGGCTGACGCCGCTGTACGCCATGCGCTATGGCACGATACCGATAGGCTCCAGGGTTGGGGGGATGGTCGATACGATCAGGGATCCGGGCAAGGATGCCACCGCCGCGCTGATGGCAACGGCAACAGGCATTTTGTTCGATGGGGAACAGCCGGAGGACATGGCAGCGGCCATTACCCGTGCCCTGGTCTTGCGCAATCGGCCTGCCATATGGCGCGCCATGCAGCAAAATGGGATGCGGGCCGACTTTAGCTGGCTTAAAACCATGCCAGCGTATTTAAGCGCTTACCAGGCCCTTCGGCCGGATGTGGCTTTGGGCCGTATACCGGAGCAGCAGCGCCAGAAGGTGCCCGTGCGAGCCTGGGTGGCCAATGTTACGCAAGGTGTGGTGCCGACCAGTCAGGATGCCACTGTGGCTGCGGGCATGGCGGGCCGCTCCCGCAAGCCCGCCCGGGCGGGCGGTATGCTCGGCCATGAAGCGTCGGCCGCCTGATCATGCGAATCTATAGCGTTAACGGGCGCCCTTGGGCCGGAACCGGGTCGCCGCCGGCAATGGGCGGCGCTGCTTCATGGGAGCAGTCGTGCGCCCGGGCCTCCGAACTGGGCTTTGACACCGTGCTGACGCGGACGGACGCCGAGGCAGCGCCCTTTGGCGAAGGGGGCTTGCCGCAGGCTCTGGAAGTCTGCTCCCGTCATGGTTTGGATCTTTACCTTGATGTCGAGGTTGATCCGGCTGACCAGCCTTTGCAGGCCTGGATCGAGATCTTGATACAGCACGCCAAGGAAGGCGCTGCTGGTTTCCTTTGCCGTAATCCATCGGCGTTGCCTGCAATGGACTGGTGTGCCCTTGTCGCAGCGGTACACCAGAAGCATCAAGACTGTGTTTTTCTTGCCTGGACGCCCGGTCTGTCGGCGGCGCAAATCAAGGCACTGGCGGACTGCGGCTTCACGGCTGGCTTTCTGTCTTTGCCTTGGTGGGATTACCGGTCCTTATGGCTGATGGAAGAGCGTGATCGCCTGTGCCAGCTGGGCCGCGTGATCGCACCGCTGTCCAGCTCGGACGACACGGCGGGCCAGCGCGCATTGTGGACGGCGGCCTTCATTGGCGACGGCTTGATGATGCCTGCGGGGTTGGAAGACCGGATAGGTCCTCAAGCCGTGATGCAAGCTAATCGCTGGTTGGTGCAGCGAGCCGGGACCGGCGCTCGCGTAAGCAAGCTGTCCGGCCCTCGATCTGCCATGACCGCAGTGTTCCGGGGCGGAGATTCCGCTCGTCTGCTGCTGCTTAATCCTGACGCGCAGCGGGCGGCGCCGGTCGATCGCGGCATGTTGGCTTCGCGCATGCCAGCCAGTTATATCTTGCCCGCCAGCGATACCAACGAGGTGCCTGAAACGCTGGAACCCAACGCCTGCGCCGTCATTACGGTATCACTTGCCGACCCGGTGAGCCTGAGCGGTACGGCGGCCGGTCTTGCGCGCAAGAATGCCACCCCACCCCTGGATGCGCCCCGGATAGCGATCGAAAGCATCACCCCCAACGTAGATGCGGGACAGTTCCCGGTAAAGCGGACGGTGGGAGAGAGGGTCGTCGTACAGGCCGATGTGTTCGTGGATGGTCACGAACATATCGCCGTGCAGCTGCTCTGGCGACCTGCGGACGAAGCGGCATGGCGCCGCGCGCCGATGCAGGCTTTGGGCAATGATCGGTGGCAGGCGGCGTTTGTACCGGAGCGCCTGGGCAGGCATTGCTACACGGTCCAGGCATGGCGAGACGCCTGGCATACCTATGCCGACGGCTTGCGCAAGAAGGTGGAAGGTGGCCAGGATGTATCGCTCGAAGCCGAGGAAGGACGCATGCTCATCGCGGCCGCGATCGAACGGGTCCAGGACGACGACGCCGACACGGCGACTACGCTGGCCGCCTTGTTGCGGTCGGTGGGGCGTCCGCAAGACCGGGCCGAGAACACCCAGAAGCGACGGCCAGCAGGCGTGGCCAAACCTCCCGCGATTCCGGCCGCCAGCCCGGAGCAGATCAAGGTGCTGCTGTCATCCGACATGGCAGCGGCCATGGCGGCAGCCGATGACAAACCGTTCGAAGTCAGCGCCCCCGTTCACCTGCTGACGGTGGATAGGCGCGAGGCGCGGTTTGCCAGTTGGTACGAGCTGTTTCCCAGATCGTATAGTCCCGTCCCGGGGCAGCATGGCCGCTTCGTCGATGTGATCGCGCGCCTGCCCGCCATACGGGACATGGGGTTCGACGTCCTGTACATGCCGCCGATCCACCCGATTGGGCTGCGTAATCGCAAAGGCCGCAATAACGCCTTGCAGGCCGGGCCGGATGATCCTGGCAGCCCCTACGCGATCGGGTCCGCCGAAGGCGGCCACGATGCGGTGCATCCGGAACTCGGCACTCTGGACGATTTCCAGGAATTGCTGCGGGAGACACGCGCACATGGAATGGAAATCGCGCTGGATTTCGCTATCCAGTGCTCGCCGGATCATCCGTGGCTCGCCCAGCATCCGGAATGGTTCGATTGGCGGGCGGATGGCAGCCTGCGCTATGCCGAGAACCCGCCCAAGCGCTACGAGGATATCGTCAATCCCGACTTCTACACGGCGGCGGGGACCACCCGCCAAGCCAGTTTGTGGCGGGCACTGCGCGATGTGGTGGTGTTCTGGGTCGAGCAGGGCGTACGCATTTTTCGTGTGGACAATCCGCATACCAAGCCCCTGCCGTTCTGGCAGTGGCTGATCGCCCAGGTTCAGGCCAGCGCCCCGGACGTGTTGTTTCTGTCCGAGGCGTTCACCCGACCCAAGATGATGTACCGACTCGCGAAGGTAGGCTTTACCCAGTCTTACACGTATTTCACCTGGCGCAACGACAAGTCCGGCTTGCAGGCCTATTTGACCGAGCTTAATACGGCGCCGGTGGCGGATTTTTTCCGGCCGAATTTCTTTGTGAACACGCCGGATATCAACCCGCACTTTCTGCAGACCTCGGGGCGACCCGGATTTCTGATTCGCGCCGCGCTTGCCACCACGATGTCGGGCCTATGGGGCATGTACAGCGGCTTTGAGCTGTGCGAGGCTGACAGTTTGCCGGGCAAGGAGGAGTACCGGGATTCCGAGAAGTATCAGTTTCGCGCATGGGATTGGGACAGGCCGGAAAACATCATCGATGAAATCAGTCGCTTGAACCATATCCGCCGCAGCAACCCGGCGCTGCAGACTCATCTGGGCATCCGCTTTCATCGCGTCGATAACGACCAGATTGTGTTCTTTTCTAAAGCAACAGAAGAGGGCGACAACATCGTGCTGGTCGCCATTAGCCTGGACCCGTTTGCACGACAGGGGGGCACCCTGGAGATTCCGGTTGATCTATGGGGTGGGGAGCCGGATCAGTCCACGCGCCTGCGCAGCCTGTTCGACGACGGTATTTTTGTGCTGCACGGAGACCGGCAGTACGTAGAGCTGGGGCCGGACCGGCCATTTCTCTTATGGAGTGTATTGTCGCCCGCCTGAGAATCCACCCCCTCTAGCACAACCGCATATCAAGTAGGAAGATTCATGCCCCAGCCCGACAAAGAAAGGTCCGAATTGGTCGACGACAAGCTCTGGTACAAGGACGCTGTCATCTATCAACTGCATGTGAAGTCCTTCTTCGACGCCAACAATGATGGACAAGGCGATTTTGCCGGGCTGATCGCCAAGCTCGATTACATCGCCAGCCTCGGTGTCAATACTGTCTGGTTGCTGCCGTTTTACCCGTCTCCGCGTCTGGACGACGGTTACGACATTGCGGAGTACCGCGGCGTGCATGAAGACTATGGTTCTTTGGCCGATGTGCGCCGGTTCATCAAGGCAGCCCACGAGCGGGGCCTGCGGGTCATCACAGAGCTCGTTGTAAATCACACCTCGGACCAGCACCCCTGGTTTCAGCGCGCCCGCCATGCCAAGCCGGGGTCTGCGGCTCGTAACTTTTATGTATGGGCCGACAATGATCAGGGCTATGCGGATACCCGTATCATTTTTTGCGATACCGAGAAATCGAACTGGACATGGGACCCGGTCGCGGGCGCCTATTTCTGGCATCGCTTTTATTCGCACCAGCCGGATCTGAACTACGACAATCCCAGGGTATTGAAGGCCTTGATCGGGATCATGCGCTATTGGCTCGACATGGGCGTGGACGGGTTACGCCTGGATGCGGTGCCGTATCTGGTGGAAAGAGAAGGAACCAACAACGAGAACCTGCCCGAAACGCACGACATATTGCGACGTATACGGGCCGTCATGGACCGCGAGTACCCGGACCGGATGCTGTTGGCCGAGGCGAACCAGTGGCCCGAGGACGCCCAGGAGTATTTCGGCGATGGCGACGAATGTCACATGTCATTCCACTTTCCGCTCATGCCGCGCATGTATATGGCCATCGCTCGCGCGGACCGCTTCCCGATTACCGACATCATGCAGCAAACCCCGGAAATCCCGGAGAACTGTCAATGGGCGATATTTCTGCGCAACCATGACGAGCTGACGCTCGAGATGGTAACCAGCAGCGAACGCGACTATCTGTGGGATGTGTACGCCGCCGATCGGCGCGCCCGCATCAACCTGGGAATACGGCGGCGGCTCTCGCCCTTGCTCGAGCGTGACCGCCGGCGCATTGAACTGATGAATAGCTTGCTCTTGTCCATGCCGGGAACGCCCGTGCTTTATTACGGCGACGAGATCGGCATGGGTGACAACATCCATCTTGGCGATCGGGATGGTGTCCGTACACCGATGCAATGGAGCCCGGATCGCAATGGGGGTTTTTCGCGCGCGGATCCCGAGCGCCTGTCCCTGCCGGTGCTGATGGGCCCCCTCTATGGATATGAGGCGGTCAACGTCGAGGCGCAGCAACGTGATCCGCATTCGCTGCTGAACTGGACGCGGCGGATGCTGGCAAAGCGACAGCAGACGCATGTCTTTGGCCGAGGCAGCTTGCGTTTCCTGTATCCCGGCAACCGCAAGATACTCGCCTACCTCCGGGAGCATGAAGGCTTGACGGTCTTGTGCGTAGCCAATCTGTCCAATGCATCCCAACCGGTGGAACTGGATCTGTCGGCGCTGTCGGGCCGGGTGCCCATTGAATTGCTGGGGGGCACGCCGTTTCCGACGATAGGCGAGCTGCCCTATCTGCTTACTTTGCCGCCTTATGGGTTTTATTGGTTCGAGTTGAGCTCCAGCGCCGCGCCGCCTGCCTGGCATGCCAGCGGCCCGCAGCAGATGCCTGAGTACATCACGCTGGTATGGCGGCGGCGGCCCAGCAATCAGTTGGTGGAGGGTTCGCGGCGGGCACTGTGCGAACAAGTGCTGCCTCAGTATCTGGAAAGGCAGCGTTGGTTCCCCGGCGCGGGGCCTGTCGGGCCGGCGCGGATAGGCTACATAACGCCTTTGCCCGCTTCGGATGCCAGTCAGGCCGAGCTGTTCCTCGCGGAGTTCGAGGTCGATGGCAACGAGGCCGCTGAACGGTATTTTCTTCCGCTCGCGCTTTTGTGGGGGGAGACCGCCACGAGCGTGCCCGCGCAGCATGGACTGGCGCAGGTGCGTCGCGGTGCCGAGCTCGCGCTTGCCGCTGATGCCTACGCGGTGCCCGATTTCACCCATGCCATGCTCGACGCCTGGCACCGCCAGCTAGAGATCAATATCGACGGGTCACAGCCCAGCACGTTGATCTTTCGCGCCGAGCCCGGCTTTGACGCCACGGATTGGCCTGCCGATCTGGAAATCAACTGGTTCCATGGCGAGCAGTCTAACAGCTCTGTGGTGCTGGGCGATATCGCTGTACTGAAGCTGATACGGCATGTCGTGCCCGGCAGGCATCCCGAAGCGGAAATGACGCGGCAGCTTACCCGCAGCCAGTACGCCAACTCTGCCGCCTTGCTGGCAGAACTGCTGCGGATATCGCCCGACGGCACCCCACATACCTTGGCGTTGGTTCATGCCCGCATCGCCAACCAGGGCGATGCCTGGACCTGGACACAGGACTACCTGACGGGCACCCTGGAGGACGCCGCCCTGACGGGTGAAAGCCGCGATGATTTCCAGGAAGAATTGCGCAGCTACGCCACCGTGGCGGCAACCATAGGCAAGCGCCTGGCCGAGCTGCACCGTGTCTTGGCGCAACCGGCCGACGACCTTGCCTTCCAGCCGGAGGTCGCCGAAAAACGCCACGCCCAAGCATGGGCCAAGGATATACGCAGCATGCTCAGCCAGGCCTTGAAGGCTTTGGGTGGCAAGAATATCGGACTGGATGAGCGGGCGGGACAGGCGCACGACGAACTGCTGTCCATCAAGAAAGAGCTGCTGGCAGCGGTGGACGCGCAAGCCGGCAATTTGGTCGGCACGCTGCGTACGCGCGCGCACGGCGACTTCCATCTGGGCCAGGTCCTCATCGCCCAGAACGATGTGTACCTGATCGACTTCGAGGGTGAGCCGGCCAGGTCGCTGGAAGAGCGCCGCGCGAAAACATCGCCATGGCGTGACGTGGCCGGCTTGATACGCTCCTTCGATTATGCAGGCGCATCGTTCATGACCTCGGATACCACGACGGCGCCCCACGGCGCCGCCACCGATGGCGGGGCGACCGATGGGCAGCCGCCGGCGGTGGCGGCCTTGATGGATCAGCGCCGCAGCTTGCTGGACCAATTTTGCGCCACGGCGACCGAGGCCTTCCTGAACGGCTATCGCGTCGCGATCGCCGAACCGGGTAGCAATGTTGAAGAACAGCAGGATGGCGAAGCAGCGATGGCTGTCATGGCGTCGCAGGACCGCGCCTTGCTTGATCTGGCCCTGGTCGAGAAAGCTGCTTACGAAATCTGCTACGAAGCAGCCCACCGGCCGGACTGGATTGCTATTCCCCTGTTCGGCCTGCTGCGGGCAGCGCGTCGCTTGATTGGATCGGCCACGGACGAGGATTCTGGAAAAGAGACGGAATGACGCATACAGAGACGGACAAACTGCGCTATGGGAATCTGCTGGGCGATCTGGATATGTACTTGATCGCCGAAGGCCGGCACGAGCAATTGGCCGACTGCCTGGGGGCGCAAGTCATGCAGATCGACGGTGTGCCCGGCACACGCTTTGCGGTATGGGCGCCGAACGCCCGCGAGGTGACGGTCGTCGGGGATTTCAACGATTGGGATGGCCAGCGGCACTACATGTATCTGCGCCGCGAATGTGGCGTTTGGGAAATCTTTATTCCTGACGTCGGGCCCGGTGCGCTTTACAAGTTCCAGATCCGTGGCAGCGACGGGCGGCTATTACCTCAAAAGGCGGATCCGGTGGCGCGCCAGACCGAGATGCCGCCGGCAACCGCATCGGTGGTCACCGACCCCGCTGCTTTCGTCTGGACCGACGATGCGTGGATGCAAGGCCGAGCGGCTCGTCACCAGGTCGACGCACCGCTTTCTATTTACGAAGTGCATCTGGGCTCCTGGATGTCGACGGACGAGCAGGGCAGCGTATGGACGACGGTCGGTCGCCGGCTCATCGACTATGCCGTGGACATGGGCTTTACCCACCTGGAATTGCTCCCCATCACCGAGCACCCATTTGGCGGCTCTTGGGGCTATCAGCCTTTGGGGATGTTCGCGCCGTCCGCGCGCTACGGGACACCCGCGGAATTTGCGAGGTTCGTGGATGCCTGCCATCAGGCGGGCCTAGGGTTGATCCTGGACTGGGTGCCGGCCCACTTTCCGTCTGATCCGCATGGACTGGTGGAGTTCGATGGTACGCAGTTGTACGAGCATGCCGACCCCCGACAGGGATTCCATCCCGACTGGAACACCCTGATCTACAACATGGGGCGCAACGAGGTGCGTAATTTCCTGATGGCCAGCGCCCTGGAGTGGCTGCGCCGCTACCACGTGGACGGCCTGCGGGTCGATGCGGTGGCTTCCATGCTTTATCTGGATTACAGCCGCGAGCCGGGGCAGTGGACGCCCAACCGCTACGGCGGCCGGGAAAACCTTGAGGCGGTGGCATTCCTGCAAGAGTTGAACCAAGTCGTTGCCGAGCGTTGCCCTGGCGCGCTGGTCATAGCAGAAGAATCGACGGCATGGCCCGGCGTTACCGCGCCGGTCAGCGAGGGCGGCCTGGGCTTCCAGTACAAATGGAACATGGGCTGGATGCACGACACCTTGCGCTACATGCAGTACGAGCCGGTGCACCGGCGGTATCACCATCATGACATGACCTTCGGGATGGTCTATGCCTACTCGGAAAAATTTGTCCTGCCCTTGTCGCACGATGAAGTCGTGCACGGCAAGGGCTCATTGGTGGGCAAGATGCCGGGCGACTCCTGGCAGCGCCACGCCAGCCTGCGCGCCTACTTCGGATTCATGTGGGGCCACCCCGGCAAGAAGCTCTTGTTCATGGGGGGCGAGCTGGCGCAGGTGCATGAATGGAACCACGATGCCCAGTTGGACTGGGCCGCCCTGGACGACCCGCTGAAGGCTGGCGTGCAAAGTGTAGTGCGCGACCTCAATGCCTTATACCGCAGCACGCCGGCACTGCATGGCAGCGACGCTGTCCCGGCTGGTTTTGCCTGGATCATCGGAGACGACCAGGACAACAGCGTATTCGCTTTTCTGCGTCGCCATGGCGGGCAAACCGCACTGGTTGTCAGCAATATGACGCCCGTGCCTCGCATCGCTTACCGCATCGGCGTGCCCCAAGCGGGGCGCTGGAAGGAATGCCTGAATACGGATGCCGGATCTTACGGGGGCTCCAACATGGGGAACATGGGTGCTGTGGCGACATCGGGGCACCCATCGCATGGGTACGATCAATCGCTGGCGCTGGTGCTTCCTCCCTTATCTACCTTGATTTTCGTTGCGGAGTAGCGCATGAGTACACATTTGCCCGATCGCCTTTCACCTGGCCTGCCTTATCCCCTGGGCGCCACCAGTGATGGGCTGGGCGTCAACTTCGCGGTTTTTTCCGCCAATGCCAGCAAGATCGAACTGTGCCTGTTCGACCCTCGGGGGCGGAAAGAAGTGCGCCGCCTCACTATGCCGGAATGCACTGACGAGGTCTGGCACGGCTATCTGCCGGATGCCGATCCGGGACTGGTTTACGGTTATCGGGCCTATGGGCCTTACGATCCAAAGAACGGGCACCGCTTCAACCCCCACAAGTTATTGCTGGATCCCTACGCCCGCCAACTCGAGGGCGCGGTGCGTTGGTCGGACGCCTTGTTCGGCTATCGTGTCCAGCACCCCCGGGCGGATCTGAGCATGGACAGGCGCGATTCCGCCAACCTGGTACCCAAAGCCGTGGTGGCCGATAGCGGTTTCAATTGGGGCGAGCGGTCCCGGGCCTACACCCCATGGGCCGAGACGGTCATCTATGAAGCTCATGTGCGTGGGGTCACCATTAGCCGGGGCGATGTGCGCAGCGAGTTCCGTGGAACCTGCGACGCGCTGGCCAATCCGCGCTTCATTGACCATCTGTTGCGGATCGGTGTGACGGCCATCGAGCTGCTGCCGGTGCATGCCTTCTTGCAGGATCATTTCCTGGTGGAGCGGGGCCTGCGCAATTACTGGGGCTACAACACCTTGTCCTATTTTGCGCCCGAGCCAGCCTACTTGACGCACCGCAAGACCAATGATCTGCGCATGGCGATACGGCGCTTGCAAAGTGCCGGCATCGAAGTCATTTTGGACGTCGTCTATAACCATACGGCCGAAGGCAACGAACTGGGGCCGACGCTATCCTGGCGCGGTCTGGACAACGCCAGCTACTACCGCCTGATTCCCGGCGATGAGCGTTACTACATCAACGACACGGGCTGTGGCAATACTGTCAATCTGTCTCATCCCCGCGTTTTGCAGATGGTGATGGATTCGCTTCGATACTGGGCCGAGAGCTATCGGGTCGACGGCTTCCGCTTCGACCTGGGTGTGACGCTGGGTCGTGAGGGCACGGGTTTCGACCCCGGGTCCGGTTTCTTTGACGCCATCCTGCAAGATCCTGTGCTGTCTCGCCTGAAGCTTATCTCAGAGCCCTGGGACACCGGTCCCGACGGCTATCAACTGGGCAGCCACCCCCCTGGCTTTGCCGAATGGAACGACCGATTTCGCGATGGTGTCCGGCGCTTCTGGGCCGGCGAGGCCGGGATGCGCGGCGAACTGGCGGGCTACATGCTCGGATCGCCGGAGCTGTTCGATAGACGGCACCGCCGACCCTGGTCGTCCATCAATTACCTGGCGTCGCATGATGGCTTCACGGCGCAGGACGTCGTCAGCTATAACGACAAGCACAATGAAGCCAACGGCGACGAGAATACCGATGGACACGGCGAGAATTTCAGCAACAACTGGGGCGTGGAGGGGCCTACCGAGGACGAGGACATCAAGTCGCTACGGGCGCGTGTGTTGCGGTCCATGCTCGCCACGGTGTTCCTGTCGAACGGCACCCCCATGCTGCTGGCGGGGGATGAATTCGGCAATAGCCAGCAAGGCAACAACAATGCCTATTGCCAGGACAACGAGATATCGTGGCTCGACTGGGAAGAAGCCAGTACGCCGGAGGGGCGGGAGCGCATCGCTTTTGTTGCCTCGCTGACTGCACTGCGCCGCTCGCATCCCTCGTTGCGCCTGCCGCGCTATGCCGATGGCAATCACGAATTGATCTCGGGCGTGCCACGCATCGCCTGGTACGACCTGGATGGCGAAGCCATGAGCGAAAGCGCATGGGAGTTCGCGGAAGGAAAGGTGTTGGGCCTGCGGCGGGCCTTTCTGCAAGAGGACGGCCAGTTGGATCTATCTTTATTGATCGTCAACGGCGGCCCGGACGACGTAAATTTTCAGCTACCGGCGAACGGCTGCGCGTGGACCTTGAAGCTGGACACCGCTGAACCCGGAGCGACTGTCACGGCCGTTTCGACCGATAGTGTGATGGTGGCAGCGCATGGGTTGGTCCTGCTTACGGGTGCGCTGACAACGGAGCAAGACAATGGCGGAACCTGAGCATCAGGTGGCCCGCGGCCGAGTTGATACGGCACCGGCGGCGCCTTCCTATCAGTTTGGCGCGCTTATGCTGGGCGACGGCACGGCGCGGTTTCGGCTGTGGGCACCCAGTGTCCAGGCCGTGACGTTGGAGTTGAACGGACAGCCGCCCCTGTCCATGAAGCGCGTAGACGATGGGTTCCACGAAGTGGTTTGCGAGTGCGCGGTGGGCAGCCGTTATCGCTACCGCATAAGCGCCGACCTGTGTGTGCCCGATCCCGCATCGCGCTTGCAGGACGGTGATGTCCACAGCTATAGCGTGCTCACTGACGCGTCTGCCTACGCCTGGCGCAATGTCGAGTGGCGGGGCCGCCCTTGGACCGAGACCGTGTTGTACGAAGTCCATTGCGGCTTGCTGGGCGGATTTCGCGGTGTGCAAGAGCGGCTTGCCGACTGGTGCGAACTGGGCATCACCGCTATTGAACTGATGCCTATTGCCGATTTCCCCGGTCCGCGCAACTGGGGCTATGACGGCGTTCTGCCCTATGCGCCCGATAACGCCTATGGCAGTCCGGAAGACCTGCGCCTGCTCATCGATACGGCACACTGCATGGGTATGCAGGTCATTCTTGATGTCGTCTACAACCATTTTGGTCCCGACGGCAATTACCTTCCGTCCTACGCACCCGAGTTCTTCCGGGACGATATCAAAACTGCCTGGGGTCCGGCGATCGATTTTCGCAAGCCCCAGGTGCGTGCCTTCTTTGCCGAGAACGCCCTGTACTGGCTCAACGAATACCGCTTCGACGGCTTGCGCCTGGATGCCGTCCATGCCATTTCGGAACGGGACTGGCTGGTGGAAATGGCCGCTTATGTGCGTGGCCACCTGTCTCCGGACCGGCATGTCCACCTGATCCTGGAAAACGACGACAATGCCGCCAGCCTGTTGCGGGAAGGCTTTGATGCGCAGTGGAACGATGACGCGCATCACATCGTGCACCATATTTTGACCGGCGAGGCGCATGGCTATTACGGCGCCTATACCGAGGATCCAGCGCGTGACCTGGCCAAGTGCCTGGCAGAGGGCTTTATCTATCAAGGGCAACCCAGCCCGGCGCGCGGCGGTGAGCCACGTGGCGAGCCCAGCAAGGGCCTGCCGCCATACGCGTTCATCTTCTTCTTGCAGAATCACGATCAAACCGGCAACCGCGCTTTGGGCGAGAGGCTGACCGCCTTGTGCGACAAGAAGCCGGAAGCCTTGCGCGCCGCAGTCACGCTGCAGTTGCTGGCACCGCATATTCCCTTGTTGTTCATGGGCGAAGAATACGGATCTCTTGCGCCGTTTCAGTACTTCACCAGTTTCAGTGATCGGGATCTGGCGCGCGCCGTCAGCAAGGGGCGGCGCAACGAGTTTGCGGCGTTTCCGGCGTTTTCAGACCCCGAGGCCAGATCGGCCATACCCGATCCCAACGACCTTCAAACCTGGCAGAACTCGATACCGCTGGCCGACGAACATGACTTGCGGCACAAGCGCAGCAGGTTGTTCTATCAGGCCTTGCTGCAGGCGCGCCGTCAGTTCATCACCCCACATCTTGAAGGGGCGCAGAGCGTGGGGGCGACAGTCCTTGGTCCGAATTGTGCGGCGGCATGCTGGCGCTTGGGCAATGGCAGTCTGCTTCGAATTTACTGCAATCTGTCGGGCCAGGCAGTCGACCTGCCCGAAGAGGTATCCAAGAGCGAAATCATTCTGTTCAGCAGCGGCGCGCACGCCGACGAGACCTTGCGGACGGCGCGTCTGGCGCCCTACAGCACCATCGCAACCGTGGAGGCCAAGGTGCCGGGTCGCGCATCGGTGGGGGGGCAGGCATGAAGAAGAGGGCCCCGTCGCCCTTGTATCAACTCGCCGAGGCAGCAGGACTGCAGGCCGTCTGGGAGGACGCCTTCGGCGATACCCAGCAGGTAGATGAGTCGGTACTGCGCGATATGCTTGGCCGCCTGCATCTACCCAGTGGCAGCGACGCCCAGATCCGCGAAAGCCTGGCTGCCTTGCGATCAGAGTCGGTGTCGGCCGATGCGGCGCTGGTGATCGGGGAGGTCGGGCGCGCGCTAGTGTTCCCCTACACCGGCCCACTGTCTTATGAAGTCAATCTTGATGGAGGGGGGCAGGTTCGCGGGGTGGCGAGCGTTGAAGGTCCGGGGCTCGCAGTCATCGCTCCCCTGGCCCGTCCCGGCTACCACAGGCTGTCGATAGGAGCGCGTGAGCTGACGCTGGCGGTTGCTCCGCAAAGGTGTCCGTCCGTCGCCGACTGTAACGGCACGGGCGGTGGGCGCGCGTGGGGAGTCGCCGTCCAGGCGTATGGTTTGAGGCGGAACGAAACGAACCCTCAATGGCAAGCCCTGCATGGCGCCGGCGACTATACCCTGGTCGGCCAGGCCGCTGCTGCGGCCGCCCGTCATGGCGCAAGCGCCTTGGCGATCAGTCCCATGCATGCCATGTTCAGTGCAGCGCCCGAGCGATACAGCCCGTATTCCCCGTCCAGCCGCTTGTTCCTGAATGCGGCTTACATCGATCCCGCAGCCGTACTTGGCGGCGACGCCATGCTGGCGGCCCTGCGCGACGAAGGCGGTGGCGACGCCGGCGCCGCGCCCGTGTCCGATTACATCGACTGGCCCGATGTGGTGCAGCGCCGCTTGCGGGTTCTGCGTCGCATGTACGTCCAGTTCTGCCATAGCGGTCCCGAGGCACTGCTGACAGCGTACCGCGCCTACCGTAGCCGGAGTGGCGAAGCGCTGGAAAGTCACGCACGCTACGAGGCTTTGCATGCCATGTATACCCGGGAGCTCGGCCCGGAAAATGGTTGGGGTGACTGGCCCGCCGCACTCCAAGATCCACGCGGCGCGGCAGCAGAGGACTATGCGGCGGCCCACGGAGAAGAGGTGGGTTTCCACGCCTTTTTGCAATGGCTGGCCGATGAGGGTCTGGCCGAGGCGCAACAGGCGGCGCGCCATGCCGGCATGAGCGTGGGCCTGATCGCCGATCTGGCTATCGGAACCGATCCACGCGGCAGCCATGCCTGGAGCCGCAAGAAAGAGATCCTGGTCGGCGTATCGGTCGGGGCACCGCCCGACCTGTATCAGGCACAGGGCCAAAACTGGGGTCTGACCGCTTTTTCGCCCCGGGCCCTGCAGAGCAGTGGCTACGCCGCGTTTATCGAAACCCTGCGCGCCGCCCTGGCGCATGCGGGCGGCATACGCATCGATCATATTCTGGGGCTGGCTCGCATGTGGGTCATTGCAGACGGCGCCCAGGCGCGACAAGGCGTCTACTTGCGCTATCCGCTGGACGACATGTTGCGTCTGGTTGCCGTGGAGGCATGGCGTCACAAGGCGATTGTCATCGGCGAGAACCTGGGCACCGTCCCCCCAGGTTTCAATGAAAAACTTGAAGAGAAGGGCATCATGGGCATGAGCGTGTTGTGGTTTGAGCAGAAGCGCAATGAGGACACTGATGGAGAGCTGGCGTACACCTTGCCGGCAGATTGGCCGGCTTCGGCGATGGCAACGACCACGACGCATGATTTGCCCACGGTCGAAGGCTGGTGGGCCGGCCGCGATCTGGCATGGCGGGAGCGGCTGGGCGAGGCCGGCGAGACGCCAGGCGCGCAGCAGCAGCGAGTACAACGCGAGCAAGAGAAGACCGCCTTATGGCGGGCCCTGCAGGCAGCGGGCTGCACGACAAGCAAGCTGGCCGCTGTGCCTGAGGCGGCACCGCGTGATGAGATCCTGTCTTTTGTCTCGAGCGCGCCCAGTGCCCTGTGTGTGGTGCCAGTGGAAGACCTACTGGGCTTGTCCGAGCAACCCAACTTGCCAGGCCCACCGCCGGCGCAGGGGCCCGGTCATCCGAATTGGGTGCAACGTTTGCCGGTGCCGGTTGATCAACTTTTCGATGAGCCGTCGGTGCAGCGCAGCGTAGCCGCCGTCATCAATAACCGGAACCCGGCATGAGCACGCCCTTGTCCACCGTCAGGCTGCAGTTGCATGGCCAGTTCACGCTGGCCGATGCGGCGGCTCGCGTACCGTACTTTTCCAGACTGGGTATCAGTCATCTCTACCTGTCCCCGATTACGCGGGCCCGTGCCGGCTCGACCCATGGTTACGACGTGGTGGACCATACCGTGGTCAGCGACGAACTGGGCGGGATCGCGGCGCTACGCGCCCTGGTGGACGTCGTGCGCTCACATGGCATGGGCTTGTTGCTGGACATCGTCCCCAACCACATGGCCACGCACAGTAGCAACGCCTGGTGGTGGGACGTACTGCGCCACGGCCGACTTAGCCGGTATGCCGATTGGTTCGATGTCGATTGGCACACGCCCCAGCCCGGCCTGCGCGGCAAGGTATTGGCGCCCTTCCTGGCAAAGCCCTATGGCGAGAGCCTGGCCGATGGCAGTATTGCAGTGGTACTTGAGCAGACGGAAGGCGTGCCGCAAATAGAGGCCAGCGGTGCCCGCTATCCCATCGCCCCGGATTCCATGCGGGTGGCCGGGCTGGACGCCCAGATGGCGGCCCGTTATTACGACGGCAGCACCGAAGATGGACGTCAACGCTTGCACGAACTGCTCGAGAAGCAACACTATCGATTGGCGTGGTGGCGCTGCGCCGCCGACATGATCAACTGGCGGCGTTTCTTCGAGGTGAGCGAACTCATAGGCGTACGGGTCGAGCTTCCGGAGGTGTTCGACGCCGTCCATGCGCTTCCCTTGCAACTGTATGCGGAAGGCCTGATCGACGGCTTGCGTATTGACCACGTCGATGGTTTGGCACAGCCCGTGGCCTACTGCGCCAAACTTCGTGCTGCGCTTGACGAGCGCCGCGCGCAGCGGCCCGCAGCGCTGCGCAGCGATGCGCCCTGGCTCATCATCGAGAAGATCCTTGCGCCGGGCGAAACCCTGGACGCCTCCTGGCAGGTCGATGGCACCAGCGGCTACGACTTCATGGATCAGGCTGGTGCTGTACTGCATCAGCCGGACGCCTGCATGGCACTGACCGACTTGTGGGCGCGGACCGCCCAGGACAACCGCGATGCTGCAGCTCACGTTCGCGCAGCCAAGAAACTCTTGCTGGAGCGGCATTTTGCGGCCGAGCGCAAGGCGTTATTACGCGTGCTGTGGGGCCTGGCGCAAGGTAGTGTGCAGGGCCGCGACTGGAGTCGCGAGCTGATAGGGCGTGTGCTGGACCGATTCCTGGAGGTTTTTCCCGTTTATCGCACTTATGTCGGGCCGCAGGGACGCAACCCGCAGGATGCCGACCTTTTTGCCCGGGTGATGAGCGAGGCGCTTGCCGTCCTGGACCGCGGTGATGCACAAGAGGGAGCCGCCCTGCTTACCTGGCTGGAAGCAGGCTTGGCCGGGATTGGCCAAACCGAAGCGGCACAGACTGCGGGGTCGACCCTGGAAAAACAAGGCCTGGCGATACGCCGGTTGCAGCAACTGACACCGCCCCTGGCTGCCAAATCGCTGGAGGACACGACGTTTTACCGTTATGGCCGCCTGCTGTCGCGTAACGAGGTCGGGTCCGATCCCGCGGTTTTTGCGATCCGGCCCGACCGCTACCACGAGCGCAATGCCTGGCGTGCCGCGCACGCGCAGCGGGCCCTGCTTGCCACGGCCACGCATGACCACAAGCGGGGTGAGGATGCGCGAGCGCGTCTGGCGGTGCTTACCGAGGCCCCGGAGTTATGGGCGCAAGCGGTTGCACGGTGGATGCAGTGGCCCGGCACACCCGCCGCGGCTTGCGCCTTGCATGCGGGCGAGCGCTATATGTTGTGGCAGGCCATCGTGGGTGCCTGGCCGATGGAATTGCAGGCCGATGATGAGCCGGCTGTGGGCGACTTCATCGCGCGCTTGTCGGCATGGCAGACCAAGGCCTTGCGCGAAGGCAAGCAAAGCTCCGGCTGGTTCTGCCCTGATGAAGACCACGAAGCTGATGCGCAGGCGTTTCTGGACAGCATGGCGGTGGGCGGCCCACATCATGCTTTATTGAAGGACATTGGCGATTTTGTTGCCCGAATTGCCCCCGCTGGCGCCCTGAACGGTTTGGTGCAGACCGTGCTGCGCACGACGGCGCCCGGTATACCCGATCTATATCAGGGTACGGAATTCTGGGATTTCAGTCTGGTGGATCCGGACAATCGTCGCCCCGTCGATTATCCGGGTCGGCAAGATGCCCTGGATGCCCTGGATAGCGGGGTCGACATCATTGAGCTGCTGGCGCAATGGAGGGATGGCCGCATCAAGCAGGCAGTGGTGGCGGCTTGCCTGCGCTTGCGCCGGCGCTTGCCGCTAGCCTTCTCGATAGGCGCCTATGAGGCCTTGCCGGTAAGCGGCAAGCGACACGAGCAGGTGCTGGCGTATGCGCGCAGCGCCGGCGACCAGCATTGCGTGGTGGTGCTGCCCCTGCATGGCCACCGCGGCCTGGCAGCCGCAGGCGACGCCGGCAGCTTGCAGTTCCCGGAGCGCTATTGGGAGGACACTAGTGTAAGTCTGCCCCCCCGCTATGCCGGCATGGAAATGAAAAATGCGCTGGATGGATCCATCCAGCGCCCTGGCACGGGGGGCATGTTGCGCCTGGATGACCTGTTTGCCGACCTTCCGTTGGCGGTTCTGGCCGCTTAAGGGTAGAGGCCGCGTACTTCACGGGCCTCGAGAATGCGCGTGCATGCCGTGATGAAGGCGGCGGTGCGGTGGCTGACCTTGTGCTCTTTGGCCACGGCCGACACCGAGGTGTAAGCGGCGCGCATCATGGCTTCAAGCCGGTGGTTGATCTCGGTTTCGGTCCAGTAGAAGCTGGAGAAGTCCTGCACCCATTCGAAGTAGCTGACCGTCACGCCACCGGCGTTGGCCAGCACATCGGGAACGATCAGTGTGCCGTTGGAGCGCAGGATGTCGTCGGCTTCCGGCGTAGTTGGACCGTTCGCCCCTTCGATCACGATCTTGGCGCGTATCGAGTTGGCGTTGTCTTCATTCAGTTGGCCTTCCAGGGCCGCCGGAATCAGCAGTTCGGTTTCAAGCGCCCAGAACTCCGCCGGGCTAATCGTATCGGCGTCGGGTGCGCCCGCTACGCCGCCATGCTCCTCGACGTGCTTGATCAGGTTAAGGACGTTCAGGCCGTTGGCGTTGTGGACGCCGCCGGTGTGATCCTGAACGGCGATGACCTTGGCGCCTGCTTCGTAGAAAAGACGGGCCGCAGTGCCGCCCACGTTACCGAAGCCCTGGATGGCGACGCGCGCATTCTCGATAGGTATGCCGGCGTCGTGCGCGGCTTCGCAGCCGACCACATAGACGCCGCGGCCTGTAGCCTCGACCCGGCCCAGACTGCCGCCCAGCGATACCGGCTTGCCTGTTACGACGCCGGTGGTCGTGGCGCCTTCATTCATGGAGTAGGTATCCATCATCCAGGCCATGGTCTGCGCATTGGTGTTGACGTCGGGAGCCGGAATGTCTTTGTTGGGCCCGATGATGGCGCCGATCTCGCTGGTATAGCGTCGCGTGATGCGTTCGAGCTCAGAGCGCGAGTAGTTGCGCGGGTCCAGACGTACCCCGCCTTTCGCGCCGCCGAATGGCAGATTGACAGCAGCGGACTTGACAGACATCCAGGCGGCCAGGGCCATGACTTCGGACAGGGTGACGTCCTGATGAAAGCGCACGCCGCCTTTTCCAGGACCGCGACTGGTGTTGTGCTGCACGCGATAGCCTTCGAAGTGGGCGATGGTGCCGTTGTCCAGTTCGATGGGTATATCCACGATCAGCGATCGCTTGGGCCGTTTGAGGGTTTCCACCCAACGCGACAGCTTACCCAGGTATGGCGTTACCCGCTCTACTTGCTCCAGGTAGATGCCCCAAGGCCCTAGGTCGTCGGAATGCAGGTAGGAAGGTAGCGGGTGCGTCGGATGTTCAGACATGGTTGCGCCTTGTTAATTAAAGAGAAAATGGGAATATAGCGGAGGCCTGGCAGCCTTTGTTGCCGGTATTTTAGTGCTTGTGCGCCATTACGTCCCTTAAAGCGGTCGCGGCCAGAATTTTAGGGCCGGATACCCGGCCCGCATGAGCTTATGTCTTTGCCGATTAATGGCCGCCGGTGATAAGCACTTGACGATTAAGTCGTTCCCCTTGCCGCGCGGCGGGTGCAGACTGGCTCCTTTGGATCAGGATGGCCGGATGTGACGACACAGACTTCAAAATGGACCGCGCTGCAGGCATCGCTTGCCGACTTGTCGCGCAAGCACCCGGACGCGGTGTTTGCCTCGTCCATGGGGTTGGAAGATATGGTGCTCGCCCACGCCATCTTCCAGCAGCGCTTGCCCATACACGTATTTACGCTGGATACCGGGCGCCTGCATGCGCAGACGCTGGACTTGATCGAACGTGTGAAGGATCGCTATGGCCTGCGTATCGAGCGGGTGCATCCCGATGCCTCGGCGGTCCAGGCCCATGTGGATCAGCACGGTGCCTACGCCTTTTACGACAGCCTTGAACTGCGCAAGGCATGTTGCTCGCTACGCAAGGTGCAGCCCTTGCGGCGTGCCTTGCAGGGGCGTTCGGCGTGGCTGACCGGGCAGCGGCGCGACCAGGCCTTGACGCGCGAGGCCTTGCCTGAGGCCGAGTACGACACCCACTTTGGCTTGATGAAATACAACCCGCTGGCCTCCTGGTCCCTTGAAGACGTCCGGGCACTTATCCAGGCCGAGGACATCCCCTACAACCCCTTGCACGATCAAGGCTACCCCTCCATTGGCTGCGAGCCCTGCACGCGTGCAATCCGACGCGGCGAAGACCTGCGGGCCGGCCGCTGGTGGTGGGAACAAAAGCTAAGTAAAGAATGCGGCCTGCATGCGGGCAATCTGAAACACTGAAAGGAAAGCTCATGGGAGAAATCACGACGCGTACCCACCTGGACTGGCTGGAGTCGGAAGCCATCTATATCTTGCGCGAGGTCGCCGCCGAATGCGAGAAGCCGGTATTGCTGTTTTCGGGCGGCAAGGATTCCGTGGTGCTGTTGCGGCTGGCCGAGAAGGCTTTCCGTCCAGGGCGTTTCCCGTTCCCACTCATGCATATCGACACCGGTCACAACTTTGACGAAGTCATTGCCTTCCGCGACCAGCGGGTGGCCGAATTGGGCGAAGACCTGATTGTGCGCCAGGTACAGGATTCAATCGCCCGCGGCAGCGTGGTCCTGCGTCGCGCCAACGATTCCCGCAATGCGGCGCAGGCCACCACCTTGCTCGAAGCCATAGAAGAATTCGGCTTTGACGCCTGCATAGGCGGAGCACGCCGCGACGAGGAGAAGGCCAGGGCCAAAGAGCGCATATTTTCCTTTCGTAATGAGCATGGCCAATGGGATCCCAAAGCCCAGCGTCCCGAGCTATGGAGCTTGTTCAACACCAAGGTGCATCCGGGCGAGAACATGCGCGTCTTCCCGATATCCAACTGGACCGAACTGGATGTCTGGCAATACATCGCCCGCGAGAAGCTCAGCTTGCCGTCTCTGTATTACGCCCACGAGCGCCTGGTGGTGCGCCGCAATGGCCTCTTGATGCCGGTCACACCGCTGACACCACCGCGAGCGACGGAAATTCCTGAAACGCAGATGGTGCGCTTTCGCACCGTGGGGGATGTGTCGTGCACCTGCCCGGTGGCCTCTGTCGCGGCAACGCCTGAAGCCATCATTGCGGAAACCGCCATTTCCACCATCACGGAACGCGGCGCGACCCGCATGGACGACCAAAGTTCAGAGGCCTCGATGGAGCGCCGAAAAAAACAGGGGTACTTTTAATGAACGCCATCAATGATTCCTGGCTGTCAGGTAACGAGCTCGGGGTATTGCGACTGATTACGGCGGGTTCCGTGGATGACGGAAAGTCCACCCTGATAGGCCGCTTGCTGTACGACAGCAAAGGCGTTTTCGCCGATCAGCTGGCCGCTGTTGCGCGCTCCAAGTACGGACGCGCCCCTGCTAATGAGATAGACCTGGCCTTGCTTACCGACGGGCTGGAAGCCGAGCGCGAACAAGGCATCACGATAGACGTTGCTTATCGATACTTTGCCACCCCCTTGCGCAAGTTCATCGTGGCCGACGCGCCAGGGCACGAGCAATATACGCGCAATATGGTGACCGGCGCCTCGACGGCGCATGTGGCCATTATTCTGGTGGACGCCAGCCGACTGGACGAGGGCGGTCTGTTGACGCAGACCAAGCGCCACAGCGCGCTGGCGCAGATGCTGGGCATCAAGCATATTGTGGTTGCTGTAAACAAGATGGACGCCATAGCCTGGGACGAGGCTGTATTTACGCGCATACGAGATGCCTATCAGCGGCTTGCTGCACAACTAGGTATTGCGCATTTCCATATCCTGCCGATCTCGGCGCTCTACGGAGACAACGTGGTGCTGCCTTCACAGCATAGTCCCTGGTATGCCGGGCCGCCGCTATTGAGCTTGCTCGAGACCCTGCCCGCAACGGTGCCGACAGCGGGCGAATCGGCGCGATTCTTTGTGCAGTGGGTCATACGCCATGGCGGTAGCGGACCGTCCGCCTTGCGCGGCTATGCGGGTCAACTGGCGGGTGGGGGCTTGCGGGTGGGCGACGGCATCAAGGTATTGCCCTCCGGCCTGACCGCGATCGTGACCCGCATCCTGCGTTTCGATACCGACGTAGTCAGCGCCCGCGAAGGCGAAGACGTCACCTTGGTGCTGGACAGGGATATCGACGTTTCGCGTGGGGATTTGCTGGTGCCGGCTGACCTCGATTTGCCTTTGACGCGGGAATTCGATGCCGAGCTGTGCTGGCTGGATCAGCACGCCTACAACCCGGCCCGCCCTTATTTGCTCAAGCAAGGTACCCGAAACACCCACGCCCGGATCAGCCAGTTGCACAAGCGGCGCGACCCGCGCGAACTCCAATGGACGGCGGGGGGCGACGGTCTGCAGATGAACGACATTGGGCTGGTCACGCTGGCTACGCGCGACCCCTTGGCCGTGGAGCGGTACGTCGACCAGCCACTTACGGGCGCCTTCATATTGATCGATACCACCAGCCACCAGACGGTGGCGGCCGGCATGGTGCGCTGATCGCGCGCCGCTACTTGCCGTATTGCTTCAAGCCGTCCAGGTCGAGCACCTGGACGGCCCCATACTCCACCTTCAGCAAATTCGCGGCCTCGAGCGTACGCAAGGCTTGATTGGTGCGTTGTCGCGAAATACGCGCGAGGTAGCCGATCTCTTCCTGGGTGATGTTAAGCCGCATGCCCTTGCCGGGATACAGCAGCGGATTGAATAGTTCGGCCAGGCAGCGCGCAACCCGGGCGTCGGGCGCCAGCAACCTGTCGTGCTCCGCCTTGCCGATGAACTGGCCCACGCGCTCGTTGAGCTGGTGCAGCAAGTAACGATTGAACGGAATGCTGTTGTCCAGCAGCCAGTTGAAGGTGGCCACGGGAAGCCGCACGATGGTTGAGTCGCGCAGGGCAACCACGTCGTACTTGCGCGCTTCGCCTTTCAACAACGAGCCTTCGCCTATCCAGCCTCCCGCAGGGACGCCGGTAAGGGAAGCCATCTTGCCCTCGGGGTTGCCCACCGATACTTTCACCAGGCCGCTGGACACTCCTATCCAGGCATACGCCATCTCGCCCTTGCGCTCGACGATGGCGCCGGCGGAATAGTGAGCAATGAACACATCGCGCAGCACGCGGGTTTGCTGCTCGGCAGTCAGAAGGCCGAACCAGGCTGCGGACTCTTCGAGAATGGCTTGCAATGACATGAGGATTTACCCTAGATAAGGCATGAATGTCATATTCGTGACAGTTGGGACCCATGCCAGACTATACCTTTGCATCATGCTGAACAAGATTCTATCGGCAAGACACACATAAGGATAAGCCCGACAAAGATTGGGCTTCGACAATACTGCTGAAGGAGACACGTGGTGCAAGACCTGCCTACGAAAAGTACATCCGCAGGACCATGGACTTTCCCGGCGCTGGTAATGCAACATGCCAAGCTGCGGGGCGCCCGTCCCGCGATGCGCGAGAAAGACCTCGGTATATGGCAGACGATAACGTGGGCTGAGGTCGCACAGCAAGTGCGTACCCTGGCCCATGGCCTGGCGACGCTGGGTGTGCAACCGGGCCACCATGTGGCCGTTGTCGGAGAGAACCGTCCACGCCTGTATCTGGCGATGATGGCCACGCAGGCGCTGGGCGCCATTCCTGTGCCGCTATATCAAGACGCCGTTGCACAAGAAATGCTGTACGTCCTGCAGGACGCCGAGATACGCGTAGCCGTGGTCGAGGATCAAGAGCAGGTCGACAAAATGCTCGAGCTTGGCGAACGTTGTCCGGCCCTGGCGCATGTGGTGTATGACGATCCGCGCGGCCTGCGCAATTATCCGCCCGGCATGCTGCTGGCCTTCGAGCGCCTGCTGGAAATCGGTCAGGACCACGCCGCTGCGCATCCCACCTACGTCGACGACGCCATGGCTGCCATAGATCCGGACGACGCGGCCGCCATGTTCTACACCTCTGGCACCACCGGCAAGGCCAAGGGGGTCATGCTTACGCACCGCGCCTTGATCGACCGCGCCGTCGCCATACAACAGATGGAGAACCTGACGGACCAGGAAGACGTGCTGGCCTACCTGCCGCCCGCCTGGATAGGCCAGAACATGTTCTCGTACACGCAGTTCCTGGTTACCGGGTTTACCGTCAACCACCCCGAGTCGCCCGAAACGGTGTCCATCGACATGCACGACATCGGGCCCACCTATTACTTTGCGCCGCCACGCGTGCTCGAAGGCCTGCTGACCCATGTCATGATCCGCATGGAGGACGCCAGCGCCCTCAAGCGGGGCATCTTCCAGGCTTTCATGAAGCTGGCGCGCCGTGTCGGGGTTCGAATTCTCGATAAAGATCCGACGGTCAGCGCCTGGGACCGTTTCAAGTACCGCCTGGGCGACCTGCTGATGTACGGGCCGCTGCGCAACGCCCTGGGCATGAGCCGCGTGCGTATTGCCTACACCGCGGGCGAGGCTATCGGGCCGGACCTGTTCGCCTTCTATCGTTCCATCGGCATCAATCTGAAGCAGCTCTACGGCTCGACCGAGACGTCGGTTTTCGTGTGTGTGCAGGCCGATGGCCACGTTCGCGCCGATACCGTTGGGCCGCCTGTGCAGGGGGTGGATATCCGGGTGGCCGAGAACGGCGAGATCCAGTTGCGCAGCCCGGGCATGTTCAAGGGCTATTACCGCAATCCCGAGGCCACGGCCGAATCCTATACCGACGATGGCTGGTATCACACCGGCGATGCGGGCTACCTGGATACCGATGGCCAACTGAAGATCATCGATCGCGCCAAGGATGTCGGAAAACTGGCGGACGGCAGCCTTTTTGCCCCCAAGTACATCGAAAACAAACTGAAATTCTTCCCATACATCAAAGAGGCTGTCGCCTTTGGCGCTGACATGCCCGAGGTCTGCGCCTTCATCAACATCGACCTGGAAGCCGTGGGCAACTGGGCAGAGCGCCGCGGACTGCCCTACGCCGGCTACACCGACCTGGCCAGCAAGCCCGAGGTCTATGAGCTGATCGCCGATTGCGTCAATCAGGTCAACGCCGATCTGGCAACCGACCCCAAGCTGCAGGGCTCGCAGGTTTATCGCTTCCTGATCCTGCACAAGGAACTCGACCCCGACGACGACGAACTGACTCGTACGCGCAAGGTAAGGCGCGGGTTCATCGCCCAGAAGTACGGGGTACTGGTCGAGGCGCTGTTCCAGGGCCGCAGCAGTCAATTCATCGAGACCGAAGTCAAGTTCGAGGATGGGCGCACCGGCATGATCTCGGCCGACCTCAAAATCGCCACCGCAACGGTTTATTCCGGCAACACCAAGAAGGCTGCATAAATGAGTTCAGGCGTTCGAGACCAGCGGATCGGGGGCACTCTCCTGGAAATGCGCAATATCTCCCTGGCTTTCGGGGGGGTCAAGGCGCTCACTGATATATCGCTAGATGTCAAAGAGCACGAGATCCGCGCCATTATCGGGCCCAACGGCGCCGGCAAAAGCTCTCTGCTCAATGTCATCAACGGCGTTTACACGGCACAGCAGGGCGAGATCACCCTGGCCGGTGTCAAGTTCGCCAAGATGAGCTCCCGGCGCGCCGCCGAGATGGGCATCGCCCGCACATTCCAGAACCTGGCGCTGTTCAAGGGCATGAGCGTGCTCGACAACATCATGACAGGCCGCAATTTGCGCATGACCAGCGGGGTGTTGGCGCAGGCGTTCCGGCTGGGATCCGCCGAGCGCGAAGAAATCGCGAATCGCGAATTTGTCGAGAACATCATCGACTTCCTCGAGATCCAGCCTTATCGCAAGATACCGGTTGGCCGCCTGCCCTATGGCCTGCAAAAGCGTGTCGACCTGGGCCGGGCGCTGGCCATGGAGCCGCGCATGCTGCTGCTTGATGAGCCCATGGCCGGCATGAATATCGAAGAGAAGCAGGACATGAGCCGCTTCATCCTTGACGTCAACGACGAATACGGCACGACCATCGTCCTCATCGAGCACGACATGGGGGTGGTCATGGATATCTCCGACCGTGTTGTCGTGCTGGACTACGGCAAGAAGATTGGCGATGGCATGCCCGACGAGGTACGCCAGAATCCCGATGTGATCCAGGCCTATCTGGGCGCCAGCCACTAAGCAAGGAAGACAGACATGGCATTTTTTCTGGAGACTCTCTTTGGCGGCCTGATGACCGGCATGCTGTACTCGCTGGTGGCGCTGGGGTTTGTCCTGATCTTCAAGGCTTCAGGCGTATTCAACTTTGCGCAGGGCGCAATGGTGTTGATTGCCGCCCTGTCCATGGCGCGCTTCTCTGAATGGATACCGCAATGGCTGGGTATCGAAAGCCTGCTCTTGGCCAATGTGCTGGCTTTCAGCGTCAGCGCCGTGTTCATGTGGTTGATTGCCGTGGCCATCGAGCGCTGGGCCCTGCGCTATCTGGTTAATCAGGAAGGTACGACCTTGTTGATGGCGACCATAGGCATCGCGTACTTCCTGGACGGAATGGGACAGATGCTGTTTGGCAGCAACGTGTATTCCATTGACGTTGGCATGCCCAAGGACCCCGTCTTTATCCTGGACAGCATGTTTGAGGGGGGGCTGCTGATCAGCCTCGAAGACCTCACTGCTGCCGGCGTGTCGGCACTGCTGGTGGCGGCGCTGGCTATTTTCTTCCAGTACACCAGTGTAGGACGCGCCCTGCGCGCGGTGGCCGACGACCATCAGGCTGCGCAATCGATCGGCATTCCGCTGAACCGCATCTGGGTGGTGGTGTGGACGGTGGCCGGTGTGGTGGCCCTGGTGGCGGGGGTGATCTGGGGCTCGAAGTTCGGCGTGCAGTTCACCTTGTCGACGGCCGCTTTGCGCGCCTTGCCGGTGGTGATTCTGGGCGGCCTCACATCCGTGCCCGGCGCCATCATCGGCGGCTTGATCATCGGCGTGGGCGAGAAGCTGTCCGAAGTTTACCTGGGGCCTTACGTGGGCGGCGGCATCGAGATCTGGTTCGCCTACATGCTGGCATTGGTCTTCCTGCTGTTCCGTCCGCAAGGCCTGTTTGGCGAAAAAATCATCGACCGTGTTTAAGCGGCAACAAGAGGTCCGGGGATTCTATGTTCTATCGTGAAAACGGCCAGTTTAAAAGCACTTACCGTGCAGACCAGCAGATATTTCCCATCCGTCAGGACAGGGCTTTCATGCTGGGCCTGCTGCTGGTCGCATTTGTCGTGGTACCGCTTACGGCCTCCAATTATTTCCTGCAGGCCATACTGACCCCCTTCCTGATTTTGTCGCTGGCAGCCATTGGCTTGAACATACTGGTAGGCTACTGCGGCCAGATATCCATCGGCTCGGGCGCCTTCATGGCAGTGGGCGCTTATGCGGCCTGGAATTTCGGCGTGCGCATGCCGGCCACCCCCCTGGTCGTGCAAATTTTGCTGGGCGGGGTGTTCGCCACCCTGGTCGGTGTGGTCTTCGGCGTGCCCAGCCTGCGGATACGCGGTCTGTACCTGGCTGTGACGACACTGGCGGCGCAGTTTTTTGTTGACTGGGCTTTTCTGCGCATACCTTTCTTCACCAACTATTCGTCATCGGGCAACGTGTCGGTACCGGCGCTTTCAGCCTTCGGCCTGCCCGTGCAGACGCCGGGTCAGCGTTATGTGTTCGTGCTGATTTTTGTGGTGGTGTTTGCGCTGCTGGCCAAGAACCTGGTGCGCGGCGCGATCGGACGGCAATGGATGGCCATACGCGACATGGACGTGGCCGCCTCGGTGATCGGCATCCGGCCCATGTACGCAAAGCTCACGGCCTTTGCCGTCAGTTCTTTTATCCTGGGCGTCGCAGGCGCCTTGTGGGCTTATATCCATCTGGGCTCCTGGGAGCCCCTGGCCTTCGACCTGAACCGTTCGCTGCAATTGTTGTTCATCGTCATTATTGGCGGCCTCGGTTCTATTGTGGGCAGTTTTTTTGGCGCGGCGTTCATGGTGTTGGTGCCGGTGCTGCTGACCAACGTGCCCCACATGCTGGGCATGAGCCTGGGGATAGATACCGCTTCGCATATCGAACACATGGTGTTTGGCGCGCTGATCGTCTTCTTTCTGATCGTCGAGCCGCATGGCCTGGCCCGTCTTTGGAGCATAGGCAAGGAGAAGCTGCGTATCTGGCCCTTCCCACATTGATTTTTAGTCGCAACATCTTAATCAGCAACCCGGCTGGCCCCTCCCGGCTACGCCGAACACAAACGGTGCATACAGACACCATCAGGAGGACTTGGAGATGAAACGTTCCTTAAAATATGCCGCAGCGATGCTGGCCGTTGCCGGCACACTGGCTACGGTTTCGGTACCGGCCGCCGCTGCTGACGAGCAGTTCATACCATTGCTGGCTTACCGTACCGGTTCGTTTGCGCCCTTGGGCATACCTTGGGCCAATGGCAAGATGGACTACCTCAAGCTGGTCAATGAGCGCGATGGCGGCATCAACGGCGTGAAGATCATTTACGAAGAATGCGAAACCGCCTATGCGACCGACCGTGGCGTAGAGTGCTACGAGCGCCTGAAAGACAAGCACGGTGGCGCGTCGGGCTTCGATACGCAGTCCACCGGTATTACGTTTGCGCTGACAGACAAGGCCATTGTCGACGGCGTGTCCATTGAAACCATGGGCTATGGCCTGTCGCAGTCGGCCGACGGCTCGGTCTTCAAATGGAACTTCCCGCTGCTGGGCACCTACTGGACCGCAGCCGACGTCATGATCCAGGACATTGCCAAGAAGGTAGGCGGGGAAGACAAGCTGAAAGGCCAGAAGATCGCCCTGGTCTATCACGACTCGCCCTACGGCAAGGAACCTATCGCCTTGCTTGAATCGCGGGCCAAGGCCAACGGCTTCGAACTGCAGCTGTATCCGGTAACGGCGCCAGGAGTGCAGCAAAAATCCACCTGGCTGCAGATCCGCCAGAAACGTCCTGATTTCGTCCTGTTGTGGAGCGCCGGCATCATGACGCCGACGGCCATACGCGAGGCTCAGGCGGTAGGCTATCCACGCGACAAGATGTACGGCATCTGGTGGGCAAGCTCTGAAAACGACGTCCAGGATCTGGGCGAAGTGGCCAAGGGCTATAACGGCATCACCGTCCACAACAGCGCCGACCACGGCAGGGTGCACGAAGACCTGAAAAAGCATGTGTACGACAAGGGCCAGGGCACGGATACCGACGGCAAGTATGTGGGCACCATTGCCCATACTCGCGGCATGATGATTTCCATGTTGCAGGTAGAGGCCATCCGCACTGCGCAAGAAGAGTACGGCAAAGGCAAGCACATGACGCCCGAGCAGGTTCGGTGGGGCTTCGAGAACCTGAACATCACGGATGCGCGTCTGGAAGAGCTGGGCTTCGCCAAGCTGATGCGCCCCGTCAAGACCAGTTGCAGCAATCACATGGGCGACGACTGGGCTCGCATCATTCAGTGGGATGGCAAGAAGTTCAACATCGTTTCCGATTGGTATCAGTCCGACAAGAAGTACGTCGATCCGCTGGTGAAAGAGCTGGGCGCCAAGTACGCCAGCGAGAAGAAGCTGGAAGTGCGCAAGTGCTAAAGCTTGGGTAGCACCCTGCATGCGGCGCCCGCCGAAAACGGGCCGCCGCATGCTTATTCATTGCAGGAACCATCCGTATGAATGCGAATGTCCAGGCCACGGCGCCGAACATACTGCTGGAAGTCAACGGCATCGAAGTTATCTACAACCATGTCATCCTGGTGCTCAAGGGCGTATCGCTTTCCGTACCTGAAGGCAAGATCGTAGCCTTGCTGGGCGCCAATGGCGCGGGCAAGACGACGACCCTGCGCGCAATATCCAATTTATTGAAGGCCGAGCGTGGCGACGTCACCAAAGGGAATATCCAGTACCGCGGCGAGCGCATCGAAAGCCTGACGCCGGCCGATCTGGTCAAGCGTGGCGTAGTCCAGGTCATGGAAGGACGGCATTGTTTCGCCCATTTGACTGTGGAAGAGAACCTGCTGGCAGGCGCGTATACGCGCTCGATCAGCCGGGCCGAGCTTAACGCATCGCTGGAAAAGGTCTACCAGTATTTCCCGCGGCTGAAGCAGCGCCGCAGCAGCCAGGCCGGCTATACGTCGGGTGGCGAACAACAAATGACAGCCATCGGGCGCTCCCTGATGGCCGATCCCAACATGATCTTGCTGGACGAGCCTTCCATGGGCCTGGCACCACAGATCGTGGAAGAAATCTTCGAAATCGTGCGCGACCTGAATCAACGGGAGGGCGTGAGCTTCCTGCTGGCCGAGCAGAACACCAACATCGCGCTGCGCTATGCCGACTACGGCTACATTCTGGAAAACGGGCGCGTCATGATGGACGGCGAAGCGCGCGAGTTGGCCGAGAACGAAGACGTCAAAGAGTTCTACCTGGGGGTGTCCAGCGGCGAGCGCAAAAACTTTCGCGACACTAAATTCTACCGGCGACGCAAGCGTTGGCTGGCTTGATGGCAGACAGGAATCATCATGAGCGAATATTTCGAACAGCGTGAAGCCGCCGCGCCTGACGAGCGCGAGCGCGACCTGCTCGCTCGCCTGCCCGAGGCGCTGAAGCGTGCACGTGAGCGCGCACCAGCCATTGCGCAGCAGTTGCAAGGGCTGGATCCAGACGCCATACGGCAGCGAGCCGACCTGGAAGCCATACCCGTCATACGGAAAAGCGAATTACTCCAAGCGCAATTGGCGGCGCGGCAACAGCAGCCGGCTGGCGCACCGGTGGACGTCAGCCGCATTTTTGGCGGTTTCTCTGCCATAGGCTGGGGCGAGGCCGCAAGAGTCTTCGCTTCCCCCGGCCCCATCTACGAGCCCGAAAGCTGGCGCCCGGATTACTGGGGCTTTGCACGCGCCTTGCATGCGGCGGGTTTCCGCCGGGGCGAACTGGTCTATAACTGCTTTTCTTATCATTTCACGCCGGCTGGCTCCATGATGGAGACCGCCGCGCATGCCCTGGGCTGCACGGTGTTTCCCGGCGGCGTCGGTCAAACCGAACAGCAAGTGCAGGCCATGGCCGACCTGGCACCCGCGGGCTATGCCGGCACGCCCAGTTTCCTGAAGATCATCCTCGAAAAGGCCGACCAGTCCGGCATCAGCCTGCCGTCACTGAAGCGCGCGCTGTTTTCCGGCGAGGCCTTCCCACCGTCGCTGTGCGCCTGGTTTGCCGAGCGCGGCATTGAAGGCTACCAGGCCTATGGCAGCGCCGACTTGGGCATGATGGCGTACGAAACCGAAAGCCGCGAAGGCCTGGTGGTTAACGAAGACATCATTCTGGAGATCGTGCGGCCCGGCAGCAACCAGCCGGTGGCCGATGGCGAGGTCGGCGAGGTGGTCGTTACGACGCTCAATCCCGACTATCCCCTGGTTCGGTTCGGCACCGGCGATCTGTCCGCCATCATGGCGGGCGCTTCGCCTTGCGGGCGCTCCAATATGCGCATCAAGGGTTGGTTGGGGCGGGCCGACCAGACCACCAAGGTGCGCGGCATGTTTGTTCATCCCGGCCAGGTAGCAGGGGTATTGAAGCGCCATCCCGAGGTGCGCAAGGCCCGGCTGGTGGTCAGCGGCAAGATTGGCAGCGACGTGATGGTGTTGAAGGCCGAACTGGCAGATCCCAACCCCGATGCGCTGGCACAACTGGCGTCGTCGGTACGCGAGCTGACCAAGCTGCGGGCCGACATCGAACCGGTAGAGCCAGGCAGCCTGCCCAACGATGGCAAAGTCATCGACGACATTCGCAGCTACGAATAAGTTTATGGATTTTTAGCGCATGGCGATTGCAGTAAGATGCGGCAAACTGCCACTCGTTTCTTACAGGGGAATCCCATGCGCAAATTCAAATACGTCTTCGGCGCCGCCGTCATACTTGCAGCAGCGTCCGCTGCCCAGGCGGGCACGCTGGATATCGTCAAGGAACGCGGTGTCGTGAACTGCGGCGTCACGACAGGTTTTGCCGGGTTCTCGGCACCGGATGCCAAGGGCGAATGGCAGGGACTGGACGTGGATCTATGCCGCGCCGTTGCTGCAGCCACCCTGGGCGATGCTTCCAAATTCAAGGCGGTGGCGCTGAATTCGCAGCAGCGCTTCACTGCCCTGCAGGCCGGCGAGGTCGACCTGCTTGCACGCAACACGACGGTGACGCAGCAACGCGATACGGCCTTGGGCGTGATTTCGGCGGGCGTCAACTTTTACGATGGCCAGGGCTTCCTGGTCAGCAAGTCGCTGGGTGTAAAAAGCGCCACTGAGCTGAACGGCGCCTCGGTGTGCATGCAAACCGGCACCTCCAACGAAAACACCATGGCCGACTGGGCACGCAGTCACGGCATCAGCTATAAGCCTGTCGTCATCGAACAGTTCAACGAGGTGGTCAGCGCATTTGCCGCAGGCCGCTGCGACGTCTTTACCACCGACGCGTCGGGGCTGGCCTCCATCCGCATCTCCAAGCTCACCAATCCGGACGATTACGTCGTCCTGCCCGAGATCATCTCCAAAGAACCGCTGGGGCCTTTTGTGCGCCAGGGCGACGACCAATGGCTGAACGTCGTCAAATGGACCCTCCAGGCCATGATAGGCGCGGAAGAGCTGGGCGTTACGTCAGAAAATGTCGATGAGCAATTGCAAAGCGCCAACCCCAACATCCAGCGTCTGCTGGGCGTCACCAAAGGGGCTGGCGAAAACATGGGCGTGGACGAGAAGTGGGCCTACAACATCATCAAGCAAGTGGGCAACTACGGCGAAAGCTTCGAGCGCACCGTTGGCCAGGGCAGCCCGCTGAAGATTCAGCGCGGCCTTAACGCCCAATGGACGAAGGGCGGCCTGATGTACGGCCTGCCCATACGCTGATCACTGTCGTCTATTTCTTGCGCCGGTACACCAGGGCGATGCGTGCAAAGGCGATTTGCAGCTCGCGGGTGCCGGCCTGGAAAATTACGGGCCGGCCCCTGCCGGTAAAACAGACCAGGCGCTTGGAAGCCACCAGCGGGATGAACTTCGCGAACTGGATGTCTTCCCAGGCGATCTCGCGCTTGCTGATCCAGGATTGCTGGATGCCGGTTTCGTTGATGCAGGTTTCCGACACCAGCATGTAGCGGGCAAGAACCACCAGTCCCATGAAGCACACGATGATACTGCCCGCCACCACGGGGCTGATGTTCTGGGCCGAAGGACCAGATGCCGTCTGTACGATCTGCACGGCGATAAAGACCAGTACGCCACAGGCCAGCAGCTTGATCCACTTGGGCCAGGCCATGCCCTTGAGCGGCAGCGGGCCGATTTCCTGCAGTAGCTGCTGACGCTCTTCGGTGCTGGGTGCTTGTAAAAACATGCTTATGCTGCCTTGCGTGCTGCCAAGGCCGTGCCGGCCCGGCTGGAGGACTTGCGTCCGATTTGATCGGAGATCCAGTGGCCGATATCGGCCACTGCATCCAGGTCGATGCCGGTGTCGATGTCGAGCCCGCGCAGCATGTAGAGGACGTCTTCGGTAGCTACGTTGCCCGTGGCGCCCTTGGCGTAAGGGCAGCCGCCCAGGCCGGCCACCGAACTGTGAAAAATGGAGATCCCGGCTTCCAGGGCCGCCAGGATGTTGGCCAGCGCCTGTCCGTAGGTGTCGTGAAAGTGCCCCGATACACGTGCTGGGTCAACGACCTCGGTTACGGCACGCATCACCTGGCCTACCCGCAGCGCCGTGCCGGTGCCGATGGTGTCGGCCACATCGATTTCATCGCAGCCCAGTGCGAGCATGCGCCGGGCCACATCCACCACCGCGGCCACGGGTGTTTCGCCCTGATAGGGGCAGGCCAACGCACAACTGATGCTGCCGCGCAGACGGAGCCCGGCGTCGCGGGCGGCTTGCGCTACCGGCTCGAAGCGCGCGATGGATTCGGCAATGGAGCAGTTGATGTTCTTTTGCGAGAAGGCTTCGCTGGCCGCGCCGAAGATCACAACTTCGTCGACCTTGGCGGCGATGGCGCCCTCGAAGCCGCGCATATTGGGCACCAGCGCCGAATAAATCGTGCCGGGGCGCCGCTTGATGCCGGCCATGACCTGGGTGCCATCGGCCATTTGTGGCACCCATTTGGGTGAAACGAACGAGACGGCCTCGACGTTCTGGAAGCCTGTAGCCGACAGGCGGTCGATAAGTTCGATTTTGATGGCTGTGTCGACGAACTGCTTTTCGTTCTGCAAGCCGTCACGGGGCGACACCTCGACAATTTTGACTTGGCTGGGCAAAGACATGGATCTTCCTTCGGTAGGGTGCGCCCGGCATGATGCGGCCGCAAGTGTGAATATATCCTAGTGCTAGCGCCGCTGATAGCATCCGTCGTTCTGGCGGAAGACAAGCTCGGCAAGCTCCAGTTGCAACAAACCGGTACTGAGCGTGGGCAAGTCAAGCGCGGTGCGCGCCTGGAGGGTGTCCAGGTGCACGGGATCGTAGCCCAGAGCGTCCAGGATTTGCTGTTGCTGCAGTGTGGGCTTGCCTGCCTTTTTGCCACTGGATGCGGCTGGCTTCAAGACAGTAACGGTGGCCGGAAACGTCGGTTGCCCCAGCTCTTCGTGGATATCTTCGGCCGACTCCACCAGTTTGGCGCCCTGCCGGATCAGCGCATGGCAGCCACGCGATAGCGGCGAATGGATGGAGCCGGGAATGGCAAAGACTTCGCGCCCCATTTCAGAGGCGAGGCGCGCTGTAATGAGCGAGCCGCTATGCTTGGCTGCCTCGACCACCAGTACACCACGCGACATCCCGGCCACCAGGCGGTTGCGCCGGGGAAACTGGTGCCGCAGCGCCCGCGTACCCAAGGGAAACTCGGAAACAAGTGCGCCATCGGCGGCAATCCGGTGGGCCAGATCGCGATTGGCAGCGGGGTAGACGATGTCTATGCCCGTGCCCAGAACGGCCACCGTGCCTCCTGCTTGCGGACCGGCGCGCAAGGCCCCGTCGTGCGCGGCGGCGTCTATGCCCTGGGCCAGGCCGCTGACGATGCACCAGCCTTGCTGCGCAAGGTGCCGGGCAAAGGCCGATGCATTGTCCGCGCCGCCGGGGCTTGCACTGCGCGCGCCCACGATCGCAATGGATGGGCGCGATAAGTGGTGGAGATTGCCGTTTACGTAAAGCAAAAGAGGCGGGTCGTGAGTGTCGAGCAGGCTGCGCGGGTAAGCGGGATCGGCCAGTGTCAGCACATGGTGCATGGGCTCGGCTATCCATTCCAGGCTGCGCGCTATGGTGGCCTGCACGGCGTCGGAGGGTGCTTGTTTCAGTTGCCGCGCAAGCGCTTGCGGCAACACCTTGCCCAGCCCCCCGATGGAGGTGGCGTAGATTTCCTGGGGCAGGCCGATGGCGGCCAGCAGGTTGCGCGCCTGGGCCGGGCCGACGCCGGGCTCGAGCGACAGGCGGATCCAGGCGGTCAGCTCTTCGTGAGACAAGGTAACAGGCATGCGTTAGTGTGGCACAAGACGAACTTTACGCAAGGGAATGGGTCAAACCACTGGTTTGATTTATCATAGAGATCTGAACGATACACGGAACGCGATATGGCTTTACTTCCTATTTTGCGCTACCCGGACCCGCGCTTGCACAAAGTAGCCAAGCCCGTCCAGGTGGTCGACGACCGCATACGCCAGTTGGTGCAAGACATGGCCGAAACCATGTACGACGCGCCCGGGGTAGGCCTGGCCGCGACCCAGGTCGACGTCCACGAGCGCGTCGTGGTCATCGACGTGTCCGAGGAAGGCAATCAGCTACTGGTGTTGATCAACCCCGAAATCACCTGGAAAAGCGAAGAAACCCAGGTCTACGAAGAAGGCTGCCTGTCTGTGCCCGGCATTTACGACGAGGTCCAGCGATCGGCGCAGATTCATGTGCGCGCGCTCAACCTCGATGGCCAGCCTTTCGAGTTCGACGCTGAAGGGCTGCTGGCCGTTTGTGTACAGCACGAGCTCGACCATTTGCTCGGCAAGGTGTTTGTCGAGTATTTGTCCGGGCTTAAGCAAAACCGCATCAAGACGCGCCTGCGCAAGCAAGAGCGCGAGGCATTGCGCGCCTGAGGCCGGCCTCGCCCCGCTTGTTATGATGGCCGATTCCCTTCGAATCGGCTTTTTTGACTTATGCGCATCGTTTTTGCAGGAACTCCTCACTTCGCCCGCCTGGCGCTGGACGCCATTCTTGCGGCCGGACATCAGGTTCCTCTGGTGCTGACCCAACCCGACCGCCCCGCCGGACGCGGCCTGAAGCTGACTCCCAGCGCGGTCAAGCAGGGCGCACTGGCGGCCGGCATACCCGTGTGCCAGCCGCGCAGCCTGCGCCTGGACGGCAAGTATCCGGACGAGGCCGCAGCGGCCCGGGCGGCGCTCGAGCAGGCGGCACCCGAACTTCTGGTCGTGGCTGCCTATGGCCTGATACTGCCTCAGTGGGTGCTTGATCTACCGTCCTATGGTTGCTTCAATATCCATGCCAGTCTGTTACCACGCTGGCGCGGCGCGGCGCCGATACAACGCGCGATCGAAGCCGGTGACGACCAGACCGGCATCACCATCATGATGATGGACCAAGGCCTGGATACGGGTGCCATGCTGTTGACCCGGGCCATCCCGATCACGGCGGCGCACAACGCGGCGGCGCTGCATGACGACCTTGCGCAACTCGGTGCCGAAGCTATCGTCCAGGCCATCGATGAGCTGCAGGCCGGTACGCTGATGGCCACCCCCCAGCCTGCGGAAGGCGTGACTTACGCGACCAAGCTGGAAAAAGCAGAATCCGCCCTGGATCTGAATCAGCCTGCGGCAGTGCTCGAGCGGCGCATTCGCGCCTTTGATCCGGTGCCGGGCTCCACCCTGGCCTTGCCGGGTATCGATGGCGTGGTCAAGGTGTGGAAGGCAGCGGCGCTACCCGCCGGGCTTCAGGACAAAGCCCAGCCGACTGCCGGGCAGTTGATACGGGCCGGATCAGACGGCATAGACGTAGCCACCGGTGATGGCGTGCTGCGCCTGCTGGAGCTGCAGCGGCCTGGCGGGAAGCGCCAGCCTGTCGCGTCTTTCATGCAGGGCTGGCACCACGCTTGAAGCGGCGTCGCGGCGCGTCGCCCGGCTTAGCCGATATGTTCTGCGTATAAGTCGTATTCGTCCGAGTCGGTAACGCGCACGCGCAGCATGTCGCCCGGCTTGACGGTCTTGTCGGTGCTGACAAATACATTGCCATCGATCTCGGGGGCGTCCGCACTTGAGCGCCCCACGGGGCCGTCTTCGTCGATTTCATCGATCAGTACGTCGATTTCGCGACCCACTTTCTGCGCCAGGCGCTCGGTCGAGATGGCCTGTTGATGGGCCATGAAGCGATCCCAGCGTTCTTGCTTGATCTCGTCAGGGACATGATCCGGCAGCGCGTTGGCACCGGCGCCGGTTACCGGCGAATACTGGAAACAGCCGACGCGATCAAGTTGGGCCTCGCTCATCCAGTCCAGCAAATACTGGAAGTCTTCTTCCGTTTCGCCGGGAAAGCCCACGATAAAAGTGGAGCGCAAGGTCAGATCGGGACAGGCGATGCGCCAGTTCTTGATGCGGGCCAGCGTGCGGTCCTCGAAAGCGGGCCGCTTCATGGCCTTCAGGATGCGCGGGCTGGCGTGCTGGAAGGGGATATCCAGATAAGGCAGGATCTTGCCCTCAGCCATCAGGGGTATGACTTCGTCTACATGCGGATACGGATACACATAATGCAGGCGGGTCCATACGCCGAATTCGGCCAAGGCCGCGCTTAGCTGCGTCAGGTGCGTCTTGATGGGGCGCCCGTTCCAGAAGCCGCTGCGAAACTTGACGTCGACACCGTAGGCGCTGGTGTCTTGCGAGATGACGAGCAATTCCTTTACGCCTGCCTTGACCAGGCGCTCGGCTTCGCCCATGACGTCGCCTATGGGGCGGCTGACCAGCTTGCCCCGCATGGACGGAATAATGCAGAAGCTGCAATGGTGATTGCAGCCTTCCGAGATCTTCAGGTAGGCGTAGTGGCGCGGCGTCAGCTTGATGCCTTGCGGTGGCACCAGGTCGGTATAAGGGTCGTGAGCCAAATTCGGTGGTGCGGCCTCATGGACGGCGCGCACGACCTGCTCGTATTGCTGCGGGCCGGTAACTGCCAGCACCGATGGATGTACCTCGCGGATCAGCGATTCCTCCACACCCATGCAACCCGTGACGATGACCTTGCCGTTCTCGGCAATGGCCTCGCCGATCGCATCGAGCGACTCGGCCTTGGCGCTGTCGATGAAGCCACAGGTGTTCACGACCACCACGTCGGCATTGTCGTAGTCGGGGCTGATGATATAGCCCTCGGTGCGCAGTTGCGTCAGGATGCGCTCTGAATCTACCAGCGCTTTGGGGCATCCCAGGCTGACGAAGCCGACTTTAGGGGAACTCATGAATAACCTCGTTGAGCACTGAGCTCGATAAATCAAAAATGTTAATGGCGGTGGGCCATGGCAGGTCGGGGCAAGGCCAAATGATGATAAAGTCCACAGCAACGCGACCCTACGCAGGCCTTTGCATTCGTGCCACTACCTCCAGCCCATCCCAGCCGTCCCACCTTGTCTGACACCATACTGGCCAGCGCACAAAATGTGCAGGCCGTTCTGGCGGGGCGATCCTTGTCCGACAGCTTGTCGACCACACCAGCCGCCTTGCGTGCCTCGGTGCAGGCCGTGGCTTTTCATACCTTGCGTAATCTGGGCCTGGCCCGCGAGATCAAGCTACTTATGGTCAAGCGCACGCCGCCCAATCAATTGTTCGACGCGTTGTTGCTGGTGTCGCTGGCGCTGTTGGAAACAGCCATAGACGCCGCCGAGACCCCGCCGGACACCTCGCCTGCCCGGCGTCACATCCCTGTGTATGCCGTGCATACCGTCGTGGACCAGGCCGTCGGCGTGATCGACGGGCAAAAAAAATTGCAGCCGTACAAGGCGTTGCTGAACGGTGTGTTGCGCAGCTATATCCGTGAAAGACCGGGTATTTTAACGCAGGCGCGCAAAAACCCCGAGGCTCGCTACAATCATCCCGCCTGGTGGATACATCGCGTGCGCAAGGCCTACCCCGATCAGTGGCAGGCCTTGTTGGCCGCCGCCAATATCCCGGGCCCCATGACACTGCGCGTCAACGCGCGGCGCGCTTCGGTGGCGGACCTGATGTCGGCGCTGCAAGACGCGGGCATATCGGTCATGGCAAGCTCGGATCACGCCATTACGCTGGCCAGCCCGCTGCCCGTGCACGACATTCCCGGATTCGACGAAGGTTGGTGGTCGGTCCAGGACATGGCCGCCCAGCAGGCCGCCATGTTATTGCCATTGACGCCGGGCATGCGGGTACTGGATGCCTGCGCGGCGCCGGGAGGCAAGACGGCTCATATACTCGAGCGCGCCGATGTCGAACTGCTGGCCCTGGATACCGACCCACAACGCTTGCAGCGCATACACCAGAACCTGCAGCGGCTGGGTCTGGACGGCGATCATGTCAGCACAAAGTGCGCCGATGCCGCTGATCCCGCTTCGTGGTGGGACGGGCGTCCCTTCGATGCCGTGTTGGCCGATGTACCCTGCACAGCGTCAGGGGTGGTAAGACGCCATCCGGATATCCGATGGTTGCGTCGCGAAGCCGACATTCGCCGCACCGCCCAGTTGCAGGGCCAGATCATCGACGCCTTGTGGACCACAGTCGGCCCGGGCGGCCATATGCTTTATGCTACGTGCTCTATCTTCCCCCAGGAAGGCGAACAGCAGGCGGAGCAATTCGCACAACGGCATGCCGATGCGCGGCGTTTGCCGGCTCCCGGGCAATTGTTGCCGCTGGACGGCGCTGGCGGCGTGACGCATGACGGCTTCTTCTATGCCTTGTTTGCCAAGACGGCGTGAGTCGTCAAAAATGGTGCTTCGGTCTGTTCGTGTGTTTGGGTGACCATTGATGCTTCGAGTTTTGCTTTTGCTACTGGTATGCGCCGGCTTGTCGGTACAGGCGGATACCGGCGTGTCTTCGGAGCAGAGCCAACAAGAGCGGGTGCTGCGCGTCGACCCGGTAGTGCGGGACGGCAAACTGTATATCGACGCCGATGTCGATCTTCCTGTTGTCGGCGACCTGCGCAACGCGGCCCAGAAAGGTGTGCCCCTGTATTTCAGTGCCGATGTCGAGATTGTGTCCAAGCGCTGGTGGTGGTTCGATAAAGTCGTCGTCAACGACCGCCTCACCTGGCGCATTGTCTATAACGCACTGACGCGCCAATGGCGCATCGGTACGGGCGAACTTTCCTTGCCCGAGTCGTCCCTGGATGATGCCTTGTCGCTGGTAAGAAATATTCGCGGATGGGCCGTGGCCGATGTCAACGAGCTGGACCGCGATCAATTGTACGAAGGCCGCATACGGGTGCGGCTCGATACCTCGCTTCTGGCGCGCCCCTTCCAGGTCGACGCCTTTAACAGCAGTGCCTGGTCCCTGGCAACCCCATGGAAAAACTTCACCTTTTCGATCTCCATCGAAGAGCCCCGGCCTTGATACGCTGGGGCCTGCGGGTGGCGCTGACCGTTGCGGCAATCAGCGCGCTGGCGCTGCTTGCCCTGTTGGTGTGGTCCACCGGCAATGCATCTCGCTATGCCCAGCAGTACGAGACGCTGCTGGTGCTGAACGGCATTTTTGCTGTGGCCTTGATATCGTGGGTGGTCGTACTGGCTGCCCGCCTGTTGCGGCAAGTGCGGCGCAGGCAGTTCGGCGCACGTCTGACCGCGCGTTTCGCGCTGTACTTTGCGCTGATCGGCGTATTGCCCGGTGCGCTGATCTACGTGCTGTCGGTGCAGTTCATGTCCCGATCGATTGAATCATGGTTCAACGTGAGGGTGGACAGCGCTTTGGAAGCCGGCCTGAATCTGGGGCGGGCCGCGCTGGATTCGCAACTGGGCGAGTTGAATGCGCGCGCCAAGGAAATGGCAGCTCGCCTGGGTAGCGCCAGCGACGCCGACATGGCGTTGATCATTACCCGCTTGCGCGAAACCAGCGGCGTTGCCGAGGCCATGGTTTTTACCGGCAATAACAGGCTGGTGGCGTTTTCGTCTTCGGCCTACGGCCAGTTGCTGCCCGACCTTCCGCCATCCAGTGTGCTGAACCAGTTGCGGGTATCGCGCGCCTACTCTGCTGCGGAAGCCGACGATGTCGGCGGGGCGCAAGAACTGGAAGGCCCTGTCAATACCGGCCTGCATCTGCGCGTCGTGGTGCCTATCAATACCATGGATCGCTTTTCTTCCGTGCTGGGCATGTCGCCCGATACCCGCTGGCTGCAGCTTATCGAGCCGGTGCCCGAGCAGATCGCACGCAACGCCAATCAGGTGCAGCAGGGCTTTCGCGATTATCAAGAGTTGGCCCTGTCGCGCCTGGGCTTGCGCAAGCTATACGGCATTACGCTGACGCTGGCCTTGATTTTGGCTGTGTTTGCCGCGGTGGTGGTAGCCCTGGCGGTGTCGCGGCGACTGGTGCGGCCACTGCTTACTCTGGCAGCGGGCACACAGGCCGTCGGCGTGGGAGACTACCGCCCGCTGCCCGAGCCGCCCGAGAAGGACGAGGTCGGCCAGCTGACCCGGTCATTCAATGCCATGACGCGCCAACTGGATGAGGCGCGGCAAATGGTCGAGAACAATCGGCAGCAGTTGGAGCGGTCCAACGTCTACCTGGAATCGGTGCTTAGCAACTTGTCGTCGGGCGTGCTGGTGTTTGACGAAATGTTCCGCGTGACCATGTTCAACCAGGGGGCGCAAAGCATATTGCGCGTGGACCTGCGTTCGGTCAAGGGGCGGCCACTGGAAACCGCGGATGGCGCGTTCGCCTTGTCACAACTGATCCGGCAGGCCTTCGCCGCACACACCGCAGTGGGATCCGAAAGGCTTTATTGGCAACAGCAGTTCGAGCTCGAACTGGAGGGCGCCACCGATAACGAAACGAAGAAGCACGTGATAACACTGCTGGCGCGCGGCACGCATCTTAGCGTGGATGGTCGCGGCAATGGCTATCTGGTTGTGTTTGACGATATCAGTGAAGTGATCTCCGCCAATCGCACGGTAGCCTGGGGCGAAGTGGCCCGCCGCCTGGCTCATGAGATCAAGAACCCGCTCACACCCATACAGTTGTCGGCAGAGCGCCTGGCCATGAAGCTGGCAGGCCGGCTGAATGAGACCGATGCCGCCATGCTGCTGCGCTCGACCAATACCATCGTCAACCAGGTCGCCTCCTTAAAGAAAATGGTGGACGATTTCCGCGAGTATGCGCGTACCCCGCCGGCGGAAATGCAGCACATCAATATCAACGACTTGATCGCTGACGTGCTGGCCTTGTATGGCTGGGACCCGATCGGCGGCGCCGTGCGCGACGATGGGCACAGCGTGCCGATAGAAGTGGAGTTCGATCCGGACCTGCCCATCGTGCAAGGCGACCCCACGCAGTTGCGCCAGGTGATCCACAATCTGCTCGCCAACGCCCGCGATGCCGCCACGCAGGACCGCCCCTTGGCCGATGCGCATGTGCATGTGCAAACCACGCTGACCCACGCGCGGACCGACCAGGGCGATGAGCTGGCGGCTGTCCGGCTGACGGTGTCCGACAATGGGCCGGGCTTCGCCGCACAAGTGCTCACGCGTGTTTTCGAGCCCTACGTCACGACCAAGGCAAGCGGAACGGGTCTCGGTCTTGCTATAGTTAAAAAGATAGTCGAGGAACACGGCGGCCGTATTGATATTTCCAACCGCCGCGAAGGCGGGGCCCGCATTTCCATTCTCTTGACACGCCTTGCCGACGCCCAGTCCTTGCTGGACGAAGCGACGCAAGCGAACGATAATGCCCAAAAAGGTAGGTGACGCTTTATGGCCAGAATCCTGGTTGTTGACGACGAAATTGGTATCCGCGAGCTCTTGTCCGAGATCCTTTACGACGAAGGGCACACGGTCGAACTGGCCGAGAACGCCGCACAGGCACGCGCTGCACGCTTGCGCGCGCGACCCGATCTTGTGCTGCTCGATATCTGGATGCCCGACACAGACGGCGTCAGCCTGCTGAAAGAATGGGGCGCCCAAGGCTTGCTCGATATGCCGGTCATCATGATGAGCGGCCATGCCACCGTCGATACCGCGGTCGAGGCAACACGCATAGGCGCCGTCGATTTTCTCGAAAAGCCCATCACACTGCAAAAGTTGCTCAAGACGATCGCCGCGGGCCTGGCGCGTCCAGTAATCACGCCGGCATTGGCGGCCGCCGCCCGTATGCCGGATCGCCGTAACGATCAGGCTCAACCGCTGACCACGGGTCCCATTCCCGACCTGCCCGCACCCGTTGTTGACCGCAATCATTCGCTGCTTGGAAGCATCACGCTCGACCAACCCTTGCGCGATGCGCGCGACGAATTCGAACGCATTTATTTCGAGTATCACCTGGGGCGCGAGAATCACAGCATGACGCGGGTGTCCGAAAAAACCGGGCTAGAGCGCACCCACCTTTATCGCAAGCTGAAGCAACTGGGCATCGATTCTTCGCGCAAACGAAACGCCAGCTAACACGGTTGGGGCCTTTGTGACGCCCTGCCATGCCGCATGCTATCCCCCCAAGACCGAAGGAGGTCCGATGCCTGGACTGTTTGATTCCATTGCCCTGCGCGGCTTGACGCTGCCTAATCGTATCGTCGTTTCTCCCATGTGCCAGTATTCCGCTGACAACGGAAGCGCGACAGCCTGGCATCTCGCCCATTTAAGCAGTCTCGCGCTGGGTGGCGTAGGCATGCTTTGCGTAGAGGCCACTGCAGTCAGCAGCGAAGGACGCATCACGCCGGGCTGCCTGGGCTTATGGAATGACGACAACGAGCGCGCATTGGCGCGTGTAATGAACACGCTGCGCGAGGTGGCGCCTGTCAAGATAGCCATACAGTTGTCACATGCCGGACGCAAGGCATCAAGTGCAGCACCCTGGGATGGCGGCCAACTTATTCCGGTGGCAAGCGGGGGATGGCGCCCGCTGGCGCCTTCGGCCGTGTCGCACAAGCCGGACGAACCCGCCCCAATCGCATTAAGCGTGGACGACCTGACTCGCATCAAGGGAGACTTTGTCGACGCTGCCAGACGCGCCGTCCGCCTGGGTTTTGACGCCATCGAATTGCATGCCGCCCATGGCTATTTGCTGCACCAGTTCCTGTCGCCCATCTCGAATCGGCGTGCAGACCGCTATGGCGGCAGCCTCGAGAACCGGATGCGCTTTCCCATGGAGGTTTTCGAGGCAGTGCGGACCGCAGTTCCCGCAGAAATGCCGGTCGGCTTGCGGGTGTCGGCCACAGACTGGGTCAACGAGGAAGCCAGCTGGACCCTGGACCAGACCATCGAGCTGGTCAAGGCATTGAAGGAAAAAGGCCTCGACTGGCTGGATGTCTCCAGCGGTGGGGTGTCCCCAAAGCAGCAGATCCCCATCGGGCCGGGTTATCAGGTGCACCTTGCCGAAGCGATCAAGCGTGAGACCGGCATCACGACGATTGCGGTGGGTCTGATCACCGAAGCCCAGCAAGCGGCTGATATCGTCTCGGGCGGCCAGGCTGACATGGTGGCACTGGGGCGCGCGTTTCTCTATGACCCCCGCTGGGCATGGCATGCCGCTGCGGAGCTGGACGGTCAGGTACAGGGGCCGCCGCAATACTGGCGCTCTTTACCTGCCGGTAAAAATGCGGTCTTCGGAAAAATCAGCTTCGGGATGCGTTGATCAGTTATCGGTCTTGCGCGGCTTGACCGTGGGCCGCAAGCCGTCGGCATCGCCGGCCCGGCCTATAGACTTCACCGAGATGCGAGTTTCGCCCGACGCGGCCCGCCGCGAGGCCGAACGCCAGGCATGGCCGTAGGCCACTTCCAGGGTCAGATGAATGGTGCCATCTTTATGGCGCTGCGCGCTTAATGCATCCATGAGGCGTTGGCGCCATTGCCTGCCGCTTAGGCCGGGCTTGCGGTCCAGGCTGGGGTTACCGCCCAATATGCGCATGTCTTCCAGCAGTTTCTCCGCCGTGCGATAAGTCAGCGTGATGATCTCCTGGTCCATGACGGGGTCGGCAAAGCCGCGTTCAATCAGTAGATCGCCAAAGTCGTGCATGTCGACAAACTGCGGCGTGGCGGTCTGCAGGCCGGCCTGTTCCACCGCGCTGCGCAGCTCGGCAAGCGAACCCGGACCCAGACACGAAAACATGGCCAGCGCACCAGGCTTGAGTATGCGGCGCCATTCGCCCAGGGCATTATGGGGTTCGGGATGCCAGTGCAGCGCCATGTTTGACCACACCAGATCCAGGCTTTCGGGCGATATGCCGGACTCGGCCAGATCGGCATGGATGAATTCCACGGGTGGGGTAGGCTTGTTGCGCAGCTTCTGCCAGAAACCAGGCTTGGCCACATAGCGCTCGCGGGCTACCTCGAGCAGGGTTGGGCAATTGTCCAGCCCGGTGTACGAAATTTCGGGGTAGCGCGCCCGTAGCGGTTCCAGGGCATGGCCTGCGCCGCAGCCGGCGTCCAGCACGGTGGTGGGCGCGATGCGTATATAGCTCAGGCGTTGCAGCATCCGTTGCGCGATCTCTCCGTAAAGAAACTGCGCGCCGTCCAGTGGGCTGCGACGAGCGAATTGCAAACTGACATGGGAAGGGCTGACGCGTAGGGACGGAGGCTGTGACATGTTTGAACCGGGGCAATAGTATTGGAGCCGGGCTTGTGCTTTGATGAGACGGTGCCCGCACTTTCCATAGAAATGCCATTATGAACCATATGCCGTACCGGTGCGAACCCAGCCAGCCGACGCAGGCGCTGTTCTGGCCGCGCCTGCGCAAGCAATGGCGTCGCGTGCTCGCCAGCGTTCCTGCACACTGCGTCTTGTGCGGCAATAGTGCGTCGGGCGGCGCGCTTTGCACTTATTGCGAACACGCCGTCACGCGTTCCATGCGCCAGGCTACGCCGCGCTGCCGCTTGTGTGCCCTGGCGCTGGACGGCGCCGGCAGCTGTCCCGATTGTGCCTTGCGCACGCCCAGCTTCGATCACGTGGTTGCGGCATTCGATTACGCCGCGCCGGGCGATCTGCTGGTGCACCAGCTTAAGGTGGACAGGCGTTACGGGCACGCCAACATGCTGGCATGCCTGTTGGCTGATGCGCTACGCCGTGCCGGGTCGATCGGGCCAGCAGCTACAATCCTGGTGCCTGTGCCGGCCAGTCCTGCCGCCTTGCGCAAACGCGGCTTCAATCCCGCAGCCGAAGTAGCCCGCTGCCTGGCAGCCGAGTTGCAATGGCCTTGCAGGCCGCGGTTGCTGACCCGAACCCGCGAGGGGCGCAAGCAGACTCACCTGGCGCGGGCCGAGCGCGTGCACAGCGCCCGGCATCTGTACCACTGTCCGCAGCAGTTGCAGGGGGCTTCAGTGGCTGTCGTTGACGATGTACTGACGACCGGCAGTACCCTGCACAGTATCGCGCAAGTGCTCAAGCAGGCTGGGGCGGCAACCGTAACCGGCTTGGTGCTGGCGCGCACACCTTATCGATGACCGTATTGGACGACCATGTTTCACATCGTGCTTGTATCACCCGAAATCCCGCCGAATACCGGCAATGTCATACGCCTGGCGGCGAACTCTGGCGCCGGCCTGCATCTGGTGCGGCCCTTGGGCTTTGATCTGGACGACAAAAAACTGAAGCGGGCCGGCCTCGATTATCACGAGTGGGCCACGCTGCAGGTGCACGATAGTCTGGAGGACGCCCTGGCCGCGACAGGCGGCGATGCGCTGCGGCGTTATGCCTTGACCAGCAAGGCGTCCAGGCTTATTGGCGAGGTGGCTTTTCGGCCGGGCGATGTGTTCGTGTTTGGCCGCGAAACCGCCGGCTTGTCACCCGAGCAAACCGCGCTGTTCCCGCCGGAACAGCGCTTGCGCTTGCCCATGCGCCCGGACCAGCGCAGCCTGAACCTGTCCAATGCCGTGGCTGTCACGGTGTACGAAGCTTGGCGCCAGGCTGGCTACGCGGGCAGCATCTGAATCAATCCAGCGACAAGCCCAGTCGTTCAATCACTTCGTCCCAGCGCTTTTTCTCGCTGACGACCAGGTCGGTCAAGGCTTGCGGCGTGGAAGCGGCTGGCGTGAAGTACAAGGCTGCCAGCTTCTGACGCACATCTTCGCGCTGCAGGATTTCGCCTATGGTCTTGTTCAGCGTCTCGATGATGTCATCGGACGTGCCCGCAGGTACGAAGATCGCATCCCACGATATCGACTCGAAGCCGGGGTAACCTTGCTCGGCCATGGTAGGGATGCCTGGCAAGACATCGCTGGGCTCCAGGCTGGTGATGGCCAGGGCGCGCGCCTTGCCGGAGGCGACCTGCGTCATGGCGATGCCGGGCACCATGAATCCTGCGTCGATGTCGCCGCCTATGATCGCGGTGATCACTTGCGGGAAGCCCGAATAAGGAATCTGCTGCAGCTTGATGTCGGCCTGGTGCTCCAGCATGGCCATACCCAGATGTGACGAACTGCCCGGGCCCACGGTACCGTAGTTCAGGGCGCCCGGATCCTCCTTGGCAAGCTTGACGAACTCTTGCACATTGGCGGCAGGTGAGTTTGCCGGCACCACCAATACGTTGGGGCTGGTGCCCACCAGGGTGATGGGCGCAAGGTCCTTCAGGGGGTCGTAGCCCAAGGACTTCTTGTACAGCGTCGGTGCAGTGACCATGGGACCATTGATGGTCAGCAGGATGGTGTAGCCATCAGGCTTGGCCTTGCTGGCATAGCGCGTGCCGATGTTGCCTCCCGCACCAGGCTTGTTCTCTACCACTACGGCTTGCCCCAGTTCCTTGGCGAGCGGCTCTGCGACGGCTCGCGCCAGGATGTCGGGCGATGAGCCCGCTGGGAAGGGCACCACCATCTGGATGGGGCGCTCCGGCCATGCGGCCTGTGCGGCTCCGGCCACGAGCAGCGCGCCGGCACCAGCCAGCCCTATGATCGAAAGGTGCAGCCGACGGCGAAGAGGAGAAAATCGGGACATGGGGTTTCCTTCAAGGTGTAGACGGATCAGTCGGATGGGGTTGCAGATTCGGGCCTGGCATCGCGCGACAGCAGGCCGATGACGGCCTCTTGCGGTGACAGCCCTTCAAACAGTATGCGGCAGACGGCGGCAGTAATGGGCAGTTCGATGCCATGGCGGCGGCCTAGCGCCAATGCAGAGCGAGTGCAGCGCACGCCTTCCGCCGTGACGCCGCTGGCAAGGATATCGTCCAGGCTTTGACCTTGGCCGATGGCCAGCCCCACCTGCCGGTTGCGCGACAAGGCGCCGGTGGCGGTCAAGACCAGGTCGCCCAGGCCGGTCAGCCCCGCGAAGGTTTCGGGCAATCCGCCCAGTGCCGTGCCCAGGCGCTGCATTTCGGCCAGGCCGCGTGTGATGAGCGCTGCACGCGCATTGGTACCCAGTGCCAAGCCATCCGATATGCCGCAGGCGATGGCCATGACGTTCTTCAGTGCCCCGCCGACCTCTACGCCAACCACATCTTGGCTGGTGTAGATGCGCGCGGTACGACCATGCAAGGCCGACAACACAAGTTGCGAACAGCGTTCGTCAGCGGTGGCGACAGTAAGGGCAACGGGCAGGCCCGCTGCCACTTCGCGGGCAAACGACGGCCCCGACAATACACCCAGGCCGATATCGGGGAAGGCCGCAAAGGCGGCCCGCGCGAGCTCGTGCGGCAATTGCCCGGTTTCGTGATGAAAGCCCTTGCATGTCCAGACGATGGCTGGCTGCGGGGCCTTACTGTTGGCAAGCAAGCTAGCCACGCGCTCACACAGGGCCTGGAGTCCCGCAACCGGGACGCCCAGGATAATCAGGCCGGGATGCTCACCCGCACAGGCATGAGAGACCGCGTCCTGGATATTGTCGGTGGCACGCAGCACGGCAGGCAGCTGCGCATCAGGCAGGTAGCCATGGTTGGTGTGCTGGCCATTGATTTCTTGCGCCACTGCGGGATTGCGTGCCCACAATAGCGTGTCGGCCTGGTCACAGGCCAACACCGCAAGCGCCGTACCCCAGCTTCCGGCGCCAAGCACCGTGGCGCGAACGGGCCGAGAGGGGCTCACGGCTGCTATTGACGCGTCGCGCCCGGGGGCAGAATCAAACCAGAGTCCTGCCCGCCTTGTTGCTCTTCCTGGGCCGACTGCGCTAGGCGCTGCTCGTAAAGGCTTTGGAAGTTGACTTCAGCCAAATGCAGCGCCGGCAACGAGGTGCGATTGATGGCGTCTGCCACGTTGGCGCGCAGATAAGGATAAAGCATGGTGGGGCAGACGATGCCCAGCAGTGGGTCCAGTTGCTCGGCCGGGATGTTCGCGGCTTCGAATATGCCCGCCTGCGTGGCCTCGATCAGGTACAGCACCTTGTCTTCAATGCGCGTGGTGACCGTAGCGGTAACGGTCGCCTCGTAAATCGTTTCGGCCAGACGCTGTCCGCCGACATTGATCGAAACCTCGACCGTTGGGCCTTCCTGCTCAAGGAAAATCTGAGGCGCGTTAGGCATTTCCAGCGACAGGTCTTTGACGTAGGTGCGTTGCAGACTGAAGCTCGGGTCCTGGCTTTCCTGAGTGTCCTGCGCGTTTTGTTTCTGTTCGGGCATTTGGGTTCCTGAAAATTTAAGAGATTAACGAAGTAGTGTAGGCTCAGGCCGTAAGCAAGGGCATCAGGCCGTTGGCGCGATCCAGCGCCGCCAGGTCGTCAAAGCCGCCTACGTGGGTGTCGCCGATATAAATCTGCGGCACGGTGCGCCGGCCAGTGCGTGCCATCATGGCGTCGCGCTGGGCCGGGTCCAGGTCGATACGGATTTTCTGGATGTCGGTAACGCCGCGTTGCTTAAGCAGCATTTCGGCGCGTACGCAATATGGGCATACCGCCGTGCAGTACATGGTGACGTTTGCCATAGTGTTCCTTTGTTGCGAGGTGGTTCAGGTTTTCCGGGATAGCGGCAACCCGGCTTGCAGCCAATTTTTCAAGCCACCGTCCAGCGCCACGGCGCCGGTATAGCCCTGTTTGCGCAGTGCCCCTGCCAGGCGGGTAGAGTCCCGCCCTTGGTCGCATACGATGATGATAGGCTTGTCTTTGGGCAGGCTGGGCAGTTTGCTGTTGATATCGGCAGCCGGCACGTTGCGTGCCTGCGGTATGCTGCCTGTTTTGTAGGCATCTTGGCTGCGTACGTCCAGGAAAATGCCCTGGCTCTGGTTGGCCAACTGGACTGCTTCCTGTATGCCGACGGTTTTACCGCCGCCCTTGAGCAAGTTGGGAAGCATGAGCATCACGCCTGATGCCAGGGCGACAAACACGATTAAAAGGTTGTTCTGGTCTAGTAAAAAGTCCACGATGTATCCCGAAAACGCCCCAGGGAATCAGGGCTGTATCCGTCGATTATAAAATGGACGGCGAATTTCAACTTTTAGGCGATTTTGACTATGCACAAACTTGTACTGATGCGTCATGGCGAAAGCCAGTGGAACCTGGAAAACCGCTTCACGGGCTGGACCGATGTCGACCTGACCGACACCGGACGCGAGCAGGCCAGGCAAGCCGGCCAGCTGCTGCGCGAACAGGGCTTTGGCTTTGATCTGGCGTATTCATCAGTACTGAAACGCGCCATACGTACGCTTTGGATCACGCTGGATGCCATGGACGCCATGTACACGCCGGTGGGCCTTAGCTGGCGCCTTAACGAGCGGCATTACGGCGCCCTGCAGGGCCTGAACAAAGCCGAGACGGCCGCCAAGTACGGCGAAGAGCAAGTGCTAATCTGGCGCCGCGCCTACGCCACCGCGCCCAATCCGCTGGACAATGACGACCCACGCCACCCGCGCTTTGATCGCCGCTATGCCAAGATCGCCGCCGACAAGCTGCCCGCCACCGAATGCCTGAAGGACACGGTAGAGCGTGTGCTGCCGTTCTGGAACGACTCCATCGCGCCGGCCATACGGGCCGGTCGCCGCGTGCTCGTGGCAGCACATGGCAACAGCCTGCGCGCGCTTATCAAGCATCTGGATGGCATATCGGAGGAAGATATCGTTCACCTGAACATTCCCACGGGCCAGCCCCTGGTATACGAGCTGGATGACGATCTGCGGCCCTTGCGTCACTATTATCTGGGTGATCCGGCCGAAATCGAGGCGGCAATGGCCGCCGTTGCCAACCAGGGCAAGGCCGGGAAATAACATGCGTTTGATCGGCATGCTGGTGCTGGCGTGTTGGGCGGGGCTGGCATGCGCTACCGAGCCCGCTCTCGAGCAGAAGCAAGCCGATGCCCGCAAGCAGCAAGCCGAACTGCGGGCCAGGATCGATGTTCTGCAGAAGGAAATCGACAGCCAGGAATCATCGCGTCGTGGCGCTGTGCAGCAGCTAAAAGAGTCCGAGTCTGCCATCTCGGAGCATAGCCGTCGCCTGTCCGAACTTGCCGACAGGCAGAAAGCGGTGCAAGAAGACCTGACCCGCATAGCAGGGCGCATCACGGCGCAGCAAGGCCTATTGCGCGAGCGTCAGGACGCGCTGGGCGATCAATTGCGTGCGCAATACGCCAGCGGGCTGTCACCCTGGACGGCCCTGCTGTCTGGCGACGACCCGCAAGTCATCGGGCGCGACCTGAGTTATCTGGGGTATATCACTGAGGCGCAGGCGGAAGCCGTGGTGGCGGTGCGCCAAGCCCTGGACGAACTGGCCGCCTTGCGTGCGGCTTCCGAAGCGCGGCGTACAGAACTCGGGCAGCTTGCGGATGAAGCCGTCGAACAGCAGAAAGCACTGGAAGCGCAGCAGGCCGAGCGCCAGAAGGTATTGGCTCGTATAGAGGCCCAATTAAAGGAACAGCGCGGTCAGGCCGAGCGCCTGGCGCGCAACGAACAACGCCTGGGCGAACTGATTACCGGGCTCGAGAAAGAAATAGCCCGGCAAGTCGAAGCCGCCCGCATCGCCGAAGAGAAACGGCGGGCAGAAGAGGCCAGGCGGGCGGAGCAGGCCCGCCAACACGCGCTGGAGCGCCAGCGCGAACTCGAACGCGAACGGCAGCGGGCCCGGGAGGCGGAACAGGCCGCTCGTGCCGCACAGGAAGCCGCTAGGCGCCAGCAGGACCAGGAGGCAGCCGAGCGCGCGCGCATACAGGTCGAGCGTGCCCGCCGGGAAGCGCGTGCTGCCGAACAGGCCGAGGCGCGAGCGCGGGCGCCAGAGCCTGCGCCGGCCGAGCAGTCAGTCAGGGGCTCGGTCGAGGGCACGGGCCCCCAGGCGAGCCCTCAGGTACCCTCAGGCGGGTTTGCCGGACTGCGGCAAGGGATGCCTTATCCGGTCTCAGGCGATGTCCTGGGCAAGTTCGGCGCGGAACGCCCCGAAGGCGGCTTGTGGCGAGGTATTGTGCTGCGCTCGCCGGAAGGCACTGCGGTGCGCGCCATCGCCGATGGACGGGTGGTCTACGCCAACTGGCTAAGCGGCTTTGGAAATATCATGATCATTGACCATGGCGCCAAGTATTTGAGCGTGTATGCTTACAATCAGAGCCTGCTGAAACGCGTTGGTGATGTCGTGGCTGGGGGCGATACCGTGGCCACGGTGGGCGCCACCGGCGGGCAGGTCGAGCCCGGTCTATACTTTGAGATCCGGCATCAGGGCACGCCAGTTAACCCGCTGCTATGGTTGAAGCGCTAATTTCGTTACTATTTGCCTGACGCGGCAGTCGACTATTTGAAAATGACTTCAGGAACGTGCATGAGCACTCGCAGGATAGGCAGTTTCGGTTTGGTGATTGTAGGGGCGTTGGGCGGAATCCTGATCAGCCTGGGTATAACGGCCGCCGCACAGCGCGGCGATCCTTTGCCGCTGAAAGAGCTTCAGCAGTTCGCCAATGTTTTTGCTGCCATCAAAAGCAGCTATGTCGAACCCCTGGGCGACGAGAAGCTCATCAACGATGCCATCAAGGGCATGTTCAGCGAGCTCGATCCGCATTCCACTTACCTTGATGCTGAAGCATTCAAGGAAATGGAAGCCATCACGCAAGGTGGCTTCGGCGGGCTGGGTATCGAGATCGGCATGGAAGACGGCATGCCGAAGGTTATTTCACCAATAGAAGACACGCCTGCCGCGCGTGCCGGCATCATGGCTGGGGACATCATCACGCATATCGACGGCAAGCCCACCAAGGGCATGCCATTGGGCGACGCCATCAAGCTGATGCGCGGCGAACCCAAGACATCCATCGTGCTCACCATCAAGCGCCAGGAAAACGAAAAGCCTGTTGTCGTGACCATCGTGCGCGATCTCATCAAGGTGCGCAGCGTGCGCAGCAAGATGCTGGA
>JADKLW010000091.1_pt1 | contig 55267 bp, 47 predicted proteins | sample 8641881 | NCBI WGS metagenome assembly JADKLW01 (sample SAMN16272185, study PRJNA661076) | feces metagenome | isolation source: fecal sample from diarrhoea affected cattle B | host: Bos taurus | place: South Africa: Lokaleng Village, Mahikeng | collected 2019-09
AAACCCTGGGCGAGAAGTTCAACGAGTGGCTCCTTAAGTAAAGATGACGGCCGGCCAGGACTCGCTCCACCACAGCAGCGCACTGCACGCCGACAACGCCCCGTCGGCGGGCGAGGTGCAGGCGGAACGGCGCGAACTGCGTCGCCGCCGGCGCATCAGCCTGCTGCTGGTGGTGCCCTTGCTGGCCTTCATTTTCTTTGCTTTTGTGGCACCTATCGCCACCATGCTTTACCGCAGCGTCTACAACCCGACCGTCGTCGAGCTCATACCCAAGACGGTCGAGGCGCTGTCCGACTGGAAAACCACCGAGCTACCGGACTCCGAGGCGTTCAGCGCCATGGCCGGTGAGCTCAAGCAGCTTGCGACCAACCGGCAGGCCGGGGTTTTGGCGGCAGCGGTCAATCGCGCCCATCCCGGCGCTTCCAGCCTGATCAATTCCACCGCGCGCAAGATGCGTAACGCCCAGGACGAGCAACTGGCGTCCGGCAGCGTGCAGTTATTGCGCGATGCCGACCCGCGCTGGGGTCAGCCGCCAATATGGCACGCCATCAAAACAGTAGGTCGCGCCTACACCGACACGCACTACCTGACGGCGCTCGATCTGGACCGCAGTCCCCAGGGCGAGATCCACATTCGGGAATCCGCCCGCATCTATCTGCAGCTTTACAGCAAGACACTGGGCATTGCGCTGGCCATTACGGTGCTGTGCATTTTGCTGGGCTACCCCCTGGCGTATTACCTGGCGCATGCGCCGCGCCGCGTGGCGGGCATGCTGATGGTGCTGGTGCTGCTGCCCTTCTGGACGTCTTTGCTGGTGCGCACGACAGCGTGGATCGCCCTGCTGCAGACCAACGGCGTAGTCAATTCCGTATTCCAGGCCGTAGGCCTGACCAGCGCTCCACTGGAAATCCTGTATACCCGCGACGCCACCATCATCTCCATGACGCACATCTTGCTGCCCTTCATGATCCTGCCGCTGTACAGCGTCATGCGCGGCATCGACCCCACCTATGTGCGCGCAGCGTTGTCGCTGGGTAGTCGCCCCTGGTCGGCTTTCCTGCGCGTCTTCATGCCGCTGACGCTGCCCGGCCTGAGCGCCGGCTCGCTGCTGGTGTTCATTATTTCGGTGGGCTACTACATCACCCCGGCATTGGTAGGCGGGACGGACGGGCAGATGATTTCCAACATCATCGCCTTCCACATGCAGCGGTCCAACAACTGGGGCCTGGCGGCGGCGCTGGGCACACTGCTGCTGGTGCTTATCTTGATCCTGTACTGGATTTACGACCGCCTGATCGGCGCGCGCAACATCAAATTGGGATGACAGGCATGGAGGCATATCCGGCGTACTACACCTGGCGGCATAAGCTGGGCGCCTATGGGCTCAAACTGACCGCCTGGGCGGTGTTGTTCTTCCTGATATTGCCCATACTGGTGATTATTCCGCTGTCTTTCAACGCCGAACCGTTTTTCAGCTTCACCGAGGGCATGCTGCGTCTGGACCCTGACGCCTATTCGCTCAAGTGGTATGCCGCCATTTTCCACAGCCAGAACTGGCTCATGGCGATACGCAACAGCTTTTTCATCGGCATTTTCGCGACCCTGATCGCCACCACGCTCGGTACGCTTGCGGCGGTCGGCCTAGCCAGCGAACACATGCCTTACAGGCGTTTGATCACTGCCCTGCTGCTCTCGCCCATGATCGTCCCGCTCATCATCGTGGCCGCGGGCATGTTCTTCTTTTACACCCGCTTCAATCTGGTCGGCAGCTTCGCCGGCATCATCATCGCCCACGCGGCGCTCGGTGTGCCGTTTGTCATCATCACCGTCACCGCTACGCTGGCGGGCTTTGACCGAACGCTGTATCAAGCGGGGCTCAGCATGGGCGCCTCGCCCCTGAAGGTGTTTCGCGACGTGGTGATTCCCCTGATACGGCCAGGCGTGATTTCGGGCGCGCTGTTCGCCTTCGTGACATCTTTCGATGAAATCGTGCTGGTGCTGTTCCTGGCAGGCCCGGAGCAAGGCACGATACCCCGCCAAATGTTTGCCGGGCTGCGCGAACAGATCAACCCCACCATCCTGGCCGTCGCCACCCTGCTTATCGTCGTCTCCATATTGTTCCTGGCCACCCTCGAGTTCCTACGCCGCCGCTCTGAAAGAATAAGGGCAGGAGCCCTGTCATAAGCACGTAATGTTGCGTTGCAATAATCCCGCCGGTAGTCCCTGCCGCCGGGCCAGATCACAGACCCGGACACAACAAACAATAACGGGCAATGTCTGGCATGAAACACTGGTTTACCTTGAAGAACAGCTTTGTCTTGTTCCTGGCTGTACTGGCCATGCTTTGCGCGCTGGTCATCGGCGCCCTGTATGGCTTGACCGCCAGCACCGAGCGACTGAAAGCCACGGAACAACAGCGATCAGCCGCCACAGCGCTCGCCACCGGCTATAAGAATATGGTGCAGGCCATGAGCCGCGATGTCATGGCTTTTGTCGCGAGCGAGCAGCCGGAGTTCCAGGAAAGCTACGAGCACTTGCGCGCGGTCCTGGAAGGACGCGCGCCGGATGAGCACGGTGTTCAGCAAGCAATATTGGAACGGCTCAGAATGGCAGGCTACACCCAGGCCGAGATGGACGTGCTGGAAGCAGCGCATGCCGGCATTCTCGAGCTAGCCGCCACACAGCGCGAGGCTATCAGTACGGCCAGCGGACAATTCGATGACGGAAAAGGCGGCATCAAGGTGGCCTTGCCCAATGCGCTCATGGCCAAGGTCATGATCTTTGGTCAACAGTACGCTGATGCCTTTGCCGCCATCATGAGGGACATCGACCGGTTCAACGCCATGCAAACCGCCCGCCACGATGCCGATGTGCAGATGGCCAGTGCGGCCAGTCGCAGCGCGCTCTGGACCGCGGTCTGCGCAATGGCCATTTTGCTGGTTGGCAGCGCCGTGGCGCTGTGGGCGCTGTACCGGTCCGTCAAGCGACCGCTGGACGTAGGCGTGAGCCTGGCCGAGCGGCTGGCCGACGGGCAACTGACCGCCCGGATAGCCGTGCGGCGCCGCGACGAACTGGGCAAACTGTTAAGCGCGCTGAACGGCATCGGTGCCGGCCTGCACCTGGCCGTCCACGACGTACGAGACAGCGCCCAGCAGATCGCGACCACATCCGAGCACATCAGTCGTGGCAATGAAGATCTGTCGCAACGCAGCACCGAGCAGGCGGCCAACCTGCAGCAAACTGCAGCCGCGATGGAAGAACTGGCCGTGACGGTGCGACAGAACGCGGACCACGCGGAGCGTTCCAGCGAACTGGTTGCCCACACCGATGCCCTGGCGGAGCAGTGCAGCCAAGACATCCATGAAGCCGCAGCGACCATGCAGGCGGTACGGACCGATGCCCGCAAGGTTGCGGATATCTCGGGACTGATCAGCGGCATCGCCTTCCAGAGCAATATCCTAGCGCTTAATGCGGCAGTAGAGGCGGCGCGTGCGGGTCAGCACGGGCGAGGCTTTGCCGTGGTTGCCACCGAAGTGCGCGCCCTGGCGCGCCGATCAGACGAAGCGGCGCGAGACATCGAGCGCATCCTGACCCATTCGGTTCAGCAACTGGATGGCGGCACCGCGCTGGTGGAAGCTGCCGAGCGCAGTGTGGAGCAGATGGCGGCGTCGATGGCGCAGGTGCGGGGCATGACGCTGGAGATCGCCCAGGCCTCGCGCGAACAAGCCAATGGTATCGAGGAGGTCAATGTCGCGCTGGGCCATCTGGAGACCATCACCCAGCACAACGTCGCCATGGTGCAAAAAGCCAGCGGCGCGACACGCCACCAGCACGGTCAGGCAAATAGCCTGATGCAGGCGCTTTCCCACTTTGCCCTGGGTGAAGATCACGCTTTAACAGCATCGTCCACCCTATGAAAAACCCTAAACGATAAGCTTTGACATGGATGTTTCAGATCAGTACAGTGTACGGGCATCGTTCACACTTAAAAGATTGGAGACACCATATGAAGCTCACACCATCACGGATGCTCACTGTCCTGGGCGCCAGTATTGCGCTGTCGTTCTCGGCATCCGCATTGGCACAAAACCCTATCGTCATCAAGTTCAGCCACGTCGTGGCCGACGCCACGCCCAAGGGTCAGGGCGCCATGAAATTCAAAGAGGTCGCCGAGAAGCTGCTGCCGGGCAAAGTAACGGTACAGGTGTTCCCGAACTCGCAATTGTTTGGTGATGCCAAGGAAATGGAAGCGGTACTGTTGGGCGACGTCCAGTTCATCGCGCCATCGCTGTCCAAATTCGACCGCTATACCAAGCAAGTACAGTTGTTCGACCTGCCTTTCCTGTTTGATGACATGGAAGCCGTCGACCGCTTCCAGGGCAGCGCCGAAGGCAAAGCCTTGCTTAATTCCATGACCAATCGCGGCCTGAAAGGCATGGCCTACTGGCACAATGGCATGAAGCAGCTGTCCACCAACAAAGACAAGCTCACGCGCCCCGAAGATATCAAGGGCCTGAAGTTCCGCATCCAGGCCTCAGACGTACTTGAGGCGCAGTTCCGCCAGCTTGGCGCCAACCCGCAGAAACTGGCTTTTGCCGAGGTCTACCAAGCCCTGCAAACCGGCGTGGTCGATGGTCAGGAAAACACCTGGTCCAACATCTACTCGCAAAAATTCCACGAAGTACAAAAAACCATCGCCAACACCAACCATGGTGTGATCGACTACATGGTCGTCACCAATGCCAAGTGGTGGGATGGCCTGCCTGAAGACATACGCGCCGGTCTGGAAAAGGCCATGGAAGAGGCCACCGTCTTTGCCAACAACAAGGCCGCCGAGCTTAACGAACGCGACCGCAAGCGTATCCTCGAAGCCAATCAAGCCAAGGTGCAAGAACTCAGCAAGGAAGACGTTGCCGCTTGGCGCAAAGCCATGGAGCCCGTCTGGAAGAAATTCGAAGCCGATATCGGCGCCGACCTGATCCAGTCCGCACTGAAGTCCAACCAGTAATCGTTAGCGCGCGCCGCGTCCTGCGGCGCGCACAGTACATCCCCGCATCTGGAGCACCACCATGAAATTCGTCTGGCTTGAACGGCTGGAGGAAGGCCTCATTGCCCTGCTGTTGGCAGCCATGACCCTCGTCACCTTCGGTCAGGTCGTCGCCCGCTATATATTCAATTACAGCTTTGTATGGGCACTTGAACTTAGCACCTTCCTGTTTGGCGGCCTGATCTTTCTCGGAATTTCTTATGGTGTGCGGGTCGGCGCGCATATTGGAGTCGACGCGCTCGTCAAGATTCTTCCGCGTAATGTCGCGCACAAGGTTGGCATCGTGGCCACCTTGCTTTGCGTCATCTACGCGATCATCGTTTTTATAGGCGGCTGGGTGTATGTCAGCAAAATGTATGACATCGGCATCCTCGCACAAGACATCCCCATCTATCAGTGGATACCACGGCTTGTCATGCCGGTTGGCTTCGCGCTGCTTTTTTTCCGCTTCACCAAAATACTGATCGACATGCTACGCGGCAAAGACACACATCTACTGGGTGATGAAGTCGAAGACGCCCTCAAGTACCGCAGTGACGACACCGCCACACCCGGCCAGGAGCAACCATGACCACCGGCGCGCTATTCATCATGCTGTTCATCTTCATGTTCATGGGCGTGCCCGTGGCCGTGTCCCTGGGCCTGTCTTCAATACTGACCATACTGCTGTTCGGCCACGACTCACTGGCCTCCTTATCCTTGAAGATGTTCGAAACCTCCGAACACTTCACCCTCATGGCTATCCCCTTCTTCGTGCTGGCTGGTGCCTTCATGACCACGGGCGGCGTGGCAAAACGCATGATTCGCTTTGCGATTGCAACGGTCGGTCATCTGCATGGCGGCCTGGCCATCGCATCCGTGCTGGCGTGTTGCCTGTTCGCTGCCGTGTCGGGTTCTTCGCCCGCCACCGTGGTGGCGGTTGGGTCCATCGTAATCGCCGGGATGGTGCGCGCCGGTTATCCGCAGCCCTTCGCCGCAGGCGTGGTCTGCAACGCAGGCACTCTGGGCATTCTTATTCCGCCTTCCATCGTCCTGGTGGTCTACGGCGCAGCCACTGAAACCTCAGTCGGCAAGCTTTTCATGGCCGGGGTCGTGCCGGGCTTGCTGCTGGGCTTGCTGTTGATGGTGGCAATTTATATTGTGGCCCGCATCAAGAACTACCCGCGCCAGCCACGAGCATCAATGAAGGAAGTCGTGACGGCGGGTCGCGATTCCTTCTGGGGTTTGATGCTGATCTTTATCATCCTTGGCGGTATTTATGGCGGCGTCTTCACGCCGACCGAGGCGGCTGCCGTTGCGGCAGTCTATGCCTTCTTCGTGGCCGTATTCATTTATCGCGACATAGGCATGCGGCAAGTCCCAGAAGTATTGATGGACGCCTCCAAGGTGACCATCATGCTGATGTTCATCGTCGTGAACGCCCTGCTTTTCGCGCACGTGCTTACCACCGAGCGCATTCCGCAAGCTATTGCGGAGCAGATCGTGGCATGGGATATGGCGGCCTGGCAATTCCTGATCGTGGTCAACGTCTTGCTATTGATCGCCGGCATGTTCATGGAGCCGACAGGCATTATCCTTATCCTGGCCCCCATCCTGTTCCCGATTGCGATGGAGCTGGGCATAGATCCCGTGCACCTGGGTATTATCATCGTGGTCAACCTGGAAATCGGCATGGTCACGCCACCCATAGGCTTGAACCTGTTCGTGACTGCGGGGATCACCAGGATGTCTATCGGACAGGTCGTTCGGGCGGCTTCGCCCTGGCTGCTGATACTGCTTAGTTTCCTGGTGCTAATCACCTACGTGCCGGCAATTTCGTTGTGGCTGCCTAACATCGGTAATTTCTAAACCGCAGTACACCTTGAAGTTTTCAGAACGCCGTCGCTATATCGACGGCGTCTTGGTTTTCAGCAGCCCCCTTGCAACGCGCGCCACCAAGCCCGCGAAGGTCAGGCTCCAGGCAGCCAAGGCCAAATAAAAGAAAACGACAGGCAGCCATGCCAGCACCGTGAACTGCATGACGGCATCAAGCTGGTAAGTGCAGGCCGCATACATGCCCAAAGGAAACACAGCGCCCCAATAGAGGGGGTCGTACCGCAGCGGAAACCGCATATAGACGTAGCGCCATAGCCCGAGCAGCAGCAACATGGGTATCCACCACGTACCCGCCGCCCAGTAAAACACCGTGAAACCCTTCAGGAAAGGCAACATCGAGGCCAGGAAAGGCACTTGCGCCGCGTTGGCGATCAGCAAGGAGCCGGCCAGCGTCGAGATCGCCATCGCGCCCATATTGATCCAGTAAGGCGGTGTTAGATCGTCCGGCGACAAGCGAAAGAATGTGTACCTGTAAAAGATCAGAGCCATCAACCAGATGTACAACATGCCGCCCCACAGCCACATGGACAAGGCCAGGAAATTCAATTCCAACCGAAATGCGGGCTGACTGAGTGCAAGCAAGGCGCTGGACACCGAAATCGATTGGGTCGCCACTACCGCAAGCAGCCAGCCGCCATTGATGCCTTTATCGAGCGTGGGCTTGACGCGCTTGACGGTGAAGATGGCAAAGATGGCGTATGTCAGCACCAGCCACAGCAGCAATGCCAGCAGCCACAAAACGGCGCCCGAGCCGGCGTCAGCGGCAAGCAGCATATATTGCGAGCCCAATACACCCGTGGCGGCCACCGTGGTGAAAAAGCCGGGCCCGCGCAGATGGTCCGCCATGTCGCCAAAGAATCGGCGCGGGTAGCGGCTGACACGCAACACCGTCAAGATCCACAGCACCCCATACAGCACGATGTTCAGCATGAACAAGCCGCGAGCCACAGACGGGTGGCCCAGCAAATGGGCTGCAATCGACACGATCCCGGTCGCCATGACCATCCCGAAATTGGCCGGCGACATCGCCGCCAACCCTCGGCAGTCCGGTTGCCGCAGCGCAGCTACAGGGATGTCAGCCAGGGGAGCATTCTGTGATTCGGGCGGGAGCATCATGGAGACCAGGCCAGTACAGGTTAAAATGCGAGATTAGCAGATACCAATATCACGCAGATAATCAGGAATACACATGGAAGCCGAACGCCAAAACCAACTTGCCGCCCGCCTGGAAGACTACGCGGAGCGCGAGCAGGCACTTCGGAGGTACCTTTGACTACGATGCCAAAGCCGAACGCCTGCACGTAGTAAACGCCGAACTGGAAAGCGCTGAGGTCTGGAACGACCCCAAGCACGCCCAGGAACTGGGCCGAGAAAAAAAGAGCCTGGAAAAAGTTGTCCAGACCTTATCCACGATAGGCAACGGCCTGCACGACGCGCAAGAGCTGTTCGAGCTGGCCGCCGACGATGACGATGACGCCACGCTGGCGGCCATCGAGCACGACACCGACGCCATAGGCCTGCTGCTGGAAGACCTGGAGTTCCGCCGGATGTTCAATAACCCGGCCGACCCGCTCAACTGCTTCATGGACATCCAGGCCGGGGCCGGCGGCACTGAAGCTCAAGACTGGGCATCCATCCTGTTGCGGCAGTACCTGCGCTATTGCGAGCGCAAGGATTTCAAGGCCGAAGTTCTGGAAGAGTCCGACGGCGATGTTGCCGGCATCAAATCGGCCACCATCAAGATCGAAGGCGATTACGCGTTCGGCTTCCTGCGCACCGAAACCGGCGTGCATCGCCTGGTACGCAAAAGCCCATTCGACTCCGCCAACGGACGGCACACCTCATTTGCCAGCGTATTCGTCTACCCTGAGGTCGACGATTCGATCGAAATCGAGATCAATCCTGCCGATCTGCGTGTTGACACCTACCGTGCCAGCGGTGCGGGCGGGCAGCACATCAACAAGACCGACTCAGCCGTGCGCATTACGCACGAGCCCACCGGCATCGTCGTGCAGTGCCAGAACGACCGCTCCCAACACCGCAACCGCGCCGAAGCCATGCAAATGCTCCGGTCGCGCCTGTACGAACTCGAAATACGCACCCGGATGGCGCAGCAGCAAAAGATGGAAGACGCCAAGACCGATGTCGGTTGGGGCCACCAGATTCGCTCTTATGTTTTGGACCAAAGCCGCATCAAGGATCTACGCACCAACGTCGAGATATCCAACACCCAGAAAGTGCTGGACGGCGACCTGGATCCCTTCATACAAGCCAGCCTGAAGCAAGGAGTCTAAATGCAAGCAAGCACTGTCGCCATCGTTACCGGGGCGTCCCGAGGGTTGGGCGAAGCACTGGCGCTGGGCCTGATGCAGCAGGGCTCGCTGGTGCTTACCATTGCCCGTCGCCAGAGCGACGCGCTTGCTGCGCAGGCTGCCGTCGCCGGTTGCGTGCTAAAGCAGATTCAAGCCGACCTGGCAGACCCGGCCGCCGCCGAACGTGTGGCGCAGGACTTGGCGGCGGCCCTGCCGCCCGATGCCCAACGTTATATCCTGATCAACAATGCCGGCACCGTCGAGCCCATAGGCCAGGCCAGCAGCTTGACCAATGCCGCTGCCATCACGGCAGCCTTCAGCCTTAACGTCAGCAGCGTCATGCTGTTGACTGCGGCATTCCTTAAAGCCGTCCAGCCCTTGCAAGCCGACAGCCGCATCCTGAACATTTCCTCCGGCGCTGGCCGCAACCCCATGCCGGGCTGGGGCGTTTATTGCGCCACCAAAGCAGCGCTGGACCACTACACCAGCGTGCTGCACGCAGAGAACCATGGCGTGCGCATCGCATCGCTTGCACCGGGCGTGATCGACACCGGCATGCAAGAACAAATACGCGGCAGCGCAGCCGCCGATTTTCCCAATGTGCAGCGCTTTGCCGACATGCACGCGCAAGGACAGCTATCTGCGCCCGCAGAGGTAGCCGCCCGCATCCTGCGCTACCTGGACCACAACGACTTCGGCACAACCGTGCTCGACGATATTAGAAATCACGCCTAAGCACGAAAAGTATCTCCCAACATGACAGAAACCACGCCCACCAGCCCTGCCATTGACGAAAACCACCTGATCGCCGAACGCCGTGGCAAGCTGGGTAAACTGCGCGCCGAGGGCGTGGCCTACCCCAACGATTTCCGCCCCGACGCACAAGCAGCCGACTTGCACGCCTCCTACGGCGAACAAGACAAGGAAGCCTTGGCCGAACTTGCCACGCCTGTAAAAGTTGCCGGTCGCATGATGCTCAAGCGCGTCATGGGCAAGGCCAGCTTCGCCACCTTGCAGGACAGCACGGGTCGCATCCAGGTTTTCCTGGACAAGGCCAAGCTGGGCGAAGACCTATACGCACAGTTCAAGACCTGGGACAGCGGCGACATCCTGGGCGTGGAAGGCACGGTATTCAAGACCAACAAAGGCGAGCTATCGGTACACGCCAGCACCATCAAGCTGCTGACCAAGTCGCTGCGCCCGCTGCCCGACAAATTCCACGGCGTCGCTGATCAAGAACTACGCTATCGCCAGCGCTATGTCGACCTCATCATGACGGAAGACACCCGCCGCACCTTCATCGCGCGCAGCAAGGCTATCGGCAGCCTCAGGCAGTTCATGCTGAACGCCGGCTTCCTGGAAGTCGAAACGCCCATGCTGCATCCCATCCCTGGCGGTGCGGCAGCCAAGCCTTTCGTTACCCATCACAATGCGCTGGATATGGAGATGTTCTTGCGCATTGCGCCCGAGCTCTACCTGAAACGCCTGGTGGTGGGCGGCTTTGATCGTGTTTTCGAGGTTAATCGCAACTTTCGCAACGAAGGTGTCAGCCCGCGGCACAACCCCGAATTCACCATGATGGAGTTCTATGCCGCCTATACCGATTATCGGTGGCTGATGGACTTTACCGAGTCGCTTATCCGCGAAGCGGCCATAGCAGCTACCGGAAGCGCCGTGCTGACCTACCAGGAGCAACCGCTGGACCTCAGCCAGCCCTTCGATCGCCTGACCATCGCACAAGCCATCCTGAAGTACGCGCCCTCTTACACTGCCGCGCAGTTGGAGGACGAAAACTATCTGCGCACCGAACTCAAGCGCCTGGGCGCCGACGTCCATGGCCCTGTGCTGGCGCGAGCCGGGCTGGGCGCACTGCAACTGGCTCTGTTCGAAGAAACCGCCGAAGCAAAATTGTGGAAGCCTACCTATATCATCGACTACCCGGTCGAGGTATCGCCACTGGCCCGCGCTTCCGACACCCAAGCCGGCATTACCGAGCGCTTCGAGTTGTTTATTACGGGTCGTGAAATCGCCAATGGCTTCTCGGAGCTTAACGATCCGGAAGACCAGGCCGCTCGCTTCAAGGCCCAGGTAGAGGCCAAGGACGCCGGCGACGAAGAAGCCATGTTCTATGACGCCGACTACATACGTGCGCTAGAGTACGGCTTGCCCCCCACAGGTGGTTGCGGCATAGGCATAGACCGACTGATCATGCTGTTGACCGATAGCCCCAGTATCCGCGACGTCATCCTCTTTCCGCACTTGCGGCCGGAAGACTGAAGCAAGACGGCGGCCTGCGGGCCGCCTTTTTTATCGCCGCTTTACGGCCTCTGCCCACTTGTCGGCGACGGCCGGCGACGCGATGCAGCAAGCCTTGTCGGTAACCACCCGTACCGCCCGTTCCAGCAATTGGATATCGGCCTCGTGCTGACGCGCAACATGAGGGTCTTCAAAAAAGATCACGCGCTGGCAGCGCTCTTCCAGCACCAGCTCGGCAATCTGGGCGTCGCCGCCGAGCGGTCCGCTTAAGTAAGGGCGCACCCAGGGCTGATCTTTCGGCCATCCGCGCGACCAGGCCAGCTCATTAAGGCGCCCGCTGGTTGTTCCCGTTCCGACCCGGGCCTCAAAGCGCGACAAAAGATCAAAGTGCTGGGCCGCATAGGCCACCATTTGGTCTTTCAAGGCATCGTGGGCGATCAGGGCAAGGGTCTGGCTGCTGAAATCAAAAATGGGATCCAGGGCGCGGTCGGCTGCAAGCCCCCGGCTAAGGCGTTCGACCTCCACCCATTCGATGGCACCCATCAAGGTCGACACGAACGGGCGGCCATGCGTAATGCACTGCCGCTTCAAGGCCAGCGCTTCCGGGAAGATCGACGAAGGGTCTACTGGATCGATCAGGTAAATCGCGCCATCGAAGGGCCGAACACCGTCGCGTCCTTCGGTGACACGCGCCACCAGTTTCATCAGGCCGCCGGCCCGCCCGAAGGGGTAGCGGATCAGACCGGCGTGGCCGGCCAGCAGACCCGAGCGGTCGATCGCATCGTAGGTGCGACCCACGGTGTACAACTCGACACCCAGCTCGCGTATGCCGCCCGCCGACTGCTCCAGCCATTTGAACAAGGCTGCACCATAGGTCTCATGGTGCAGCCGGTTGGCCGCCAGGCCGAAACGTAAAGTCGCTTGTGTATTGCTCATAGGGTTCTAAGACTAGCATGGCAATATTGCCTTGAGATTGCAATGTAGCTTAGAACCGTACTTTCAAATAAAGCGACCCCGTGCTGTCGGTGCTGCCGTTGCCGAACTGGCCGCTGTAGGCCAACCCCATGGCCGCGTTCTTGCCCACGTCCACTTCGGCACCCAGGTCCACCACCGCCGCATTCTTGGCAATCGGTGCACCGGCCACCGTGAACGCTGCCCCGCCACCCTGCACAAACGACATCGTGCGATTGGCATTCACATCCCCACTGGCATGGCGCCAGCCCAGGCCCGCGCTAAGGCGGGCGTCGTGCTGGCCCACCGCCATCAGCGTCGTGCCCCGCAGGCCCAGCGTAAGCGTGGTCACGTCATCAGTCTGGCCCTTGCCATGCAGCGCAGCCGATCCGCCCGTCTCAGTAAAGTCCTTCGTGCGCTGGCTGGACCAGGCGACCCCGGCATATGGCTCGATGGTGCTGACCTGGCCTACTGGGATGGCATAGCCCAGCTCGGTGAACAGTTGAACCGTGTTGGCGTGATAGTCGGCCTTCAGCGTCTGGCTACCGCCCACATTGATGCTGCGTCGGCTGTCGATGTTGTGACGCGTATACCCGGCACCTGCCAGGAAATTAACCTGACCGTTGCCCGCCGCCCACTGGTTGCCACCGTAGACCGTGGCCGTGTAGCTGCGCACATCACTGCGCGAACCCACCGAATCGGCCTTGATGCGGCCATCGGTAAAGCCCAAAGCGCCCCCTACCCGCCAGCCGTTACCGACCGCCGTGTCGCCGCCCACGTAAATGCCAGCGGTATGGCTTTTGGTCTCGGCCGCGTTATCGTCCCCGTCCAGTGTGTTCCAGTTACCCACCACCTCGGCCCACAGCGGATAGGCCGCCGAGCGCGGCATGGAGCCGGCCACCGCTGAACCTGAAGCGTCGGCCGTCGGTGCACCGGCCAGCATGCCAGCCCCAACATTGCCGCGCATGCGGTTACCTATGGTGCTGACCAGCAGGCCGCCTGAGCTATGCAGCGCCGATTGCGTGCTGCCGTGTACTTCGCCAGAAAGTTGATTTAATGCGTTCTTGGCGTCCTCCACTTGCATCGTTGCCACAGCACTCATCAGGGAAGCATGCCCTTCAAGGCCCGACATAACGCTGCTTTGGTTGCCAGTGAAGTTCTGTGCCGCGACTTTGGCGGTATTCAAGGACAGGCTGATCTTGACGTCTTGAGTGCCGTACTTGATAGGATCGAGCTGAGCGAGGGTATTTGCCAAACTGCTGTCCAGGCCAAAGCTCGAGAACTCATTCTCAATGTTGCCAGTCACCGTTTCAATGATCGTATAGTCGTGATTCAGCAGGTAACCACCATTGCCGCTTGCCTGACCCACCCGAAGCGCTAACGTGCTTAAGTCAGCATTTCCGGTTTCTATTTTGATCAGGTCTGACCGGCCGGCAGCATCCACCTCTGCAATATAAGTGCCGGTGAAATCAGTTAATGCACCATAAGTCTGGATTCCGATAGAGTTGCCTGGACCGAGTATTCCGCCGGTGCCGGACAGCGCGCCACCGACATTCAGGTTGCCCCCGAGCACGGATCCTCCGGTAACGTCGACATCCCCGCCGATCTCAATGGGCGTGCCCACTGTGCCCCCGCTTAGCATCGAGCCTCCGCCCAATGCCACATTTCCGGTGATCTGTGTTTCGGAACCGTTAAATCGGAAGTTGCTGCCTACGCCAATGACACCGCCCACAATCGTGGATGGGCCGCTAAAGGACAGAGTGGAGCCCGACTGACCCAATGCATTGCCTCCGATTTCCGTGTTTCCGCTAAACGAAATATTGGAATTGGCCCCGGATGCGACACTCGAATCGAACGTATTGCCATTAAAGGTAACATTGGATCCGGGCGACACCGCTACGTTTCCAGTAATGTCCTGACCGTCTGTGACGTTGGTCTCGTTGTTGGTATTCCTGTCTATCTCTAACCCAGCCCAATTCGCTCCATTGTTAATGACAGCGGTATTGCTGCCATCGCCGAGAGCGTCTCCATCCCAGTTCACTACGTTACCCGTCGCGTAAGCACCAGATTGCAGCGTCAATGTCACCCCACCGTCACCGCCACTGCGCTCCACCAGCAACAAAGTCCCGTTGTTCACAGTCAAATTCGAGCCACTGCCTACAGTGATCTCCTGAACCTGCCCTGCTTGTGTAAAAACGGAGGAGAGGGAAGCCCCGCCAGATTCCACCACTGTATTGTTCAATACCAGGCTGGCGTCGCCAGTCAATTGCGCGCCATAGGCATCGGTAGCTGAGGCAATGATGGTGCTATCAGTTACCGTCACAGTGCTGCCTGATCCCATCACACCGACGCCATGCGCCTGGCTGCCCGAAGTGGTGACTCTGGAGTTATGCACTGTTATCTGTGACCCTACACCGGACTCGTGCTCCGCACGCAATCCTTCGGCTAAGTCGCCCGTGGTGGTGACGATGGAGTTGTTGACTGCGATGGTGCTGCCTTTCTTGGATAAGACACCAAAGGTTCCAAAAGCATTGGCGCCGCTGGTCGTGGCGCCGCCCGACGTGTGGATCTCGCCACCATCGACCATGATGTCGCCACCGCCATAGGCAAACGCGCCGAAGGAAGCTCTACCTTCGGTCGTAACAATGGCGGAGCTGGTGATCTTGCTGAGCCGCTGAGAATAAATGCCGGTGGACTCATCGCCCGATGTGTGCACCGTTCCGCCCGTAAGCTGGATTTCGGGCCGAACCAGCAAAGCGTTTGTGCTGCCGTCGGCATGGACGGCGTGCGATTTATCTCCAGCCGTCGAAATCTGGACACTGTCGGTCTTGATAACGGCACTACTTCCTGCTAGCAGCCCACGGCCAAATTCACTACTCTGATTGATTACATGACCGCCGATAAGATCGACGGTCGTTCCCACACCGGTCGCGCGTATAACGCTAGTCAAATCACCCGTACCGAGTCCGTCAGATTCGGCAATAAACGTCACACCGCTAGCCTTGAGGGTAGCCGCTTCTTCAGCAACAACTGTGATGGACTCGGCTGTATTTTCCCCAGTCTGGACGGTGCCACCCGTCAAGGAAACAAAACCTTCATTCTTCACAAGAATGCCGCGTCCCTTTCCACTGACATCGGTGTTGGTGAGGGTGGCTTTACTACCGCTGCCGTCCACAACAAGACCCGCAGCATTGTCAGCGCGGATCGAGCTACGGTCCAGCGTAACTGTCCCACCGCTTATAACAGTCACACCGATTGCTTTTTCGGTAACGATATGGCTCTGATTCAGTATGGCGTCACCACGATGCTCTGACCGCAGGCCAATGGCCTCCAGTCCTTTGGTGGTGATAGTTGAATTATTAACCGTTAAAGCGCCATCACCCTTAAGTTGAGACGGCTGGGTGTTGCCGACTAGCAATCCGCTAGCTTGTTTTCCTTCGGTCAGGATTGAACTGTCGTCAATAGTGAGGTTTGTCGCTGAGCGGTTCGCCACCTGTTCAAAATAAAGGAATGCGCCGTGTGCCTTAACTCCTTTGGTGTGAATATTGACGTTGCGCGCCGTGATCGCGGTCTCCGCTTCGCCCAACTGTGCGGAGAAGGCTTGCAAGCCATAGGCCTCATTGGCTGTCGTGGTAACGGTGCTGTCTTTTAGATTGACGGTTCCGCCTTTCGCAAACACTACGCCTATTTTGGCTTTAGGCGGTGTGCCCGCAATGTCGAGGTTTGAAGCGCTAAGCGTGGTAGCAATTGCCTTTGAATTTTTGTCGTATCTGACCTCTATGAACTCATACGTTCCGCGGTCCGCCGGTTGCACTGAGTGCGTTAGCCCGTCGTCAAGCACGAGCCCGTCCGCGTAAGCCAAGGGATACACAGCAAAGACTGCTACAGCCAAGGTAGCCAGTCGCAGGGTATACGCATTTCCTACAGATTCCCTTCTCATAGGGTTATCCGCAGCAGTGCCAGGTATTGTTATTGCGGCTGATCGTAGTTTGTATGCCATCCCTAATCCCTTTGTACTAGTTCTGTTACCGTTACATTTCACTACCTTACGTAGCGCCGATAACAGATTAGAGCATATTGGAATCGTTCGAATAGACCTTGAAACACTCTTTACACTCAGGGTTTACGATAAATATGCGTTATGTATCAATAACATCGGATGTGCAGTACGAAACTGCATAAAGCAGTCCTTTGTAACAATACCTCCCTATTGCATGGCGTGCAGCCATAAAAAAACGCGCCTCAATGAGGCGCGTCGGGGTGTTCCGGCCTAGGCCGTTTGGCGGGTCAGGCGTTCAGCAAACTAAACGGTAAACGACTCGCCACAACCGCAGCTTGCTTTCTCGTTGGGGTTCGAAAATTTAAAGCCCTCGTTCAAGCCGTCACGCGAATAATCAACGTGCGTGCCTTCCAGAAACGGCAAGCTCTTCGGATCGACAAACACCTTGACGCCAAGTTGCTCGTAGACCTGATCGTCAGCATTGGGTTGATCGACATATTCCAGCTTGTAAGCCATGCCGGAGCAGCCTGTAAGGCGCACGCCCAGGCGCAGCCCCAGGCCGGAGCCTCGTTTTTCGATATGGCGGTTGATATGGTCAGCCGCTTGTGGTGTCAGCGTAATTCCCATGATTTAATCCTGTTGCTTTCCCTGGTAATCCTGAATGGCCGCCCGGATGGCGTCTTCGACCAGGATGGAACAATGAATCTTTACTGGCGGTAGGGCCAGTTCGTGTGCGATCTGCGTATGGCGGATCTGCAAGGCCTGATCCAGCGTCTTGCCCTTCACCCACTCTGTAGCCAACGAGGTGGAAGCAATTGCCGAGCCACAGCCATAGGTCTTGAAGCGCACATCTTCGATGATACCCGATCGGTCAACCCGTATCTGCAGCTTGATGACATCGCCTTCGTGGGGTGCGCCCACCATGCCGGTGCCCACCTGGCTGTCCGTCGCGTCAAGCGCACCGACATTTCGCGGATTACGGAAGTGATCCAGTACCTGGTCGCTGTAAGCCATCGTGTTCGCGTCCTTTACTTCTCTATCTAATGTGCGGCCCATTGCACCGAATTCAAGTCCACGCCTTGTTGCGCCATCTCCCATAGCGGCGACAAGTCGCGCAGCTTGGCAACGCGCTGAGTCAATAATTGCACCGCAAAATCGATATCCTGCAGCGTTGTATAGCGGCCCAATGACAACCTTAAGGAGCTATGGGCAACTTCGTCGCTGCGCCCTATGGCCTTCAGGACGTAGGAAGGCTCGAGACTGGCGGACGTGCAGGCAGACCCGCTGGAAACGGCAAGCTCGGGCAAGGACATCATCAGGGATTCGCCTTCGATATAGTCGAAGCTGACATTAAGATTATGCGGAACCCGCTGCTGAAGGTCGCCGTTAAGATAGATGCCCGGCAGGTGCCGCAAGCCATCCCATAGTCGATCTCGCAAAGTCTTGAGGCGTTCGTTCTCGGCCGCAATCTCGAGCCCGGCAAGGCGAAAGGCCTCGCCCATCCCGACGATCTGGTGCGTGGGCAAGGTACCAGACCGGAAGCCGCGCTCGTGCCCGCCGCCGTGTATTTGCGCCTGCAACCGGATACGGGGTTTGCGGCGCACATAAAGCGCACCGACGCCCTTGGGTCCGTAAGTTTTATGAGCGCACAATGACATCAGATCGACGTTCCATGCCTGCAGATCGATCACGACCTTGCCAGTTGCCTGGGCTGCATCCACATGAAAAATTATGCCCTGCTCGCCACATGCTGCACCCATGGCGGGTATGTCTTGTATGACGCCGATTTCATTATTGACCAGCATGACTGACGCCAGGATGGTATCGGGCCGCAGCGCTGCCTTGAAGGTCGCCACGTCGAGCAAGCCGCTTTCCGGTACGTCCAGATAGGTGACTTCGAAGCCCTCGCGTTCGAGCTCGCGGCAAACATCCAGTACCGCCTTGTGCTCGGTCTTGACGGTAACAATGTGCCGCCCCTTGGTGGCATAGGCGTGTGCCGCGCCTTTAAGTGCCAGGTTGTTGGACTCTGTTGCACCTGAGGTCCAGACAATTTCCCGTGCATCGGCGTTGATCAACTGTGCCACCTGGGTTCTTGCCTGCTCGACTGCCTCTTCAGCGTCCCAACCATAGGCATGGCTGCGCGACGCAGGATTGCCAAACTGCTCGGCAAGCCACGGCAGCATGGCGTCCACCACCCGGGTATCGACCGGCGTGGTGGAAGAGTAATCGAGATAAACAGGGCGGGATTGCATATAGTGGGATTCCGTAGCGGCGCTTATGCGGTTACTGGCCGACTGGTGGCTATCAAGACATCGGGTGAACGGTTTTGGCGAACGGCGATCTGGGCTTGGGTCGCCTCATGCAACTGGCGCATACGCTCTTGATCGACCAGGTCTTGCAGGGAAACCGAATCCAGGTAATCCACCATTTTTCGATTAAGCGTAGACCAGAGCTCGTGGGTCATGCATTTACCCATGCTGCCATTGCGCCCAATATTGCAGTTTTCCTTGCCGCCGCAGCTGGTCGCGTCCAATGGCTCGTCCACGGCAAAGATGATGTCGGCGACCGTAATATTACGCGCAAGTCTGGCCAAGGTATAGCCGCCACCCGGCCCGCGTATGCTATCCACCAGTTCATGACGTCGCAGCTTGCCGAATAACTGCTCAAGATAAGACAACGAAATATTTTGGCGCTCGCTGATGGTGGCCAACGTTACAGGCCCGCTTTGTTGCCGCAACGCCAGATCGATCATGGCGGTCACGGCAAAACGTCCCTTGGTGGTTAATCGCATGGTGAAAGTCCTTGCCAATGTCTGATGCACGAAGGTTTGCAAGCCGGTCTCTATTCCCGACTAACGTAGTCAAGTATAGCAAATCTCCGACAGTTTTTCTCAGGTATTAGCCAAAAAAAACCGCGCTGAAGTAGCGCGGTATGTCGGTGGGGCGTTGTGATGGATCGAGCTAGGCAGCCTGATACTGAAGCGCACGTTTGCGCACCATTTCCATAACGCCCTGACAGGCGTCTTCCAGATAGTCGAGCACTTTGCCGAAGCCTTCGGGGCCGCCGTAATAGGGGTCAGGCACCGTTGCCTCTTCGAATTCGTTGGCGAAGCGCATAAGCAGCATGAGCTTGTGCTGATATACTTTGGGACATTGCTGCTGCAGGGCCGAGAGGTTTTCCCAGTCCATCGCCAAAATAAGATCAAACTCGCGGAAGTCGTCGGGGGTGATCTGGCGAGCCACACAATGCGCCAGTTCGTAGCCGCGTTTACGCGCAGCTGCCTGGGCCCGTGCGTCGGGGGCCTCGCCAATATGAAAGCTGTGGGTGCCAGCCGAATCTACGCCGACCACGTCAGAAAGCCCTGCTTCGTCGACGATGCGGCGAAACACGCCCTCTGCGCTGGGTGAGCGGCAGATATTACCCATGCAAACGAAAAGTACCTTAGTCATCATAGCCAGCAGTGTGAGGGAAAACCCGTTATAAGGCAAGGCTTTTTGCAAGCCCACATTTACTTCGCAGCAACTATTGACAAGCCTAAAAACTTAAGCACATTAAGGTGTTACAGGCTGTCTGCGATGTAATTCGATGTTGGAAATGCCTTGGATTAATAGCGAGATAGCTAATAATCGTGCAGCGCAACAATTCAGGCCGCGAGCGCTCCCAACACGAAGATATAATGGTAAACCCTAGGTACTCTGAAAGCAATACCCGGCTGCAGTTAAACGCAGACAGGTGTGTCCGCATCATGAAAATGTAAGACGTTGTTGGTCTTTACCAACGTTTTTCCGTCAAGACATCAAGGCCTTGTGTTTCAGCCGATTCAGCGCATCGCGGGCGTTGGCCGCCTGTTCGAATTCCAGATTCTTCGCATGGTCCATCATCAGTTTTTCAAGACGCCGGATTTCCTTGGCCAACGCCTTATCGTCGCGCAGCACCTCCGGAGAGATATCGTCCAGCACCGACGGCTCCGCAGGCACCATGACACCATCAATCATCTCGCGCACGGCCTTGCTGACGCCGCGCGCTGTAATGCCGTGGACTTCGTTGAACTCCAGTTGCTTCAGACGGCGCCTCTCGGTTTCACCCATGGCGCGTCGCATCGAGTCGGTAATGCGGTCGGCATAAAGAATGGCGCGTCCATTGATGTTGCGTGCGGCCCGCCCCATGGTTTGAATCAGGCTGCGCTCCGAACGCAGAAAACCTTCCTTGTCGGCATCAAGAATCGCCACCAGTGACACCTCCGGGATGTCCAGGCCTTCGCGCAGCAGGTTGATGCCCACCAGCACATCAAACACCCCCAAGCGCAAATCGCGGATGATCTCCACGCGCTCTACGGTGTCGATGTCGGAATGCAGATAACGCACCTTGGTGCCGTGCTCGGCCAGATAATCGGTAAGGTCTTCCGACATGCGCTTGGTCAGCGTAGTAACCAGCACCCTCTCCTGTACCGCTACACGCTTCTTGATCTCGCCAAGCAGATCGTCGACCTGGGTCAGCGCCGGACGCACTTCCACCAAGGGGTCGACCAGGCCGGTGGGCCGCACCACTTGCTCGACCACGTTGTCGGTATGCTCGTTCTCGTAGTTGGCCGGCGTGGCCGAAACAAATACGCATTGCCGCATGCGCTGCTCGAACTCTTCCAGCTGCAAGGGCCGATTGTCCATCGCGGACGGCAAACGAAACCCAAATTGCACCAGCGTCGACTTGCGCGAACGATCGCCCCGATACATGGCACTTAGCTGCCCCATGGTCACGTGGCTTTCGTCGATGAACATCAAGGCGTCACGCGGCAGGTAGTCGATGAGCGTGGGTGGCGGATCGCCCGGCGCGGCGCCGGACAGGTGCCGGGAATAGTTCTCGATGCCCTTGCAAAAGCCGAGTTCCTGCAGCATTTCCAGGTCGAAACGCGTGCGCTGCTCCAGTCGCTGTGCCTCGACCAGCTTGCCGTCTGCAATCAGCACCGCCAGCCGTTCGCGCAGTTCCACCTTGATGGTTTCGATAGCGCGCAGTACGGTCTCACGCGGGGTGACGTAATGCGAGCTGGGGAAGACGGTAAAACGGGGAATGCTGCGGTTGATCTTCCCGGTAAGCGGATCGAACATTTGCAAGGACTCGATCTCGTCATCAAACAGGGTAATGCGCAAGGCGAGTTCAGCGTGCTCCGCCGGGAAGACATCGATGATCTCGCCGCGGGCCCGAAACACGCCTCGCACGAACTCCACATCGTTGCGCTCGTACTGCATCGCCACTAACCGGCCCAGGAGCTCTTGACGCGCGATGCGGTCGCCGGTGCGCAGGGTAAGCACCATGGCGTGGTAGTCGCCCGGATTGCCTATGCCATAGATGCAAGACACTGTGCCGACAATGATGGTGTCGCGGCGCTCCAGCAAGCTTTTAGTGGCCGACAAGCGCATCTGCTCGATGTGCTCGTTAATGGACGAGTCCTTCTCGATGAACAGATCGCGCGCCGCAACATAGGCTTCGGGCTGGTAATAGTCGTAGTACGACACGAAGTACTCGACGGCGTTGTTCGGAAAGAATTCACGCATCTCGGCATACAGCTGCGCCGCCAGTGTCTTGTTGGGCGCCAGCACAATGGCCGGGCGGCCGGTGCGCGCAATGACGTTGGCCATGGTGTAGGTCTTGCCGGAGCCGGTCACGCCCAATAGCGTTTGGTACATCAGACCGTCATTGATGCCTTCGACCAGCGCGTCGATGGCCGTGGGCTGGTCGCCGGCCGGCGGATAAGGCCTGTACAACTGAAAGGGGCTGTTCGGATAATTGATGAAACCTGGTGCTGGGGCGTTCATACTGGACACTTTCAGGGTAAACCCCTTATTATCACACTATTGTCTTCCGTTTCACTACCCATCTAAATTCCCTTACATGACATCTCTTTTCGAAAGCGTCGAACTGGCTCCGCGCGACCCCATCCTTGGCCTGAACGAACAATATAACGCCGATGCCCGCACAGGCAAGGTCAACCTTGGTGTAGGCGTGTATTACGACGACCAAGGTCGTCTGCCGCTGCTCGAGTCCGTCAGCAAGGCGGAGACCGCAAGAATCGAGGCTCATGCCGCGCGCGGCTATTTGCCCATGGAAGGCATCGCTGGCTACAACAAGGGCGCGCAAACCCTCTTGTTCGGCGCAGACTCCCCCATTATTAGTTCGGGCCGCGCCCTGACCGCGCAGGCCCTGGGCGGCACCGGCGCCCTGAAGATCGGCGCCGACTTCCTGAAGGCCTTGCTGCCCAATGCCAAGGTTGTCATCAGCAACCCCAGCTGGGAAAACCACCGTGCGCTTTTCGAGCGCGCCGGCTTCCCGGTCGAAACCTACGCCTACTACGACGCCGCGACTCACGGCCTGGATTTCCCCGGCATGCTGGCCTCTTTGCGTGCCCTGCCCGCCCAGACCATCGTCATCTTGCATGCTTGCTGTCACAATCCCACCGGCGTCGACCCCACCTTCGAACAGTGGCAGGAAATCGTCCAGATCGTCAAAGAAAACAAGTTGGTCCCGTTCCTGGACATCGCTTATCAGGGTTTCGGCGATGGCCTGGAAGAAGACGCCTCGGTAGTACGATTGTTCGCGCAGCAAGATCTCACCATGCTGGTCAGCTCGTCTTTCTCGAAGTCGTTCTCGCTGTACGGCGAACGCGTCGGCGCCCTCACCCTGGTCACCTCCAGCAAGGACGAATCCGTACGCGTACTCAGCCAGTTGAAGCGCATTATCCGCACCAACTACTCCAACCCGCCCACCCATGGCGGCACTGTCGTGTCCACCGTGCTGAACACACCCGAGCTTTACACGCTATGGACTACCGAACTGGCCGGCATGCGCGAACGCATACGTGCCATGCGCGTCCAACTGGTAGAGAAACTTAAAGCCCACGGCGTTACGCAAAACTTTGACTTCGTTCTGGACCAGCGCGGCATGTTCTCGTATTCGGGCCTGACATCCCAGCAAGTCGACCGCCTGCGCGACGAACACGCCATTTACGCTGTCAGCAGCGGACGCATCTGCGTGGCTGCCCTTAACAGCCGCAACATCGACTACGTTGCCAAGGCTATCGCCAGCGTCCTGACTGCTTGATCTTTATGTGAAAATGCTGCAAAATCCATAACTGTATAAAAACACAGTCTGGATTGCAATGGCCGTTAAGCTAACAGAGCGTCAGCAGCAAATTCTTGAACTCATACGCAGCGAGATCGCGCGCAGCGGCTTTCCGCCGACGCGCGCCGAAATCGCGCGCGCCTTGGGTTTCAAATCGGCCAACGCCGCCGAAGACCACTTGAAGGCACTGGCCAAAAAAGGCGCCATCGAACTGACGGCGGGTGCCTCTCGCGGCATTCGCCTCACCGATACACAAGCCGGCAACGGCGCGCTGCACCATGCCAACAACGCGCTGGCACAACTGCTGGTTCCGCTGGTGGGCCGTGTGGCTGCCGGCAATCCTATTTTGGCGGCCGAGCACGTCGAACGAGAAATCGGCATCGAGCCTTCTCTTTTTAGCCAAACGCCCGACTACCTGCTGCGGGTGCGCGGCCTTAGCATGCGCGATGCCGGCATCCTCGATGGCGACCTGCTGGCCGTAAAAAAGTCTCCCGAAGCCCGTAACGGGCAAATCGTCGTCGCTCGCCTGGGCGACGAGGTCACCGTCAAGCGCTTCTCCAAAACCGGCCGCCAAATAGAGCTGTTGCCGGAAAACCCCGACTTCTCCCCCATCGTGGTCTCCGCCGACGACGACTTCTCGCTTGAAGGTATCGCCGTGGGCCTCATCCGCAACACGCCGCTACACTGACTCTATTTCTTCTGGCCCTGTTAGCTAGACGATGCCCAGAAGGTCCTTCAGCTGCGCGACTTTCGCGCGACTAACAGGAATCAGCGATTGTTCATGGCCTGTCATTCTCAAGCTGACGGAATCTTTGTTGCGCACCAGCTCGATAATGTCCCGGATACTGACAATATGGCTGCGGTGCACCCTTACATAAACTTCCGGATCCAGCCTCTTCTCCAGGTCCGTCAGCGAAAGATTGGATAGATAGCGATCGTCTCGGGTTGCAATAGTGGTGTAGTGGCCATCGCCCTCAAAGCGCAGGACTTCGCTTAGCTCGATAAGAACAACGCGATTCTTGCGATACACCGGGATCTTATACAGGCGCCTGGGGGGCAGAGCCTGCGCTGTAGCAGGCGCCGCTGGCATGGTCGTGGCATCAGTCAGGTCGTAAAACACCATGCAGGTGCCGACTATACCGCCAGCCCCGATCATTTTCGAGACCTTGACCATCAACACCTTGTCGGGAATGTTGATCATCATGGCGACCGGAGGGGGAGACTGGACGGGACAGCCCACCGGCGCCTGAGAATCAAGGATGAAGCTAAGTTTGCTGCGACTGCGTTCGGGGTGCAACTGCAATACGTTCAGCCCCAGCAAGCCGCTTTTCTCGACTCCCAATGACTGCTCTGCCGCGGGACCAAGAATCTGCATCGCCACGTCGTTCAAGGCCGTCACCCGATTGGACGGGTCCAGCCACACCATGCCCGGATTGAACTGTTCGAGCCGATGCTGAAAGGTCTCTGACTGTTGGGTTTTCCGCAACGTACTCCCCCAGTTTGTGTTTGACTCCACCGATGCCGATGCCACCTTGGCGACAAGACATTCGCCGGCTTTTCAAGACACTTGGTGTAGATAAAACCGCCATTGGTGCAATCGCATTGAAGGGCGTTGGCGGTTGATGTCATGCTCTTGGCAGATAAAAGCAAATATACCAGACATCCTGTCACAAAAGGAGACAACTGTGATACCTCGTCCATTCGAGTACCACGCGCCGCAAAGCTTGCCCGAAGCAATAAACCTGCTGACAGAGTACGGCGATGAAGCCAAGCTGCTGGCTGGCGGCCACAGCTTGCTGCCCATGATGAAATTACGTTTCGCACAGCCGGGCCACCTGATCGACCTGGGCAAGATTCCCGGCCTCAAGGGCATAAGCGAGGTCGGCAATGAAATCCGCATCGGTTCAATGACCACCGAGAACGAACTGATCTGGTCGGAAGTGCTGCAGCGCAAATGCCCGTTGCTCGTCGAAGGCGCGCGCCTGATCTCCGATCCGCAAGTACGCTATATGGGCACCATAGGCGGAGACATCGCCCATGGCGACCCCGGCAATGATCACCCTGCCCTCATGCTGGCTCTGGACGCAAGCTTCGTCCTTCAAGGCCCCTCGGGCGAACGCGTCGTAGCGGCCGCCGACTTCTTCCTCGGCACTTACTACACGGCACTGGTACCGAACGAGATCCTTACCGAGATCCGCATCCCCACACCCGATGCGCGCACCGGGCAGTGCTACAGCAAGCTCAAGCGGAAAGTCGGCGACTTCGCCACAGCCGCCAGCGCCGTGTTGCTGCGCATGGACGGAACCTCGGTGGATTATGTTTCCATTGCGCTGACCAATCTCGGTCCTGTGGCATTCAAAGCCTCCGAGGCGGAATCCTTCCTGCTGGGAAAAGAACTCAACGAGCAAACCATCCAGCAAGCCTGCCAGTTGACCATGTCGGCCTGCGATCCCGTGGCCGACCTGCGCGGCGACGTCAAATACAAGATGGCCATGGCCGGTGTCATGACGGACCGCGCCTTGCGTACCGCCCACTCGCGCGCCACACGCTGAACGGAGAACAACATGAGCAAGAAAACCCTGGTGTCATTTGTGTTGAACGGCAAGCCTGCGGACGTAGCCGTCGAACCCCGAGAACTACTCATACACACCCTGCGCGAGAAGTGTCAGCACACCGGCCCTCACATCGGTTGTGAAACCTCGCACTGCGGAGCCTGTACCGTCGATATCGATGGCCTGTCGGTGAAGTCGTGCACGATGCTCACCGTACAGGCCGAAGGGCGCGAGATCCTGACGGTCGAGGGGCTCGCTCAAGATGGCGAGCTGCACGCCATACAGGAGGCCTTCATGCAAGAGCACGGTCTGCAGTGCGGGTTCTGTACGCCCGGCATGATCGTGCGCACCTACCGACTGCTGCACGAAATACCCGATCCGAGCGAAGAGGAAATCCGCTACTGGATCGCTGGCAACCTTTGCCGCTGTACGGGCTATCAAAATATCGTCAAGGCGGTCCAGCATGCAGCCAAGAAACTACGCGGCATAGCCGTCGAATCCTCGCATCCCCTAATGACGGATGTTGCCAACTAAGATTGCCGGAGACCCAAATGGACACTCTCAACATCGATCGACTGAGCAAGCTTGAAGGCATTGGCTGCTCGCGCAAACGTCGCGAAGACCCCCGCTTCATTCAGGGCAAGGGAAACTATGTAGACGACATCAAGATGCCCGGCATGCTGTTTGGCGCCATGGTGCGCAGCCCCTATGCCCACGCACGCATCCTGAAAATAGACAAGTCGCGCGCCCTGGCATTGCCAGGCGTACACGCGGTGCTCACAGCCGAAGACCTCAAGCCACTTAACCTGCACTGGATGCCCACCTTGGCCGGGGATGTCCAGGCCGTCCTGGCCGACGAAAAAGTGTCATTTCAGAATCAGGAAGTTGCCTTCGTCGTTGCCGATGATCGCTACATAGCAGCGGATGCCGCCGAACTGGTGGAAGTCGAATATGAAGAACTGCCGGCCGTGGTCGATCCTTTCAAGGCCCTCGAACCTGATGCGCCGGTCGTACGTGACGACCTGCATGGCAAGGACACCGGAGCGCACGGCGCACGCCGCCATCATAATCACATTTTTACCTGGGAGGCCGGCGACAAGGACCGCACTGCCCGTGTCTTCGACACCGCGCAGGTCACGGTAAAGGAATCGATGCTGTATCCGCGCGTTCATCCCTGTCCGTTGGAAACCTGCGGCTGCGTCGCATCGTTCGATAAGGTACGCGGCGACTTGACGGTGTACATCACGTCGCAGGCGCCACACGTGGTGCGTACGGTAGTCGGCCTGCTGTCATCGATTCCAGAGTCAAAGATACGCATTATTTCTCCGGACATCGGCGGCGGATTTGGCAACAAGGTGGGAGTGTATCCGGGCTATGTAACGTCTATCGTGGCATCCATCGTGCTCGGCAAGCCTGTAAAGTGGATAGAATCGCGCACGGAGAACCTCAGCGCCACCGCCTTTGCCCGCGACTACCACATGACCGGCGAACTGGCAGCTGACACGGACGGCCGCATCAAGGCCTTGCGCGTCCACGTTACTGCCGATCACGGTGCCTTCGACGCCTGTGCCGACCCGACCAAGTTTCCGGCGGGCATGTTCCATGTCTGTACCGGCTCGTACGATATTCCCAACGCCTTCGTCTCGGTTGACGGCGTTTACACCAATAAATTTCCGGGCGGGGTCGCATATCGCTGCTCGTTCCGGGTTACCGAAGCCGTCTACATCATCGAGCGCATGGTCGACATCCTGGCCCAGAAGCTGGGCATGGACAAGGCCGAGATACGCCTCAAGAACTTCATTCCAAAAGAAAAATTTCCCTACCATAGCGCTATGGGGCTGGAGTACGACTCGGGCGACTACGAGACGGCACTGCGCAAGGCAATGGACGCTGTGGACTATCGGGCGCTGCGTGCCGAGCAGGCCCAACGGCGTAATGATCCGGCTGCCGAGTGGCTGATGGGCATAGGTATTTGTACCTTTACGGAGGTGGTGGGCGCGGGGCCTTCCAAGATGTGCGACATCCTGGGCATGGGCATGTTCGATTCCTGCGAAATTCGGGTGCATCCTGATGGCTCCGCAATTGCCCGCATGGGCACCATTACACAGGGGCAAGGGCACCAGACCACCTACGCCCAAATCATAGCCACTGAAGCGGGCATTCCCGCATCGGTCATCGAGGTTGAAGAGGGCGACACCTCCACGGCGCCTTACGGCCTGGGCACTTACGGCTCGCGCTCCACTCCGGTCGCGGGCGCAGCGATTGCCAGAGCGGCACGCAAGATTCGTGAGAAGGCAAGACTGATTGCGGCGCATCTGCTGGAAGTCAGTCCCGACGATGTCGAGTTCGATCTGGATCGCTTTGTCGTGAAAGGCTCGCCCGACCAAACCAAAACCCTGAAGGAAGTCGCCCTGGCGGCCTACAGCAATGTGCCCGAAGGCATGGAAATGGGGCTGGAAGCGGTCGACTACTACGATCCGCCCAACTTCACTTTTCCGTTTGGTGCCTACCTGTGTGTCCTGGACATCAACAGATACTCCGGCGAAACCAAAGTCAGGCAATTCTATGCCCTGGATGATTGCGGCACACGCATCAACCCCATGATTATCGAGGGACAAGTGCATGGAGGACTGACGGAAGGCTTTGCCGTAGCCATGGCGCAAGAAATGCCTTACGACGAAGCTGGCAACCTGCTGGGCGCAACCTTAATGGATTACTTCGTGCCAACGGCTGTCGAGACGCCAAAGTGGCAAACCGACTCCACTGTTACGCCGTCGCCGCACCATCCGCTGGGCGCCAAAGGTGTGGCCGAATCGCCCCACGTCGGTTCCATTCCCTGCTTCACATCCGCTGTCGTAGACGCCTTTTCGCACCTGGGTGTGACTCACATGAACATGCCGCACAACGCCTACCGGGTATGGCAACAAAGCCATGCCCTCGGCCTGGATAAACGCTGAATCGAGACACTATGCAAGTCACACTAGACAAGACCTACCCCATGCCCTGCTCTGCCAGCACCGCATGGGAGTTCCTGCAAGATATAAAAGGCGTTGCACAATGCATGCCAGGCGCAAGCATCACTGAACGCATCGACGACAAAAACTACAAGGGCACAGTGTCGGTACGTGTCGGCCCGGCCACGATGTCCTTCAGGGGCCACATCGCCGTGTTGGACATCGATGCCGACACGCAAACGCTGCACCTGTCCGGAAAAGGCACCGACACGACGGGAACATCTGGCGCGTCGATGGACCTGGTCGCCACTGTGCAATCGACCGGCGATACCTGCGAACTGATCGGGCGGAGCACTATCACCATGAACGGCAAGGCGGCGACCTTTGGCGGACGCATGATGGACACCGTGTCCGAACACATACTCAAGCAGTTCATCGCCAACTTCTCCGACCGCGTGCAGGCCCTGCAAGAGGCGCGGGCCGATGGCAGCCCTAACGCAAGCAGCGCATCCGTCCAGAATGCACCACCCACGCAGAAAGCAAGTGAACTAAACGGCCTGTCGCTGCTGTGGGCAGTAATTGCCGACTGGTTCCGCCGCGTATTTTCAAGAAACTCAGCGTAAGTGTCAGGAGCCGCCCATGCCTTCCGAACAGCCAAGCCGCATCTCTGACCTGAAGAATCAGCTTGGGCAGCACGGGTATGTCGCCGACTCGAGCCTCACGGCGACCCTGGTGCTGGGAAAAGCCTTGCAGCGCCCTGTCTTGCTGGAAGGCGAAGCGGGTGTGGGCAAGACCGATGTCGCCAAGTCGCTGGCTTTGGCACGAAACACGCGTCTGATACGCCTGCAATGCTATGAAGGGCTGGACGCCCATTCGACGCTGTACGAATGGAACTACCAGCGGCAGTTGCTGGCAATCAAGCTGCTCGAGCATGACGATCGCAGCACTGCCGAAAAGGAAAAAGACATTTTTTCCGAGCAATACCTGCTCAAGCGCCCGCTACTGGAAGCCATCACGACGTCGCCGCCACCAGTGCTGCTGATCGACGAAATCGACCGGGCGGACGAAGCCTTCGAGGCATACCTGCTTGAGGTCCTGTCCGATTACCAGGTCTCCATACCAGAATTCGGCACGATACGCGCAAGCAGCCGACCTGACGTCATACTCACCTCCAACGGCACGCGCGAGCTTTCCGATGCGCTGCGCCGTCGCTGCCTTTATCACTATGTCGACTATCCCGACTTCAATAAGGAAGTGAAGATCATCCAGGCTCGCGTTCCCGATGCGCCCCTGGCACTGGCACGGCAGGTGGTAGAGTTCGTGCAGTCACTACGCGGACTGGATCTCAAGAAGAAACCTGGCATCGCCGAAACGCTGGACTGGATCAGCGCGCTGCTGCAACTGGACCTGCGCACACTGGATGAAAATGGCACCGAGCGCATCCTGGATTCGCTGTCCGCCCTCGTGAAAACCCACGAAGACCGGGCACGGCTGACTCTTCCCGTCATACAGAAGATGGTTGCGGCATGCTGACAGCCATCCAGCAAGACACGCTGCGCATCACGCCGCTAGCCAGCCAACTCCAGGGCCGCTACCTCGGTTTCGCGGGATTCTTGCGCGCCAATGGCTACAAACATGCAGATGCTCCGGCAGCAGTACAGGCGCTAGCCTACGCTGGCCAGTTGGACCGCAACATCGCACGTTGGACGCTACGCAGCATACTGTGCAAGTGCCAGCAAGAGTGGCGACAGTTCGACGACCTGTTCGACATCTGGTTCTTGCCGGATCCTCCACCCCGGCGCACCGAAATCCGAACCTCTGGCGGCCCCAGCGTGGATACCAGCCTAGCAAGCGCTCTGCCGGATCATACTGAGGGCGTGCCTCTGGACGACGGTTCCGGTTCCGGATACGGGGAAGACGCCCCCGGCGGGGCAAGATCAGAAGGCGCCAGTTCACAAGAAGCGCTTATACGTACTGATTTTCGTCATATGCAGGATCCCGACTCCGTACGCGCCCTCGATGCCTTGCTGCAGAGCTTCGCGAAACGGTTAAGGCAGATCGAGCTGAGACGAGACCAGGCATCTGCACGCGGCCGCCGCCTTGATCTGGCCCGCTGCCTGCGGCGCAGCGTCTCGCACGGGGGCCTGCCCCTGGAGCTGGCTTGGCGCAAGCGCCAGAAACAACGTCCCCGACTGATACTCCTGCTGGATGTCAGCCGCTCCATGAGTCTGTACAGCTTCTTCTATTTACGATTGGCGCGTATCCTCACATCCCTGCTCACCGACGTACATTGCTTCATTTTCCACACCCGACTGGTCGGCATAGCGCAAGCGCTACGCGACCCCGATCCCGTCCGAGCCCAGGAAAGCCTACATTTACTATCCAGTGGCTGGGCGGGCGGCACGCGTATTGGGGCCTCCCTCGAACAGTTCAACCGCGACCACGCCCGCAGGCTGTTGCACGCTCGAAGCTGTGTACTGATCGCAAGCGACGGCTACGACACCGACCCGGCCGATTCGATCATCACCGCGCTGACCGCCATTCGCCGGCAGACACGTCGGATTCTGTGGTTGAACCCCCTGGCAAGCCGTCCCGGTTACACGCCGACATCCGCATGCATGCAAGCGGCACTGCCGTTTATCGACGGGCTGCTCCCGGCCGGCAATCTGGCAAGTCTGGAAAAGGCCTTGCCCGACATCTTGAGGATCTGCAGATGAATCCGCCTTCCTTCGAGACTGGCCTGCTGTCTGAGGCGCTCGATCTCTCTGGACAGAACCTGCCCTATGCCTGGGCGACAGTCGTGCGCGCCATATCGCCCACCTCCGCGTATGTCGGGGCGCAGGCCATCATCACGGCCGACGGACGCATGCGCGGATGGGTAGGAGGGGGCTGTGCACAGGACGTCGTGGTGCAGGTGGCCCTTGATGCGATACAAAGCGGAAGATCCAGGTTGATCCGCATCAGCAACGACGGCGGTATCAGCGATCCAGACACCGAGCATCACGCCATGCCATGCGCGAGCAATGGCGCGCTTGATCTATTCATACAAGCCGTCAATCCGCCGCCCACCCTCTACATCGCCGGGTCGACGCCCGCGGGGACAGCAGCCGCTAAACTGGCCGCCATCCTGGGCTGGCATATATCCTTGGATAACTTGCAAACCGCGACACCGGGCCCTGATTACGTTCTGGTCGCCACGCAAGGCAATGACGACGCAAGAAATCTGGAAGACGCACTCCGAAGCGCCGCCAGAAAAGTGCTGCTTATTGCAAGCAGCCGCAAAGCCCAAGCCCTGATAGCTGCCATGCGATCCGTGGGCATTAGCGAGCAACGGCTGGCTGACCTGGAAAGCCCTGCCGGGCCGGACATTCTGGCTCGCACGCCAGCCGAAATCGCGCTGGCTGCCGTAGCTGGACTGGTGCGCGAACATCGCAAGGCAGCCGGCGCTGTACAGACCGCCGCCGCCCCTATGGACCCGCAGCCAGTTGGATCGTATGTGAATCCGGTATGTCTGCGCGCCATCGACCCGGCGACCGCCCTGCACACGGTTACTGTGGCCGGCGGCACGCATTACTTCTGCTGCAATGGCTGCAAGACGAAGTTCGATCATGACCCCGAAAAATATCTGGAAATTGCCCAACGAATGTCCAGTTCATCGCCGGCATGAAGTTCTCTGCCATCATCCTTGCCGCAGGAGAATCCCTCCGGATGCAGGGGCGCCACAAAATGCTGCTGCCAGCCCCTGTTGAGCCTGTTGTGCGCAGAAGCACCCAAGCCATCGCGGCATCTGGGGCGCATGAAGTCCTTGTCGTTACCGGCCACAACCACGGTCCGGTTACCGACGCCCTGAAGGGGCTAAGTGTACGCATCATCCATAACCCCAATTACGCACAGGGCCAAATGACTTCAGTCAACGCGGGCCTGGCCGCATTGACGCCAGGCTGCGATGCCGTCATGGTGTGTCTGGCCGACCAAATCCTGCTCTCGTCCGACGACTACGCTGAACTTGCACTCGCCTATCAACACAGACCTTACGGCTCGATACTCGTGCCCTCTTTCCAAGGACAACGCGGCAATCCCGTGATGTTCCACAGCCAGCACATTCCGGAGATCCTCCAGGGCTTGCGCAAGCTCGGTTGCCGCAAGCTCATACAAGACAATCCGGACGCCGTCTATCTGCATGAAGTCAAGCACGACGGATACGTATCGGACCTGGACACTCCCCAAGACTATGCCCGGATTCTGAAGTGTCTGGCTGAACCGGGGGGGTTCACACCATGAGGCGCAACACCTTCAGATCCCTTGCCAACCGTGGCATGCTGCTGGCCTGTCTAGGTATGCTCGGCGGCATGGCTGTGGATGCCAGCCAGGGTGGCATCTCGCTGCTTACCAGCCTGTGCGCAGGCTCCGACACATTGAGCCTGGGCCAGATAACCCCCTTGCATTGGATCTGCCTCCCCTTCATGCATCTGGGCACGCTTGCCGGCAGCCTTGCGCCCGCGCTCGTCACGAGACGACCGAGCAATTTGCTGTCCGGCCTGGCGTGCGCCGCCTGGATGGTCATGGGCATGAATTTGGGCAGCTACCTCTTGCCACACGCTGTCCTCGCCGCCGAAGGAATCTACAACACCACCGCCCTGCTTGCCGGCATGATGGGCGGCATGGGCGCCTCCATGATGTCCTGGGCTTTCCTGGACCGCCGGGCCGCTACTAGTGCAAGGCAAGCGCGTGCACCGCAACAGTCACATAAGAAGGCATTCTCCGTTACATGAATAGCACCGATTTATCCGTACTGACGCATTCCATTGAATGGCTGGAGGCCGGCCGGCGCGTAGCATTGGTCACCGTAGTGCAAACTTGGGGCTCGGCGCCCCGGCCTGAAGGCGCATGGCTGGCAATACGCGATGACGGCCAGATCTACGGTTCGGTGTCGGGCGGTTGCATTGAGGACGATCTCATCCGCCAGGTGCGACATGGCGGTCTGCTGGACTATGCCACGCCACAGATCACAGTCTACGGCGTCGCTCAAGGCGACGCGAACCGATTCGGGCTTCCCTGCGGCGGCACCTTGAAGCTCGTCATCGAACCCCGTCCCGATTTGGCGATGCTCCAAGAGTTGCTGCGCCGGATCCGGGCAAAACAGATCACTGTGCGCGACCTGGATATTCCCAGTGGGGCCTGTGAACTGCACAATGCAGATCGAACTGCAACGCTGTCATTCGATGGCAGGCAGATGCGTTCGGTCTATGGCCCTCGATGGCGGCTGGTGTTGATTGGTGCCGGGGAGCTATCGCAATGTGTGGCACAGATCGCCATGGGCGCCGACTACGATGTGGTCATCATCGACCCTCGCGAAGAATTCCTGGACGGGCTGTCGCTTGCCGGTGTTGATCTTAGGCGAGGCATGCCCGATGACACCATACTTGAGCTTGACATCGATCCGCACACCGCAATCGTCGCCCTTACCCATGATCCCAAGCTGGATGATATGGCGCTATTCGAAGCACTAAAGTCAGCGGCGTTCTATGTAGGAGCACTAGGTAGCCGGCGCAATACCAGGATCCGCAAGGAACGCCTGCTGGAATTCGACCTGACCCCGACCGACATAGCACGTCTGCACGGCCCTACCGGACTATACCTGGGCGCCCGCACGCCGGCGGAGATCGCGGTGGCCATACTTGCTGAACTGACCTGCGCCAAGTATCACGTGCCCATTGTGCAAAAGCGCGACCCATAAAAAAGGTCCGGCCCTGCAATCATGCATGATTGCAGGGCCGGACCCCTGGCACCCAAGCAAATCAGCTTAGTGCTTCATCACTCCACCTGCCGATTCGCCGGCCGGCTTTGCCGCAGCGACCGCTTCAGCCGCCAGCTTGGCGACTTCTTCGTCCGACAATGGCGTAGGCATACTCTGCAAGGCCACCTCAAGAACGCGGTCTATCCAACGCACCGGTATGATTTCCAGGTGATTTTTCACGTTGTCTGGAATCTCGGCCAAGTCCTTGACGTTCTCTTCCGGGATCATCACGGTCTTGATGCCGCCACGATGAGCAGCCAGCAGTTTTTCCTTCAGGCCGCCAATACCCAAGACCTCGCCTCGCAGCGTGATCTCGCCCGTCATGGCGACGTCTGCGCGCACCGGAATACCGGTAAGCGCCGACACCATCGCGGTCGTAATGGCAATGCCTGCCGAAGGCCCGTCCTTGGGGGTTGCGCCTTCCGGGAAGTGCACGTGTAGGTCGCGCTTCTCGAAAGCCGTATTGGGGATGCCCCATTTCTGGGCGCGCGCCCGAACCACCGTGCGCGCCGCTTCAACGGATTCCTTCATGACATCGCCCAGCGAGCCGGTACGCAGCACGACACCCTTGCCTGGCATGTCGGCGACCTCGATGGTGAGCAAGTCGCCGCCCACTTCGGTCCATGCCAGACCGGTTGCCTGACCGACCTTGTTTTCTGTTTCGGCCATGCCGAAATTGAAACGTCGTACACCCAGGAAATCGCTGAGATTCTCGGATGTGACCGTAACGCGCTCGAGCTCGGGTGCCGGTCGTGCCTTGCCGCCGCGAACCTTGGTCGTGGGGTTCTTGGCCAACAGGGTTTTGACGACTTTGCGACAGATCTTGGAGATCTCGCGTTCGAGCGCCCGCACCCCGGCTTCGCGGGTGTAGTAACGCACGATGTCGCGTATGGCGCCTTCCTCGATCGTAAGCTCGCCCTCTTGTACGCCGTTGTTCTTCATGAGCTTGGGCAGCAGGTGATCGAAGGCAATATGCACCTTCTCGTCTTCGGTATAACCCGACAGACGTATGACCTCCATGCGGTCCAGCAATGCCGGCGGAATGTTAAGCGTATTGCTTGTCGCAACAAACATCACATCCGACAAGTCGAAGTCGACCTCGATATAGTGGTCCTGGAAAGTATGGTTCTGTTCGGGATCAAGAACCTCCAGCAGGGCTGACGAAGGATCGCCGCGGAAATCCGCGCCCATCTTGTCGATCTCGTCGAGCAGGAACAAGGGATTGCGTACGCCGACCTTATTCATGTTCTGGAGAATCTTGCCGGGCATCGAACCGATGTAAGTGCGTCGGTGGCCGCGGATCTCGGCCTCATCGCGCACACCGCCCAGCGCCATACGCACGAACTTGCGATTCGTGGCCCGGGCAATGGACTGCCCCAGCGAGGTCTTGCCGACCCCGGGAGGTCCAACCAGGCAAAGTATGGGGGCTTTCAGCTTGTCGACGCGCTGCTGGACCGCAAGGTATTCCACGATGCGTTCCTTGACCTTCTCGAGACCGTAGTGGTCGGCATCAAGGACGTTCTCGGCGTTCGAGATGGAGCTGTTGATGCGGCTTTTCTTTTTCCAGGGCAAGCCAATAAGCGTGTCGATGTAGTTGCGCACCACCGTGGCTTCAGCAGACATCGGCGACATCAGCTTGAGCTTTTTAAGCTCGGAATCAGCCTTCTTCTGCGCTTCCTTCGGCAACTGAGCCGCAGCGATTTTCTTTTCGAGCTCTTCGATATCGGCGCCGTCTTCGCCTTCGCCCAGTTCCTTCTGGATGGCCTTGACCTGCTCATTCAGATAGTAATCGCGCTGGCTCTTTTCCATCTGCTTCTTCACGCGGCCACGTATGCGCTTTTCCACCTGCAGGATGTCGATCTCGGATTCGAGTTGCGACAGCAGGCTTTCCAGGCGCCCGGACGTGCCGGTGATCTCGAGCATTTTTTGCTTCTGCTCGAGCTTCAAGGGCAAATGGGCCGAAATGGTGTCCGCCAGGCGACCGGCGTCATCGATTCCGGCCAGCGAGGTCAGGATCTCTTGGGGTATTTTTTTGTTGAGCTTGACGTATTGCTCGAATTGGGCCACGACGGCGCGGCGCAAGGCTTCGGATTCGGCGCCCTCGCCTTCTTCGGGCGCAATCGGTACGACCACGGCCATGAAATGCGTTTCGGCGTCGCTGACTTCCTGGATGCGGGCGCGTTGCAGGCCTTCTACCAATACTTTGACCGTGCCATCGGGCAGCTTGAGCATCTGCAAGATGCTGGCGGCGCAGCCGATTTCGTATAAATCGTCGGGGGTGGGATCGTCTTTGCCGGCGGACTTCTGTGCCACCAGCATAATGTTGTTGCCCGCTTCCATGGCCAGTTCAAGAGCCTTGATGGAGCGCGGCCGACCAACAAACAGAGGAATCACCATGTGCGGAAATACCACCACGTCGCGCAATGGCAACAGCGGCAAGTCCGTGGGTTCTGAAGAAAGAATCTGGCTCGCAGACATAGTAATTTCCTTAAAAAGGTCCTCTAGATGCAAAAGGGAAGCCAGGGCCTCCCTTTTTAGTACTACCTATAGTGTATGTAGTGACGATAGCCAGGTTTTCAAGTCAAAAAGAACTCACTGCGCTTCAGGCGGCCGCATCCTTCAGTTTTTTGGCCGGCTCGCGACGGCCTTCGGGTTCGCCCTTGAGCTCGTCAGCGTAAATCAATAGCGGTGTGCCAGTGCCCAGAACGGCGTTTTCGTCCAGTACCACACGTTTGACGTCCTTCTGGGAAGGAAGTTCATACATGGTACCCAGCAATGCCTGTTCGACAATAGAGCGCAAGCCGCGTGCACCGGTACGGCGCTTGATGGCCCGCTTAGCGATCGCAGCAAGCGCGTCGGGCTGAACCTCGAGCTCGACTTCTTCCATTTCGAACAACTTCTGGAACTGCTTGATCAGGGAGTTGCGCGGCTCGGTAAGAATGCGGATGAGCGTGTCTTCCTGAAGCTCTTCCAGCGTGGCGACCACAGGCAAGCGGCCCACCAGCTCGGGGATAAGGCCGAATTTGATCAGGTCTTCGGGTTCGACCTCGGCGAAAAGTTCGCCGACGCCGCGTTCCGTCTTGGCCCTTACGCTGGCCGAGAAACCAATGCCGGAGCGTTCGCTGCGGTCGCGGATGATTTTGTCCAGGCCATCGAAAGCACCGCCCACAATGAACAGAATGCTGGTGGTGTCCACCTGCACGAAGTCCTGATTGGGGTGCTTGCGCCCGCCTTGCGGCGGCACAGAGGCCACGGTGCCTTCAATAAGCTTAAGCAGGGCTTGCTGCACCCCTTCACCCGACACATCACGAGTGATCGAGGGGTTGTCGGCCTTGCGGGAGATCTTGTCGATCTCGTCGATGTAGATAATGGCGCGCTGCGCCTTGTCGACATCGTAGTTGCAGTTCTGGAGCAACTTCTGGATGATGTTCTCGACGTCTTCACCCACGTAACCGGCTTCGGTCAGGGTGGTGGCATCGGCCATTACAAAAGGCACATCCAGCATGCGCGCAAGGGTCTGCGCCAATAGCGTCTTGCCCGACCCAGTGGGTCCGATCAGCAAGATATTGCTTTTAGACAGCTCGACGTCGTCGCCCTTGACTTCACCATAGCGTATGCGCTTGTAGTGGTTATAAACCGCCACAGCCAGATTGCGCTTAGGTATATCTTGCCCGATGACGTAGCCATCGAGAAAGCTTTTGATTTCGTGCGGCGTGGGAAGCTCGTTGCGAATGGCATCGCGCGCCGCTTCCTGGCTTTCTTCGACAATGATGTCGTTGCAAAGATCGATGCATTCGTCGCAAATGAACACCGATGGTCCGGCGATTAGCTTGCGGACTTCGTGCTGGCTCTTATTACAAAACGAGCAATGCAGCACCTTATCGTCCGCCGATCCTTTTTTTTCGGGCATAAAACTCTTCGTTCAGTTCAATCGACAGGGCAAGATGCCGGCCTGTCGAGCAATAACCGGCAGGAGCCGTGTGGCGCCTGCCGACCGGCTGGCCTTAAGCCTCGTCTGTACGAGAGACCAGTACTTTGTCTACTAAGCCATACGATACCGCATCTTCCGCCGACATGAAATTATCACGCTCGGTGTCTTCGGCGATGCGTTCTACGGACTGCCCGGTGTTGCGGGCCAGGATCTCGTTCAGGCGCTCGCGCAAGCTGAGGATTTCCTTGGCCTGGATCTGGATATCGGACGCCTGACCCTGCGCACCGCCAGAAGGCTGATGGATCATGATGCGCGAATTGGGCAAGGTGTAACGCTTGCCCTTGGCGCCTGCCGCAAGCAGGAAAGCACCCATGCTGGCGGCAATGCCGGTGCACAGGGTGGATACCTCGGGCTTGACGAACTGCATGGTGTCGTAAATTGCCATGCCCGCATACACCGAGCCACCGGGCGAATTGATATACAGAGAAATGTCTTTGTCGGGATTCTCGGATTCGAGAAACAGCAATTGCGCCACGACCAGATTGGCCGAATGGTCGTTGACCGGACCGACAAAGAAAATAACCCGTTCGCGCAACAAGCGCGAGTAAATATCGTAGGACCGCTCGCCGCGGCCAGACTGCTCTATCACGATGGGCACGTAGCCCAGCCCCGTTGGGGTCACCGAGTCACCACCATACATTGAGGCGTAAAAATCGGTAAAACGTGACATTAGTTGGTCCCCATGAGTTCGTCGAATGCAACATCTTCGTCGGTTACTTGTGCCTTGGCCAATACGTGATCGACGACATTGTCTTCGAGCACAATGGCTTCGATCTCGGCACGGCGCTGGCGATCGGAAAGATAATACGCCACCACCTGTGCGGGCTGCTCGTAGTTCTGAGCGAACTCTTCGATGCGCGTGCGCACCTGTTCGGGCTTGGCTTGAAGATCGGCAGTTTGCACCAATTCGGATACCAACAGGCCCAGGCGTACGCGGCGCTCTGCTTCCTCGGTGAAGGCTTCAGCCGGAATAGGCATGGCCTCGGCGTTGGGAACGCCACGCTGCTTGAGCTCTTCGCGGGCAGCCGTTACACGGGCTTGCGCTTCGTTCTCGACCAGCGCCTTGGGCACGTCGAAAGTGCATGCTGCAGTCAGCGCATCCATGATGCTGCTTTTGGTGCGAGCCTGGGCACGCGCCTTGACCTCGCGCTCGATGTTGCTGCGAACATCGGCCAATAGCTTGTCGACATCGCCCTCGGCCTGGCCCAGCGACTTGGCGAACTCGGCGTCCACGACCGGCAGTACAGGCTCGGCCACTTCTGTCACGGTGATCTTGAACTCGGCGGTTTTGCCAGCGACTTCCTTGCTGCCATAGTCTTCAGGGAAGCTAAGCGGGAAGGTCTTGGATTCGCCGGCCTTCATGCCGCGCACCGCTGTCTCGAACTCGGGCAGCATGCGGCCCTGACCCAAGACGAAGGGGAATTTCTCGGCCGTGCCACCATCGAAAGCTACACCGTCTATCGTGCCGACAAAATCAAGCGTGACGCGATCGTCGTCCTGGGCTTCGCGGCCTTCGCGCGCTTCGTACTCGGCCCGTTGCTTGCGCAAAATGTCGATGGTGCGCTGAACTTCAGCGTCGCCGACCTGGACATTGGCACGGGTAACTTTAAGGCTGGCCAGATCAGGAACCTGAACCTCTGGATAGACCTCGAATGTGGCGGTAAAGGCCAGGAAGCCTTCCTCAACCCCTTCGACCTTGGGCTCGAGCGTGGGCGTACCAGCAACGCGCAGCTTGGTCTCACCAATGGCTTCGTCCAGTGACCGCCCCACTTCGGAATTTATGACGTCATAACGGATACCTTGGCCGTGGCTACGCTCGATCAGGGAAAGCGGCGCTTTACCCGGGCGAAAACCCTGAACCTTGGCAGTGCGAGCAACGCGTTTGAGTTGCGCCTGGACTTCTTTTTCTACGTCGGCGATCGAAACGACCAGATCAACTCGGCGCTCCAGGCCGGACAAAATTTCAACCTCGGGCTGCATTAGGTACCTATATATAAATGGGATTGAACAAATGAACAGGGCATTTTACCGGAAAGTCGGCAAGCCCATGCCACGCCGGTAATACGGTGGCAAAGCAATCCTTGAGCGAGGCGCCGCCTCGAAGACAGGAAAAAGCAAAAGTCACGGAATGTAACGTGCTAGCATAGTTGATTGACCTGTCCCCGACGGGGTGCTCTTTGGGCACCCTCACTCATGAAAAACCGCACACAAACTACTTTAACATCAGGCCTGCTACGCGCGCTTGCTGCCTTGCCTTATGGCCTGGTCGCCCGCCTGGGCGAGCAATTGGGATCACTGCTTTATCTTATACCGGGCAAACGCAAACACATCCTGCAAACCAACCTTAGGCTGTGCTTTCCGGAACAGTCTGACGCCGAACGCGAAAAACTGGCGCGCTCGACCTTCCGTCACGTAATACGCAGCTACCTGGAACGCGGCACCCAATGGTATGGCAGCGCCAAGACCTTGCAGGGCCTGATGCAAATAGATAGTGCCATCCCCCTGCAAGACAGCTACGAACAACCGACCATCTTCCTGGGCTTTCATTTTGCCGCCATCGAAGCCACTTGTATGGTGTATTCGATTTTACATCCGGTGGCGTCGCTTTATACACCCATGTCGGACGACGTGACCGAAACCATTTCCAAAGAACAGCGCTCACGTTTCGGCACGGTGATGATTCCTCGTAACGGCAGTGCGCGGGATATCCTGCGGGTGCTGAAATCAGGCAAGCCCATCATGCTGGCAGCCGATATGGACTTTGGGCTGCGCGATTCGGTGTTCGTGCCCTTCTTCGGCATACAGGCATGCACGCTGACAGCGGTGTCGCGCCTGGCGCAAATAAGTGGTGCGCGTGTCGTTCCCTTTGTCTCGGAAGTCCTGCCTGACTATCAAGGTTATAAGCTTCATATCTTGCCGGCGATGGAAAATTTTCCTAGCGGCGACGTCCGCGCCGACGCGCTGGCCATGAATCAGTTTCTTGAGGCCCGCATTCGCGAAAGGCCTGATCAGTATTACTGGGTACACAGAAGGTTCAAGCGACGTCCTGAGGGCGAGGCATCGGTATATTGATGGAAAGCGGCACCATATAAGGGCCGGGGCCCGGACATTGCGTCCGATCCGAAAAGAGATATAATAGCCGGCTTGCTTACGCGCGAACGTGGCGGAATTGGTAGACGCACCAGATTTAGGTTCTGGCGCCGAGAGGTGTGAGAGTTCGAGTCTCTCCGTTCGCACCAGCATTATGTTTTGTGCGTTTCTTGCACAAATACCGGCCCCTTGCCCACAATGAATCCCCGACCCGATGCTCCGCGCCCTTGTCCTTCCATAATGGTTGGGGTGCGGCGCAGCCGTGCGGGCACACTATCCTGCCTATGACAACAACACTGCAAGCCACCATAGAAAGCGCATGGGAGATGCGCGCCGACCTGACACCTGAATCGGCTCACGACGACATACGTGAGGCCGTTGCCGGCACGCTACGCGCGCTGGATCGCGGCAAGATCCGCGTGGCAGAGAAGGTTGACGGCGCCTGGGTGGTGCATCAGTGGATCAAGAAGGCGGTTTTGCTGTCGTTCCGGCTGCAGGACAACCGCGTGTCGGGACAGGCCCCGCTCCAGTTCTACGACAAGGTCGACACCAAGTTTTCCGACTACGATGCCGACGCGTTCTCCGAAGGCGGGTTTCGCGTGGTGCCACCCGCCGTCGCGCGTAAGGGTGCATTTATCGGCCGCAATGTTGTGCTGATGCCTTCTTATGTGAACGTGGGCGCCTATGTCGACGAGAACAGCATGATAGATACCTGGGCCACCGTAGGGTCCTGCGCACAAATCGGCAAGAACGTGCATCTGTCGGGCGGTGTAGGCATAGGCGGCGTACTGGAGCCCTTACAGGCCAATCCCACCATTATCGAAGACAACTGCTTTATCGGCGCGCGCTCGGAGGTCGTCGAGGGCGTCATCGTGGAAGAAAATTCGGTACTCGCCATGGGAGTGTTCCTGTCGCAAAGCACAAAGATCTACGACCGCGCCAGCGGCCAGATCAGCTATGGCCGTGTGCCGTCGGGCTCCGTTGTGGTGCCCGGCTCCTTGCCGTCGGCCGACGGCACGCACAGCCTGGCTTGCGCCGTGATTGTGAAGCGCGTCGATGCACAAACCCGGGCTAAAACCAGCATCAACGAGCTGTTGAGGGCCTGATGGCAGCGGGCGACGTACTGCAACTGACGCGTGACCTGATCGCGCGACCGTCCGTTACGCCCCTCGATGAGGGCTGCCAGCAGTTGCTGGCCCAGCGACTCGAGGCGGCAGGATTCATCTGCGAAACGCTGGTCTACGGCGATGTCACTAATCTTTGGGCGCGGCGCGGCACCGCTACGCCGCTACTTGTGTTTGCCGGCCATACCGATGTGGTGCCGACTGGCCCGCTGGAGCGCTGGGGCAGCGACCCCTTCATTCCAACGGAGCGGGACGGCAAGCTTTATGGACGCGGCGCCGCCGACATGAAGACGTCGATCGCGGCCTTTGTAGTCGCTGCCGAGGAATTCATCGCCAACCGGCCCAACCATGATGGGTCTATCGGACTGCTTATTACCTCGGACGAGGAAGGGCCATCAGTCAACGGTACCGTCAAGGTATGCCAGGAACTGCAGCAACGCGATGTGGCAATGGACTACTGCATCGTGGGCGAGCCGACGTCTGTGGAACACCTGGGTGACACCTTGAAGAACGGCCGACGCGGATCCTTGTCTGGCCGCCTGACGGTAAAGGGCAAGCAAGGCCATGTGGCCTACCCTCAGTTGGCACGCAACCCCATCCATTTGCTGGCGCCCGCCCTGGTCGAGTTGACCACGCAGCATTGGGATGATGGCAACGAATACTTTCCGCCCACCACCTTCCAGGTGTCCAATTTGCATGCAGGCACCGGGGCCAGCAATGTGGTCCCTGGCACCGCGGTGCTGGACTTCAACTTCCGATTCTCCACCGCCAGCACGCCCGGCAACTTGCAAGAACGCGTCGACACCATCCTGAACACCCACGGGCTGGACTATGATGTCGAGTGGGTCCTGGGCGGAGAACCCTTCCTGACACCCAAGGGCGAACTGAGCACGGCGATGACCGCAGCGATCGCTGCCGAAACCGGCGTTGCGGCGCAGTTGTCGACCACCGGAGGCACCTCCGATGGGCGATTCATCGCCAGGATTTGCCCGCAGGTAGTCGAGTTCGGCCCCATTAACGCCAGTATCCACCAGATCAACGAACACGTACGGCTCGACACCCTCGAGCCCCTCAAGAACATTTATCGCCGTACGCTGGAGCTATTGCTGCCGCTGCGGACCTGACCGGAGCCACTATGCAAGACAGCGCTTACCACGAGCTACATACATTGCGCGATTTATTGCGTTATGCGGTAAGCCAGTTCCATGCGTCGCGACTGTCGTTCGGTCACGGCAGCGACAATGCCTGGGACGAGGCCGTCTACCTGTTACTGCATACGCTGGATCTGCCACTGGACACGCTGGAGCCCTTTCTTGATGCACGGGTGTTGCCCGAAGAGCGCGCGCGATTCCTGAAATTGCTGGACCGCCGCGTCAGCGAAAGAGTGCCTGTGGCCTACCTGACAGGCGAAGCCTGGCTACAGGGCCACCGCTTTGTGGTGGATCAGCGCGTCATCGTGCCGCGCTCGCCGATCTCAGAGCTGCTGGCCGACGGCCTGAGCCCCTGGGTCAGCGATGCCGACAACGTCGACCTGGTACTGGACTTGTGCACAGGGTCGGGGTGCCTGGCGGTATTGGCAGCCCTGGCCTTTCCATCCGCCCAAGTCGATGCGGTGGACCTATCCGACGAAGCGCTCGAGGTCGCCGACCAGAACATCGAGCTGTCCGGGCTGGACGGACGCATCACCACCCACCGCAGCGATCTGTTCGATCAGTTGCCGCGCTGCGAGTACCAGGTCATATTGTGCAACCCACCATATGTGAACAGCGATTCCATGGACCGGTTGCCGCCCGAGTATCGGCATGAGCCGGCGCTGGCCCTGGCTGGCGGCAGCGACGGCATGGATCTGGTGCGCAGGCTGATGCGCGACGCCCCTGCCTACATGGCGCCGGACGGCATACTGGTGCTTGAGATCGGTAATGAGTACGACAACTTCATTGCCGCCTTCCCTCAACTGGAACCCGTCTGGTTGACCACTGGCAACGCGGAAGACCAGATCCTGATGCTCACACGCGAGCAACTGGCCTCGTGATACGCGCTACTGGTTTAACGCTGCGTCGCGGCACCAAAGTGCTGCTTGAAGATACCGACTTCGTCATCAACCCCGGCGAACGGGTCGGCGTCGTGGGCAAGAATGGCGCAGGCAAGTCCACGCTGTTCTCCTTGCTGCAAGGCAAGCTGGATGCGGACGCCGGTACGGTGCAATGGCCGGCAAGCTGGAGAATCGCCAGCGTCGAGCAGGAAATCAGCCACAACGAGATGCCGGCACGCGAGTTTGTCATCGACGGCGACACCCACCTGCGAGCACTACAAGCCGAACGCGCAGGCACGCCCGATAGCGACGGCCAGCGCATCGCTGAGCTTGAGTCTGCGCTGGTCGAGGCGGATGCCTGGAGTGCGGCCTCGCGCGCCGAGCAACTGTTGGCCGGCCTGGGTTTCGCACCCGACCAGTGGATGAGCCCCGTCACGAGTTTTTCAGGCGGCTGGCAGATGCGGCTGGCCCTGGCGCGCGCCCTGATGGCGCCTTCCGAACTGTTGTTGCTGGACGAGCCGACCAACCACCTGGACCTGGACGCCATGCTATGGCTGGAGCGCTGGCTGGGCGCCTATGAAGGCACCGTCCTGCTGATTTCCCACGACACCGAGTTCCTGGACGCTGTTGCGAAAATTATTTTGCACTTTGACCAGGCCAAGCTGGTCAGATACCGCGGCGGCTACGAAGATTTCCTGACTCAGCGCGCTGAGCGCCTGCGGCAGACGCAAATCGCATGGGATCGCCAGACCCGCGAAGCGGCGCGCCTGCAAGGCTTCATCGACCGGTTCAAGGCCAAGGCCACCAAAGCCAAGCAGGCGCAAAGCCGTGTGAAAGCCCTGGCCCGCATGGAAACACTGGCGCCGCTACAGGCTGAATCGGGTATCGATATCCGCATTCCCGAACCGACCAGCATGCCTGACCCATTGCTGGTGCTGGACAAGGTCAGCACCGGCTACCCGCGAGACGACGGCGAAGCACGCACTGTGTTGCGCGATGTGACGCTCATGGTGCGCGGCGGCGGCCGTATAGGCGTACTGGGCGTCAACGGCGCCGGCAAGAGCACGTTGATCAAGACCTTGGCCGACGAACTGCCTGTGCTGGCGGGCGAACGGCGCGCGTCCAAGGGCCTGGAGATCGGCTACTTCGCGCAGCACCAGTTGGACATGCTGGATCCCGATTCCACACCGCTACAACACCTGCAGCGTCTTTCTCCGCAGACGCGCGAGCAGGAGTTGCGCAACTATCTGGGCGGCTTTGGGTTCAGCGGAGACACCGTGAATAGCCGTATCGCGCCCATGTCGGGCGGCGAAAAGGCCAGGCTCGCGCTATCCTTGATCGTATGGCAGAAGCCAAATTTGTTGCTGCTGGATGAACCCAGCAACCACCTGGACGTTGACACGCGCGAGGCGCTTGCCACCGCCCTGGCCGAGTTCTCTGGCAGCGTGCTGCTGGTGTCCCACGATCGCCACTTGTTGCGAACCACCGTGGACAGCTTCTGGATTGTTGCGGACGGGCACGTACATGAGTTTGACGGCGACCTGGAAGACTACCGCGACTGGCTCAACGCACGCAGCGCCCAGGCCCGTTCAGAGGCCCGCAGCGATGCCCAGGCCACCAGCCCGGACGTGGTGGATCGCAAGGCACAGCGCCGCCAGGAAGCTGAAGCGCGACAACGCATGGCGACCCTGCGCAAGCCGCTGGAAACGCGACTGGCCAAAGTAGAGACCAAAATGGAACAGGCAGGCGAGCGCCTGAAAGCGCTGGACGCGCTGATAGCCGACCCTGATTTCTATTCCGACAGCCGCCGCGATGAGCGCCTGAAAGTCCTGGAGGAACACGGCTTTCTGACCAAGCAGCACGGCGAGCTTGAAGAACAGTGGCTGGCGCTGCAAGAGGAACTGGAAGCTCTCATCGCGGATTGAGTCGGGCCTAAACCGTGCGTCCGCCATCCACCGGTAGTTCAATACCGGTAATGAACCGGGCTGCATCGCTGGCGAGGTACAAGGCCGCGCCCGCCACGTCCTCGGGGGTGGAGAATCGCCCCAGCGGTATCGTGGACACGAATTTGGCCCGGTTCTCGGGGGTATCGGGCAAGCCCATGAACAATTCAAACATGCCGGTCACACCCATGACCGGGCAAATGGCGTTGACGCGGATGTTCTCCGGCCCAAGTTCGACCGCCATGGATTTGGACAGTATATTGACGGCCCCCTTGGTGGCGTTGTACCAGGACAGCCCCGGCCGCGGCCGCATTCCGGCGGTCGACCCGATATTGATGATGACGCCCTGCCCCTGCTCGCGCATGATGGGTATCACGGCTTGCGCCATGTGATAAATGGACTTCACATTGACCTGAAAGAGCCGGTCGAACATGTCTTCGTCCACATCCAGCATGGGTTGATTTTTATGCGTAATGGCGGCGTTGTTGACAACGATATCCACGGCGCCATAGCTGTCCTTGCATGCTTGCACCAGGGCCCGGACATCCTGCGCATTAGCCACATCGGCTTTCATGGCAGTGGCACCCGAGCCGATGTCGGCGGCCACCCGCTGGCCCGCTGCTTCGTTGATATCGGCAATCAGGACGCGGGCCCCTTCTTTCACATACAGCCTGGCTATGCCCTCGCCAAAGCCGCTGCCGGCTCCGGTCACGATCGCGGTCTTGCCTTGTAATTGCCCCATCGCGAACTCCTAGCCTTGGTAGCTGATGATGACGACGTCGGCCGCCTGCTTGCGTAGCGGCACGATGGCCTGGTAGGCAGCTGACTGATGCCAGGCGTCTACGGCCGCGCTATCGGGAAACCGTATGACTACCGTGTCGGTGTAATGGTGATCGCCGTCCAGCACCTTGGCGTGCTCGCCCCTGAAGACCAGGCTGGCGCCCCAGGGTGCCACGGTATCGGGTACGCGCCGGCAGTACTCGGCCCATTTGTCAGGATCCTTGACCGAAATATGTCCAATCAGATAAGCGGCTGGTGTTTGCATGATGTCTGTCTCGTTCTGGTCGTGCCGGCTGTGGCCGCCGGTCTGGACATCATCGTAACGCCACTGGGCGCATTGCGGTAGTCTGGCGTCAGCCTGCGGTAATTTCCAGCTTGGCTATGCCCAGTGCCAAGGTCTTGGTGCCCGCCTCGCGAAACTGTATCTGCGCCTGAGCATCCAGCCCCAGCCCGCTTAACCCAATAATGGTGCCTTCCCCGAATTTGGCATGGCGCACGCCAGTGCCTATGCGAAATTGCTGGTCGCCCACCGTGACCCCGGAGCTCAGGCTGCGTGGCGCCATCGGGGCAAGGCTGGCATTGCCACCGCCAAAGCCACGACCGCGACGGAACGCGCCGCTCCAGCTGTCTTCGCGCACGGCCACCCGCCCTTCTTTGGGCGTCAGCCACTTCAGGTGTTGTTCGGGGATTTCATCCAGGAAACGCGAACGCATGGCGTAGCGCGTTTGGCCATGCAGCATGCGGCTCTGCGCCAGCGTCAGGTACAGCCGCTCGCGTGCACGCGTGATTGCCACATACATCAGACGGCGCTCTTCTTCCAGGCCTGCCGCTTCCAGCAGGCTGTTTTCATGCGGAAAAAGCCCTTCTTCGACGCCTGTGATGAATACGGAATCGAACTCCAGCCCTTTGGCCGCGTGTACGGTCATCAGTTGCACGGCGTCCTGCCCTGCCTGTGCCTGATTGTCGCCGGCCTCCAGAGAGGCGTGCGTCAAAAAGGCCCCCAGTGGCGACATGGGTGCAACAGGCGCCACAGCATCGTCGCCCGTCGACGGCGCAGCGGCAGGGCTGCCGCCGTCAGGCAAGCGGCCGGCGGGCAAACCGTCGAAGTTCTCTTCCGCCACAAAGGCGGCGGCTGCGTTGACCAGCTCTTGCAAGTTCTCGAGGCGATCGGCGCCCTCGCGATCGTTCTGGTAGTGCGCCAGCAAGCCGCTGTGATGCACGACATGCTCGACCAACTCGGGCAGCGTCAATATCTGGGCCTCGTGTGCCATTTGCTGGATCAGCTCGGCAAAGCGCGTGAGATTGTTGCCGCCTTTGCCTGACATCAGCGGCACGGCGCGAAACAGGCTGGTGTTCTGCTGACGGGCGGTATCGGCCAGTTGCTCCAGCGTGCGCGCACCGATGCCGCGCGTTGGAAAATTAACGACACGCAGCCACGAGGTATCGTCGTGAGGGTTGTCCATGAGGCGCAGATAGGCCAAGGCATGCTTGACTTCCTGGCGCTCGAAAAACCGCAGGCCGCCATACACCTTGTAGGGAATGGCGGCTGAAAACAAGGCATGTTCGATAATGCGCGACTGAGCATTGCTGCGGTATAAAACGGCGATCTCGCTGCGCATGCGCTCGTCATTGATCAGGGCCTTGATCTCGTCGACAATCCACTGCGCTTCCAGCAGATCTGATGCTTGCTCGACCACCCGCACCGGTTCGCCTTCGCCCTGTTCGGTCCACAGGTTCTTGCCCAGGCGTTGTGCATTATGAGCAATCAAGGCATTGGCTGAATCCAGAATGTGGCCGTAAGAGCGGTAGTTCTGCTCCAGGCGAATTACATTGCCATGCGCATAGTCGCGCTCGAACTCGGCCATGTTGCCCACGTTGGCGCCGCGAAAGGCATAGATGGACTGGTCGTCGTCTCCGACCGCGAAAATCGACGCGCCCTCGCCTGCCAGCAGCTTCAGCCAGCGATATTGCAGTGTATTGGTGTCCTGGAACTCGTCGACCAGAATATGCTTGAAGCGGCGCTGGTAATGCTCGCGCACCGGCGCATTGCGCTGCAGTAGCTCGTAGGCGCGCAGCAGCAGTTCGGCAAAATCAACCACGCCCTCGCGCTCGCACTGATCCTGATACAACTGATAGATTTCTGCCAGCCTGCGCCGGTAGGCATCCCAGACCTCGACATCGGCGGGCCGCTGCCCTTCTTCCTTGGCGCCGTTGATAAAGCGCTGGACATCCCGGGGGGGGAATTTCTCGTCGTCAATGCCGGCACCCTTGATCAGGCGCTTGATGGCGGCCAGCTGATCGGCGCTGTCGAGTATCTGAAAGGTCTGAATCAGCCCGGCATCGCGGTGATGCGCGCGCAACAGCCGGTTGCACAAGCCATGAAAAGTGCCCACCCACATGCCGCGCGTGTTGATCGGCAACAAGGCCGTCAGCCGTGTAAGCATTTCACGCGCGGATTTATTTGTGAAGGTAACCGCCAGCAGCCCAAAAGGGCTGGCCTGACTGGTTTGAATCAGCCAGGCCATGCGGGTAGTCAGGACTCTGGTTTTCCCGCTACCCGCGCCGGCCAGGACCAGCGCGTGTGAGGGGGGTAAGGTAACAGCAGCTTGTTGTTGTGGATTAAGGGTTTCGATCATGCCGCGTAGCGGCGCAACCGGTAAGCAAACTGCTCTAGACCATCAATACCGCTTTGTTGAGCGCGCTGGCACCATGCCTGCAAATCGGCCAGTAGCTGTTCGCTGCTGGCGCTGGAGCTTTCCCACAGACGTGCGAGATCGCGGCGCATGTGTACCAAGGTGGACAAGGATTGGTTCTGGGCCAGGATAGTGTCCACCTGAGCGCGCTGGGCGGGTTCGAGTGTGTCGTCGCTGCGCGTGATCCAGTCCTTGCAGCGGCTAAGCACCGTCCAGTTGCAATCAGGGTTGTCCGTCTGACGCGTGGCCTTAAGCTTGGCGATCTCTTCGGTGGCCGCTTTTTTGACCAGCTCGGAGTAACGGGCAAGGATCTCGTAGCGGTGGGTAATAACACCTTGCAAGGTGCGAGCATCGACCGAGGCCGTCGCGGGCTCGAGCTTGAGCTTGGGCGCCAGCTTCTTGACCTTGGCCAAGCCAAAGAAGCGCAATACCTGGATGTAGCACCAGCCCAGATCGAACTCGTACCACTTGGTGGAAAACTTGGCCGAGGTACCGTAGGCGTGGTGGTTGTTGTGCAGCTCTTCGCCGCCGATGATGATGCCCCAGGGCGACACGTTGGTGCTGGTGTCGGGACTGGCGTAGTTGCGATAACCCCAGGCATGACCCACGCCGTTGACGACGCCGGCTGCCCAGAAGGGTATCCATGCCATCTGGATGGCCCAGACGGTAAGGCCAAGCACGCCAAACAACGACAGGTTGATGGCCAGCATGATGAGGATGCCCATGAGGCTGTGGCGCGTATAAACGTTGCGCTCCATCCAGTCGTCGGGCGTGCCATGCCCAAAGCGCTTGAGCGTTTCGGGGTTGCCGGCTTCTTCGCGATAGAGTTCAGCACCACGGAAGAACACCTTGCCCAGGCCAAAGACCACGGGAGAGTGGGGATCGCCTTCGCGTTCGACCTTGGCGTGGTGCTTGCGGTGAATGGCTACCCATTCTTTGGTGACCATGCCGGTGGTCAGCCACAACCAGAAGCGGAAGAAGTGCATGACGGCGGGGTGTAGATCCAGCCCTCGGTGCGCTTGGCTACGGTGCAGGAAGACCGTAACGCCGACAATTGTGATGTGGGTGAGCACCAGGGTAACCAGCACTACCTGCCACCATGAAAACTGTAGCAAGCCGCCAGATAAGAATTTCAGTATGTAGTCCATAAACCTGTTTAAGGCCTCGTGTGATAACAAAGAAAAGTGTAGCGCAGTTGCCACGCTTAGGACAGGATAATTTCAAATTAGCTTTTGAGGTAAATCAAGGACAGCAAAGGCAAATTTCCGGTTACGCTGGGTTTCACAGGGGCTTATCCCGCTGTAAAACAGCTGCAAAGAAGCCGTCGGTGCCATGTCGGTCAGGGCGCATACTTAAATAAGGCCCTTCCAGTGTTAGATTTTCACAACGATCCTGCACGATTTTGCTGGCATCAAGAAGCGTAAAGTCGGGATTCTCCGCTAAAAACGCCTCAACTTGCTGCTCGTTCTCTTCCGGAAGAATGCTGCAAGTGGCATAAACCAGACGCCCACCCGGCGCAACACAACGCGAGGCTTGCCGCAAGATTTGTGCCTGCGTTTCGCATAACGATTGCAAGGAGTCGGGGTGTTGGCGCCATTTCAGGTCGGGATTGCGCCGCAAAGTACCCAAGCCGCTACATGGTGCGTCGACCAGCACCCGGTGGGCCTTGCCCCGCAGGCGCTTCACACGCTGGTCGTTATCGGCCGCAATCACGACGGGCACGATGTTGGACAGGCCGCTGCGCGCGAAGCGCGGCTTGGCCCGCGCCAGACGCGCTGCCGATACGTCGAAGGCATAGAGCCGTCCGGTTGAACGCATCAAGGCGCCCAGCAACAGCGTCTTGCCGCCTGCGCCGGCGCAGTAGTCGATGATCATTTCCCCACGGCGAGGCGCCATCAGGGCGACCAGAATCTGGCTGCCCTCATCCTGGACTTCAAGCTCGCCTTTCTCGAACATCGGCCACCGATTGACGGGTGGGCGTCCCTGCAGGCGTATGCCCCAGGGCGAATACGGTGTGGGCTGCGGATCGTAGCGCAAGGCTGGCCCACTGCGCAGCAAGGCCAGCATGGGCTCGCGTTCGGTTTTCAGTGGATTGACCCGCAAATCCAGGGGCGCACTGCTATTCAGGGCCCGGACCAGCGCGTCGGCGTCATCCAGTACGGCAATACGTTCGTCCAGCCAGTCGGGCAAGCTGTCGCGCACGGCTCGCGACAGGCTGTTGATGTCTATTTTCTTGACGTGGTCCAGCCACTGCTGCTCGGGCTCACCTAGGCCGGCGTCCAGGACTGATCGATCGAAGACCGACGCCAGCCCCAGTATTGCCAGCCGCCGTGCAGCAGGCCCAAAGCCGCTCTCGGCAAACTGCCGGTAGCGGCGCAAATGGCGCAGCACGTCGAACACGGCTTCGGCGACCTCGCTGCGGTCACGCATGCCCAACTTGGGATGCAAACGCATCCAGCGCGACAGCACGGCATCTGCGGGGTACTCCCACTGGAGCACCTCTCCCAGCACGTCGCGTACTTGCTCGATGCGCACGGCGGCCATGACATAAGGCCGGCCGGCGGGCGCTGCGGGAGCGGCCCGCCTTGAAGGCACGGCATCGCGTCGGCGCGGCGAGCGCTCGTTATCTGCGTCCCGGGGACGGCGGGCGTCCGACGAACGACGCGCTGGCGATGCGGCGGACCGCCCTGGCGCGCTGCGACGGGGCTTGTCTGTGGTGTTCATGAAGACCTTTCTGATAGTGCGGAGGTGGCGACGCCCTGGGACGTCAGCACGAAGGCGCGGCTATCCACGCCGCGCACGAGTACGCGTTGCATGGAATCGAGCGTGACGCGGCCCTCGGCAAGCCAGCGTACCACGTCCGCATAAATGCGGTGTTCGACCTGCAGCAGCCTGGCCGCCAGATCGTCCGGTGTATCGCCCGCCAGCACGGGCACCATGCCTTGGGCAATGATGGGCCCGTGATCCAGCACGGGGGTCACGAAATGGACGGTGCAGCCGTGCCATTGCACGCCTGTGGCCAGTGCTTGCTGATGCGTATGCAGGCCCGGAAAGGCTGGCAAGAGGGATGGGTGAATGTTGATCAGGCGCCCGTTGAAGCGCTCGACAAAGCCCGGGGTCAGTACCCGCATGAAGCCGGCCAGCAATACGTAATGCGGGGCGTGAGCTTCCACAGCCTCGGCCAGCGCCGCATCGAAGTCGTCGCGCGTCGCGTAATCCCGATGCGCAACGACTTGCGTCGCTATGCCATTACTCTGTGCCCACTGCAGGCCGGCGGCGTCCGCTTTATTGGCAATAACAGCGCAGACCTGTGCAGACAGCCCCGCCTCACGTACTGTGTTGACGATGGTTTGCATGTTGGAACCGCGGCCCGAGATCAGTACCACGATACGGCAGGGAGAGGCGTTTGTAGGGTCCAAGACGAAAATTCCGGAGTTAAGCGATGCAAAATTGTAAACTCTGCTGTGTGAAATCCGCTCCTACCCTATATCGCAGTCTTCCCCGTTACGACAGCCAACGGCCCAGCGCCGTCACAATCGGCAACTTCGACGGCGTGCATCGCGGCCATCAGGCCATTCTTTCTCGTGTGCATCAGCTTGCCCAAGAGCGAGGGCTGGCGGGTACCGTCATGACCTTCGAGCCACACCCGCGCACCTATTTTGCGCGCCGTGGCCAACGCCCGGAACTGATACCGACCCAGATCAGCAGTTTGCGCGACAAGGTCACCGCCCTGGCAGATCAGCATATGGACCAAGTGGTGCTGCAGCGATTCGATCAGAGCCTGGCGGACATGTCGGCCGACGCCTTCATCGAACAACTATTGGTGCAAGGCCTGAACACTCGCTGGCTGCTGGTCGGCGAAGATTTTCGCTATGGGCACAAGCGCAGCGGCGACATCGAACTACTGCGCCGCGCTGGACTCCGGTTCGGGTTTGATGTCGAAACCATTGCCGATGTAGTCGATGAGCATGGGCACCGGATCTCCAGTTCAGAATTGCGCACGGCACTGGCCGTAGGTAATTTGTCGCGCGCAGAGCACCTGCTGGGCAGGCGCTATCGGCTTAGCGGGCATGTGGTGCACGGGCAGAAGCTGGGTCGGACCATAGGCTACCCCACGCTTAACATTTGCGTGCCGGCCCAATGCGCGCTGCGCTCGGGCGTCTATGTCGTTCGGGTGGCGGGCCTGGCAGCGAACCCGATCAGCGGCGTAGCCAGCCTGGGGGTGCGTCCCACCATTTCGCACGGCGGGCGGCTGATGCTGGAAGTCCATCTGCTGGAAGGGCCGGTAGACGCTTACGGTAAACTCGCATGTGTTGATTTCCTTGAATACTTGCGGGACGAAGAAAAATTTCCCGACCTTCCCACTATGATCGCTGCCATCGACAACGATGCGCAAAGCGCTCGCGACTATTTCGCCACCCATGGACTATAGAAACACCTTAAATCTGCCCGACACACCATTTCCCATGCGCGGCGACCTTGCACGGCGTGAGCCGGGCTGGGTAGCCGAGTGGGAAGAGAACAAGGTCTACGCGGCCATCCGGGCGGCCAGCAAGGGGCGGCCGAAGTTCATTCTGCATGACGGGCCTCCTTATGCCAACGGCGATATTCATATCGGTCACGCCGTCAACAAGGTGCTGAAGGACATCATCGTCAAGAGCCGCGCCATGGCGGGCTACGACGCGGTGTACGTGCCAGGCTGGGACTGCCACGGCATGCCCATCGAGATCCAGATCGAGAAAAAATACGGCAAGCAC
>JADKLW010000073.1_pt1 | contig 54724 bp, 56 predicted proteins | sample 8641881 | NCBI WGS metagenome assembly JADKLW01 (sample SAMN16272185, study PRJNA661076) | feces metagenome | isolation source: fecal sample from diarrhoea affected cattle B | host: Bos taurus | place: South Africa: Lokaleng Village, Mahikeng | collected 2019-09
GGTAATAGTGCTGCTTGATATGATCGAAATTCACTGTCGATGCGACACCCGGCCATTGGTAGAGCTCGCGGGTGTAGCGCCACAAATTCGGGTAGTCGGCGATGCGTTTCAGGTTGCACTTGAAGTGACCGTGATAGACCGCATCGAAGCGAATCAGCGTGGTAAACAAACGCCAGTCAGCCTCGGTGACCACGTCGCCCAACAGATAGCGCTGCTGCCCCAATGTGGCTTCCAGCTTGTCGAGAGCCGCAAATAGCTGCTGGACTTCCTGTTCGTATACCGCTTGCTCGGTCGCAAAGCCGACCTTGTATACGCCGTTGTTGATGGCATCGTAGATTTCGGCATTGATGGCATCGATTTGCGGCAGCAGGTCTTGCGGCGCGTAGTCGCCTTCGCTGGCGCAGATGCCGTCGAATGCGGAATTGAACATGCGGATGATCTCCGACGACTCATTGCTGACTATCGTGTCGCGCTCAAGGTCCCACAGCACGGGAACGGTTACGCGTCCGCTATAGCCGGGTTGTGCCCGCAGATAGACTTCGTACAAATACTGGGCTTGGGCGACGGGATCGGCCACCACGCCGGGGCCGGGCTCGAAGGTCCAGCCGTTTTCTCCCATATAGGGGTGGACCACCGACACGCTGATCATCTGTTCCAGGCCTTTCAAGGCGCGCAGGATCAGTGTGCGATTGGCCCAGGGGCAGGCCAGGGAAACGTAAAGGTGGTAGCGGCCGGGCTCGGCGCGAAATCCACCCGTACCGCTGGGCCCGGGACGGCCATCAGCGGTGATCCAGTTGCGAAACTGCGCATCGCTGCGTATGAAACGTCCACCGGTGCTGGCTGTGTCGTACCACTGGTCTTGCCATTTTCCGTCTACGAGTAGTCCCATGATGACTCCTTGTCCTTGATGGCATGCCGGCATGGGCATGCGCTAGAAATTGATAGCGTTCGCTTATTCAACAATGGCTTCCAGGGCGATATCCAGCGTCACTTCGTCGCCCACTGCGGGGGCGTACATGCCGGCATTGAATTCGCTGCGCTTGATGACGCCGGTGGCACTGGCACCGACGGCGTCTTTCTCCAACATGGGGTGTGGGCCACTGAAGAACGAGTTCACGGTAAGGGTTATCGGCTTGGTAATGCCCTTGATGGTCAGGTCACCCTCGATGCTGATGGGCTGGTCGCCCTGGAAGTTGACTTTGGTGGACTTGAAGGTGGCCGTGGGGTAGGTGGCGGTGTCCAGGAAGTCCGTGCCCTGGATGTGCTCGTCGAACTCGTCAAAGCCGGTGTCGATGGAAGTCATGTCTATCGTGACGTCGACCTTGGCTTGCTTGGCTTCCTTGTCCAGTACGACGGTACCGGTGGTCTTGTTGAAGCGCAGTATTTGTTTGGACATCCCCATGTGATCGTAAGAAAAACGAGGGAAAGAGTGGGTGGGGTCCAGCACATAGGTTTGCGGGGCGGCGAGGGCCTGGCCAGCAAACAAGGTGGCAAAAGCGAGGGCAATGGCACTGGCGTTAGTACGTATCATGATGGGGGTGTCCTTGTAAGAGTCTAGCGATGCATCCACTGTAAGGCTTCCTGGATAAACAATAAATAGATAGAATAGTCATGATCTATTCCGATATATGGAATAATGTGTTTTTTCGCAGGAGCGATCATGGATCAGTTGGTAGCGATGCAGGTGTTCGAGCGTGTAGCGGACGAAAGCGGCTTTGCCGCGGCGGCGCGGGCGATGGATATGTCTCCGCCCGCTGTCACGCGCGTGATTGCCGAGCTCGAAGCCTATCTGGGCACGCGCCTGTTTCAGCGCACCACGCGCAAAGTGTCGCTTACAGAAGCGGGTCAGGCTTATCTCGGTCGAGTTCGCCAGATTCTGCAGGACGTCCAGGAAGCCGATGCCGTGGCCAGCGCGCATACCAACACGCTGGTCGGTCAACTGCGGGTCCATACAGAGCCTGTCCTGGCCAGTTATGTGATCGCCCCCATGCTTGCCGAATTTCGCCGCGCTCATCCGGGTATTGTGGTTGATATCGAGGTCGAGGCGCACCGGGATCCTCCTATCGAAGATTTTGACGTCACCCTGATGGGTACCGATGTCAGTTTCAATGCCGATATCGTTGCCCGCAAGATCATCGAGTCCGATGTCATTCTTGTTGCCTCGCCGTCTTATATAAACCGTCGCGGCGCCTTGAAGGTGCCGCAGGATCTCACCCAGCACGATTGCCTGCGTCTCAGAAGGCCGGACAGGCCGTTGCGCGCATGGAAGATGTGGTCCGCCGGAAAGCCGCGGCGTGTGGTGGAGCTCAATGTCGATCCGGTGCTTATTGCCAACCATACTGACACGCTGTTGCGCGCCGCCCTGGACGGGGCCGGTATTACATCCATATCGCTCGATATTGTGGCGCCGCACTTGGCGCGCGGCGATCTGGTCCGGGTACTGCATCCCTGGATCAACGGGCGGCTGGCGATGTACGCGGCGCTGCCCAGCCGCAAGTTCATTCCGGAGCGTACCCATGTGTTCCTGGATTATCTCGCCCAGCACACCCGCGCGCAAAATGACCAAGCCTTGAAGGTCTTCGCCGTTTCCTAGTCGACCAAACATTCCGGCGCGCACACCGCCGGGCTGGCGTGCTATTGTCAAGTATCCTCATGTCGACGGGAGGACTTCATGCCGAACACCCAGCAAGCGACGACAGGCCGTTACCTGGTATTGTTGCGCACAGACCGACCCCAAGACAGTGCCAAGAGGCTGTCTGATCTGGCCCAGGTCAGCATCGCGTCGGTTGGCGAGCGCGAAAGCGGCAAGGCAGCTGCCCTGCAAGAACACTGCGCCCTGGTTTTTGATCATATCGGTGTGGCGCTGATACGTTGCACGCCAGACAGGCTGCAACCCGTCACAGACGCGGTGGCGGCCAACGATAGCGCCATCCTCGCCATCGAACCCGAGCGCACGGTCTACGCCATTTCAGCCCATGCCGGTGTTGCAGCAATGCTGGGCGATAGCGGCGGCGACGAGTCTGGATCGCCATGGGGCGTCCAGGCGGTCGGAGCGGCCAGTTCGCCCTATACCGGCAAGGGCATACGCATTGCAGTGCTCGATACCGGGCTGGACCTGCGCCATCCCGACTTTGCAAGCCGGGCTATCACTGCACGTTCCTTTGTTGACGGCCAGACGGTGCAGGATGCCCACGGGCACGGCACGCACTGCGCAGGGATTGCGGCGGGTCCGGCCGGTACGGACGCCCGCCCTCGTTATGGCGTGGCCAGTGGGGCCGAGCTGTATATCGGCAAGGTCCTGGGCGATGAAGGCAGCGGGGTGGACGGGGACATCCTGGAAGCCATGGACTGGGCCGTCGCAAACGGATGTCATATCGTTTCGATGTCGCTGGGCAGCTCGGTCGAGCCAGGGCAGGCTTATTCCACTATTTTCGAAGCGGTGGCCAAGCGGGCGCTGGCGGCGGGAACGCTTATCGTGGCTGCTGCCGGCAACGACAGCAGCCGTCCCGAAAAGATCGCGCCGGTGGGTCATCCGGCCAACTGCCCGTCCATCATGGCTGTGGCAGCTGTGGACCGGGATCTGCGAGTAGCGACATTTTCCAGCGGCGGCTTGCACGAGAACGGCGGCAAGGTTGATATCGCAGCGCCGGGTGTGGATATTCTGTCTGCCTGGCCCGAGCCGGAACAATACCGGACCATCAGCGGCACCAGCATGGCTGCACCGTTTGTCGCAGGCGTGGCGGCGCTTTATGCCGAGGCAGATTCCGCTGCGCGCGCCGACCGTCTTATGACGATACTGGCCCGGGGATCCCGGCATCTGGAAGACCCCGAGCGCGATATCGGCGCTGGTCTGGTGCAAGCGCCGCAAGCGGCTGAAAAGGCATAGCCATGGCTCAGATCAGACTGACAATACTCGTGCACGAGACCTGGCTGGATCGCTACCTGGATGTCGTGGAGCGCTGCAGGCAGGCGGGCATGAAGGTCGAAAAAGAACTGGCGACGCTGGGGGCAATTACGGGCTGCATCGAGCAAGACCGGCTTGCCACCCTGACCGATGTCGAAGGGGTATCGGCGGTGGAGCCGCAAAGAACCAGCCGTACCCTTAGGTAGCGCGTGCTACATCAGCGACGGCCAGCGCCTGCCCCAAATCGGCCTTCAGATCGTCGATATGCTCGATCCCCACTGACATCCGCACGAAATTGGGTTCGATGCCGGCGGCAATCATTTGTGCCGGCGTCATGGTTCCGGCCCACATTGCCGCCGTGTGCACGGCCAGCGTCTCGACCCCGCCCAGACTGACGGCGTGCGTGGCCAGCTTCAGTGCCGACACAAAGCGGCTGGTTGCATCGAAGTCGCCTTTTACCGAAAAGGCAATAACCGCGCCGTAGCCTTTCATTTGTTTTTTCGCCAAGGCATGTTGCGGATGGCTTGCCAGTCCTGGATAGAACACGGCCTGGATTTGTGGCTGGCTTTCCAGCCATTGAGCCAGAGCCAGTGCGTTGGCATTGATGCGCTCGACGCGCAAGGGCAAGGTGCGCATGCCGCGCAGCAATAGCCAGGCGTCCATGGGGGACAACACGGCGCCCAGTGTGGTGTGCATATCCCATATTTTTGCGGCGTGTTCGTTGCTGCAGCAGACGGCGCCAGCGGTAATGTCGTGGTGGCCGCCCAGGTATTTGGTTGCGCTGTGCACGACGATGTCTATCCCCAGCGTATGCGGCTTCTGATTCAGCGGCGACGCAAAGGTATTGTCTGCCACGGTAATAATGCCGCGGGGCTTGGCCAACCGGGCAACGGCGGCAAGATCAGTGAGCGACAGGGTAGGGTTGACCGGCGTCTCGACCATGATCAGGCGGGTGTTGGGACGGATGGCATCCGCCAGCGCCTGGGTATCGGTCTGATCCACAACGGTGTAGCTGACGCCGAAGCGCGGCAGCACTTCCTCGAACATGCGCGAGGTGCTCATGTAATGACGCTGCTGTGCGATCACGTGGTCGCCAGCAGAAACCAGCGCAAGCAAGGTCGTGCTGATGGCGCCCATGCCCGACGCCATCAGCAAGGCTGTTTCTGTCTCTTCCAGCTCGGCCAGCACGGCCTCGACGCGTTTGTGCACCGGATTGCCGTAACGCGTGTAAAAGCTTGGGGAGCGCGGAGTGTTTGCCATCTCGGCAAACTGCTCGGCGCTGTCGGCGCGAAAGGTGGCGCTGTAATGAATGGGCGGCACAACCGAACTGTCCGTCGCCAATGATGCGTCGCCATGCAGCACGGTGGTCTCATCGTGCCACGCTGCCGGGTCTTCATGCGAGGGGATGGGCGTTTCGGCCTTCATTACGTTTTCTCCAGTAAGTTTGCGCAGGGGGCTGGGGACAGCGCGCCCCAACGGCTAGGGCTTAATGATACGCCGCAGCCTGACCCTATTAGGGAAAACTATAGGAGGTGCAGGGTTTGCAGCCCGCTACGACTTCGCCATAATTATGCATTATGAGGTCGGCTGACGGAGTCGCAATGAGCAAGCGTATTGTCCAGCAGGTGCTATACCAAGAGGTGGCCGACCGACTGCGCGCGATGATACAGGCGCGCGAGCTGCAGGCGGGCGAATGGATAGACGAGGTCCGCCTTACGCAAAGCCTGGGCATCTCGCGCACGCCCTTGCGCGAGGCCCTTAAGGTGCTGGTGGCCGAAGGCTTGTTGCGCCTGGAGCCTCGGCGGGGCTGCTTCGTCAACGAGCTCTCCATGCACGACATGGACCAGATCTTTCCGCTGATGGCCATGCTGGAAGGTCGTTGCGCCTACGAAGCGGCCAGCAAGGTCAGCGACCAGGACCTGCATCGCCTGCAGCCGCTGCATGATCGGCTGCAAGAGCATGCCTCGCTTGGCGATATCGATCAGTACTACGCCAGTAACGCCCTCATACACGAAGCGGTGCAAGAGCTGGCCGACAATCGCTGGCTATCGGACTTGATCGACAATCTTCGCAAGCTGCTCAGCCTGTCGCGACACAAAAGCCTGGCCTATCCGGGCCGCGTGGCCGAGTCCTGTGCCGAGCACCTGGCCATCTTCGCCGCGCTCAAGGCGCGCGATCCGGACGGCGCCGAAGCATTGACCCGCAAACATTTGATGCGTCAGCTTGACGCTTTGCATGCGCTTGCCCAGGAAGCCGGACAGCCAGACGACCGCCCCGGTGCGCATGAGCCTGCGGCTGACGCCTTGCCCCATACAGGAGTCTATTAATGGCAACGACACACTCTCCGACTGCGGCCGACGCGACCCGCGAGGCGGAAAACCTCCCGGCCGACGGCGCCGAAACGCAAGGCCTGATGGCGCGCCTTGGCCGCTGGCTCGAGCGCGACCCCTGGCCCAGCGCACAAGAGGTGCTATCGCTATTTACTGCCCGCTTGACCGACGTGGCGGCCAATCGCCTTGCCAAGCAATGGAGCCAACGTTATCTTGCCGCCGATGGTAAAGAGCGGCGTACATTTCTGGCCGGGCTGGCGCATGCCAGCGCCACCCTGGAGCCGCGTGGCGAGCTGGGCCTGCATGTCTTCCGCCGTCTTTATGCGCAAGCCGATAACTTGCGCCTGCTGGTCGAGTTGCGTGCCGACATGCTGCGCTGGCGTAACCAGGTCGCAGGCCTGTCGGTCATGGAGCGCGAGCTGGAAGGACTTTTATCCAACTGGTTCGACGTCGGCATGCTGGAACTTCGGCCCATCAATTGGGACTCGCCCGCTTCACTGCTCGAAAAGCTCATCCAGTATGAAGCCGTGCACGAGATCCGCTCGTGGGAGGAGCTGCGTCACCGTGTTGCGGCGCACCGGCGCTGCTACGCCTTCTTTCATCCTCGCATGAACGACGAGCCGCTGATCTTTGTTGAGGTCGCCTTCTCGGCACAAATGGTCGGCAACGTTCAAACACTGCTGGACCCTCATGTCCCGGACGGCGACCCCAGCAAGGCGCGCTGGGCCATTTTTTATTCCATTTCGAATACCCAGCCGGGTTTGCGCGGCATCAGCTTTGGCAACTTCCTGCTCAAGCGGGTCATCGACGAATTGCTGCGCGAGCTGCCGCGGCTCAAGTCTTTCGCTACCTTGTCCCCCATGCCGGGCTTTGTGGCTTGGTTAAGCAAACAGGATGGCAAGGCCTTGCAGTCCGTCCTGCCCGACAAGGCCGATCGACAAGCCTTGTTGGACGATCCGCAGGCCGGCCAGAAATGGGTGGAGCGGCTGCAGGCTGCTGCAGCCGGGCAGGACGCCGATTCAGTCCAGCGCACTGGCCTGCGCCTGGCGACGCACTACCTGAAATCCATGAAGAATGGCCAGCCGCTTGATCCGGTCGCACGCTTTCATCTGGGTAACGGTGCTCGCATCGAACGGCTGAACTGGGCGGCCGACTGCTCGGCCAAGGGTATGGCGCAATCCTGCGGGTTGATGGCCAACTATCTGTACGAACTGGACCAGCTTGATGACAATCTGGCTCAGTTGGCGGCCGGCAAACCTAAAACGGGACTGAACTTGCGATGGCTATGAACGACAACCGCGACGCTGCCGTTACAGGCCGCGTGCTTTGCGAGCGTCAAGGCGCGATCGCCTGGGTCACGCTAAGCCATCCCGGTCGCCTGAACGCAATCACCGTGGCGATGTGGGACCAGCTTGCCGAAATATTCGGCGGTTTGTCCGCTGACATGGATCTGCGCTGCGTGGTGCTCCGCGGCGAAGGCGGCAACTTTGCGGCGGGGGCGGATATCCGCGAATTTCCGCAAGAGCGTGGGAAGCTGGACAGCGTCATGCACTATCACATGCAAGTTATTGCGCCGGCGCTTGCAGCCGTTGCAGCTTGCCCGCATCCCGTCCTGGCTCAGATCGAAGGGGTATGCGTAGGCGGCGGACTCGAGATCGCAAGCCAGTGTGATTTGCGTATTGCGGGCCAGTCGGCGCGCCTGGGCGTGCCGATCAACCAACTTGGTTTTCCCATGGCGCCGGAAGAGATGCGCGGGCTGCTGGCGCTTGCCGGTCGCGCGACCACGCTGGAGATCTTGCTGGAAGGACGGATCTTTAATGCATCCCAGGCCCTCGCCAAGGGCTTGCTGACCCGAGTGTTGCCCGACGCTGACCTGGCACAAGATGTCATGCGGACTGCCGGGCGGCTGGCGCAAGGTGCGCCACTTGCCGCGCGTCTGAACAAACAGACGATTAACCGTTTGAGTGTTCAACCCGAACCGCTGACGCGTGATGAATTGCAGTCGCTATTCAGCTATGCACAAAGTCGCGATCACCAAGAAGGTGTACGCGCATTTCTGGCGGGTGAGCCGCCCGTCTTTTCTGGAGAATGACTTGGAAGGCAACGCCAATTTGTATGCTCTGCTTGCTTCCGGCTTTCCTGCCGACCGCTCGCAGATCGCCATCGAGACCCCCGACCAGAATTACAGCTGGAACGACATTGAACAAATGAGCGCCAGGCTGGCCAACCTATTGCTTGCACTTGATCTCCCATCGGGTGCGCGCGTGGCGGTGCAGGTGGAAAAGTCTCCGGCAGCCCTGATGCTTTATCTGGCCACGGTGCGTGCGGGGCTGGTCTATTTGCCACTGAACACGGCCTATAAGGCCGCGGAGGTCGAGTACTTCCTGACTGACGCCGAACCTTCCGTCGTGGTGTGCGACAGTCGCAACCTGGAATGGATGACGCAACTGGCTGACAAGACGGGCACCGCACATGTCTATACGCTGGATGACGACGGCAGCGGCAGCCTGGCGGTAGCCGCCGCCAGCCAGGGCGATCAGTTCGAGTCCGTGCCGCGGCACACCGATGACCTGGCTGCCATTTTGTACACCTCCGGAACGACGGGGCGCAGCAAGGGCGCCATGCTGACCCACGGTAACCTGTCATCCAATGCACAGGTATTGCACCGTTACTGGGGGTGGCGTGCGGACGATGTGCTGCTGCACATGCTGCCGATCTTTCATGTACACGGTTTGTTCGTCGCCTCGCACGGCGCCTTGCTGGCTGGCGCCAAGATGATATGGCTGCCCAAACTGAATATAGATCAGGCCATCCAGTACTTGCCGCTAAGCACCATCATGATGGGCGTGCCCACTTATTACGTCCGGCTGCTGGCAGATCAGCGCTTCAATCGTGAGGTCTGTCGCAACATCCGTTTATTCATCTCCGGGTCCGCGCCGCTGCTCAAGGAAACCTTCAATGCCTTTGTCGAGCGTAGCGGCCACACCATCCTGGAGCGTTATGGCATGAGCGAAACCATCATGCTGACCTCCAATCCGTATGATCCCGCCGTCGGCCAACGGATTGGCGGTACGGTCGGCCAGGCCTTGCCCGGCGTATCTGTGCGGGTGGTGGACGATGCCGGTGCACCGCTGGCGCCGGGCCAGGTGGGCAATGTGCAAGTGCGCGGGCCCAACGTCTTCAAGGGCTACTGGCGCATGCCGGAAAAAACACGTGAGGAGTTCACCGAGGACGGCTGGTTTCGCACGGGCGACGTGGGACAGTGGGGCGGTGATGGTGTCCCCGATAGCTACTTGACCATCGTCGGTCGCAGCAAGGATTTGATCATTTCTGGTGGCTATAACGTCTATCCCAAAGAGATAGAGTTGGTCATCGACGAGATGCCGGAGGTGGACGAGTCGGCCGTGATCGGCGTGCCGCATCCCGAATTTGGGGAGGCCGTGGTGGCGGTGGTGGTGCCGCGCGCCGGACACACAATAGATATCAAGTCACTCGAGGCGGCGCTGAAATCCCGGCTCGCCAATTTCAAGATACCCAAGCGCATCCATGTGGTGGATCAACTGGTGCGCAATACCATGGGCAAGGTGCAGAAGAACGTGCTGCGCGAGCAGTACAAAGACCTTTAACGACTACGACGGCACAGGAGGCATACGACAACACCGTCGACCACAGCAGTTCAGGCAGCAAGGCAACTCCACATAGCAAGCAATCCTTACAAATAAATCCAGGAGACAACTATGAAAAGCCTATTTAGCATCGTAGCGGTAGCTGCGGTATTGGCCACGGCAGCACCCGTATCGGCGCAGACCACGCTGCGCGCTTCTCATCAATTCCCGGGCGGGCAAGGCGATCCGCGCGACGAGATGGTGCAGATCATTGCCCGCGAAGTTGAAGCGGCCAACGTCGGTTTGAAGATACAGGTGTTCCCGTCGTCGTCGCTGTATAAAGCCAACGAGCAGTGGGGCGCCATTACGCGGGGCCAGCTCGATATGTCGGCCTTTCCGCTGGACTACGCTTCCGGACGCGTGCCGCAGTTTTCCGCCACGCTCATGCCGGGGCTGGTGCGCAACTATGATCATGCGCAACGCCTTAACCAGTCCGACTTCATGAAGGACATCAAGGCGCTGGTCGAAGAAAGCGGGGCTGTGGTCATTGCCGATGCATGGCTGGCGGGCGGCTTTGCGTCCAAGCAAACTTGCATCACCAGCCCCGACACTATCAAGGGCCAGGTGATACGCGCAGCGGGTCCGGCCTTCGAGCAAATGCTTGCGGCAGCCGGCGCCTCTATCTCTTCCATGCCATCATCCGAGATCTACACCGCCATGCAGACTGGCGTGCTGGATGCCACCAATACGTCGAACGACAGCTTTGTGTCGTACCGGATCTACGAGCAGGTCAAGTGCCTGACGGCGCCCGGCGAGAACGCGTTGTGGTTCATGTACGAGCCGGTAATCATGTCCAAGAAGGTGTACGACGGACTCAAGCCCGAGCAGCAAAAGGCCATACTCGACGCGGCCAAGAAGGCCGAAGACTACTTCACGGCAGAGTCGCGTAAGGGTGAGCAGAAGATGGTCGACACCTTCACCAAGGCTGGTGTCCAGGTTGTCACCATGAGCGAAGCCGATTTCAATGCCTGGATGGATGTGGCCAAATCGTCGTCCTACAAGAACTTTGCCGAAAAAGTCAAAGGCGGTGATGAGTTGCTCAAGAAGGCGCTGGCCGTCAAGTAGTCGTAGCGGCTTCGGCCGAAAGTTACCTGGGCAGCTTGGTAGCTGCCCAGGTAATGCGTCGGGGGCGCAACCCCATAACAAAGGATTCCTATGATTCGACGATACATCAGCATGGTCGAGACGCTGTCGCGCGCCTGCGGCGTCCTTTCGGCGCTGCTGCTGACCTTTTCCATGGTCGTAGTTTGCCAGATGATCTTGATGCGCTATGTGTTTCGTGCCGCCACCATCTGGCAGACTGAAGCGGTCGTCTTCAGTGCGACTGCCGCTATTTTTTTGGGCGCTCCTTATGTATTGCTCAAGGGCGGCCACGTGGGCGTGGATGTCGTCAAGCTCTTGGCGCGGCCGCGCACTCAGATAAGGCTGGGCATTATCGGATCCGTCATGGGGTTGCTGTTTTGCCTGATTATGGTTGTTGGCACCGGCATACATCTATACGAGGCGTTGGAGGGCGGCTGGACGACCCCCAGCGTGGCGGCGGTGCCCTTATGGATGCCATTGACGCCCATGCTGGCCGGTTTCATATTGCTATGCCTGCAGTACATCGCTGAAATCATCAAACTGGCAGGAGAGCCATCATGACACCGACCATGGCTGGTATTGCGCTTGTCGTAGGCCTTTGCGTGCTGCTGGCAACCGGCATGCCGATCGCGTTTGCCCTGGGCCTGGCGGCTCTGACGGGGTTGTTGCTCGATATGGGACTGGACGTCATCTACGTTACTGCCGAAACCATGTTTGCCGGCATTGCCAACCTTGCGTATGTGGCGATTCCGATGTTCGTGCTGATGGGGGCCATAGTTGCGGGAACACCTGCTGGTGGTGATCTGTATCGATCGCTGGATCGATGGCTATACAAGGTGCCGGGCGGCTTGGTGCTGTCCAATATCGGAGCCTGCGCGATTTTTTCGGGCATGACCGGTTCTAGTCCGGCCACATGCGCGGCCATCGGCAAGATGGGCATACCCGAGATGCAAAAGCGCGGCTACCCCAACTCGGTGGCGACGGGTTCCATCGCAGCAGGAGGGACGCTTGGTATCTTGATTCCTCCATCGGTCACCATGATTGTGTATGGAATTTCCACCCAAACCTCGATAGGGCGCTTGTTTCTTGCCGGCGTGCTGCCCGGCCTGATGTTGACGGCGATGTTCATGGCGTGGGCCTTGATCGATGCGCGGCGCAAGGGCTTTCATTTCCGGGTCGAAGGGTTGCACTACAGCTGGAAGGAAAAGTTCGCTTCCTTGCCTCGTGTTCTCCCCTTGCTGCTCATCATCGCCGGGATGTTGTTCGTGCTGTACGGCGGCGTGGCAACACCTTCCGAGGCTGCGGGTGCCGGGGCCTTTCTGACATTGGTTGTCGTGATACTGGTGTACCGCTTGTATCGCATTCAACCTTTTATCGGCATATTTGGTTCGGCAATGCGCGAAAGCGTGATGATCATGATGATTATGGCGTCGGCCGAGCTTTTCGCTTTCGCTCTGTCGTCGCTCTACATCACCCAGTCGCTGGCCGGTGCAATTGCCGCCCTGGAGATCAATCGGTGGGCCTTGATGGGGCTTATTAATGTCTTCCTGTTGGTATCGGGCATGTTCCTGCCGCCGGTTGCCATTATCGTGATGTCGGCACCGCTGCTGTTTCCCATCATTACGCAGGCCGGGTTTGATCCCTATTGGTTCGCGGTGGTGTTGACCATCAACATGGAAATCGGCCTGATTACCCCGCCAGTCGGACTGAATTTGTTCGTTATCAACTCAATCGCACCCAATGTACCAACCAAGGAAATATTGTGGGGCGCCTTGCCTTACGTGCTGGTGATGTTGTTAGCCATACTGGTGTTGTGTGTATTCCCGGAAATCGTCACCTGGCTACCCGAAGTCGTGATGGGACCGGCGATATAAGCGGCCGTGCCCCTGCCGTTTACAGGTAGGGGCTGGCCAGCCAGATTATGCGGTTGCGCAGGCGCTTGCGAAACGGAATGGACGCCAGGCTTTCCAGGGTCACCATTTCGGACTGCTCGATCTCGGCATCGATCAGCGCCTCGATCTGGCCGGCCAGATCGCGACTGTAGACTTCCATGTCCAGCTCGAAGTTCAGGCGCAGGCTGCGCGGATCCAGATTGGAAGAGCCCACATACGACCACGCCCCATCGATGGTGATGAGTTTGGAGTGATTGAAGTTGCCGCCGGCCAGCCATACGCGACATCCGCTGCGTATGACCTGGTCCAGTTGTGCAGTCATGGCGTAACTGACCAGGCGCAGGTTGTTGCTACCGGGTATGACGATGTCTACGGTGATACCCCGGCGCGCTGCCGTATTGATGGCGCCCAGCAGGCTTTGATCAGGCAGGAAATACGGCGACTGTATGCGTATATGCTTTTGCGCTACGGCGAAGGCTCCCAGCAGCATGTTATGCGTGCCAACGATAAATCGGTCGGGGCCCGAACGCACACAGCGTGCCGGCACATGCGGCATTGGCGCCTCCCAGGTATCGCAGCACCAGATGTCGTAAGGCAGGGTTTCCTTGGTGGTGAATTCCCAGTCGTGCGCAAACACTGAGATCAATTGCAATACCACAGGACCTATGACCATGAAATGGGTGTCAGCAGCAGTCGCTGCACCCGCCACCGCCGTGACAAAGCCCTCGCGTATGTTCATGCCACCGGTGAAGGCCGTGCAGCCATCGATCACCAGTATCTTGCGGTGGCTGCGCAGGTTGGCGTATGGCATGCGCAAGCCCAGCGGATTGGTCATGAATAGCGCGCATGGTATACCGCGCTTGCGCAGCAGCCGGATAACCGGCGGGCGCGAATACTTCGAACCGACGGCGTCTATCAGTACGCGCACCTGTACGCCTCGTTCGTGCGCACGTGACAAGGCGTCGACGATCTTGCGGCCTTCGCTGTCGTTGTCAAAAATATAGGATTGCAAGGCGATGGATCGCGTGGCCTTGTCGATGGCTTCGATCATGGCCGGGTAGGTTGCGTCTCCGCCCAGCAGCATCCGAATATGGTTGCCATCGCGCAGCGGAAAGCGGCTGATGCGGTCGCCCAATACCCGCAATGAGGCGAACTGCGGCGCGGCGGCCACCGCAACGTCCACCTCTGACGTCTCATGCGTAGGGGCATAGTCTTTCAGGCTTTTATTGCGCTGCTCGGAGATGTGGTCCTGACGAATGCGGTTGATGCCGGCCACCAGATAGATCATGGGACCCAGCAGCGGCGACATCATGATGACCCCGACCCAGCCTATGGCGGCGCGCACATCGTTTTTCGTCATGGCGGCATGGGTGGCGGCCGTCCCGCCGATGGCCAGACTCAATACGAAGGCAAGATGCGGCCAGTACTCAGAAACGAGATATTGCAGGGATTCCATATTCAGCGCCATAAGGTCGTTGTGCCGGAAGGTGTGCGCTAAGTATATAGAGTAGCGGGTGTTCGGGCATCTCTAGCCGGGACGTTGTCTAAGCGTGTCGTGCCACGCCGCATTCGGTTGGCCCTGTCCCGCATACTGCTGTGCACGTGAAGGGGCGCGCCAGACACCGCCACCTATGCCCAGTTGTGGGGCCACGGCATACCAGAACCAGCGACCGTCTTCGTCCTGCGCGGCCCAGTCCCAGCCGGCGGGCGCGTCGGACCAGTTCAAGATGAAGTCAGCCACAGCGGCCTCTGACCCAGGTCATGTAGGTAGCACAGCCCGGCCAGACGGGTCTGTTAATTGCTGCAGGCGTTACCCCAGCATTTATTCCAGGAGATTCTATGCGCATAGGTTTTAATGTGCGGCTTTTAATGGTGCCAGCCACGGTGGCGGCATTATTTGCCTTGCCTGCACACGCGCAGTATACGGGGCCATCCACCATAAGCGAAGGCAGTGTCGCGGCAATATTGGCCGACCCGCAAGACGATCAGGCCGTGCAGTTGCAAGGGCACCTGTTGCGTCGGACGTCGCACGATCAGTATATTTTTTCGGACGGTAGTGGCGAGATCGTTGCCGAGATCGACGACAAGCGTTTTCCTGCTCAAGCAGTCAGCGAGAAAACCAAGGTAGAGATTATCGGTGAGGTCGATACCGGTTTGACGCGGCCTCCCGAGATAGAAGTGGATTCTATTCGGGTTATTCAGTAAGGCGGAGGGCGTAAGCAGCCAATTTGGGGTGACCGACGGGGCTCGAACCCGCGACAACCGGAATCACAATCCGGGACTCTACCAACTGAGCTACGGTCACCATTGATGCAGCAAAGATCGACCAAAAAGTATAGCATCTTTCGGTCGCACTTTGCCTGCTCGAAGAGAACGGGATTCTAGCATATCCCGCGGGACCATCCTAAGGATGCATGCGTGGCCGCCGTGACGGTTTGAAACGTTTGCGGGTTCATCCGTACGGCCGTTTCCTCTACGATAAATGTTCAGCAATCTTTCAATGAAGGAGCTCGCTATCATGAAAACAGTGCACAAGACCATTTTGATAACCGCCTTGCTGGCCGCACCCTTTGCGGTGGCGCAGGCGCACGACGACGCTGCGGCACATCAATCATGGCTCGAACGCCAGAAGATCGATATTCAGCCCACCCTGGAAATCACTGAGACCGAGATTCCAGTCGGTTCATCGGCCACAACGACGTCTCCGGGCATGTCCAATCAGGGCTCATCCATGCCTTCGACGGGAGCAGGTAGCGGCGGCATGAACTCCGGTAGCTCGGGCTCGGGCAGCATGGGAACCGGCGGGATGAATTCCGGAGGGACGAATTCTGGAGGCATGAATTCCGGCGGCATGAACTCCGGCGGCATGGGTACCGGTGGTTCGGGCAGCGGCGGCATGGGCGGCGGTATGGGTACCGGTGGTTCGGGCAGCGGCGGCATGGGCGGCGGTATGGGCACCGGCGCGGGGGGCGGCTCGCAATAACGCGTCCGGCAGTGGATGTTTACTTATGAGACGATACAGGCTGGCTTCATCTGTATCGTCTCACTGTAAACTTGACCACCTGAATGTTAGGATATGCGTATGGCCCAGTTTTTCGAAGTTCATCCAGAAAACCCACAGCCACGCCTGCTCAAGCAGGCTGGTCAGCTATTAAACGATGGCGGCTTGCTCGCCATTCCTACCGATTCCAGCTATGCCGTAGTCGCCCGCCTGGACGACAAGACAGCCGCCGATGCGCTGCGCCGCTTGCGCGGCCTGGACGAGCGCCATCATCTTACCTTGCTGTGTCGCGACTTGGCCGAGATCGGCCACTTCGCACGCGTGGACAATCGCCAGTACCGTTTACTGAAGCTGGCGACGCCCGGTCCGTGGACTTTCATTCTTGAGGCGACCCGAGAGGTTCCGCGCCGCGTCTCACATCCATCGCGTAAGACGATAGGTATCCGCGTGCCCAAGCACAAGATTACGCTGGCATTGCTGGAAGCCGCAGGTTCTCCCCTGATGTCGACCACCCTGATCCCCGAGGGGGAAGACTTGCCCATGAACGACGCGCAGGCCATTTTCGACCGCTATGCCAACCAGTTGGCCGGCGTGATCGATGGTGGCGCATGTCCGTTCGAGTCCACCACCGTTATCGACCTCAGCGGCCCCACGCCCGAAATCGTGCGGCGCGGGCAGGGCGACCTGGCCACCCTCGGCCTGGATTAAACTTTTTGTCGCTCTGAATGCCTAACGTACAGGCCGCCGGTTTTACCGGGCGGCCTTTTCACGGAACCCCATGGAATCGCTGATACAGACCATTACCGTTTACGCCTTGCCTGTGCTCTTTGGCATTACCCTGCACGAGGCGGCGCACGGCTACGTGGCTCGCATGTTCGGCGATCCCACCGCGTGGCAGGCCGGCCGGATCAGCTTGAATCCCATCCGTCACGTCGACATGGTGGGAACCATCATCGTCCCGCTGGTCTTGTTATTCAGTACGAAGCTGATGGGCGGGGCAGGCCTGCTTTTCGGTTGGGCCAAGCCGGTGCCGGTCGATTGGAGCCGTCTGCGCAACCCCAAGCGCGACATGTTGTGGGTGGCGCTAGCGGGACCGGGCTCCAACCTGGTGATGGCCATCATCTGGACACTAAGCTTGCGCTTATTGGCCGGAACCGGGGCCGCGCCGGGCGACTTCTGGGTGCAGATGGCCATAGCAGGCATACAGGTCAATTTGATCCTGATGGCACTGAACATGGTGCCGCTGCCGCCCCTGGATGGCGGGCGCGTGGTGTTCAGCTTGCTGCCCAGCCGGATGGCCTGGCAGTACTCACGCATAGAGCCCTATGGCTTGCTGATCCTGATTATCCTGATGTTTACCGGGGTTTTGTGGATCGTGCTGGAACCTCTGCTGGCATTCGGGCAACTAATTGTCAATTGGTTCTTATAATATCGCGCGCTTATCCGGTAAACTTGCGAGTTAATTGCGGCTAGGCACGTTCACGATTACCAGGAGATGATTGCTACTATGGCAACAACCGCGGATACGACGACTCCAACCTTTCAGGGCAGCATGGTTGCGCTAATCACGCCCATGCATCCCGATGGCAGTCTGGACTACGACTCGTATCGAAAATTGATCGACTGGCATGTAGAGCAGGGCACCGATGGCTTGGTCGTCGTGGGTACCTCCGGCGAATCGCCGACCGTGACAGTGGAAGAGCATGTCGAGCTGATCAGGGTGGCGGTCGAGCATGCGGCGGGGCGTTTGCCCGTCATCGCCGGTATCGGCGGCAACTCTACCTCGGAAGCCATCGAACTGTCGCGCCATGCCAAATCGGTGGGGGCGCAAGCAGGCTTGTCTGTGGTGCCGTATTACAACAAGCCCACCCAGGAAGGGCTGTATCAGCACTTTAAAACGATCGCTGAAGCGGTCGATCTGCCGGCCATCCTGTACAACGTGCCCGGGCGCACTGTTGCCGACATGTCCAATGAGACCATCTTGCGGCTCGCGCAGGTAGACGGCATCGTCGGCATCAAGGATGCCACGGGCGATATCGGCAAGGGTGCCTTGCTTCTGCGCGATGCACCGGCTGATTTTCTGGTGTTCAGCGGCGACGATCCCACGGCCGTCGCACTGATGCTGCTGGGCGGTAAGGGCAATATCTCTGTCACCGCCAACGTGGCGCCGCGGCTGATGCACGAACTATGCATGGCGGCCATCAAGGGCGACGGCATACTGGCCCGGCAACTGAACGCCAAATTAGCTGCCTTGAACAAAGTGCTGTTTGTAGAATCCAACCCGATTCCCGTCAAGTGGGCCGTTGCTGAAATGGGTCTGACCAAACTGGGCTATCGCTTACCCTTAACCTCCTTGCACGAACAGCACCATGAGCTGGTGCGTAAATCGTTGAAAGACGTGGGCTCTATCTAAATGACAAATTCGCGTATTACCAAACGCTTTGCCGGCCTGACGGCTGGCCTGTGCGTACTGCTGCTTGCCGGTTGTTCGACCCTGAACCAAATGATGGGCAACGAAGAGGCGGTCGACTACAAAAGCACCGTTTCGGGCGATCCGCTAAGCATACCGCCCGACCTTACCCAGGCCAACAGCGAAGCGCACTACCGTGCCCCGGAAGGCACCGCCACATTCAGCCAGTATGCGCAGACTCAACAAGCAGAGCAGAGCCGCGGCGCCGCCGAGCGCATCTTGCCCCAGACCGAAGGGGTCGAGGTGATGCGCGATGGCGATGTGCGCTGGCTTTCAGTTGCCCGGCCTGCCGAAGACGTCTACCCGAAGATCATCGACTTCTGGGTCGATCAGGGCTTCACCATACAGTCGCAAGATCCACGTGCCGGCCTGATCGAAACTGATTGGGCAGAGAACCGCGCCAAGATTCCGGAAGGCTGGATCCGCAGTGCGCTGGGCTCCATCGTGGACACCGTCTTCGACAGCGGCGAACGCGAGCGTTTCCGCACACGCGTCGAACGCGTCAATGGAAAAACCGAGGTCTATATCAGCCATCAACACATGGTCGAAACGCCCACGCAAGACGGCACCACCTTCAAGTGGGTAGGCGGCAAGGAAGATCCCGGTCTTAACGCAGCAATGCTGGCGCGTTTGATGGTGTTCCTGGGCACGGACGTGCAGCGCGCACACGATATGGTGGCGCAGGCCGAGAAAACCTCCGGCGAAGCTGAAATCATGCAAGTTACCGACGGTCAAGCGGCCATCACGTTGGGCGAGCCCTTCGACCGCGCATGGCGCCGCGTTGGCGTGGCGATCGACTCCGCCGGCTTCTCGGTCGAAGATCGCAACCGGTCTGCAGGCGATTACTTCATCCGGTATCTGGACAGCGATACCGGCGAAAAAATCGAACAGCAGAACTTCATTGGCCGCATGTTTGGGTCAAAGAACACTGCCGAACCCACGCCGTTCCGCATTCATGTGGCACAGCAGGGTAGCGGGTCGGTGGTTACCGTGTTGGACCAGAACGGGCAAGTTCAGGATACCGATACGGCCAAGCGCATCATCAATGTGCTGTCTACGCACATGAAGGAAAAATAAACCGCTTCAAGCGGCCTGGCTGGCACCGAACCATTGCAGGGTAGGTGCCAGCGCAGTTACTTCTCCGATCAGCAGCATGGACGGCGCCTTGACGTCATGCTCGCGGCCCAGTCGCGCCAGGTCCCTCAACGCCCCATGCACCACACGCTGATTGCTGCGGGTGCCGTTTTCAATGATGGCAAAGGGCGTGTCGCCCGATCTGCCGTGCCGCATCAGTTGCGTCGATAGCCAATCAAGCTGGCTGACCCCCATATAGAAGGCCAGTGTCTGCTTTTCGCGGGCCAGTGAAGCCCAGTCTTCGACGTGGTTGTCTGGTCTGCAGTGGGCCGTTACCAGTCGTACCGATTGTGCATAGTCGCGATGCGTCAGGGGAATGCCCGCATAAGCGGCGCATGCCAGGGCGGCCGTGATGCCCGGCACGACTTCGTAGCTGATGCCGTGCTGCTGAAGAAACTGCAGTTCCTCTCCGCCACGCCCGAATACAAACGCATCTCCGCCCTTGAGGCGGACGACGAGACTTCCCTGGCTGGTATGCGCGAGCATCAACTGATGAATGCGGGCCTGAGTGGCGTCGTGGTCCTCGCCGGGTCGCTTGCCGACGGCGATCTGCGTTGCATCGCGCCGAGCCAAGTCCAGAATTTGTTGATCGACCAGCCTGTCGTACAGAATGACGTCGGCCTCGTTAAGCGCACGTAGTGCCTTGAGCGTCAGCAGGCCGGCGTCGCCCGGCCCGGCGCCCACCAATATGACTTTGCCTTCCGCCTTCTGCTGCGCCTGCTGCAGTATCGCTTGTAGCAGGGTTTCAGCTTCCTCTGGACGCTGGCTGCGTAGCGCCGCGGCAACCGGACCATCCAGCAGCCAATCATAGAATTCGCGGCGGCCGCGCAGTTCCGGCCTGGCGGCACGAATGGCTGGTCGATAGCGTGCCGCCAGTTCCGCCAGCGAACCCAAGGTGGCGTCGAACAGGCTTTCTATGCGTTCGCGAACCCGGCGTGCCAGCACCGGTGCACTGCCCGCGGACGATATGGCGATGGTCAGCGGAGCACGGTCGACAATCGATGGAACCTGGAAGCTTGATAGCTCGGGGTCGTCAACAACGTTGATGAACAGCCGCCTGTCGTTCGCAAGTTCGGCGATGCGGCGATTCAGCTCGCGGTCATCGGTGGCGGCCACGACCAGCCATACGTCGGACAGCCACTGCGCATCAAAGCGCTGCGTAATTAACGCTATCTGGCCCTTTGCGCCTAATTGCTCCAGCTCTGCGTTGATCCTAGGCGCGCCTACGGTGACGCGGGCGCCGCAAGAAAGCAGACTTTTGACCTTGCGCTCGGCGACATCGCCAGCGCCCACGACCAACACGCGCCGGCCCGTCAGGTCGGCGAAAAGGGGAAAGAGTTTCATGCGGTGTTCGGTAGTGTCACAGTATCCAGCCGAATAGGAATCAACTTCTGGGTGGGCGGTGGAATGACCGCAGACCTTATCAGGAAATCGCCAAACTTCTCATCGCCCTGGCGTTCGCGCGCATAGCCGGCAAACAAGGAGTCGAGTTCCGAGAGGATTTCCGCCTCGTCGATGTTTTCGCGATACAAGGTATTAAGTCGTTGACCTGTAAAGTCTGCGCCCAGCCGCAGATCATAGCGCCCCAGTGCCCGACCTATCAATGCGATTTCGGCGAGGTATGGCCGTGAGCAGCCATTGGGGCAGCCCGACAGCCGCAAGACGATAGGGGCATCGGCCAAGCCGTGTTGTGACAGCAGCGCTTCCAGCTTGGGTAGCAATATGGGGGCGTAGCGTTCGCTTTCGGCCATCGCCAGGCCGCAAGTAGGCAGGGCGACACAGGCGATGGTGTGTTGCCGGATACCGCTGTGCTGCTTGTAGCCATCCAGTCCGTACTGTGCCACCAGGGCATCGATTTGCTGACGATCCCTGGCGTCGACATTGGCTATTACCAGGTTCTGGTTGCAAGTCATCCTGAATTCGCCCTTGAGTATCTTGGCGATCTCGCGCACACCAGTCTGCAGCCGTTTGCCCTCTACATCCCAGAGCCGCCCAGACTCGATGTCCAGCCCCAGGTGCCAGCGCCCATCCTCGCCTTGCTGCCAGCCGTAGCGATCACCGTTCTGGTCGAAATGGTAAGGGCGCAGCGGCTGCAGGGCGAAGCCGATGCGCTCCTCCAGTGCCTGCTTGAACCAGTCCAGGCCCCGGTGGTCTATGGTGTATTTCAGGCGGGCGTGTTGACGTTCGATCCGGTTGCCGTAGTCGCGCTGCAAGGTCACTACGCCTTCGGCCGTGGCAATCACTTGTTCGGGCGGCACGAAGCCGATCAGGCTGCCCAGCCGCGCGTAGGTGGAGTCGTCGCCATGTGTGGCGCCCATCCCGCCCCCGATCGCCACATTAAAGCCAAGCAACTTGCCTTTCTCGATGATGGCAATCAAGCCCAGATCCTGGGCGAAGACGTCAATGTCGTTAGTGGGCGGTATGGCGACACCAATTTTGAACTTGCGCGGCAGATAGGTGCTGCCGTATATGGGCTCTTCTTCCGGCTCGCCCGTAAGCTTCTCGCCATCCAGCCATATCTCGTGATAGGCGCGTGTGCGTGGTATGAAATGATCGGATAGCTTGTTGGTCCATTCCTGAACCAGGCGGTGCTGCCCGGACAGCAGCGGATTGACTGAGCTGACAACCTGACGGTTGACGTCGCCACAGGCTGCAATGGTGGTCGCCATGGCCTGGTTGATGGCCTGGAGGGTGGGTTTGAGGTTGCGTTTGATGATGCCGTGCCATTGGAAGGTCTGGCGCGTGGTAATGCGCAGGCCGCGCGTGGCGTACCCTCTGGCAATGTCGTCAAAGGCCAGCCATTGCGCAGGCGTCACTACGCCTCCCGGCAGCCTCGCTCGCACCATGAAAGCGTAGGCGGGTTCCAGCTTGCGCCGCCGGCGTTCGTCGCGAATATCGCGATCGTCTTGCTGATAGCTGCCATGAAATTTCAACAGCTTGTTGTCGTCGTCGCTGATGGCTCCGGTAACGGGGTCATTCAAACCTTCTTCGATCGTGCCGCGCAAGTGGCGGCTGGCCGCCTTGATGTCTTCCAGATGAGATACCGTGTTGCTCATTACTTTCCTGTTCAGTAAACGTCTCGGGCATAGCGGCCCTGCGCCGCCAGGCCATCCAGCCATTCCTTGGCCTGCACTTCATCCATGGCGCCTTCCTGTCGGCCGATGCGCAGCAATGCCTGATGCACATCCTTGGCCATCCGGGTGGCATCTCCGCACACATAGACATGGGCGCCATCCTGTATCCATTCATAGACTTCGCTGGCACGCTCGGTCAGTTTGTCCTGCACATAGACTTTGTCGGCCTGATCGCGAGAGAAGGCCAGGTCCAGTCTGTGCAGATCGCCGTCCGCCAGGGCGCGTTGCCATTCGGTCTGATAGAGGAAATCGCTCGCGAAATGCGGGTTGCCGAAGAACAGCCAGTTACGACCCGAAGCGGCCGTAGCGCTGCGCTCTTGCACAAAGGCGCGAAAGGGCGCCACGCCGGTGCCGGGTCCTATCATGATCACATCGCGCGACGTATCGGACGGCAGACGAAAGCGCTGGTTTTCTTCTATAAAGATGGGCAGTTTTTCACCCTCGTCCAGCGCGGCCAGAAAGTTGGATGCCACGCCCCAGCGCGACTCGCCCTCGTATTCGTAGTTGATGGTGGCGAGCGTCAGGTGCACTTCCTCATCGACCACGGACTGGCTGGAGGCAATGGAATACATACGGGGTGTCAAAGGGCGCAAGGCCTTGACCAGGGCGAGGCCGGACCAACTGGCAGGGTAAGCCTTCAGCAGATCGAGCAGTTGACGCGTTTCCAGGAAGGCCTTGAGGCCGTCCAGCGCATCGGGCTGCAACAGCGCTTTCAGCTCGTCGCTGCCCGCCAGCTCGGCATGGGCGGCCAGGAAGGGCCGGGTCAGTTGCGTCAGTTCACGGTGCCGCGCCAGCCACTCATGCAGGCTGCGGGTCGTATTGCCGATCTCGATCTGTTGGGCGCCCTCCAGCGACAGCGTCGCCAGTACCTGGTCGACCAGCACGCTGGCCTGTGTCGGCCATACACCCAGGGCATCGCCGGGCTGGTAGCTAAGTTGGCTGCCTTCCAGCGAGATTTCCAGGTGACGCACATCCTTGTCGCTGCCGGCAGCGGTGATGGGTTGGTTCAGCAGCACTTCAGCCAGAAATGGCTGATCCCGTGTCGCACGGGAAGTTTTAGGGTGCAGGGGCGTAACGCTGGCGGTCGGAATGTCTTGGGCTTTTAGCGCCTTCTGCGCCAAAGCAATGGCGCTGTCGGTCCAGGGTATGGCTACCGTCTCGATGTCCAGATCCGCGGTGCCCAGGTCGTGCAGACGCTCGCCGCCCAACTCGGCGAGGCGGGCATCGATGCTTTGCGCGATGCCGCAGAACAGCGGATAGCTGGAGTCTCCCAGCCCCAGGACGGCGTACTTCAGCTGCGGCAGCTTGGGCGCGCGTCGGCTACGCAGGAACTCGACAAACGCCAGAGAGTCGTCGGGCGGATCGCCGTCGCCCTGTGTGCTCATGACGATGTACAGCAACTGTTCGTCCTTGAGTTCGCGGGTGGTGTAGCGGTCGGCGCGTACCAGGCGGGCAGTCAGGCCCAGCCCGCCGGCGCGCTCGGCCAGCGATTCGGCCACGCGTTTGGCGTTGCCGGTCTGGCTGCCATAAATGATGGTTAGCTGACGTGCCACCGCAACATCGGTGGCGGTGGCGAGCACCGGGGGCGGCGCAGTACGTAGCGCCTGGCGGCCTTGCGCCACACCGGCGAAGTAACCGGAAAGCCAACTCAAGGCGTTGGACTCCAGACCTTCGGTCAGTTCGGTGATCAGTGTCTGTTTGGATTCGGGTAGATAAGAAGGGGCCAGCATGCAGCGCTCGTGGAGTGAGTATGCAGCCCATTCTAGGGAGCTTGCCGCGCCCTGCGAACGACAAGATTATTATTTCTTTATTGCTTATATGGTTATCTGTCGGGCGCGGCATAGTGCAGCCACCCTTCTTCAAGCCACTGCATCAACACTTGCCGCTCTGCGGTTCCAAGTTTGCGTACCGCCGGCGCAGAGCAGGGCATTTGCCGCTGGTCGGCCAACTGCCGCAGAGCCGCGGTGGCCTGCACCTGGGCCACTTCGCCATTGATGTACAGCTCTCGGTTCCAGTACATCAGTCGCGTGCAGCGGTCCAGGCTCAACGTGCCATCAGTGGGTATGCCGGTGGTGAGATCTGGCAAGTCTTCCGCTGGGTCGAAATAGGCATTGCCAGGTGGTTCGGTAAGCCATTGGCCTAGAAAGCGTGCCGCCAGGGCGTCGGTAAAGCGCAGCCGGGAGACCGCCTCGATGCTGGCGGCAATCAAGGCTGGAGGCAGCTCGGCCGGCTGGGCGCTGGCCAGGGTGCCCGCGTCCTTGTAGGTGGCGTGTAGCGCCGGGCCCGGAATGACTGGGTTGGCGTACAAGCCCCCCAGATCGCCCAGGTTGGCCATAATCTGGTCGTTGGCGGCTTCCAGCATGCCACAGGCCAGCGTGGCCTGGGTGGGGGCGCGAAATCCGATCGATATTGTCATGCAGTCGCCGCCCACAGCGACGCCGTCGTGTGCAGCATGGGGCGGCAGGTAAAGCATATCGCCCGGTTCCAACACATATTCTTCCTCGGGCTGGAAAGACTCGAGTATTTTCAGCGGCAGCCCGGCAAGCAGGCTTAAGTCCTTTTGCTGACTTACGCGCCAGCGGCGTTTGCCGTGGGCCTGCAGCAGGAAGACGTCGTAGCTGTCAAAGTGCGGGCCTACACCGCCGCCATCGCTGGCGATACTGATCATCGCATCGTCCAGGCGGGCATCCGAGATAAAACGGAAGCGCTGCAGCAGCTGCGCGGTGGCATCGTCGTGCAGGTCCACGCTTTGCGCCAGCAGGGTCCAACCTGGTTTGCTGGCGGCGGGCAGGCGCGAGAATGGCCCACTTTTCATGTTCCAGGTCGCGCCGTCACGCCAGATCAGGCGCGACTCCACTTCTTCCCGCCGCACCAGTTGGCGGATGTTGGCCACCGACAGGCTGGGTTTGAAGTCCGGGATGGCTTGCCTGATCAGTAGGGGCTTGCGCTGCCAGTGGCGGCGCATGAATTGCTGTGGGCTTAGACCGCCCAGCAAAGTCAGTGCTTGGTCGATGTTCAAAGGTATTCGTTCCGTAGTCGATACAGGGTGTCCAGCGCTTCGCGCGGCGTCAGTTGATCGGGATCAATATCGGCCAGGGCCGCACGCAGCAAGCCGTCGTCGGCTGCAGCGCTATCGTCTTGTGCAGGTTCGCTGGCGGCAGGCGCTTGCGACGCCGCTGCGAACAGGTCCAGTTGCGGTGTGGGCGCGCCTTGCGCTTCCAGCCGCGACAGTTCGCGCGATGCGTGGCGTATTACGGCGCCCGGGATGCCCGCCCGTTGTGCCACCTGTATACCGTAGCTGCGGCTGGCAGGGCCGGGATGGACCTCATGCAAGAAGACGATGCCAGCCGGCGATTCCGCTGCCGCCAGATGCACGTTGGCCGCTGCGCTCGCCACAGTGGGCAGGCGCGTAATTTCGAAGTAGTGCGTGGCAAACAGCGTGAGCGCCTGGTTGTGCGTCAACAGCCGGTGCGCAATCGACCACGCCAGCGCCAGGCCGTCGTAAGTAGACGTGCCGCGTCCGATCTCGTCCATCAGCACCAGGCTTTGCGGGGTGCTGGCCGACAAAATGGATGCCGCTTCGGTCATCTCCATCATGAAGGTCGACCGGCCACCGGCCAGATCATCAGCGGCGCCAATACGGGTGAAGATGCGGTCTATCTGGCCCACGCGCGCGGCGGCGGCCGGCACAAAGCTGCCAACCCGGGCCAACAGCGCGATCAAGGCGATCTGGCGCATATAGGTGGACTTGCCCCCCATGTTGGGCCCGGTAATCAGCAGCATGCGCTGCTGTGGTCCCAGTTCGCAATCATTGGGCGTGAATTGCTCGATACTGCGCTCGACCACAGGATGGCGCCCAGCTTCGATGACGATTTCGCTGCCCTCGGTCAGTTCCGGCGCCGTCCAGTCGTTCAGGTAGGCGTGCTCGGCCAGTGCGCTCAGGGCATCGATTTCAGCCAGCGCAGCGGCACAAACCGACAAGGCGCCCGCGTGGACGCTCAACTGATCCAGCAGGCCCTCGAACAGCCATTTCTCGCGGGTCAGGCTGCGCTCTTTGGCTGACAGTATCTTGTCTTCCCAGGTCTTGAGCTCGGGGGTGATGTAGCGTTCGGCATTCTTCAGGGTTTGACGGCGGCGATAATCGGCCGGGACTTTGTCGGCCTGGCCGCGGGAGACCTCAATAAAGAAGCCATGCACGCGATTGAACTCCACACGCAGGTTCGTAATGCCCGTGCGTTCGCGCTCGCGCGCCTCCAATTCCAGCAGAAACGCGCCACTGTCTGTCGCCAATCGGCGCAGCTCATCCAGCTCGGCATCGTAGCCGGAAGCAATGACGCCGCCTTCGCGTATCAACACGGCTGGTTCGGGGTCGATAGCCTGCTGCAGCAACTGGGCAATCTGCGGGTCGACCAGGACGGACGACTCGAAGCGGGCCAGCGGCGTGGCAGATCCGAAGCAACGCTGCAGGTGATCGGCCAGCGCAGGCAACAAGTCCAGCGCGTCGCGCAGGCTGGCAAGCTCGCGTGGCCGCACCGAGCGCAAGGCGATGCGCGTCGCGATTCTTTCCAGGTCGGGATAGCGATCCAGCAGGCGCCGTAGCGCCGCAAGTGACGGTTCCGCCTCCAGGCTGGAGGCGCCCGGTGGTGCCGACAGGAAGCTCGCGATGACGTGCTGGCGGTCGAGTGCGGTGGCGTTGTCGCGTACGGGATGGTGCAGCCAGCGACGCAGCAATCTGCTGCCCATAGGTGTGGCGCAGTGGTCCAGGACCGAGAAAAGCGTGGGGCTGCCCTCGCCGCTGATGGTTTCCGTCAGTTCCAGGTTCTTGCGCGTGACCGGGTCCAGCACGACGTACTCGCTGGCGTGGTCAACCCGCAGGGTTTGCACATGCACCAGCGTATGGGCCTGGGTGCGACTGACATAACGCAGCAGGGCGCCGGCCGCACACGTGGCGGCTGGCAGGTCGGTCAGGCCAAAGCCCGCCAAAGACTCGACCGCGAAATGCTTCTGCAGCACCTCGTTTGCGCCATCCATATCGAAATGCCAATCAGGAATGGCGCTGCGCGCGGAGTTTGCGGGGACGTCCAGCCTGGCGCTCTCGGCGCACACCAGCTCGGCCGGGGCGATGCGATGCAGCTCTGTTTCCAGCATGCCCGGTGCGCATTCGCTCACCAGGAACTCACCATTGGCAAGGTTCATCCAGGCCAGGCCGGCCCGCTCGCTGCGGTTTACACGGGTCTGCCATACGGCCGCGATCATGCGGTCAGCGCGTGCGGGAAGCAAGGCTTCGTCGGTCAATGTGCCGGGCGTAACGATGCGTACGATCTTGCGCTCTACCGGCCCCTTGCTGGCGGCCGGATCGCCGATCTGTTCGCAGATGGCAACGGATACGCCGGCGGCCACCAGCCGAGCCAGATAGCCCTCCATGGCATGAAAGGGCACGCCCGCCATCGGTATGGGCGCGCCGTTCGAGGTGCCGCGTTTGGTCAACGTCAGGTTAAGCAGCCGGGCTCCGCGCTCGGCGTCTTCATAAAACATCTCGTAGAAGTCGCCCATCCGGTAGAACAGCAGATGCGAACCGGCCTCGGCCTTCAGGCGCAAGTACTGCACCATCATGGGGGTGTGATTTTCTGCCTTTCCTGAACTGCTCATTTATTAGCCAATACCTCGGTCATTACCTTGATTTTCATATAAAAAAGGTTAAGCGATATATTACGCTACCCATAGTAGCGGTCGTAGGAACTGTACAAGGATATGCTTGTCCTACTTGAGTAAAACACATAGTTCTACTAAAATAGGATTTATTAAGTTTCGGGTAAATAGGAGGCGTCTATGCTTCAAACTCTACGCAAAGCGGGCGGCTCGCTCGTGATGACGGTCCCCAAGGTGTTTGTGGAACAGAACGGTCTCGGCGAAGGTTCCCAGGTTGAACTTCATCTTCTGGGAAAGAAAATGACCGTCGAGGCGCCAACCCGCCCGCGCTACAAGCTGGCCGACCTGATGGCCGAAATGTCTGAAGGGCTGCCTCGAGTTGACGGCTGGGAAGAAATGCCCACCGTCGGACTGGAGAACGGTTGATGGCGTACGTGCCCAACCGTGGCGACATCGTGCATCTGGATTTTGACCCATCGTCAGGTCGAGAGATGCAAGGCCCTCACTTCGGCCTTGTCCTGAGCGGCAAGGTCTTCAACCAGCAAGGGTTGGCGATGATTTGTCCGATTTCGCAGGGGGCTGTTGCGGCAGTTCGAACCTACGGAACGGTGGTCACGCTGATGGGGGCGGGCACAGACACCCAAGGCGCCGTGCACTGTCATCAGTTGAAGTCGCTGGATTGGCGTGCGCGCAAAGTGCGCCTCAAGGAAACCGTGCCGCAGTCTATTGTCGATGAAGCCTTGGCCAGAATCGAAGCCATTCTGTTTGAGTGACAAGGCTTGGACCGGGATCTTATTGCTATGGCACGCCAACGCCTCGCGCTAAAGGATCCCGCCGCTGAGGTGGGCCTCGACTAATGCCGCTGCCATTCGACGGGAGAAAACTCCAAAAGGTAGCGATGAAAAAAACAACGAGCGGTTGGATAAACGGATTTATCGGAGTGGTGATTTTTGCCGGATCGCTGCCGGCTACCCGCGTAGCAGTGGCTGATCTTGACCCAATATTTCTCACCGGCGCACGGGCGACCATCGCCGGCTTGCTTGGCCTGGCGCTTCTGCTGCTGCTTAGGCAAGCTCGACCGAAGATGACTGATGTGCAAGCGCTGGCAATCACGGCACTGGGCGTTGTGGTTGGCTTCCCGCTGTTGACCGCATTGGCGCTGCAATACATCACGTCTGCCCACTCGATAGTTTTCGTGGGGCTGCTGCCGCTATGCACGGCCATCTTTGCTGTTTTGCGTAGTGGCGAACGCCCCGGGCCAGTCTTCTGGCTGTTCTCGACCGTTGGGGCTGCCTTCGTTGTCGGTTACGCGGCGATGGGCGGTATCCAGGCCTCTCCTGAGGGCGATTTGCTGATGCTGGGCGCTGTGGTTGTCTGCGGCCTGGGGTATGCGGAAGGCGGCCGCTTGTCCCGCAGGCTGGGCGGCTGGCAAGTCATCAGTTGGGCCTTGGTGTTGTCCTTGCCCCTCATGCTGCCGATCACCTTGTTGACTATGCCTGCGTCGTTCGAGCATGTTGGCGGGCCGGCATGGATAGGCCTGGCCTACGTTGCACTTTTCAGCATGCTGATCGGGTTCGTTTTCTGGTATCACGGCCTGGCACAAGGAGGTATCGCGGCAGTCGGACAACTTCAGTTGCTGCAGCCATTCATGGGGCTGGGCCTGGCGGCACTGCTGCTTCATGAACAGGTAAGCTGGACGATGCTGGTAGCCACCCTGGGTGCTGTGGTGTGTGTCGCAGGAGCCAAGCGATACGCCAGGTGAAAAGGAAGACGGGCCCAAGCGGCGGCCCTACGGAGCCTTCTTTACACCCTCCGGCCAGTAGTAATCGTCGTTATACACGCGCCCGCCAAAAATGGCGGTGCCGATCCGTACCTCGGTCGAGCCTTCCTCGATGGCAATCTCGAAGTCGCCGCTCATGCCCATGGACAAGCGATCCAGCTGCACACCCGGCAAGTCCAGATCGCGCGTGCGATCACGCAGCGCTCTGAGGTTGCGAAAGCATGCACGCACGGCCTCGTCGTTGGCTTCGTTGATGGCCAGCGTCATCAGGCCCTGTATGCGCAGGCTGGGCGCTTCGTCTGCTACGCGGCGCAGGAAATCAGGCAGTTCGCCCGGGGGCAAGCCGTATTTCGTGGGCTCTGTAGACGTCTTGATTTGAACCAGGGCGTCGATTTGCCGGCCTTCTTGTTGCAACCGTTTTTCCAGTGCGATGGCCAGTTCGATGCGATCGAGCGATTGAATCTCGGCCGCCATGCGGGCGACATCTTTGGCCTTGTTGGTTTGAAGATGCCCGATCATGATCCATTCGATATCGCAATCAGCCAGGGGCTCGTACTTGCTGCGGATTTCTTGGGCCTTGTTCTCGCCAAAGCGGCGCACCCCGGCTTGAACGGCTTCCCGGATGGCTGCTTCGCCAAAGGTTTTGCTGACTGGCAGCAGCCTAACGGCGTCTGCTGCGCGGCCCGCGCGTACTGCGGCCTGGCTGATGCGTTGTTGGATTTGCGCGAGGCGCGCTGCGATGGAGCTATCTTCTGTCATAGCCTCATACTTTACAGCGACTCGCGAACTTGCGCGGTGATCTCGTACGAACGTAGACGGGCAGCGTGGTCGAACATATTGGAGGTAATCATCAGCTCGTCAGCGCCTGTCTGAGTGATAAAGGCCTTCAACTGATCTGCCACGGTTGCCGGTGCGCCGATGGCCGAACAAGACAGCACGTGCGCCAGCAGGTCCTGGGCCCCTGGGCCCAGTTTGTCGATGTAGCCGCGTACGGGCGGCGGTAGCCTGGAAGGCCGACCACTGCGAAGATTGACGAAAGATTGCTGCCATGAGGTCGCAAGATACTGCGCTTCGTCGTCGGTGTCGGCGGCAAACACATTGAAGCCCAACATGACATAGGGCTTGTCCAGGTGAACTGACGGCTTGAATGTGTTTTTATAAAGCTGGACAGCCTGCATCATTTGCTGGGGAGCAAAGTGCGACGCAAAGGCGTAGGGAAGGCCAAGTGCTGCGGCCAACTGCGCGCCAAAAAGACTGGAGCCCAGTATCCATATGGGTACATTCAGCCCCTTGCCAGGCACCGCCAATACGTTTTGCCGCGGCTCGTCCGACATATAGTCCATTAGCTCGAGCACATCGCGCGGGAACTCATCGGCGTCCGACGACAGGTTGCGGCGCAGTGCCCGTGCAGTGGTCTGGTCCGACCCGGGGGCGCGTCCCAGACCGAGGTCGATGCGTCCGGGGTAGAGTGACTCGAGCGTGCCGAACTGTTCGGCGATGACGAGCGGAGAGTGGTTGGGCAACATGATGCCGCCAGCGCCCACGCGTATGGTCGATGTGCCTGCTGCCACATGCGAGATCAGGACGGCGGTTGCCGCACTGGCAATACCGGGCATGCCGTGGTGTTCGGCCATCCAGTAGCGCTTGTAGCCCCACTTCTCGCTGTGTTGCGCGATTTCCAGCGTATGGCGAAAGGACGCGGCGGCGTCGCTGCCTTCGTTGATGGGGGCAAGATCTAGTACGGAGAAAGGAATCATTAGGCCTAGGTGGGGTCGTTGACCCGTAAATCAAGAGAGGTCTACGATACTCCGTAACGCTTCCCGACTCGGGCGCCGACCACCATTTCGGTAATCCACCCCACCAATATCGAGGTGTAAGCCTCCTGGCTTGCCTTGTGCGTCAATGCGTGGTCGGCACCGTCCACAACGCGGTGCGTAAGTGAATGCGAATTCCTGAAGGCGGCGCGATAGCTCATGATGGTGGCATGCGGCACCAGGTGGTCATGCTCTGACTCCACCAGCAAGACGTCTCCGGAAAACCCGGCGCATGCCGCCAGCGCGCGATTTTCTTCGGGGGTAACCGGTGCGCCGCGATACACGGCGAGGTCCTCGCGGTTCAAGCGGCGTTTGGGCAGCGTCCATTGCGCGTCGCGGTATAGCGAAGGAACGCGCAGCGATAGCCACTTCACCGGACGCAAGGTGGTCAGTATGGTCGACAGGTAAGCGCCGTAGCTGGTGCCTACCACCGCTATGGCACTGGTGTCGATGGCCGGGTGCTGGGCCAGCAGGTCGTAGGCAGAGATGATGTCGCGCAAATTGTCTTCGCGCGTTACGGTTTGCTGGCGGGCCGAACCTTTCTCGTGGCCGCGCAGGTCAAAAGTCAGGCACACGCAGCCCAGGCCGGCGATGCCGCGCGCCCGCTCCAGATCGCGCTCCTGGCTACCGCCCCAGCCGTGTACGAACAGTACGCCAGGCACTTTGGACTGCGGCGCAAGGAAAGTACCCGCCAGGCGTTCTTCTTCAACGATGATCTCGACTTTTGCGCTAGTGGTGCCCATAGGTCTCAACCTTCACGTATTTTCTCAGCTGCCCAATTTGGGGATCGCTGCCGTTATAGGTTTGGATGGCTCCGGCAGGGGCGGGCGCGTCGGTGCCGAAAAGCTCGATGGTTGTGGCCTTGACCGCTTGCAGCGCCGGGTCTGCGGCGAAGGCTTCCAGCGCCGCAATCTCGGCGCTGCTGGCCCCGCCAGTGCGCCATGATTGTTCCAGCACGCCACAGCGGAATTGACCGCTATCATTGCGACCGCTGGCAACGTCGTAGTTGCGGCGCGAGGCAAAAAAATCCGGAAAGCATCGGTCAGCGGCAGCATCGTAAATTCGGGCCTTGGCAACCGCCACCTTGAAGGGTTCTTCGAGGTTTAATGTCATGAGTGCGTCGTAGCCGCCGCGCACCACGACCAGGTCCGAGCCGCCGTACACCCATTCGCCTTGATTGTCCTGCGTCAACCGCTGGGTGCCGACATAGCTGGCGACCATGCTTGCGACGCGGACCTGGCCGACGCTGTAGGTGATCACATCGACCAGGTTCTCTTCGATAACCAGCCCACAGTCGGCCAGTCGCGTGGTATCCATGTCCCGCAATGCGGATTCCAATTCGGCCACGGTCGATACACGTTGTTGCCCCCGCCCGGCCGTAGCATGAACCGGCTTGATCCTGGCGCTGCCATGCTGGAGCAACCGTGCGCCGGCCAATCGTGCATCATCAATGTTGAAAACGGTGTATCCCGGCAAGACGCTATCGTGTACGGTAGCGGAAAAGTCGCGAGACCAACCGGAGGGTGCCCAGGCTTGCGGGCCATGCAGAGCGTGAGTGATCGCTTTGGTGGGCATGAAGGAAAAAGGGGCGACGCCGCCAAAAAGGTCGGCGTCGCTGTACACGCCCAGGTGGTTCGCCTGTTGCAGGCCGATGAGCGTGTCAGTAGGGATCAGGTATCGTGGCCTGGAACCATAATCCTGTTGTTGATACAGGCCACCGAACTCGCCTCGGAGCAGTGCGGCCAGGCGTTCGCCCAGCCGCATCAGTATTTGTTTCTCGTGCTCGGGTTCGGTTTCCCGCGCGGGATATACCAGCACGAGCGGCACACCGGCCGCGCGGGGAAGGTCCATACGCCTGATTACTTGGCCACCTCGACTCGGGGCAGGGCCTTCAACTGATCCTTGGTGTATCCCTTCAGGACCAGCTTGTCGTCGCCAGATTGAGTGATTTCCTGGTAAGGGATGGCGACATCGCGTTCGCCCATGCCCAGGAAGCCGCCGGCACCGACAATGAAGTAGGCCGCCTTGCCATCGGACGCGAGGACAACGTCATTCACATCGCCGATCTTCTCGTCATTCTCGTTGACAATGGGCTTGCCCATGATGCTGTCTTTGACGCTCCAGCCACTGATTGCCTCGGTCGGCTCGGCTTGGGGCGCTGCGCCGTCGGCACCCATACCCGGGGCCGCAGGCGCTGCGCTGCCGGCGCCCATGCCAGGGGTTGCGGGTGCGGCGCCAGTCGCGGGAGGCGTGGTGGGTGCCGGTGTCGCCGTGCCCGGTGTCGTAGCTGCGCCACCGGCGCCGGCTCCGGCGCCCGGTGTTGTAGTCTGCGCAAAGGCCGCGGTGCCAAGAGCCAGGGGGAAGGTGCATACAGCGATAGCAACGAATTTTTTCATAGTGATCTCCAGGTAATCGACCAAATTGGGTCACAAGGCCGATAGCAATCGGCGTGCCACACATGTATTTTTGTCTGGCGGGCACGCTGCTTGCTCTGTACCCGGCGGAACCTGGCAGCTCGCTGCCGTTCTCATTTAATAAGGGGTAAATAGATGAAAACGACTCAACGACTCGCAAGCAGCGCCGTCATTGTTACTGTGCTGATTAGCCTGAGTGCTTGCAGCGGTATGTCGCGGCAAGGAAAGAACACCGCCATCGGGGCCGGGGTGGGTGCTGTCGGCGGTGCCGTGTTGACCGGTGGTAGCACGCTGGGCACTTTAGGCGGAGCGGCAGTGGGCGGCGTAGTCGGCCACGAAGCCAGCAAATAATACAAACACTAATCTCTCTACTAAGAAAGGAAGGCCCTATGCTTTATACCGTCGCAGTAATACTTCTTGTTCTATGGCTACTCGGCCTGGTCACGTCCTACACCATAGGCGGCTTCATACACATTCTTATTGTGGTCGCCGTGGTGCTGGTTCTGGTGCGGCTTATTAGCGGTCGTGGCGTCTAGCGCTGCGACGCATCAGCGTCCATCCGGTAGGCCGGGTGGACGCTATCCTCCACAAAGCAGGCGCTCGCGCTGGGCAATCTTTGCGCGCCCGCTGCAAGTGTCCGTTCTGTAAGGACTTCTTCGAGTAGTGCTGAGCTTATCCGCGGACTTGTCCACAGAGGCAGTGGATAAGCAGGTAGAATTTCCTGTTGGTCTTAACAGGATAATTGCACGGTGGACTCCCTAGCCGCTCTGCGGGCCCAGATGCCTGCGCTCGAATATCTGGCATTCAACCTGATTGTCGCGATCATTACGCTGGTCGTGGGCTGGGCGCTGTCTTCCCTGGCTGGGCGCGGCGTGCGCAAGTTGGCAGGCCGCTCTGCGCGAGTCGACCCCACTATAGTGCCGATGTTGTATACGGTCACGGTATGGTCGATACGCGTCTTCGTCCTGATCGCCGTCCTGGCGAGGTTTGGCGTTCAGACGGCCAGCATCATCACTGTGCTTGGGGCAGCCGGGCTGGCCATCGGCTTGGCCTTGCAAGGTACCCTGCAGAACATTGCCGCCGGGATCATGTTGCTGGCACTGCGGCCGCTACGAGCCGGTGAATATATTTCGGTCGTTGGAAAAGGCGATGGCACCGTAGCCGAGGTTGGCTTGTTCCTGACCCGTTTGATTCAGTTCGACGGCGTGCATCTGACTTTGCCCAATAGCCTCGTATGGAACAACCCCATCATCAATTACAGCCGCAATGCGACACGTCGCCTGGACGTCGAGGTTGCCGTGCGCTATGGCGACGACCTGGAGCTGGCCTTGCGCGAGCTGGCCGCCTTGATCGAATCGCATCAATATGTGCTGCCTACGCCCAAGCCCGAAGTTATGGTGATCGACTACCGGGAAAGCACCACTATCGTCAATATGCGGGTCTGGGTAGCTTCCGCGAATTACTGGACCTTGCGTTTTGACCTCTATCGCAATGCCATGCAGGCCTTGGCGCGCGCCGGTTTGAAAATGCCGATACCCGTCAGCGAAATCCATGCCGCCGTGCCCATTGTGGAAGCTAGCAAGTAACCGGCATCAGCTCACTCAGCCCCGCACGGATCAGGCCGGCGATTTCGCGCTGACGCGCCACGGGCATGCGTTCCGTGATGGCGGTTACGCTGATGGCCAGCCTGGGGTCTCCCTTTGCGTCGCACAAGGCGCAACCGACTCCCAGCGCGCCACGCACGGCATAGTTGCCCACCACCGAATAGCCCCGACTGCGTGTGTTCTGCACCAGTTGACGCATCTCGCGCGTGGTCATGCCGCCATATTGCTCCAGTTCCATGTTGTTATGCACGATGATCTGTTCGACCTTGGGGTCGTCCAGCGCCGCCAGCAGCGCCATGCCGCCGGACCCCACGCCCAGGGGCTGCCGCTTCCCAGCGAAGGTGGCCAGTATCTGAACGGGGTAGGGCCCGATTTCGCGCCAAAGGCTCAGCGACTCGTAACCGTCACGTACGACCAGGAAGACAGCGTCACCGGTGGTTGCGGCCAACTGCTGCATGACTGGCAAGGCCAGCGCGATCCGTGGGTCTTCATCGTGCTGGCGTAGCGTCCCGGCATGGACTGCCTTGAACCGCTTGCTGGCCGGTACGGTCCGGGCAAAACCACTTTCGACGAGCGCCGCAAGTAGACGATAAACCGTGGGTCGTTGCAGGCCGGTGACGCGGGACAGGTCGGTGATGTTCAGGCCCACCTCGCTGTGTTCCTGCAATGCCCGCAGCACCAGCAGGCCCCGTCTGAGCGTGCGCGGTCCGGCTTGCTGTTTATCGTCATCATTAAGCGGCGTAGTGTCCATGGCGTGTACGTAAGTGTTGGAGAAAATCGGAATGTCGTTAAAAATTGGTGCTCAATTATAGAGATGTCCATGTCGTGGACATAAACAGGAGGACGACAATGTTTACCCCATCATTCAAGTTATCGGGACGAATCAAGACTGCGCTGACCATGGCGTTATGTGCCGGTGCCCTGGGCTTTGCGCCGGCGGCGTCGGCCCAGTACCCCGAGCAGCCCATCCGCATGATTGTCGGATTCTCGGCTGGCGGTACCACCGATGTCGTGGCCCGCATCGTTGGCAAGGAAATCGGCGACTTGCTCGGTCAGCCCGTGGTGGTCGAGAATCGCCCCGGCGCCGGCAGCAACATTGCCACGGATATGGTGGCCAGGGCTGCGCCGGATGGCTACACCATTTACATGGTGGCGGTTACCAGTGCCATTAATCAAACGCTGTACAAGAACCTGACCTTTGACTTGGTCAAGGATTTCGCCCCGGTAGCCCTGGCTGTGCGCGTACCCAACGTGCTGGTCGTCAACCCCGAGGTGCCGGTCAAGACCGTCAAAGAGTTGGTCGATTACGCCAAGGCGAATCCTGGCGAACTGAATTTCGCATCGTCCGGTAGCGGTACGTCCATACACATGGCTGGCGAGCTGTTCAAACAGCGGGCCGGTATTGATGTGACCCATATTCCCTACAAGGGCAGCGCGCCGGCCACCACAGACCTGATCGGCGGCCAGGTGGACTATATGTTCGACAACATGCCATCATCCTGGCCGCATGTGGCCGGCGGAAAGCTGCGCGCCTTGGCGGTGACCACAGCAGAGCGATCCGAGACGGCACCCGACCTTCCCACCATGCAGGAATCCGGCTTTGAGAATTTCGACGTATCGTCCTGGTTCGGCGTGATTGCACCCAAGGGCACGCCCGACGAAGCCATTACCAAGCTGAACAAGGCCATGCTGACTGCACTGGCCAAACCTGAAGTCAAAGAGCGTCTGGCCAAGCTGGGCGCTGTACCTGCCAATACGACGCCGGCTCAGTTTGGCGACTTCATCAAGTCTGAAGTCAACAGCTGGGCAGAAGTCGTCAAGGCATCGGGTGCCACGGTCGACTAAGCAGGCAATGGCATGATCAACAAGATCTTTGGCAGCATGGAAGAGGCATTGGCCGATGTGGCTGATGGTTCTTCCGTCATGGTGGGCGGCTTCGGCCTGGCGGGACAGCCGCGCGAATTAATCGACGCCTTGCTCGATCAGGGCGCCAAAGATCTGGTCATCATCAATAACAATGCAGGCAATGGCGACACGGGCCTGGCCGCGCTGCTGGCCGCCGGCCGGGTTCGCAAGATGGTCTGTTCGTTTCCCAGGCAGGTTGATTCGCATGTTTTTGATCGCCTGTATCGGGCGGGCAAGATAGAACTTGAACTCGTGCCGCAGGGCAATCTGGCTGAACGCATCCGCGCCGCCGGCGCTGGCATAGGTGGGTTCTACACCCCGACGGGGGCGGGTACTCCGCTGGCCGAAGGCAAAGAGCAGCGCCACATTCATGGGCGCGACTACATACTGGAATATCCGCTGCATGCAGACTATGCGCTTATCAAGGCTTTGCATGCGGATCGTTGGGGCAACCTGGTGTACCGGAAAACCGCGCGCAACTTCGGGCCCATCATGGCCACGGCGGCGCGGGTTGCGGTGGTCCAGGTCGAAGACGTGGTGGAGCTTGGAACGCTGGACCCCGAAGCTATCGTTACGCCGGGGCTTTTCGTGCAGCGTGTCGTAAGGGTGGGGGGGCAGGCATGAGCCGCTTGAACCGAGATCAGATGGCGGCGCGCGTGGCGCGAGATATTCCCGACGGCAGCGTTGTGAACCTGGGAATAGGCTTGCCAACCAAAGTTGCCAACTATTTGCCTGCCGACCGCGAAATCATGCTGCACAGCGAGAACGGCGTCATTGGCATGGGGCCCGCCCCGGCCGAGGGTGCCGAAGACCCTGACCTCATCAACGCCGGCAAGCAGGCAGTTACCCTGCTGCCTGGTGGCGCCTATTTTCATCATGCCGATTCTTTTGCCATGATGCGAGGTGGCCACCTGGACATTTGCGTGCTGGGGGCGTTTCAAGTGTCGCGCCGGGGCGACCTGGCTAACTGGCATACCGGCCAGCCCGACGCCATACCGGCTGTAGGCGGAGCCATGGATCTGGCTATCGGCGCCCGTTCGGTCTATGTGCTGATGGAGCTGCTGACGCGCGAAGGCCGCAGCAAGCTGGTGGAGCAGTGTACTTATCCGCTGACCGGCGTGGCGTGTGTCACGCGGGTGTATACCGATATGGCCATCTTCGGTCTGAACGATGGCCATATCGTCTTGCTGGAAGATTTTTCCGGCCTGGGTGCACAAGGCCTTTCCGACCTTATCGCGATGCCCGTCAAGGACGCTTAGCCTGGCGGGCTGTCTTGATCATGGCGGTGCAAAGTCCGCGCATCATGTCGACTTCATCGTGGGTCATTGCTATACGACTGAACAGATGCTTCATGCGCGGTACCAGCCGCTTGGGGTGTTCGGGGTCCAGAAACCCCACCTCGGTAATGGCTTGCTCCCAGTGTGCCAGCAGGGCGTGCACTTTTTCATTGGGCGCCAGCTCGGCACCAGGGTCCAGGCGCCCATCCGTTGCGGGCAATAGGGGCATCCCAGCGGCCTTGGCAAGCGCATAGCGTAGTTCCCAGGCCGCCAATTGCAGGGCCTGCGAAACATTCAGAGAGCTGTACTCGGGGTTGGCCGGTATGTGACAGACCCGTTGGCACAGGGCGATGTCTTCGTTGGTCAGCCCGGAGCGCTCGGTACCCAGCACGATGGCGACTAGGCCGGATTGTTCCTGGATGTGCCGGCAGCTGTCTTCGGCAGCCAGCCGGATGTCGCAGGCGGGCGGGCCCAACACGCGCGCGCGGGCTGTCAACGCAAATGCCAGGGTGACAGGGGCCAAAGCCTGGGCCAGATCGGGCACAATTTGTACAGATGCCAGAACGTCCGTGGCGCCGCTGGCCAGTGCCAGGGCATCGGGATGGTCCAGCACATCCGGGAAGCGCGGGGCGACCAGGCACAGGTCATGAAAGCCCATGGTCTTGATGGCGCGTGCCGCCGCACCGACGTTTCCCGGGTGGCTGGGGTGCACCATGATGAAGCGCACACGGGCGAACGCGCCGGTCGTTTCAGGTGAAATCGTGTGAGTCATTTAAAATAGACGTTTATTGTGTTGATTGCCGGGCATTTGTTGCCCCAGAAATGCCCCGATTTTCGTGGCGCCTGGCATAGACTCTATGTTTACTACGGAATTTTATGCACCCGATGCTCAATACCGCCATCAAGGCGGCACGCCGTGCCGGCACGATTATCAATCGTGCCAGCCTCGACCTGGAACGCCTGCAAGTGGCGCGCAAAGGGCCCAAAGATTATGTCACGGAAGTGGACCACGCCGCTGAAGAAGCCATTATTGATGTCCTGCGCACCGCCTATCCCGGCCATGGCTTCCTGGGCGAGGAATCCGGCACGCACCTGGCAGCGGGGCAAGCCGATAACGAGCAGGCCGAATTCCAATGGATTATCGACCCCCTGGACGGCACCACCAACTTCATACATGGCCTGCCCTTGTATGCCATCTCTATTGCGCTGGCGCATCGCGGGCAGGTAACCCAGGCCGTGGTCTACGACCCATCGCGCAACGAGCTGTTTACGGCCAGCCGGGGGGGCGGTGCCTTCCTGAACGACAGGCGCGTGCGCGTGTCGGGGCAGTTGCGCTTTCATGATGCCTTGCTTGGGGCGCATGTTCCCGGATCGGCAGCGGGCGGCGCCAAGAATGCAAAGTTTGCCACGATGCTGTCAGAGTGCGCAGCAGCCCGTCGCCTGGGCTCCACCGTACTGGACCTGGCGTATGTGGCGGCTGGCCGTCTGGACGGTTTTTGTGGCGTCAACCTTAAGCCCTGGGACATGGCGGCAGCTGGCTTGCTGATACTCGAGGCAGGTGGCTTGATTGCCGATTTCGATGGTGAGCAGACCTGGATGAAAAGCGGCAGCGTACTGGCCGCCACACCCAAGCTGTTTCCCCAAATGCTGGCTTACGTACAGGACTAAATCCTTTTGGCGGAGCTTACACTGGATTGGATGCAGGACCCCTCGGCATGGGTGGGCCTGCTTACCCTGGTCATACTCGAGATTGTGCTGGGTATCGACAATCTCATTTTTATCGCGATTCTTGTCGAGAAGCTGCCGCCAGCCCAGCGCGACCGCGCCCGCGTAATCGGCCTGTCGCTGGCCTTGATCATGCGCCTGGCCTTGCTGTCGGTAATGTCCTGGCTGATCAAGCTGACAAAACCGCTGTTTTACCTGGGGCCCCTGGATTTTTCCGGCCGGGATCTCATACTGATCGTCGGCGGTTTCTTCCTGCTGTTCAAGGGCACGCTAGAGCTTCATGAACGTGTGGAAGGGCGTGCCGCCCATGTTTCCGGTGCCAGATTGCATGCCGGCTTCTGGGTCATCGTCACCCAGATCGTCATCCTGGACGCGGTCTTCTCCATCGACGCGGTCATTACAGCCGTGGGCATGGTCGAAGAACTCACGATCATGATGCTGGCCGTCATCATTGCCATAGGCATGATGCTGGTCGCCTCCAAGCCCCTGACGCGTTTTGTCAATGCCCATCCCACCGTGGTCATCCTTTGCCTAGGGTTCCTGCTGACTATCGGTTTTTCGCTATTGGCCGAGGGCTTCGGCTTTGCCGTTCCCAAGGGCTATCTCTACGCGGCCATTACGTTCTCGGTCATGATAGAAACCTTGAACCAGCTTGCACGCCGCAATCTGCGCAAGGCTGACTCACGTCGGCCCCTACGCGAGCGCACGGCCGAAGGCGTGTTGCGCATGCTGGGCAAACGGCCGCTAGCCGGCCCCGAGCAGCCCCAGGTCGTCGAGGGACAGCCCCAGGTGTTTGGTGACGAAGAACGCAATATGGTCAGCGGGGTATTAACCCTGGCCGATCGATCCATCCATTCCATCATGACGCCGCGTACCGATGTGTCATGGATAGACCTGGACGACGACCCGGCCGAGCTGCGCGAGCAGATCATCAAGACGCCGCACAGTTTCTTTCCCGTGTGCCGTGGGTCGCTGGACGAAGTCATCGGTATTGGCCGGGCCAAAGAAATGATCGCCGACCTCATCACTCACGGAAATATCCGTCTGTCGCGGCTGCGCGACCCGCTGATCGTGCATGAGTCCATTGGTGTCTTGCGCCTGATGGACACCTTGAAGCGATCACGCGGACAGCTGGTACTGATTACCGACGAATTTGGCGCCATCGAAGGCGTGGTCACGCCTATCGATGTTTTCGAGGCCATCGCGGGGGAATTCCCCGATGAAGACGAAACGCCCGACATCACCATTCAGGGCGCCAACCAGTGGCAAGCTGACGGGGCAGCCGACCTGCATCATCTGGAACTGCTGCTGGAAATCGATGGCCTGGTGGATGACGATGAGGGCTATTCCACGCTGGCTGGCTATCTGCTGGAACGTTTTGGCCACCTGCCGCGGCCTGGCGACAGTTGCGAGCTGCGTCAGGATCATGCCACCTTCCGCTTCACCGTGTTGCGCCTGGATGGTCGGCGCATCGCCACGGTACAAATCGAGCGCCTGTATCCACAGGACGACGAAAGCAATAACGAGTCGACATGACGGACAACACCTGGTTTATGCTCAAGGCCCTTTTTCTGGGGCTGGTCGAAGGGTTTACCGAATTTATTCCTGTTTCCAGTACCGCGCACCTACTGCTCATTGGCGACTGGATCAACTTTTCTTCAAGCAACGATAAAGTCTTTGAAGTGGTGATCCAGTTCGGATCCATCATGGCTGTCATGTGGATCTTCCGTGCCCGCTTATGGCAGTTGTTTGCGGGCGTGCTGCGCGGAGAGCGCAGCGAGGTGCTGTTTACCCGAAATTTGCTGATTGCCTTTCTGCCGGCTGCCGTGATCGGTGCGGTGATGATCAAATACATCAAGGCGCTATTTCATAGCCCTGCGGTGTTTGTCGTGACCCTGATACTGGGCGGGCTCGTGATGCTATGGGTGGAACGCAAGCCTCAGTACGCCAAGAATCTCAATGCAGAGCAAGCGGATGCAGGCGCGGAAGACGACAGTATGGCCAGCCGCAATGCCACCGCAAGATCTCTGGAAGAAATCACCTGGCGGCAGGCGCTGGTCGTGGGCTTCGCGCAATGTCTGGCCATGGTGCCGGGCACATCGCGATCGGGCGCCACCATCATCAGTGGGATGATCGCTGGCATACAGCGCAAGACCGCAACTGAATTTTCCTTCTTCCTGGCCATGCCTACCATGCTGGCCGCCACGGTTTACGATCTGTATCGCAATAGCGGCGCGCTGGACAGTACGCAGGCGACTGCCATCGTGGTCGGCTTCGCGGCCGCCTTCTTCAGCGCTTTGCTGGTTGTCAGAGCCGTCCTCCGCTTCGTTTCGCGGCGCACCTACCGGCCCTTCGCCTGGTACAGAATCGGTTTGGGCATTGTTGTGGCAATGTGGTTGGTGTGGCGCTGACATTCCGTTAGAATCCGTTACTTGAATTCGATGGAGCGAGAGACCATGGCCGAGGAGTGCTGTCCGACCAATTTAAGGAACATATCGCATTTCGAGGCGGCCGTGCGCCGCTTTCGCAGCGATCACTACCAGCGTTCGCCAGAGCTTATGCACGCCTTGTCCACCAAGGGACAAGCCCCCGCAACCTTGATCATTGCCTGCAGCGACTCGCGCGTCGACACCGGGGTGCTGCTATCGGCGCAACCTGGCGAACTGTTCACGGTGCGCAACGTGGCCAATCTTGTACCGCCATATTTGCAAGGTTCCGGGCTGCACGGAACCGGCGCGGCCATCGAATATGCCGTGCGCGACCTCAAGGTCGATCACATCATCGTGTTGGGTCACGCGCAGTGTGGCGGTATCAAAGCCATGCTGGGTATGGCCGAAGGCCACTTGCCTGACCGCGATTTCGTCGGCGAGTGGGTGTCGATGGCCATGAACGCCACCGAGCTCTACCTGAATGCCGACAAACCCGAAGAGCGGCAGAAGGTATCGCTGGCGCTGCTTAAAGACAACCCCGGCCTGGCCGAGCGCGCCGCCGTGACCGGGTCACTGCACAACTTGCTGACTTATCCATGGATCAAGGAACGTGTCGAGGCAGGCACACTGGCCTTGCATGGCTGGTGGTTCGATATTGAAACCGGTGATCTGTGGCGGACCGAGCCGGGCACCATGCAGTTGTTGCCCATTGACTGACGACTACGTGTCGCAGCAGGGGCGATGACGCATGCGTAAACCCGATTTCATCGTCTATTGGATCAACGACCGCCTGCCCGTTCCCACGGCATTGGGTTTGGTGCTGCAGCAGATGGCGTTTCTGGGCGCCTTGCTGGTGGTGCCCAACCTGTTTCTCCACGAAACGGGTTTTCATCTGGCGTCCAACAGTTTTCTGGACGTTGCTGCGGCTTCGCTGATCGCCAGTGCCTTGTCGATACTGTTGCAGATATTGAACCGCTGGGGCATCGGATCGGGCTATTACTATCCCTTGCAGGCCACCCCTACCGTATTCGCGGTCATGTTCCTTGCCAGCAGCCACCCGGGTGGTTTGCCCTTGGCATACGGCATGGTATGCATCGTCGGCTTGACCCAGTTGGTCTTCAGCGCCGTTATCGTTCGCCTGCGCAGCATCTTCACCGTCGAGATTGCGGGCCTCATGGTAATGCTGACGGGGGTCAGCATCGGGCAAATAGGACTGAAATTACTGTTCGACCCGGGCGATGGCGCCGGCGCGACCAATCTCGAACTGATCGCGGCCGCCTTTACGTTGTTCGTCATGGTGTTTTGCCATATCTGGCTGAAATCCCGCTTGCGCCTGTTCGCAGCGCTGTTCGGGCTGCTGGGCGGCAGCATGCTGGCCGGTGTGCTGGGCCTGATCCCGGCGCAAAGCCTTACCTATATTTCCGCTGCTCCCTGGTTGCGCGTGCCCACACTACCGGCTTTCGGCTGGGAGTTCGACATGGGTCTGGTGTTGCCCTATATCCTTATCGGGCTGACGTTTTCCCTGATCTCCATCGGCACACAGACGGTGGCCCAGCGCACTGCGGATGTGGACTGGCATCGGCCCGATCTGCATGCTTATGGCCGCGGCCTGCGCGCAGAGGGCCTGACCCACATACTGGCTTCTTTCATCAACGCCATGCCGCAGTCGGCCAGCGGCGGAGCGGTGGGGTTGGCTGCAACTTCAGGTTCCGCCAGCCGCTATCTGGGTTATTGGGTGGCGGGATTTCTGGTTATCACGGCGTTCTGTTCCAAGCTGATCATCTTGTGGCTGGTCGTGCCAGGGCCGGTCATCTCTGCGTTGCTGCTGTACCTGGCTGCCTTCCTGCTGATGGCGGGATTGAAGCTGGTGGCTTCGCGCATGTTGGACGACAGGCGCTCCCTGGCCCTGGGCGTGGGGCTGATAGTCGGCGTGTCGCATCGCTATATTGTGGCGGGACTGGAGTATGCGCCCCTGGCCGGTTTCATGGATCTGGCTGGTGTCACCAATGGCACGCTGGTGGCTCTGGCCTTGACCATGCTGTTCCGCCTGGGCTCATCCCGCCGTACGACGCAGCGCTTCAAGGTGGACGCCACGACAGCCGACGATCTGAACCTGTTCATGGAAAACCAGGGACGCCTGTGGGGCGCAAGGCGCGATGCCGTACAGCGTGCAGAACAAGCGGTATGGCAAGCCTTTGATCTGCTGGCCCACAGCGGTCGGATAGCTGAGGAAGAGCCGGAACTTGAAGTCAGGACGCGCTTCGATGAATATGCCTTGCGCGTCAGTTTTTCATACAAGGGCCAGGCCCTGCCCGCGCCGCGTGATGCAGCGCCTTCTGCCGTTGAATTGATGGACGACCCGGAAGCCACTGCCCACATGACTTCTTATCTATTGAGCCGCCTGGCTCGCCGGGTACAGGTACGTCAGCGAGGCGAAGCCGCGGGGCTTCAACTTAATTTCGACGCTTGAACCAAATGCGGCCCGTAGCATCGACGGCCAGCCACCCACCGCGCGGGGTGTCGCCGTGATCGTAATCCCAGTCGGGTAGTACATAACGGCGGCGCTCGCGTCCGCCCACTGTCAGTCGGTGCAGTTGCGGCCGGTGGGTATGGCCGTGAACCATGATGTCGGCGTCTGTGCCTGAAAAAGCCTGCTCTATGGCCGATGGACTGACGTCCATGATTTCCATGGCTTTATGGCGATTGGACGCCATGCTGCGCTTGCGGGCGAAGTCGGCTATGCCGCGCCTGAAGGAAAGGCTGAGGCGCAGAAAAAGCCACTGCACGGCAGGGCAGCGCACAAGGCGCCGGAAGCGCTGATAGCTTTTGTCGGCAAGACAGTATTCGTCGCCGTGCGACAGCAGGATGGGGCCGGCATCGGTGGCCAGGCATACTTGGTCCGGCAGTAGCTGCGCGCCAACGTGGCCCGCCAGCGCACGTCCGATCAGGAAGTCGCGGTTGCCGCGGCCCAGCCATAACGGTATTTTTTCAGAGACGTGCCCCAGTTCTGTCAGGGTCTCCGCCAACCAGGGTGGCGGCGCCGAGAGCGCCACGTCGTCACCTATCCAGGCATCGAAAATGTCGCCGCACAAGATCAAGGCATCCGCCTGCGCGGATGCCTTGATCAGGAAGCGGTGAAACGCCTGGGCGGTGGCAGGAGTGTCGGGCCCCAGATGGATGTCCGAGGCGATCCAGACCCTGCCCGGCAGTTCAAGCTTATTCAACGACCGTGGCTTTCTCGATCAGTACGTCTTCGACTGGCACGTCTTGGTGGAAGCCCTTGTTGCCTGTCTTGACCGACTTGATCTGGTCGACGACATCGGTGCCGTCGACAACTTTGCCGAACACGGCGTAACCCCAGCCATTCGGAGTGGGGGATGTGAAGTTCAGGAAATCGTTGTCGGCAACGTTGATGAAGAACTGTGCCGTGGCCGAATGCGGGTCGGCAGTACGAGCCATGGCCAAAGTGTACTTGTCGTTCTTGAGGCCGTTGTTGGCTTCGTTCTCGACAGGGGCGTGGGTTGGCTTCTGCTTCATGGCGACATCGAAGCCGCCGCCCTGCACCATGAAGTTATTGATGACGCGGTGAAAAACCGTGCCGTCGTAAAAGCCTTCCTTGACATAGGCCAGGAAGCTTTCGACCGTCTTGGGCGCTTTGTCAGCGTAGAGTTCGATCAGGATGTCGCCCTGGCTTGTTTGCAGTTTGACTTGAGGGTTGGTTGTGCTCATGGATTTACCTTGATTAGGAGTGGATGAGGCCGCCTGCGCGGCGCTGCCCATGCACAGGGCAAGCGACATTGCGCAGACCAGGCTGAACGCGCGTGACCACAGGCCGTGCGCGCAAGTAGGGGTAGTGTTGGAATTCATGTGGTTTCGCTGGCTTAGTTACGGAGGATGTCGGCCGTTGCGGCGGCCTTGGATGATGCCGGGGCGACCCCCAGCCGTGCTGCGTCCTGAAAGGATGCGCGAGCCAGCATAAGCTGGACTTCGCCCAGATTGGCGCGTGCCGTCGCATAATTGGGGTTGGCGGCCAGCGACATGTTCAGGGCGTCTTGTGCCATGTGCAGTTTGCCTTGCCTGACGTATTCGGCCGCAAGGTTGTTCCAGGGCTCGGGCAGCTCGGGATACAGCGTGGTCATGTCGCGATAGATTTCGATGGCCTCGTTATGGCGGCCCAGGGCAGATAGCGCGCGGCCGTGCAAAAACAGCAACTGCACATCGGTACCCATTGCGCCTTGTTCCTGCAGTTGTGCGCTGCGTTGTTCAATGATGCGCAAGGCCTCTTCGTTCTGGCCTTCGTCGAGCATCTTGCTGATGCGCTCTGTAATTTGGGCCGAGGTAAGCGGGATGTCGGTGTCGATGGACGGTGTCAGGGCTTCGAGTAGCGTGGCCAGCCCTTTCCAGCCTTTTTCTTCCGGGGCGGCGTCGTCAAACAGTTTGCCGTCGCTGGGGCCCTTGCTTGAAAAACTTACGCCCAGGAGCGCTGTGGCCATCGTGGCGGCGTCTGGACCCGGGTTCAGCGAGGAGGTAAGATCGACGTGCGGCACCAGGCCTGCAACATCGGTCTGGGCATGGACGGACGATATCGACAGCCAGCCTGTGAACAGCACAATGGCCACGACGGGACTAAAAATTCGAACCACAGGCTTGCACCTATTTATAAGGGTTGTATTGCGGGTATAGCGTCCGTCTGGAACGACGTCAGGCCATGCGGCGCGCGGCGCCGGTGTGGTCGGCTTGCTATACTTATCGACCACCATTTTAGCCTTGCTTGCCGGCTCGCGCCGAGTTTACCGCAACCGGGCCTGTATTGATCAGGCCCGTAATCGTATTTATTGACAAGAAATTTACTTGCACATGCTGCACATTTATAACACCCTTTCGCGCGCCAAAGAGCCTCTGAAAACCGTAGAGCCCGGGCAGGTCCGCATGTATGTTTGCGGCATGACCGTCTACGATTTTTGTCATCTTGGGCATGCACGCATGCTGGTGAGCTTTGACGTGGTGCAGCGGTGGCTGCGGTGCAGCGGCTATCAAGTCAACTATGTGCGCAACATTACCGATATCGACGACAAAATCATACGCCGCGCCGTGCAAAGCGGGCGGCGCATGAACGAAGTCACTTCGTTCTATATCGATGCCATGCACGCCGACGAACAGGCCCTGGGAGTGGCAGCGCCCGACGCCGAGCCGCGGGCCACCGAGCACGTGGGCGAGATGCTGGGCATTATCAAGCTATTGGAAGACAAGGGGCTGGCCTACCAGTCCGACGATGGCGACGTCAATTACGCCGTGCGCGAGTTTCCCGGATACGGCAAGCTGTCGGGCAAGTCGCTGGACGACTTGCGGGCGGGCGAACGCGTAGCCGTCGCCTCGGCCAAGCGCGACCCGCTGGACTTCGTGTTGTGGAAATCCGCCAAGGCCGACGAGCCGCCCGAGTCCAAGTGGGAGTCCCCCTACGGCATGGGGCGCCCTGGCTGGCATATTGAATGCTCTGCCATGAGCAAGGCCTTGTTGGGCCTGCCGCTGGATATCCACGGCGGCGGCCCCGACCTGAAGTTCCCGCATCACGAGAACGAGATCGCCCAAACCGAGGGCGCTTTCGGCGGAAGCCTGGCGTCCATCTGGATGCATTGCGGTCCGCTTATGGTCGATGCCGACAAAATGTCCAAGTCGCTGGGTAACTTTCGCACCATACGCGCAACCGTTGCGGCCGATGCCGGCCTGCCGGACGATCAGGCACGCTACGAGGCGAACCCGCGCGAGGCCGAAATGCTGCGATTCTTTATTGTGCGCAATCATTACCGCAGCCCACAAAACTATGCGCCCGACAACCTGCTGGATGCGCAAAATGCGCTGGACCGCCTCTACCAGACGCTGCACAATGTTCCGGCAGAGCCCATCGAAATCGATTGGAGCGCACCGGCAGCACGCGCCTTTCGCGAGGCCATGGACGACGACTTCAATACGGCTGGCGCGGTGGCGGTTCTGTTCGAGCTGTCCACTGAGGCCAACCGTACCGGCTCTGCCACAACGGCCGGCCTGCTACGCAGCTTGGGCGGGGTACTGGGCCTGCTGCAAGCAGACCCGGCCCGCTATCTGCAATCGCCCAGCCGCTATCAACGCTCCGGCAGCGCGGATACCGTCTTGTCCGGCGAACAGATCGAGGCCTTGATCCAGGCGCGCGCCGATGCCAAGCAGCAGCGCAATTTTGCCGAAGCCGACCGCATACGCAGCGAACTGCAAGCGGCCGGCGTCGAGCTGGAAGATAAGGCGGGCGGCGTCACGCAGTGGCGACGGGCCTAAGGAAGGGGAGGGGAATGTCAGACAGTCCAGCGGTATCGCGCGAGAAACCCGAGTTCTGGGACGAGGCGTCGACGCAGTTAATGGGTCGGGATCGCATCCTGAAAAAACTCATCCCTCGTCATCGCTCCGAGTGGCTGGCGCCCTCGGCGTCTCCCTTCGTTACCCTGGCGCGAGCCATTGTCGGCCAACAGATCTCCATACGCTCCGCCGATGCCATGTGGCAGCGCTTTACCGATGCTTGCGGACGCAACCCCACGCCGCGCGCCGTCATGGCGCTGGCGGCGGAAGACATCCGGCTTTGCGGCTTGTCCAAGCGCAAATCCGAATACATCCTGGACCTGGCGACGCACTTTGCCGAAAAGAAGGTAAAGCCTGCGGCCTGGGACGCGATGGACGATGAAGCGGTCATTGCCGACCTTTGCGCAATACGCGGAATCGGTCGCTGGACTGCCGAGATGTTCTTGATCTTTAACCTTCAGCGGCCAGACATCCTGCCGCTGGATGATGCCAGCCTGCTCAAGGCAATTTCGTTACACTACTTTAGCGGTGAGCCCGTGTCGCGCTTCGAAGCGCGCGAGGTCGCTCAGGCGTGGGCGCCTTGGCGTACGGTCGCCACCTGGTATCTATGGCGCAGCCTGGATCCGGCATCCGTACAGTACTGAACAGCCCGAACGCTCTACTCTGGAACCAAGCTCTTATGCGTAATACCTTCCTGGAATTTGAACAGCCCCTGGCCGAACTCGAGAACAAGATCGAGGAGCTGCGTTTCGTGCAAACGGATTCCGCCGTCGATATCTCTGAAGAGGTGGGTCGGCTGCAGCAAAAGAACCAGGCTTTGGCAAAAAGCATCTATTCCAAGCTTACGCCCTGGCAAACCGCCCTAGTGGCACGGCACCCGCAGCGGCCCTACACGCTGGACTACGTGCGCGAAGTCTTCACCGACTTCCACGAACTGCACGGCGACCGCATGTATGCCGATGACCTGGCCATTGTCGGCGGGTTGGCGCGCTTCAATGGCACGCCTTGCATGGTGATTGGGCACCAAAAAGGACGCGACACCAAAGAACGCGCCATGCGTAACTTCGGCATGCCGCGACCCGAAGGCTATCGCAAGGCGCTGCGCCTGATGCGGCTTGCCGAAAAATTCCAATTGCCGGTTTTTACCTTTGTCGATACGCCGGGCGCCTACCCGGGCATAGGCGCCGAAGAGCGCGGCCAGTCCGAAGCCATCGGGCATAACCTGTATGCCATGGCCGAACTGAGGGTGCCGATTATTGCGACCATCATCGGCGAAGGCGGCTCGGGTGGGGCTCTGGCAATCGCGGTTGGCGACGTGGTGATGATGCTGCAATATTCCACCTATGCCGTCATCTCGCCCGAGGGTTGCGCGTCCATCCTGTGGCGTAGCGCCGAGAAAGCCTCGACCGCAGCAGAGGCCTTGGCCATTACCGCGCCAAGGCTGAAAGAGCTGGGCCTGATCGACCGCATCGTCAACGAGCCTGTCGGTGGCGCCCATCGCGACCCGGTCGTCATGGCCCGCCAACTAAGCCGAGCGCTTGCCGATTCGCTGCGCCAGGTGTCCGGCATGTCGGCCGACCAACTTATCGAGCACCGCCTGCAACGCCTGATGTCCTACGGCCGCTTCCAGGAAGTGCGCTAAACCGGCGCCATGCCCCAGTCGGCCTTCTTGCGGCCCGCCTTGTCGGCGCCCATGGTGCAAGCCTTAGACGCTGCGCTGGGCGCCTTGCCTGAAGTGCCGTCCTGCCTGGCCGTCGCGCTAAGCGGGGGTGCCGATTCTGCCATGCTGGCCGTGCATGCCGCCGCGTACGCGCGCGAACGCGGGCTGGAACTTCATTGCTTTCATATCCATCACGGCCTTCAGGAGCCTGCCGACCGCTGGCAGGCGCATGTGCACGACCTTGCGCAACGGCTGCGGCTTCCTTGCCACAGCCTGAGGGTTCAGGTGACGGGCGCCGCAGACGATGGCATGGAATCTGCCGCGCGTGATGCCCGCTACCGGGCTTTTTCGCAGTTGGCTGCGTTAACAGGGGTGCAGCATCTGTTGCTGGCACATCACCGCAATGATCAGGCAGAAACGGTGCTGTTGCGGCTGCTGCGCGGCGCTGGCCCAACCGGGCTTGCCGCTATGGCGCCCAGCATGCGGCGCGACGGACTGACTTACCTGCGCCCCTGGCTGGACATAGCTCGGGCCGACATCCTGGCGCAGGCGGCAGCATTCGAGGCGGCAACAGGCTGGGCGCCCGTACACGACCCCACCAATGCCGACGATACCTACACCCGAGCCGCCGTGCGTGAACGCCTCGTGCCCGATCTGGACGAGCGCTGGCCTGGCTGGCAGGCCACCTTGCTGCGCCATGCCAGGCAAAGCGCCGAAGTGGCGCAAATCCTGGATGAGGTGGCTGCGCAAGACTTCGCTGGACTGGATCCTGGGGAGGATGGGCGCAGCTTCTCACTGGCGTCCTGGCGTCTTCTGTCGCCCGCGCGCCAAGCCTTGGTGCTGCGGTATTGGCTGGGCCGACTAGGGCAGCGCATGCCCACCGATGCGCGCTTGCAGGACTTGATGCGTCAGTTACGCACCCTGCATGCGCTGGGCCATGACAGGCAGATGCAAGTCAAGCATGGAGCGGCGGTCATACGATGCACACGCGGCCGGGTCATGCTTGATGTGCCGGCTGTGCCTTAAAACGAGCTTCTCGAAAAACGTTAAAATGTTTCGTTTTGCGCCACTTTCGCGCAGGCTTTTCGCAATTTAACGCAGAGTAAACGATGTCCCTGATTGTTCAGAAATACGGCGGCACCTCCATGGGGTCGGTCGAACGCATCCAGAACGTGGCGCGCCGCGTTGCGAAATGGCACGCGGCCGGCCACCAGGTTGTGGTGGTTCCCTCGGCCATGTCCGGAGAAACCAACCGCTTGCTGGGCCTGGCCAAAGAGATTTCCCCGCAGCCCGATGCGCGTGAGCTCGACATGTTGGCAGCCACGGGCGAACAGGCCAGCAGTGCCTTGCTGGCCATGGCGTTGATGTCGCAAGGCGTCTCCGCCCGCAGCTATGCCGGCTGGCAGGTTCCCGTCCGTACCGATTCATCGTTCAACCGGGCGCGCATACTGTCTATCGACGACGCACGCATCCAGGGCGATCTTGACGCCGGGCGCGTCGTGATCGTGACCGGTTTCCAGGGCGTTGACGACGATGGCAACATCACGACACTGGGGCGTGGCGGGTCAGACACTTCGGCCGTGGCCGTTGCCGCCGCCATGAAGGCAGACGAGTGCCTGATTTTTACCGACGTGGACGGCGTGTACACCACTGATCCACGCGTCGTGCCTGAGGCGCGCCGCATGAATGTCGTGTCATTCGAGGAAATGCTGGAGATGGCCTCGCTGGGCTCTAAAGTCTTGCAGATCCGCTCGGTGGAATTCGCCGGAAAGTACCAAGTACCCGTGCGCGTATTGTCGTCGCTTACCGATCCCTTGCTGCCCGTCGAAGAAGAGATGGTTTCGGGCACCCTAATTACTTTCGAGGAAGATCAGAAAATGGAACGTGCCGTTGTATCGGGCATCGCCTTCAGCCGTGACGAAGCCAAAGTAACCTTGCTGGCCGTCCCCGACACCCCGGGCGTGGCTTACTCCATCCTTGGCCCGGTTGCCGCCGCCAATATCGATGTAGACATGATCCTGCAGAACCAGTCGGTAGCCGGCACCACCGACTTCTCGTTCACTGTAAACCGCAACGACTTCGCCCGTACGCTGGACCTGCTCAAGTCGCAGATCGGCCCCGCCGTGGGCGCGGCCGATATCGTCTCGGACGACAAGGTCTGCAAGGTGTCCATCGTTGGCATCGGCATGCGTAGCCATGTGGGCGTAGCCAGCCTGATGTTCCGCACTCTGTCGGAAGAGGGCATCAACATCCAGATGATCAGCACCAGCGAGATCAAGACCTCCGTCATCATCAACGACAAGTACATGGAACTGGCCGTACGAGCGCTGCATAAAGCCTTCGAACTGGATCAGGACAAGACTCAGGCTCCCGCCTGATTGCTGTAGCGGCCGTCTTCCGCAAGGAAGGCGCCGCGATAGGGCCAAATTTGGCTCTGCCGGCCGAAATCACCGTTTTATCATGATAGAATGGCGGCCTATTTCCGGAGACGTGGCCGAGAGGTTGAAGGTACTCCCCTGCTAAGGGAGCATACGGCTTATACCCGTATCGAGGGTTCGAATCCCTCCGTCTCCGCCAGTAGCTACCTAAGCTGTTGATTCTAAAAAGTTCAGTGTTATCAATGCCTTCTAAGCGACAACTTGCTAACAACGTTGCTAAGGAGGGTGCTGATGATATCGCTAAAGTACAGAACCTGCGGCTCAGAGATAAGACTTACTGGTATCACCGTTATATCCCCAAAGACGTCCGTCCTCTCTTCGATGAGAAGGATCAACTCTGGATCTCCCTCCGGAGCCAGGACTTCAACGAAGCCAAGCGACTTTGTTTGCAGCTCACCCTAGATCACACGATGAGAAGATCACGGCGCATCGCACGGGACAGCAAGAAGTTGCCTCTTTCTTCACTGACGACTACATCGATGCCTTGGCTGAGGCGTGGGCCGCTGATTGGCTTCGTGCTGACGAGCGGTTGAGAATGACCGCGACAGGTCACGACGGCAAACAGATCTGGCTTCTTGGTATTGCTCATTCCCCTGAATCTTTGCGTAAGCTGATCATTCTCGAGACCAGAGATAATTGGGATGGACTTTCGCCCTTTATCTCTTCTGACTGGTTGACACGCCAGTCTGTGGTGATGCCTCGCGATAGCGACGCCTTCAAGAGGCTCTGTTATCGGGTCCGTCAGGCTGGTCTACAGGCCCTAGACGCGCTTCAGCTTCGTACTGAGGGTGTTCCTGTAGCGTCACCTGAACTAATCAAGGTGGAGGCTCCTAAGCCTAAGCAAACGATCGATGCGTTACTTGATCCTTGGAAGCTCCGCCAGAAGCCTAAGGGCTCATCAGTCAGAGAGTTTGAACGAGCCGCCGCTCGGTTTAATGAGAAAAATCCGAAGCTGTTCATTGCAGACATCGAGTCGCTCCATATTGTCGAGTACCGTGATTGGCTGACGCGGCAGGGCTTGGCGGCCGCTACGGTTGAAAAGCACATGAATGCCATCAAGGCGCTGCTTGCCATCGCAGTTGAACGTAATCT
>JADKLW010000093.1_pt1 | contig 54205 bp, 54 predicted proteins | sample 8641881 | NCBI WGS metagenome assembly JADKLW01 (sample SAMN16272185, study PRJNA661076) | feces metagenome | isolation source: fecal sample from diarrhoea affected cattle B | host: Bos taurus | place: South Africa: Lokaleng Village, Mahikeng | collected 2019-09
GAAAGCACATGTTGACCATATACAAGTGACAGCCTACCACTTGCTGCATGAAGATTGAAAAGAACTTCGTTCTGGTAAGTGGGCGCATGGGCTCGGCAGCCTAGCTGTCAGGCGAAAGCACCCATGCGCGGTAAATCGAGCCCCAACGGGGCTTTTTTATTGCCCATCAACTTTTCAAGCTTGGCGATCATCATTGTGCGAACTGCATCATCCAAACCTCGCCTTTCGACGCTGATCCTGTTGTCGGCACTCGCCATTCTGCCGATCAATTTCTTTCTCCCGTCGCTGCCGGGCATGGCCGCCGAGTTCGATGTCGCCTACGGGATCATGGGGCTTTCCCTGGCGGCCTACGCCGGGGTGTCGGCATGCCTTCAACTGGTTCTTGGTCCCCTTTCTGACCGGTTCGGGCGGCGCCCGGTTATCCTGCTGGCACTGGCGATTTTCATTGTGGCGACGATCGGCTGCGCCCTGGCTTCCGATGTGTGGACCTTCCTCGCCTGCCGCATGGTCCAGGCCATAATCGCCCCGACATATGCAGTATCGCTTGCGGCAATCCGCGACACGACCGACAGGGAGCAGGCAGCCGGTCAGTTTGGCTACCTGGCCATGGCATGGGCGATAGCGCCTATGCTCGGACCGACGATTGGTGGACTACTGGATCAGCTGCTTGGCTGGAGAGCCAGCTTCTACGCTCTGGCACTCCTTGGGGCCGCGGTTCTGGTCTTGTGCCGGACCGATCTGAAGGAAACGAACCGCACGCCATCGAACACGATAGCCGAACAGTATCGGGCCTATCCTGAACTCCTCGGTTCGAAGCGCTTCTGGGCGTATTGCGTCTGCATGGCCTTCTCGGTCGGTGCCTTCTACGCCTTCCTTGCCGGTGCCCCGCTCGCTGCTGCCGCTTTTGAGCTGTCGCCAGCGGTTCTGGGTCTCTACATGGGCTCGATCACTGGTGGCTTCATGGCCGGCAGCTTTCTAGCCGGGCGGCTTGCCGGCAGGTTCCCGGTGACCACGATACTGGTTGCCGGCCGCATCGTGGCCTGCGTCGGGCTCTTGTTCGGTCTCATCCTCTATGTTGCGGGTATTGGTCATGTGCTGGCATTGTTCGGGCCATGCCTGTTCGTGGGCGTCTCGAACGGCCTTACGCAGCCGAGCGCCAACGTTGGCGCGATTTCGGTTCGCTCGACACACACGGGAAGTGCCGCCGGTCTCGCCGGTGCGATTACGGTCGCCGGAGCCTCCATCATGGCAGCGTTTGCGGGTGCGGTCGTGACCGACGAGAATGCCCGGCCTGTCCTGTTCCTCGTGATGCTGGCCTCAGCGGCTGTTGCCCTGGCCGCAGCCCTGCTCGCCCGAAATCTCGAGAGCATTGCGCTCAGATCAACATAGTCGAGGGAGAACCCGCCAATAGGTGGGCCGCGCGCTCCCTCGCGGAAGCGCGCGGTGATCCTATGCCCGGCTCAAGATGTCGAGGGCGCCACTGACCAGTTCAGGACCGGCCTGTTCAGCAGACTTGACGCCAAACGCCACTTCCTGGCTGAGGGTGTTCAGCAACGAACTGACCTCGCCGGCAGAGGCGGGCGGGGATGGTGGCAACTCCCCCAGCAGGTCATCGAGGCTGGCAACATAGTTCAGTGCCATTTGGCTTTGGGCATCGAGTGACGGCGCCAGCGCCTCGCGAACCGATGCAGAGCACGGAATGCCGCGCTCGACGCCCAGAACAGCAGCTGCTTCCGCGCTGTTGACGAAGTAGCTCAGAAATTCGGCCGCTTCCTGCTTCCTGGTCGATGTGGCCGCAACCGAGAAGAACATCGAAGGCTTGCGATAGTGCCCGCCGGGCGCATCAGGGGCGATACGCGGGAAGTTGGTGAGATTGATCTTGTACGGGGCAATCTGCTGGTAGGCCACCAGCTCGTTGGAATTGGCCGAGACCATTGCTGCCTTGCCAAGTGTGAGCATCTTGGTTTCGAGTGGACCGATGTCGAGCGCCTGATCTTCCGGCGAGACGATAACGCCCGCAGCGCGGAGATTGGCCCACAGGGTGAACCAGTCAACGATGTCGCTCTCTTCGAACGCTATTGCACCCTCGGCAGTGTAGAGGGCCTTGCCGCGCTGGCGCAGCCAGTTCTCCAGTATCGGCTCCGCCCCGGAACCATCCTGGAGGAGCTTCATCTCGCCCTTCGAACTGAACGCCTCGCCCATGGCCATGAGGTCGTCATAGGTAGTCATGCGACCGGGCAGCTCGACGCCCGCGCTTTCGAAGGCATCCTCGTTGACCACCATGGCGACCGAGTTGGCGCCCAGCGAGATGCCATAGAGCTGGCCGCCAACCTTGCCGCCCTCCAGTTGGTCCGCATCGAAATCATCGAGCTTGAGAGCGCCCCCCACAAACTCGTCAAGCGGCGCGATGGCGTTGCGCGTCGCGTATTCAACGATGTAGCGATAATCCATCTGGATGATGTCGGGGGCATTGCCGCCGGCAACATTGGTGGCCAGCTTCGTCCAATAGTCGCCCCAGCCGACAAACTCGCCTGCAATATCGACGCCACGCGCCGCCGTGTATTGATCCGTCACCACATAGGTCCGATCGGCACGAGCCTGGCCGCCCCAGAAGTATAGACGCATTGCTGCGTCCTGCGCCCAGGACGGCAGTGCGCCAGCGGCGCTGCCAAGGGCCAATGCGGAACCGGCCATCAGGAACTGGCGTCGATCCATACGAGTAGTCATCAGGTTTCCTCCATCACACCATTCGGCAGCAGCTGGGCGATCGAGCTCCAGATCTCCCGCCGATATCTCTCCACGACCGGTTACGCCGGCACTTTTCGGCGTCCAGAATGATGCAGACTGGATCAAAAGAAAAATACGAAATACCGTCTCAGATATTGGATTTTTGAATATCTGAAAACGGGGCACGTCATGGACAAGCTACTCACTCAATTCATGGCCGTAGCGGAGGCGGGCAATATCAGCAGCGCAGCAACGGCCCTGCTGACCACCCAGCCAACCGTCAGCTTCAACATGCGCAAGCTGGAGGAAAACCTGGGAATGAAGCTGTTTGTGCGCAAGCAACACGGCGTCGAACTCACCGAATATGGCGAAACGCTCTATCAGAACGGCCAGCTCATACGCCGGCTCTATGACAACACGCTCGCGGCCCTGGCACGTCAGCAAAGCCGCACCGAAGAAGGTTTGCGCATCGGTTCGGGCTATTCCTGGTGGACGCTGTTCATCCGTGACCTGGTGGACACCTATTCCAAAGCCCATCCCGAGGCGCACATACATGTGACCCTGGGCAACCAGCTCCGCTGCATGGATCAATTGCTGAGCGGCGATATTTCGCTGTTTGTAGGGCACGAGATCGCCGGCCTCAGCCACAGCACCGGCGCCAGATTCGTTCCGCTGACGAAGGTCGGACAGGGCTATTTTGTGCGAGACGGGCATCCGTTGCTGGAACGGCCACGGTCTGTTGCGGAGATCGAAGCATATCCGGCCGTGACGAGCGCCCCGCCCGAAATGCGCCATCAGCGCTTCTTCGAAGCGTGGAGCCGCACGGCATCGTTCGATCCCGGCAAGTACGTCTTCGCCTCCAATTCGCTGGCGGCCTGCCTGGACTATGTGGAGCGCAGCGATGCGGTGATCAATCACACTGCACTAATGGCAGACGAAATCATCCGCCGCGGCCTCAGAAGCGTCACCGTCAACGAGCCTACGCGCCAGGATACCATTGGCATATACCTGCTGGAGGAGCGCAGCTCAGACGACAAGGTTGCCAAGCTGGTTGAGGCGATACAGCAGGCAGCGGCGGCTGTGCTCCCGCCGCTTGCGTAGGGTTGCACCGGCGCCGGCGGCAGCCAGCCGCCAGCTATGGAGACAGAAGCCCAGTTCCGGGGGGCGGGCAGTGTCTGCTCTGTGGGGTACTCTGGATTCCAACTCAATGTCTGAGGTGGGGTCGGTTGCCCACCGGAACCTTAGGGGTGGCTTGCGGTACGGCAGGTTTCAGGCACAATGCAGGTGAGTACGGCCAAGGACACCGTCGTGGAAACCGCTCCGAAAACATTGAATTCGGCCTTGAACAGGCCATTCGCCCTGTTCGGGATCGCCTTGTGCATTCCACTCGTCCTCCTCGGAGCAGCCGCAGCGATTTTCTTCGTGGTGATACTTTCTTCGGGAACGGTGCCGGAAAGTCCGGTTGCGCTGTTACTCCTGTTGCTGGCGATCGTGGGTGCCGCGTGCGCGCGAATAGCTGCGGTTTCGATAAGCGACCTTATGCTACCGAGTCCCATACTGCAGATCGACAACGCCGGCATTCTTGACAGGCGATTGAGGTGCGGCCTGATCCCCTGGGAAAATGTGGCGAGGATCGTCTCGCTCGACCCGCAACAGGCCGGATGCCTGGTTGAATTGCACAACCCGGTGCAGGCAAAATTCAGCCGGATGCGGGCTGGGGCGCTCGGCATCATATGGCGACTGCCGCCTTCCGCGGTGTATGTCGCCATGCAGCAGGCCATGGGGCCACATGTTGCGGTTGATGAACTGATGTCTATCGCTCAGGAGCATGGGGTGGCGATGTCATCTCGGCGGATAAGCAAGATTACTGGCCGCTCAGTCCCGGCTTAGCCGACCGGCAGGGCCACGGTGCCGAGCCGCCGTGCCGGCTTTCAGGCGGTGTAGCGAAGCGCGACCGGCTGGAATGTTTTCCTGGCTGGAAAATCGCCCGCGCCCTGTCGATACTGCGCCTTGCCGCTCGTCGTTGATGCAGACGCAACCCGACAGGAGAGACGTCATGTCCTATATCGATGGCTTCGTATTGGCCGTTCCGGCCGCCAACAAAGACATTTACATCGCCCATGCCAGCACAGCTGCCGACCTGTTCAAGAAGCTCGGCGCCACGCGCCTGGTGGAAACCTGGGCCGAGGAGGTGCCGCACGGCAAGCAGACCGATTTCTATCGTGCCACCAAGCTGGAAGAGGGCGAAGTGCCGCTGTTTTCCTGGATCGAATATCCCGACCGCGCCACCCGCATGAAGGCCGGCCAGGACATGATGAACGATCCCGATATGCCGGCCATGTCCGAAATGCCGTTCGACGCCTCGCGCATGATCTATGGTGGCTTTGAAGTGCTCAACGAGATCGGCACCCGGGCCGGTCCGTTTTATGTCGACGCCATGATTTCCCCGGTTCCGGCCGCCAACAAGGAGGCCTATCGCGCGGCCGCCGTGGACCAGGCGCCACTGGTCATGGAGCACGGCGCCCTGCGCGTCGTTGACACCTGGGGCGATGACGTGCCTCCCGGCCAAACCACGGACTTCCAGCGCGCCGTCGCTGCCAGGGCCGATGAATCCATCGGCTTTTCCTTCATCGAATGGCCATCGCGGCAGGTGCGTGATGCGGCCTGGAAAATCCTGATGGAAGACCCGCGCATGGCCCCCGACCCGAAAATCTGGGACGCCTCCCGCTCCATCATGGGCGGCTTCGAGCCCGTCGTTGATATCTGAGAAGACAATCGCGCCGGCCCGACCCGCACAGAGGGCAACGGGCTGGCGCTTCTAGACGGGCGGCGGACTGGACTTTGCATTGCGATCTCAGCCGGCCCCGCCGGTAAATCGCCCTACGGCGTCTCCGGCCCCATCCATCGTGCCCCCGCTTCCCGGGACAACAGGCGCTCGTAATACTCGCCCACCGCAGGGAATGCCGGTTTCTTCGCCGAAATGCTCATCCAGCGATGCACCGAGAGGCCCAGCGCGATGTCGGCGACAGAAAAGCCCGCACCGATATAGCCGGTGCTCGTGCCCGCCAGCGCCGCCTCGAGAATTTCCATCTTGCCGGCCCATTTCGCCATCGACTCCGCGATCTTGCCGGGATCGTCATAGCCCGGCGTCCTGCGGATGAGCGCGTTGACGGCATAGCCCCAGGGCGGATTGAGCTCGGCCGCCTGCCAGCCGAGCCATTGCAGCGCCAGCGCCCGCAGCTCGAGCTGTTCGGGCAGCAGTTGGCCCTCCCGCTCGGCCAGGTAGATGAGGATGGCATTGCTTTCCCACAGCACGAACTGGTTCTCGACCAGCACCGGCACCTGCCCGTTGGGGTTGAGGGCGAGGAATTCGGGCACTTTGGGATCGCGCACCGGCATGCCCCAGTCTTCGCGGCCATAGGCCAGTCCCAGCTCGTCCAGCGCCCAGAGCACCTTGCGCACGTTGATCGACGTCACTCGTCCCAGAATCCGCAGCATGTCCATTCATCCCTTTTCAACCAAGATGGGCATTTTCTGCCCAAATTCGCAAACTGCAACGGGGGGTTAAGAGATTGTTTACCATCCGCTAGGTAATTTTTGCCCAGCGGCCTCCGTGCATTTGCGTCGGCATGGTCCCCCTTCGAACAGAGTGCCGGCGTGGATAACTTTACCCAGCTGATCAACCGCATAGGCCTGCCCCGTCTGGCAGCAATGGCGGTCGTTGCCGTGCTCCTGCTCGGCTTTTTCGGCTTCCTCATCATGCGGGCGCAGACGCCCAATATGGCCCCGCTCTATACCGGGCTGAGCCTGGAAGACTCCTCGGCAATTGTGACCGAACTGCAGACGCTCAACATTCCATATGAGCTGCGCGGCGAAGGCGACACCATCCTGATCCCGCGCGACCAGATCACCACGGTCCGCATGTCACTGGCCGGCTCGGGCCTGCCACAGCGCGGCCAGGTCGGCTACGAAATCTTTGACCAGTCCTCGACGCTGGGCGCGACCAGTTTCGTGCAGAACATCAACAATGTCCGCGCACTGGAAGGCGAGCTGGCGCGCACCATTTCCTCGCTGACCCGTATCAAGTCGGCCCGCGTCCACCTGGTCCTGCCCGAGCGCGAACTGTTCCGCCGCGAACGCACCGACCCGTCGGCCTCGATCGTGCTGTCGGTGCGCGGCGAGCTGGCCAACAGCGAAATCCGCGCCATCCAGCACATGGTTGCCTCGGCCATCGAGGGGCTGACCCCGACCCGCGTCTCCATCGTCGACGACCGCGGCAACCTGCTGGCTTCTGGCACCGGCGACGATGCCGAAGGCGCGCTGGCAGGCGACGCGGCCGAGCGCACGCTGGGCTTCGAGAACCGGTTGCGCACCCGCGTCGAGGACATGCTGGCCAATGTCGTCGGCCCCGGCCGCGCCCGTGTCGAAGTCAGCGCCGAGGTCGACTTCAACCGCTCCACCACCACCCAGGAAATCTTCGACCCGGAAAGCCAGGTCGTCCGCTCCAGCCAGCTGCGAGAGACCGAAAACCTCACCGCTGGCGCCAATGGCCAGGTCACGGTTGCCAATGAACTGCCCGGCGCCAGCGAGAATGCCGCCGCCGGCGGCCCCACCGAGCAGGGCACGTCGAGCGAGGAAGTCACCAATTACGAGATTTCCAAGACCACCCAGACCGCCGTCACCGAAGCCGGCTCGATCAAGCGCCTGTCGGTCGCCGTGGTCGTCGATGGCGTCTATGCCAATGACCCCTCGGTAGGCGCCCCGGTCTATACGCCACGTTCCGCCGACGAAATCGCCCAGATCCTGACCCTGGTCCGCTCCGCCGTCGGCTATTCGGCCGAGCGCGGCGACAGTGTCGAAGTGGTCAACATGCAGTTCGCCGAGCGTCCCGAGCTCGCGGTTCCGGGCACCGATGCATCGGGCGGCCTGCTGGACTTCACCCGCGACGACCTGATGAACGGCGCTGAAATGGCCGTGACCCTGCTCATTGCCCTGGCGCTGGTCTTCTTCGTCATGCGCCCGCTGCTCAAGAAGGTGATGACGCCGGAAACCCAGCCGCTGGCTTTGCCCACCGCTGCAGAACTGGGCCATCATGGCGTGCTGAGCGCCGACGGCCAGGTCATTCCCGAGCCCGAGGACGAAGGTCCTGTGGACAAGACCCCGGCCTGGGTCGCCAATGCCAAGTCGATGGGCGAGACCCAGCTCCAGACCCTCAAGACCGTGGGTACCCTTGTAGAAGAAAACCCCCGCCAGGCCGCGCTGATCGTGCGCGACTGGCTGGGTAACGCGGCGTAAGTTTCATGGCCCTTGTTTCCCAATCTGCCGAAAAGCCAGACCTGGCCACCACCGTAGCCAGTGGCAAGCAGCTGGTTGTCGGCGATGCCGACCAGCGCGTCCTCACCGGCGACGAGAAGGCCGCGGCCCTGCTGCTGGCGCTGGGGCCCGACTACGGCAAGCCAATCTTCGACGAGCTGGACGAACTCGAGATCAAGCAGCTCAGCCGCGCCATGGTGCGCCTGGGCCCGATCACCCAGGAAATGCTCGACGACCTGATGGTCGAATTCGTCACCACCATTTCCTCCAACGGTTCGCTCTCGGGCAATACCGACAGCACCGAACGGCTGCTGCTCAGCTTCCTGCCGCCCGACAAGGTGGATTCCATCATGGAGGAAATCCGTGGGCCGGCCGGCCGCAACATGTGGGAAAAACTCTCCAACGTGCAGGCCGACGTGCTCGCCGCCTACCTCAAGAACGAATACCCCCAGACCATCGCCGTGGTCCTGTCCAAGATCGCCACCGACCATGCCAGCAAGGTGCTGGCCGTGCTGCCCGAAGAACTCGCCATGGACGTGGTGCAGCGCATGCTCGGCCTCGATCCGGTGCAGAAGGAAATCCTCGAAAAGATCGAGACCACCTTGCGCACCGAATTCATGTCGACGCTCAACCACTCCAAACGCCGCGACAGCCACGAGCAGATGGCCGAAATCTTCAACAGCTTCGACCGCCAGACCGAGGCGCGCTTCATCACCACGCTCGAAGAGAACAATCGAGAAGATGCCGAGCGCATCAAGTCGCTGATGTTCACCTTCGAAGATCTCGCCAAGCTCGAATCCTCGGCGATCCAGACCCTGCTTGCCCGCATGGACAAGAAGGACCTCGCCATGGCGCTCAAGGGCGCCAACGATACGGTCAAGGAGACCTTCTACAAGAACATGTCCGGCCGCACCGCCCGGCTGCTGCAGGACGACATGGAAGTCATGGGTCCGGTGCGCCTCAAGGATGTCGACGAAGCCCAGGGCCGCATGGTGGCAACTGCCAAGGATCTCGCCGCCAAGGGCGAAATCCTGATCATGAAGTCCAAAGCCGACGACCAGATGGTGGCGTAACCCATGGCTTCTCCCGCCCGCTTTACGTTTGACCTGGATATGTCGGAACGCCTCGTGCCCGAGGCGACCCAGCCTGCACCCCCGCCGGTGCCAACCGTCCCCGAGGACCTGGTGGCCGAACTGGTGGCCCAGGCCCGCGAGGAAGCCTATGCCGAGGGCATGGCGGCCGGCGAGCGCAGCGCCATGTCGGTCGCCGCCCAGACCCTGGCTGCCGCCGCGGGAACGCTGGCTACCCAGACCGCCGAAATGGCCGCAGCGCTCGATGATGCCGCTGCCCAGGCGCAGCGCGAAGCGGTGGAACTTGCCGCCAGCATCGGGCGCAAGCTGGCACTGCACCTGCTCGCCCGCTACCCGACGGTCGAGCTCGAGGCCCTGATCGCCGAATGCATGCAGAATCTGGCTGGCGTGCCGCACCTGGTCGTGCGCTGCCATCCGTCCATCGCCGACGGCGTGCGCGACATCGCCACCGCCCATATGCAGACCTCTGGCTTTGCCGGACGGCTGGTGGTGATGGGCGACCCCGACCAGCGGCTGGGCGACGGTCGGCTCGAATGGGTCGACGGTGGCCTCGTGCGCGACATCGGCGCGGTCGCCAAGGATATCGACAACAAGATTTCGATCTATCTCGCCGCGCGGAGCGGCAAGGTCCAGCAAGAGGAGAGCGGCCAGTGAGCGCTTCCGAACCCGATGACGTCACCGTCCAGGAGGATATGTCCTTCGAGGAGATGCTGGCACCCAACAAGCCCGACACGCCCGAAGCCCATATCGACCGCAATGCCGCCGATCTCGAGGCCGTGTTCGACGTGCCCGTGCGGGTCTCGGTCGTCCTGGGCCGCACCAAGATGCCGGTCAGCGACCTGCTCAAGCTCGATACCGGCACGGTGATCGAACTCGATCGCCAGGTCGGCGAAGCGGTTGAAATCTTCATCAACGAGCGGCTGGTGGCACGTGGCGAGATCGTGCTGGTCGACAGCAAGCTCGGCGTCACCATGACCGAAATCATCAAGCCACAATAGGGAGGCCAGAATGCGTCTGCTCATTATCGGAGCGCTGGAAGGCCAGCTCAGCACTGCCACCAAGATGGCGATGGATGGCGGCGCCAAGGTCGCCCATGCACCATCGGTCGAGATTGCGCTGGCTACCCTGCGCGCCGGCCGTGGCGCCGACCTGCTGCTGGTCGACGTGGTCATGGACATTGCCGGGCTGATTGCCGGGCTCGAGGCCGAGCGCATCGCCATTCCGGTGGTCGCCTGTGGCGTCGAGGCCAATGCTGCGGCGGCCGTCAACGCCATCCGCGCGGGCGCCAAGGAATATATCCCCCTGCCCCCCGATGCCGAACTCATAGCCGCAGTCATCAAGGCCGTCGCGCGTGACAGCTCCGAATTCCTGTTCCGCGATCCGGCCATGGAACGCGTCGTCAAGATGGCTGACCAGATCGCCGGCTCCGACGCCTCGATCCTGATCACCGGGGAAAGCGGCACCGGCAAGGAAGTCATCGCCAAATATGTCCATGCCCGCTCGAGGCGCGCCGGCAAGCCCTTCATCTCGATCAACTGCGCCGCCATCCCCGAGGCCCTGCTTGAATCCGAGCTGTTCGGCCACGAGAAGGGCGCCTTTACCGGCGCTGTCGCGCGCCGTATCGGCAAGTTCGAGGAAGCCTCGGGCGGCACGCTCCTGCTCGACGAAATCAGCGAAATGGATGTGCGCCTGCAGTCCAAGCTCCTGCGCGCCATCCAGGAACGGCTGATCGACCGCGTCGGCGGCAGCAAGCCGGTGCCCGTCGATATCCGGATTCTCGCGACCTCGAACCGCAATCTCAACGAGGCGGTGCGCGAAGGCAGTTTCCGCGAGGACCTGCTGTTCCGTCTCAACGTGGTCAATCTCAAGCTGCCCGCCTTGCGCGACCGGCCTGGCGACATTGCGGCCCTTTCGGAACATTTCGTCGCCAAATATGCCAAGGCCAATGGCCTGCCGCCGCGCGAACTCTCCGCCGATGCTCGCGCCGCCCTGCTCAAGGCTCCCTGGCCGGGCAATGTGCGCGAACTGGAAAACACGCTGCATCGCGCCGTGCTACTCTCCTCCGGGGACGTCATCGGCCCCGAGGCAATCGTCTTGCCCGACGGCATGGGCCTGACCGAAGTGGCCTCGACGAACTCGCTTTCGGCCCAGCTCGCCCAGACCGCCCAGACCATGTCGGCGGCCCTGGTCGGGCGCACCGTGGCCGATGTGGAGCGCGACCTGATCCTCGATACACTTGACCATACGCTGGGCAACCGCACCCATGCGGCCAATATCCTGGGTATCTCGATCCGCACCCTGCGCAACAAGCTCAACCAGTATGCCGACGAAGGCACCCACGTGCCCGAGCCCGGCGAACGCAGAAGCGTGGCCTGACCCTAGATGACCGAGCTGCCCACCGGCGCCGCCCGCCCGCCCTTCAAGATTCCAACGGCAGCGTCGGTCTTCGACATGCTGCGCTCGGGCGATATCGCCCTTGCTGCCGGCGTCATGGGCCTCATCGTCATCCTCATCGTGCCGATGCCGGCGCTGCTGGTGGACGGCTTGCTGGCGATCTCGATCGTCTTCTCGGTCATGATCCTGATGACGGCCCTGTTCATCCAGAAGCCGCTCGAATTCTCGGCCTTCCCGACCGTGCTGCTGATCGCCACCATGCTGCGGCTGGGTCTCAACCTCGCCACCACGCGCCTGATCCTGTCCGAGGGTCATAACGGCACGGCGGCGGCAGGCCACGTCATCGAGGCCTTCGGCAATTTCGTGACGCGCGGCAATTTCGTCATCGGCGGCGTGATCTTCATCATCCTCGTGATCGTTAACTTCGTCGTCATCACCAAGGGCTCGGGCCGTATTGCCGAAGTGGCCGCCCGCTTCAGCCTCGATGCCATGCCCGGCAAGCAGATGGCCATCGACGCCGACCTTTCCGCCGGCCTGATCGACGAGGACGCCGCCAAGAAACGCCGCGCCGAGCTCGAGGGCGAAAGCGCCTTTTTCGGCAACATGGATGGTGCGTCCAAATTCGTGCGCGGCGACGCCATTGCCGGCCTCATCGTCACCTTCATCAACGTCGCCGCCGGCATGCTGATCGGCATGATGCAGGAAGGCCTCAGCTTCCAGGAAGCGGGCAGTGTCTACACCCTGCTCACCATCGGCGACGGTCTTGTCTCCCAGATTCCCGCCCTCATCGTCTCGACCGCTGCCGGTATCCTCGTCTCCAAGTCCGGCGTTACCGGCTCGGCCGACAAGGCGCTTTCCGCCCAGTTCACCGGCTATCCGCGCGCCCTGGGCATGTCCTCGGCGGTGATGGCAGCCCTTGCCTTCCTGCCCGGCATGCCGATGCTGCCCTTCATGGCACTGGCCGGCGGGGTCGGCTACGTGGCGTGGCGGGCAGCGCGCGCCAAGGATGCCCGGGCCAGCGATGCTGCCATCGAGGAACTGGCCAAGGCGTCGTCCCAGCCGGGCGCACCCGGCGCGCCCATGGGCAACGCCGAGCCCCCCATTTCGGACAGCCTCAAGATCGACGAGCTCAAGCTGGAGCTCGGCTATGGCCTGCTGAGCCTGGTCAAGGAAGACGAGAATGGCAGCGATCGCCTGACCGAGCAGATCAAGGCGCTGCGCCGCCAGCTCGCCATCGAGCTCGGCTTCGTCATGCCGCCGGTGCGCATTCTCGACAACATGCAGCTCGAGCCCAATGTCTACAAGGTCCGCATCAAGGAAGTCGAAGCCGGCGCCGGCGAGATCTATGCCAACCAGTTGATGGTCATGGACCCCTATGGCAACCAGATCGACCTGCCGGGGACGCATACGACCGAGCCAACTTTCGGCCTGCCCGCAACCTGGATCGAGCCTGCCTTGCGCGACGAGGCTGAACTGCGGGGCCTCTCCATCATCGATCCCTCGACGGTGATCTCGACGCACCTGACCGAAGTGCTCAAGGCCAATGTGGCGGACCTGCTGAGCTATGCCAACGTGCAGTCCCTGCTCTCGGGCCTGCCCAAGGACCAGCAGAAGCTGGTCGAGGATATCGTGCCCGGGCTGATCTCGGTCTCGGGCGTGCAGCGCGTGCTGCAGACCCTGCTCAACGAGCGCATCTCGATCCGCGATCTCTCGACCATTCTCGAGGGAATTGCCGAAATCGCCGGCCCCGGCCGCCCCGTGCAGGCCATTGCCGAACATGTGCGCAGCCGCCTGGCCCGCCAGATCTGCGCCGCCCATCTGGGACCCGACGGAAACCTGCCGCTGCTGACACTGGGTCCGCAATGGGAGCGCGACTTTGCCGAGGCGATGGTCGGCGAGGGTGACAACCGGCACCTGGCCATGGCGCCGAGCCGACTGCAGCAGTTCATCGGCGGCGTGCAGCAGGCCTATGAAAAGGCCGCACAGCAGGGTGAACTGCCGGTGCTGATCACCTCGCCCTCGATCCGCCCCCACGTCCGCTCGATCATCGAACGCTTCCGCCCGCAGACCGTGGTGATGAGCCAGAACGAGGTGCATCCCCGCGTCCGGCTCAAGACCGTGGGAAGCATCTAGCGATGGGCAAGGTTCATCTTTCGGGCTATCTCGAAGTGCCGGCCGACCGCCTCGATGCAGTCCGGGCCGCTCTGCCGGATCACCTGGCGCTGACGCGGGCCGAACCCGGTTGCCTTCTCTTTTCGGTCAAGGAGAACCCAACGCTTGCGGATCGCTTCGAGGTCGCCGAGACCTTTGCCGACGAGGCCGCCTTCGAGCAGCACCAGCACCGCGCCAAGGCCTCCGCCTGGGCCGCGGTTACCGAGGGCCTTGCCCGGCATTACACCATCCGGGTCGAGGACTAGCCGTCTCGCCCTAATGCGTGGGAATGCCCGCCGGCGGATTGGGCTGGGTCACTTCCGCCGCTTCCTCCGAAGTATCGAGCCCGGCTTCCTCGGCCAGCTCGCGCTCGGCGCGCTGCCAGTATTCCTGCTCCCGTCCATCGGGCGAACCGTCGCTCTGCCACAGGGCGTAGGCCCGGTCGCGGATGTCGTTTTCGTGCGGTGTGTGCATGGCATGTCCTCCTGTGATCGCACAACGACATGGCGAAGCCGCAGGTTGCCGGAAACTTCTGCCGCCCGCATCGGTTGCGCATGAAAAGGAGACCGACAAATGGACGAACTCTGGACGACCGAGCATCGCCTCTGGCTGGACGGCGCGGGCGCCTATGGCGAACTCATGGCACCCCGCTGTGTCATGGCCTTTGGCCCGATGGGCATCCTGGAAGACGACGCAATTGTGGAGAGCCTGCGCGGCGCCCCGCGCTGGACCCAGGTCGAAATGGCTGACCAGGTGCTGGCCCAGCCAACGCCCGATGTTGCCGTGCTGGCCTACAGGGCCCAGGCCCGGCGGGATGGTGCCGAGCCCTATGCGGCGCTTTGCACCTCGACCTATCTCCGCATTGGCGAGGGCTGGCGTATCGCCCAGCACCAGCAGACGCCGCTGGCCTAGCCGCGCGCCGGAATTTCCAGCCCGCGCTGCACGGCCGGCCGGGCCAGACCGCGCTTGATCCAGGCCGGCACATTGGTGAGGCTGGCATAGTCCACCAGCTCGCCCGCGCCATAGAAGCCGACCAGGTTGCGCACCCAGCCCAGCGTGGCGATATCGGCGATGGAATAGTCGTCCATCAGCCAGTCGCGGCCTTCCAGCCGGGTTTCAAGCACGCCCAGCAGGCGCTTGGACTCGGTCGCGTAACGGTCACGCGGGCGCTTGTCCTCGTAGCTGGCGCCAGCGAATTTGTGGAAGAAGCCGAGCTGGCCGAACATCGGCCCGATCGCCGCCATCTGAAACATCACCCACTGGATGGTCTGGTAGCGGATGGCGGGATCGGTCGAGAGGAACTTGCCACTCTTGTCGGCAAGGTAGATCAGGATGGCGCCCGATTCGAACAGCCCCAGCGGCTGGCCGCCGGGCCCGTCCGGATCGATGATGGCCGGAATTTTGCCGTTTGGATTGAGGGCCAGGTATTCCGGAACCCAGGTCTGGTTCTTGGTGATATCCACCGCATGGGCCTCGTAGGGTAGGCCCGTCTCCTCCAGCATGATCGAAACCTTGACCCCATTGGGTGTCGGAAAGGAATAGAGCTGGATGACGTCCGGATTGGCTGCCGGCCAGAGTTTGGTGATGGGAAAGTCCGAAAGGTCGGCCATATTCGCGTTGCTCCGTGCAGGTGGGCCAGCGGCGCGTAAGCGCGCCGGCGCGGTTCGCCGACTTCATAGCATGATCGGGATGCGACGCACCCGGTCGATTGCCGTCTGCAGCATTGCTGGCAACAGCGCGCGCGCTCGTGCATTGTCCCAGCGCGCGACCCACGGGACCCCCTGGATGAAACTCTTTGTCTGCGACCATTGCGGCAATACCGTCTATTTCGAGAACGCGCGCTGCGAACGCTGTGGCCACCGCCTAGGCTACCTGCCGCAGCGCCACGCCATGGTCTCGCTCGATGAGGTCGGTGAGCTCTGGTCATCACCCGCGACGCCGGGCGAAAACTACCGCTTCTGCGACAATGCCCGGCACGGTGCCTGCAACTGGCTGGTGCCCGCCGGCGGCGCCATGTTCTGCGCCGCCTGCCGGCACAACGAGACCATTCCCGCCATCTCCGATGCGCAGAACCTGAGCCGGTGGCAGATCATCGAGCGGGCCAAGAAGCGCCTGTTCTATTCCCTGCTCCGGCTCGGCCTGCCGCTGCAGACGCGATGGGAAAACCCGGGCCATGGCCTGGCCTTCCGGTTCCTCGCCGACATGCCTTCCAACCACGACCGGGTGATGACCGGCCACGAGAGTGGCATCATTACCATTGCCCTGACCGAGGCGGACGACGCCGAGCGCGAAGCCCGCCGCACCAGCATGAGCGAGCCCTATCGCACCCTGCTCGGCCATTTCCGCCACGAGATCGGCCACCATTACTGGGATCTGCTGGTGCATGGCCCTACCCTTGACCGCTTCCGCACCCTGTTCGGCGACCCCTCGGTCGATTATGGCAATGCGCTGGCCACCTACTACCGCAATGGCCCGCCTGCGGACTGGATGCAGAACCACATCAGTGCCTATGCCAGCGCCCATCCCTGGGAGGACTTCGCCGAGAGTTTCGCCCATTACCTGCACATCGCCGATACGCTGGAAATGGCCGCCGCCTTCGGCATCACCGCGCGGCCGGGGGGCGATGCGGCTCTTGCGGTGCGGGTGAATTTCGACCCCTATCGTGCTCCCAGCGTCAACGCCCTCATCGACAGCTGGGTCCCCTTCGCGTCCATGCTCAACAACCTCAACCGCGCCATGGGGCAGGCCGATGCCTATCCCTTCATCCTCACCCCAGCGGTGATCCGCAAGCTCGCCTTCGTGCACCAGCTCGTGCACTGACGCGGGCGCTAGGCAGGAGCGTTGCGGCTCCGCTATGGTGACGACATGGATATCGCCATTCTCGTCGTGCCGCCCTTTTCCACGCTCTGCAACGCCGCCTTTGCCCTGCGCCGCGAGGTATTTGTGTGGGAACAGAAGGTGCCCGAAGCCGAGGAGCACGATGCCGACGACATGACCGCCACCCATTTCGTGGCTGTCGCCGAGGGTGAGGTCGTGGGCACCCTGCGGCTGATCGCCTTGCCCGAACATGTCAAGATCGGACGCGTCGCCGTGCGCCAGGCGTTCCGTGGCCGAGGCATTGCCCGCCAGATGATGCTCGCCGCCATGGCGCATGCCCGCGCCCAGGGGAGTGACCGCTTCTATCTCACGGCCCAGACGGACAAGGTCGCCCTTTATGAAAAGCTCGGCTTCGTCGCTTTCGGCGGCGAATTCCAGGATGGCGGCATGCCGCATCGCGCCATGCGCAACTATGACATCTGAGCGCAGGCGGCCGGACCGTTAGCAGTCCGTTAAGCCTCTTGGGCGAGCGGCCATGTCCCGTCGCGGTCTTTGCGCTATTGTCACCGATGTCGGGAGCCCTGCGCGCATGCGCTGCGCGGCACCGCGAATAATACCGCCAGGGAGGCGGAGAAGGCCGGTACCGCTATGCGGTCGCCGGCCTTTTCAATTTTCCGCGACAATCGACGCGGAACATCTGCGCCGGTCAGGACGTTGTCGAGACATCATGGGCCGCACGGTACTCTACCGGCAAGTTTTGCACCGCACGGCCCGTTCACCTCAACGATGAACCTACGGAGCTTACTATGATCCGCACCCTTCTGGCCACTACGGCTCTTGCAGCGCTGCTCACAACCGGCGCCATTGCCCAGGATGCTGCCCCGGCAGCTCCGGCACCCGCCACCGAAACCCCTGCCGATCCCGCAGCTGCACCTGCTGCCGGCGCCAATGGTGCAGCAGGCTCGGTGACCACCACCGACCCGGCCGGCGGCGAGGAAATCGACGCGACCGACGTCGGCGCCCAGAACACCAACGACAATGCCGGCATGCAGAACAATGCCGAGCCCTGGGACATGTCGGCCGGCTATGTCGGCGTTGACACCGACAACCTCGCTTCCCGCCTGATCGACCAGCCGGTCTATTCTTCGGCTGGCGATGACGCCGAAGAGATCGGCAACATCACCGACCTGGTGTTCAGCGAATCCGGCCAGATCAATGCCGTGATCATCGGCGTCGGCGGCTTCCTCGGCATCGGCGAAAAGTCCGTTGCAGTCGACTTCCGCTCGCTCGAGTTCAACCTTGCGGCCGACAACACCGAACGCTGGGTGCTGCCGACCTCTGCCGATGCCCTGAATGCGGCCCCCGACTTCGTCTGGGAGGAAGACACCCCTGATGACGTGAATGCTGGTGGCATGGGTACCGACGGCGGTGCGATGGGCACTGATGGCGGCGCCATGGCCCCGGCTGATCCCAACGCCATGGCTCCGGCCGATGATGGCGAGGCTGCCGATCCTGCCGTGGAGCAGCCGGCAACCAACTGATCCCTCGCGGATTAACCTGATGAAGGGCCGGCCCTCGGGCCGGCCCTTTTGCGTCAAAGGAGACCATTATGCTGCGTTCCACCATTGCCGGCTCCGCTCTTGCACTGCTGCTTGCCGCTCCCGCGCTCGCCCAGGCGCCCGCGAGCACCGGCCTGAGCGAACTCGAACAGAGCGGCCTCACCCCACCGACCGTGCTGACCGAAGGCTATGCCACGGGCGGCGAGGACGTGCTGGTGACGCAGCTGCTCGGCGAGACGGTCTTTGCCTCGGTCGAGGACGAGGCCGAACAGATCGGCACCATTGCCGACATGGTCGTAACCTCGGGACAGGGCATCTCCGCGGTCGTGATCGGCGTGGGTGGTTTCCTGGGGGTCGGGGAAAAGGACGTGGCGGTGGATTTTTCCCAACTGCAATGGCTGCCCCGCGAGGATGGCTCACGCCGCTGGGTGCTCGAGACGACGGCCGACGCACTCTCTTCGGCGCCGGCCTTCATCTGGGCCGACAGTGAGGACGCGACGGGCGAACCTGCCCTCACCCGGCAGGAAGAAGAAGAGCAGATGGTCGACGGCGATCCCAATGCCGCCCCGATAGACCCGGCGCTAACCACCGACCAGCCCGAGCGCCAGGCCATCACCACGCCGCTCGACCGCTCCGGCTTTACCGAATTCGACGAGACCGGCCTGAGCGCGAGCGATCTGCGCGGCATCGGCGTCTATGGCATCAATGACGAGCAGATCGGCACAATCGGCGACATCATCACCAATCCCGACGGCAGCTTCGACGCCGTGATCGTCGACGTGGGCGGCTTCCTGGGCATTGGTGCCAAGCCGGTGGCTGTGGCCTTCGACAACCTGGCCTTCTCCGCCGACACCACGGGCAATCGCTATCTCTTTCTCAACACGGCGCGCCAGCAGTTGGAAGACCAGCCCGCCTACGATCCGGCGACCTATGAGGCGGAACGGGACAGCCAGCGCATGGTGATTGCGCCCTGACGCGCCGCCCCTCAAGCAACCGGACCCCGATCATGGCAGAATCCCCGTTCTACTATGTCATCCTCAACGCCAGTGCCGGCACCGCTGATGCCACCGGCATCACGGCCTCCGCGCTCGGTGCGCTGTTCGAGGCAAATGCCCTGAGCGCCGCCATCGATGCCCGTTCGGACCTGCCCCTCGCCGAGCGGATCGCCGACGCCCTGGCCAGCCCCGCCGAGACCATCGTCGCCGCTGGCGGCGACGGCACCATCACCGCGCTGGCAGGCGCCCTCGTGGACAGCGACAAGAACCTCGCCATCCTGCCGCTGGGCACGGTCAATGCCCTGGCCAAGGACCTGCATGTGCCTCTCGATCTGCCCAGCGCTGTCGCCGCCCTGGCGCGCGGGGAGCGTCACCGGATCGACGTCGGCGAGGTCAATGGACGGGTATTCCTGCACAAGGTCGTGGTCGGGCTCATACCGGCGGTTGCTGCCGGCCGGGAACATATCAGGGGCCGGCGCGAAGCCGGCGCCAAGATCGGCTTCCTGCGCTATTTCTTCCGCCGCATAGCGCGCGCCCGACGCATTGCCGTCGCCGTCGAGACCAATGAGGGCGATCGGCGCGTCGAGCGGGTACAGGCCATCGCCGTGGCCAGCAATTCGTACGACGAGGGCCTGGGCCAGTTCTTTTCCCGCCACAGCCTCGATAAGGGGACGCTGACGCTTTATATCCTGCATCACTTCACCCTGCGCGACCTGTTCCGGCTGACCACCGGCATGCTGCTCGGCAACTGGCGCAATGACGAGGCGCTCAGCGTCGAGACCGTCAAGAGCGTGACGATCGGCATGCGCAAGGAACTGGTCAAGGTGATGTTCGACGGCGAGGTGGAGACCCTCCATACCCCGCTCGAATTCAGCATACGGCCGAAGGCGCTGTCCGTGATCGTCCCCCACCATGCCGATATACCGGCGGAAGCAGCATGAAACTCCTCCATATTTCCGATCTGCATTTCGGCCATCACGACCCGGTTCTCGCCTCCGGCTTTGCCGACGACATCAATGCCCGCAAGCCGGACCTGATCGTGGCCAGCGGCGATTTCACCCAGATCGGCACCAAGCAGGAGTTCGAGCAGGCGCGGGAGTTCCTCGACAGGCTCGAGGCGCCCGTCTTTGCCGTGCCCGGCAACCACGACGTACCCGCCGTCAATATCTTCCGCCGCTTCCTCAATCCCTATGGGCTGTACCGCCGCTACATCGCGCGTGACCTCGAGCCGTTCCTGGAAATGGACGGCGTCGTGCTGGTCGGCATGCGCACCTCGCGCCGCGCACGGCTCGAATGGAACTGGGGCCACGGCACCATTTCGCGCGGCCAGCTGGATGACCTGGAGCAGCGTTTCGCCAAGGCGTCACCCAATGCGGTGCGGGTCATCGTCGCCCATCATCCGCTGCTGTTTCCCACTGAGCCGATGGTGCAGAAGACCAAGCGGGTCAAGCGCGCCGACGACGCGCTGGCGACCTTTGCCAGCCTGGGGGTGCGGCTCGTCCTGTCAGGCCATTTCCACCTGTCCTATGTGCGCAAGCATGAGCCCGCCGCCGCTGCGCGCGAAGGCGAGCCGATCGGTCTCAGCAAATCCACCGTCGCGCCGATCCTGATCGCCCAGGCCTCCTCGGCCATCTCGACCAGGCTGCGCGGCGAGGCCAATGCCTATAACCTGATCGACATCAGCGCCGAGCAGATCACCGTCACCGTGCGCGAATGGCGGGACGGCGAATGGCGCACGCGCGACAAGGCCAGCGAGCCGATCTAGCGGCAACCGCGCCCGATGCGGCGCGATTGCCGCTAGATCGGTTACCAGGGGATCGTGCTGTTCTCCCAGCCGGTATAGGTATTGCTGGGACCATCCGGCCCCAGCAGCGCCACCCGCACCACCTCGCGCGAGCCATCCTCGACCGTCTCGGTGCCCTCGAAGCCATTGAGATTGGTGCTGGTAAAGCCGGGTGACGCCAGGTTCACCTTGATACCCGTACCCTCCAGTTCGATCATCATGGCCAGCGTCATGGCATTCAGGCCCGCCTTGGATGCCGCGTAACCGGGCGCAAACAGCCCGCGATAGGGGAAAGCCGGATCGGCATTGGCCGACAGTGAGCCTACCCCGCTCGACACATTGACGATGCGGGCATCCGAAGACAGCCGCAGCAGCGGCAGCATCGCCTGATAGACGGCGAGCGGGCCAAACACATTGGTTTCCCAGATCGCCCGAACTTCATCCATGTCCACGATACTGGCCACGGCCGTCTTGGCATAATCGGCCAAGGGCGTGTGCCCCTTGCTGGTGCTGGAAATGGCGGCATTGTTGACCAGCAGGTCGAGCCGGCCGAATTCGCTGCGGATACGCTCCGCGGCCGCCGTGATCGAAGCGCGATCCGTCACGTCGATCTGGATCGCCACGGCGCCGGGCCCGACCCCTCTGGCTGCTGCCTCGCCGCGCTCCAGGTTCCGCGAGCCGAGCAGGACGGTAGCCCCGCTGGCGACCAGTTCTTTTGTCAGCTGCAAACCAACGCCCTGATTGGCGCCGGTTACCAGCGCTATTCGCCTGTGCTGTGTCATCGTAAATCCTGTTGCTGGTTTGAATGGACTTGACGATAGGCATCCGCACCCGGATGATCTACCATCGAAAGTCCGGCAAACACTTTCAGGAGTCCTGAGTTGTCCGATCCGCTGGCGCAGGTCGTCACCCTGCTGCATCCCCAGGCGCCATTCTCCAAGATCGCCAGCGGGGCCGGTGCCTGGAGCGTCCACCGCTCCGAATCCGGGCGTCCGTATTACTGTCTCGTTCTCGAAGGAGCCTGCCGCCTCGCGCCGGACGGACAGGACCCGATGGTGCTCGAGACCGGTGACTTCGTGCTGATCCCTTCGGCGCACGGCTTCACCATGTCGAGCCTGCTGCCGACCGGCCCTGAACATGTCGTCGCGGCGCCCCTCGCCCTGCCGAATGGGCAATTCCGCGTCGGCAACCCGACCGGGCCGCATGATGTGCTGATGTTGATGGGCTATTGCGTGTTCGACTCGCCCGACGCGCACCTGCTGGTTTCGCTGCTGCCCGAACTGGTCCGGATTACCGGCGCGCCGCGCCTCGCCACTCTGCTGAAGCTCGTGGTCGATGAATCGCGCGCGCAACGACCCGCCCGTGACGTCATGCTGATGCGGCTGCTGGAGGCTCTGTTCATCGAGGCCTTCCGCTCCACCGGCGGCACCGGGGCCTCGCCGGGCCTCGTACGCGGGCTCGCCGATGAGCGCATTGCCCCTGCCCTGCGGCGCATGCACGAGCATCCCGCACAAGCCTGGTCCGTGCCCCAGTTGGCCAGGGAAGCCGGCCTATCCCGCTCTGCATTTTTCGAGCGGTTCCGTCGCGCGCTCGGCGTGGCGCCCATGGAATACCTGCTCGCCTGGCGCATGGCCCTGGCCAAGGACCTGCTGCGCCGCAAGGAATGCGGCATCGCTGAAGCGGCCGAGCGGGTCGGCTACAGCTCCGCCAGCACGTTCAGCATCGCCTTTACCCGGCATGTCGGGGTGCCGCCGTCAACCTATGCCAAGGGGCCGAGTCACGACGACATGGCGCCCGACATCCTTGCAGACCCCGAGTTCGAGAGCCGCAGCGCCTCCGCCGCATAGCGGCCCGGACGCGACCGCAGCCGGGCTGCGGTCGCTTGCTGGAAGGCCTAGGCCTTGGCGAGGGCCTGTTCGATATCGGCGATGATATCGTCGATATGCTCGATGCCCACCGAGATACGCACCAGGTCTTCCGAAACCCCGGCCCGCGCCAGCTCTTCCGGGCTGAGCTGGCGGTGCGTGGTCGAGGCAGGGTGGCAGGCCAGCGACTTGGCGTCGCCGATATTGACCAGCCGCAGGATCATGTTCAGCGCGTCGATGAACTTGCCGCCGGCTTCCACACCGCCCTTGATGCCGAAGCTGACAATGCCGGAGGCCTGGCCCTTGGTGATGCGCTTGGCCACCGCATTGTACTTGCTGGAGGGCAGCGCCGCGTAGTTGACCCAGCTGACCTTGGGGTGGCTTTCGAGATACTGCGCGACCTTGAGGGCGTTCTCATTGTGCCGCTCCATGCGCAGCCCCAGCGTTTCCAGCCCCATCAGGAACAGGAACGCATTGTGCGGCGAGAGCGCCGCGCCGGTATTGCGCAGCGGCACGACCCGGCAGCGGCCGATATAGGCGGCAGCGCCCAGCGCCTCGGTATAGACCACGCCGTGATAGGACGGATCGGGTTCGTTCAGCACCGGGAAGCGCGCCTTGTTGGCCACCCAGTCAAACTTGCCGCTATCGACGATGATACCGCCGATCGAATTGCCGTGTCCGCCGATATACTTGGTCAGCGCATGCACGACGATGTCGGCACCGAATTCAAACGGCTTGCAGAGATAGGGCGTGGCGACGGTATTGTCGACGATCAGTGGCACGCCATGCTTGTGGGCGATCTCGGCCAGGCGCTGGATATCGACGACATTGCCCGCCGGGTTGCCGATCGACTCGCAGAATACCGCCTTGGTGTTCTCGTCGATGAGCCGGTCGAAGGCCTCGAAATCATCGCTCGCGGCCATCCGCACTTCGATGCCCTGCCGCGGGAAGGAGTGCATGAACAGGTTATAGGTGCCGCCATAGAGCTGGCTGGTGGAGACGATGTTGTCGCCCACCCCGGCAATGGCCTGGATCGAATAGGTGATGGCGGACATGCCCGACGCCACGCAAAGTCCGGCAATGCCGCCCTCCATTTCGGCCACGCGCTGTTCGAGCACCGCCGTGGTCGGGTTCATGATGCGGGTATAGATATTGCCGGGGACCGCCAGGTTGAACAGGTCGGCGCCGTGCTTGGTGTCGTCGAACGTATAGGACGTGGTCTGGTAGATCGGCACGGCCGCCGCCTTGGTCGTGGCCTCGGGCGTATAGCCGTGGTGCAGGGCCAGGGTCTCGAGCTTCATTGGATTTCCTCATTATTGTCGTTGGGGCGTTCGGCGCCGGACATCGCGATTGCCCGCACGGCGATGGCTTGCCTCACGGGCAGGCCGGGCCGAGTGGCCCGGCAGTGTTGACACCGCCATGGCTGCGGTCAAATGAATGATATTGCCGCTTCAGGACAAAAGAAATGGTGCCAGGCGCATGGACATCACATTGGCAAAGACGTTTCTCGCAATCACCGAAACGGGGAGCTTTGTTACTGCGGCAGGCCGGTTGAACGTAACGCAGACTGCGGTCAGCGCCCGGGTCCGGGCGCTGGAAGACCAGCTCGGGCGCCGGCTTTTCGTGCGCAACAAGTCCGGCGCCCGGCTCACGCCGGCGGGGGAGCGCTTCGTCAAGCATGCCGCCAACCTGATCCAGGTGTGGGATCGAGCGCGCCACCAGGTGGGCCTGCCCGAAGGCCGGCTCGACATAGCCGGCGTCGGCGCCGAGCTGAGCCTGTGGAACCCGGTGCTGGCCGACTGGCTGGTCTGGATGACGCGGGAGGCACCCGACATGGCGCTGCGCACCGAGATCGACACCCAGGCCAACCTGCTCGAGGCCGTCCGCAATGGCCGGCTCGACATGGCCATTCTCTACGATCCACCGCAAAGCGGCAGTCTGGTGCTCGAATTGCTCGAGGAAGAGCGCCTGGTGATGGTGACCAGCCGGCCCGACCGCACGCGCGGGCCGGACGAGAGCTATGTCCATGTCGACTGGGGTCCCGCCTTCCATGCCAATCACCATGCGGCCTTTCCGCAGACCGCGATTCCGACCATTTCCATTTCGCACGGCCCGCTGGCGCTGCACTATATCCTCGAGGCTGGCGGCGCGGGCTATTTCCGCTCTGGCGCAGTGCGACCCTATCTTGAGGCGGGGCGCCTGCACCGGGTCACCGGCGCGCCCGAGTTCGGCTATTCGGTGCACATGGTTTATCTCAGCCAGGCCGAGCCGGCGCTTATCGAGCGCTTGCGGCTTGGTTTTCACCAGAGCGCGCAGGCGGCGCCGGCCGCCTTGCCGCAATGAAACTGCCGAGGCCAGCCATCACCTGGCGCAGGTGACTGTCCGGCATGCGCGGCAACAGGTTGGAGAGTATCTGCCGAACCAGCGCCTGGCGACGGTCCAGTTCGCCCGGGATCTCCTCTGGCGCGGGCAGCAACAGCTCATGGTCGGCGATGCGCAGCCTGGCCTCGGCGCACAGCTGGCGCAGTTGCAGCACCCAGCCCGCAAGCAGCGCCCCGTCGGGATGGAACGGCGGCTGCGACAGCGCTTGCCTCCCGGCCCCGTCAGCCAGCGTCAGCCGCAGCATGGCATCCATCTCACCCGTGAGGTCGGCCAGCGCCTGCTCGATCTCCCCGGCTTCGGCATGGCCCATATAGGCGCCGGAAAATTCCCCCGCGAGGCAGGCCGGCGAACTCTCGGCCAGCGGAACCGGCGCGACGACCGGCATGCAGGCGGCGGCTTCGCCCACGATATCGCCGATCCGCTTGCCAGCCGACACGATCGTGTCGATGGTGCCCACCCCGGTGCCGGCATAAAGCGCCATGGAGGCGAAATCCCCGGTCATGGAGCGGAGCGGGGAGTCGGTACTGAACAGGTAGATCGGCCGCCCCTCTTCCTCGCCGATCACCTCGCGCTTCCCGCTGCCGGCGCCTATCGCCGTGACGGCACTCCGCAACACCCGCACCGGTGCATTGGCGGGCCAATTGATATGGAAGCTCCCGGTCAAAACCGTATCCTCGGCCTTCGCCTCGACCAGCCGTTGCTGGTGATAGGGATGGGCAAAGGCTTCCGTGGTCGCCATCAGCGCCGTGCCCAGCACCACGCCCTCTGCCCCCATGGCCATCGCCGTCACCATGTCCGCGCCGCTCGTCAGCCCGCCTGCGGCCAGGACGGGCACGCGAACGGCACGAAGCACTGCCGGTAGCAACTGGCGCAGCGGCACCACGCCCCGAACATGCCCGCCCGCCTCGACGCCCTGCGCCACCACGATCTGCGCGCCAGCGCGCTGGGCGGCTATCGCCTCGGCCACGGAACCGACCTGGTAGACCACCACGATGCCGGCATCCCGCAGCCGATCGACGACATGGGTATCGATGTCCCAGAACAGCTCGACCACCGGCACTTCGAGCGCAATGATGGCATCGATCTGGCGCTCCAGCAGCTCCGGTTCGGTCGCCGCGGGAATGATGTTGACGCCAAAGGCGGCGTGCCCCGCATCGCGCACCCGGCCGACTTCGCGTTCGAGCAAAGCCACGGGCTCCCGCACCATGCCGAGAAAGCCGAATCCACCCGCCGCCGTCACTGCGCAGACCAGTTCCGAACGCGCGACGCCCCCCATGCCCGCAAGGACGATGGGCACGGCGCAGCCGAGCAACTCGCACACCGTTTGCCCGCTATCGGGGTGATCCGCCATTCCCTTGTCCTAGCACCGTCGGCCAATATGGATCAGCCTAGGGCGGCCTCCATCCAACCGACAAATGAATAATACTGCAGTTTCAGATGCCGTTTATTGCATTGATTAGGCGGAACGCCGCACGCGATCCGGAGGTTGAGTTGCATGCACAGAGACCCCATCGTGGCCGAGCCCTTCTTTACCATCGGGCATTCCACCCATTCGATTGAGAGTTTCGTCGACCTGCTGCGGCGGGCCGAGGTCACCCTGGTGGCCGATGTCCGCACCGTCCCGCGTTCTCGCACCAATCCGCAGTTCAACCGGGACATCATGGCCGACGCGCTGGCGCCCTACCAGATCGGCTATGAGCATATCGCGGCGCTCGGTGGCCTGCGCGGCCGCCAGCAGGCCTCCCGCTCGCCCAATACCTATTGGCAGAATACCAGCTTCCGCAACTATGCCGACTACGCCATGTCGGACACCTTCGCTGCCGGCCTGGAGCATCTCGTTGCCCTGGGCCGGCGCCAGAAGACGGCGATCATGTGCGCCGAGGCGGTCTGGTGGCGCTGCCACCGCCGGATCATCGCCGATTACCTGCTGGCTGGCGGGCAGACGGTGTTCCACATTCTTTCGGCCGAGAGCATCAAGCCGGCCACTATGACCCCCGGCGCGCAACCGACAGCCGATGGCCGGCTGGTCTATCCGGGTGGGACAACAGCCTGATCCCAAACGTGATCGGATTGGGATGGGACGGGCAGGTTTGGGATGACTGCCCATTTCCGCTCTGCAGCAACGGGCTAGGCTGACCCATGGCAGCTGCCTGGCCCGCCGTGCGCCCCAGGCAACGGCCAGTTCCAGATTCATCAGTTCTGTCGAGGAGCAAGGTGATGCGACTACAGGCCCGATCCACCACGATAGCCGTGCTTTTGGCAACTTCGATTGCGGCCTCGCCGGCTGGTCTGGCCCAGGATGCCGTGGTCGACAATGCCGCGACGCTCTTCAAAAACGTCCGCATCTTCGACGGCACGGCTGCCACGCTCTCCCCGCCCTCGTCCGTGCTCGTCAGCGGCAACATCATCGAGCGCATCGGCGGCGACGAGATCACGGCCGAGCCCGGTACGCTGGTGATCGACGGCGAGGGACGAACGTTGATGCCCGGCCTGATCGATGCCCACTGGCATACGATGCTGATACGACCCAGCGCCGCCCAGTCCATCGCCGGCGATGTGGGCTATAACAATATCGCTGCCGCCGATGAAGCACACGACACGCTGATGCGCGGCTTCACCACGGTGCGCGACGTGGGCGGACCCGCTTTCGGCCTCAAGCAAGCGATCGACGAAGGCCTGGTCGAAGGCCCGCGCATCTATCCGTCCGGCGCAATGATCACCGTCACCAGCGGCCACGGCGATTTTCGCCAGCTGTTCGAACTGCCGCGGACCATCGGTGGCCATATGTCCCGCATGGAGCAGATCGGCGGCAGCATGGTTGCCGACAGTCCCGACGAGGTTCGCGTCCGAGTCCGCGAACAGCTCATGCAGGGTGCTTCCCAGATCAAGCTGACTGCCGGGGGCGGCGTTTCCTCGCCCTTCAGCCCGGTGGATGTCTCGACCTTTACCCTCGAAGAGCTGCGCGCCGCCGTCGAGGCGGCGGAGAACTGGGGCACCTATGTCACCGCGCATGCCTTTACCTCCGCCGCGATCCGGCGCTCGATCGAGGCAGGCGTGAAGGTCATCGAGCACGGGTTTCTGATGGACGAGGAGACCGCCAGCCTGATTGCGGAAAGGGAGATATGGCTGAGCCTGCAGCCGCTTCCCGAAGGATTGCGGCTGGGCTTTCCCGTTGGCTCGGTGCAGCGCAGCAACGCCGAGCAGGTGTGGCCGGGTATCGAGCGGACCTACGAACTGGCCAGGAAGTACAATATCCGGACCGCATGGGGCACTGACGTGCTTTTCTCCCAGGCGCTGGCACAGCAGCAGGGCGCCATCCTGGCCTCGCTCACACGCTGGTACACACCCGCCGAGACACTGACCGTGGCGACCAGCACCAATGCCGAGCTACTGGCCCTGTCGGGCAAGCGGAACCCCTATCCAGGCCGGCTTGGCGTCATCGAAGAGGGTGCGCTGGCCGATCTGCTGCTCGTCGATGGCAATCCGCTCGAGGATATCGACCTCGTCGCCGATCCTGAGACAAGCTTCGTCGTCATCATGAAGGATGGCCGTATCTACAAGGACGCCCTGACCCCGTAGGCAGGACACTTGGCCAGAAAAAGCAGCCCTCCTTTCGGGGAGGGCTGCGTCGGCATCAGGGTTGCTGCACTGGCGGCACCGCCATGCCGTGCGGCTGCTCGGCATTGGGCAGGTGAGTGAGCAACTGCCCATCGGGCGCGACCACGCCGCCTTGGCCCTCGTAGTCATAAAAGACGCCGTGGAGACCCCAATAGGCACCGCCAATGATCACCAGTGCGGCCACAAGGCCAATCGGCACGGCAGCGACGGCGGGCATCAGGCGTTTGACATCGGGTCCCGACGGGCTCGGATCGGCAGCGATGACGAAGAGCGTGCCCATGATCAGCGCGTGCCCGACCAGATCGATACGGCCGAACGGATAGACGGCAGCGGTGAAGATGATGATCAGCGCCACAGCCGAAAGGCGTCGGATCAGCGGGGTCCACAACAGGCCGAAGCCCATGGTGAATTCGGCGACGCCCGCCATCGGGATGAAGGTATCGCGCGGCATGCCGAAGGTCAGGAAAGGACGCTCTTCGACGAGAGGATAGAACCATTCGGCGAAGGCGAACTTCTCGAGGCTCGACCACATCAGCGCGATGGCGACGCCCCAGCGCAGCACGGCGAAGCGATGCTTGTACAAGCCGCTTTCGGGGAAGGATGCCAGCGCCAGGTAGCCGGCAACGCCAACGCCCAGGGCCAGGTAGTCGAGCAGGTGGAAGAAGTCATAATCGCGCAGCGCAATGACCCACAGCCCGATAATGCCGGCGGCTGCCAGCGGCATGGTGCGCCGCGAAAACACGAGGAATGCAATCAACAGCTGCAGCCACGATACCCACTCATTGGGGGTCTGCAGGTCGGGCGTGAGATAGACGCCGCCAACGGCGAAAATGGCCACGAAGAAGGCCCCGATCACCGCCCGCATGAAATCGTCGGAACGGTCCCACAGTCGGCTACTGGCCCGGTCGAGCACGCCATTGAGCTGCGGGCCGAACGCGCCACGCTCCACCACGACCGCCGCGGCAAAGAAGCCCAGCACCAGCAGGATGCCGAGCCAGAACCAGCCATTGACCAGCGTATCGGTCACCGGCGCCGGCGCCGCACCAACCACATAGGGGGCAAACCATTTCACATGGGCCTGCGCCGGCGTGACGGCCAGCATGCTCGCGACAAGCGTGCCCGAGGCGATGCCGATGCCCGTCAAGCCTCGCCTGCGGCTACGGTTTTCACTACGCATTTTCACGTTCATCTCCATTCATCGCGGACAGTACGCTTGGCTGAATAGACAACCATTCATAGTGCATCCTTGATCGGGGTCAAAACGTGCATCTTTGATTGGGGTCAAAGCGTCACCCGGTTTAGTCTGGCATGAAGCCGCCAACACAAAGCGTAAGGAGATGTGCAATGGATTTGCTGAGATTTGGCATGGGCGCCGTGCTCGTCGTGGCCTTTGTGGGTGCCATCATGGTGCGCGACGAACCCGCCAGCGCCGTGGCCACGCTACCGCTGCCGCCCATCTGTGGCGACATGCATGCCGACCATGGCGGCACCTCCATGCAGAGCCATCTCGACATGATGGCGGAGGGCACCGACGAGGCCCGTGCTGCCCTGATCCAGACCATGGAGCCGATGCATTCCGACATGATGCGCGGCATGACCGCGGCCGAGTTCGAAACCGCCTTCGTCTGCTCGATGATACCCCATCACCAGGGCGCCGTGGAAATGGCCCAGGTGGCGCAGCAATTCAGCACCGAGCCCTGGATTCAGATGTTCGCGCAGGAGATCATCAGCGCCCAGCAGGTGGAAATCGCCGAGATGCAGGCCTGGCTGTCGCGCAGGGCGCAGTAGCCGCCACGACGGAAAGGCCCGCCGCAGCGAGCCTTCTAACCGCGCTGATGCGGGCTGCTATTGCCCGCGATAGCGCAGGCGGCCGATCTCGTCATATTCGGTCTGCTCGACCTTGAGCTGCTCGGCAGCATCGCGCTGATGCTCGCGCTGGTCGAGCAGTTCGACCTTCTTGAGGTCTTCGAGCGCCTCGGCCAGACCATCCTGGGCGGCCTCCAGCTTGCTCTTCATGTCATTGGCGGAATTGAGCAGGTTGTCCCGCCGGCCGATCGCCGCCTTGGCGAAGGTCGAATAGGCAAAATGGGCCACATCGGAAATGCCGGTCTTGGTCTGCTCGATCTCGATCTGCTGATCGAGTTCGGACGCCATGCGTTCGAAATCGGCGATCATCATCTCGATCTGGGCGACCTGACGGCGCTTCTCGTCCACCTGGAACTTCTTGAGCCGAATGAGGCTCTCGCTGCGCGATTTCAAGACCTGTACTCCTTACAAACCAAGTCAGTTCCGGGGCAATTGCACCGCCCCATCAGCCTGCCGCACCCGCCTCGTCCACGATCGCCCTGAGCCTTTCATAGCCCTCGGCAATCGTCGTCGTCTCCTCCCGCTCCTGACCCAGAAAGGCCTCGAGTGCGGGATAGATGGCGATCGCGCGGTCCACTTTCGGATCTGACCCTTTCCGGTAAGCCCCAAGCCGGATCAGTTCCTCCATGTCGGAATAGATCGACATGAGTTCTCGCGCCTTCTGCAGGACCGGCCGGAAGTCGGCCGGAACACACCCTGGCATGGTGCGCGATATGGACCGGAGCACATTGACGGCCGGGTAGCGTCCCCGTTCGGCAATGCCGCGCTCCATTACGATGTGCCCATCAAGAATGCCGCGCACGGCATCCGCAATAGGCTCATTGTGATCATCACCTTCCACCAAAACGGTAAATAGACCGGTAATGGAACCTGTCGTCGGCGTGCCCGGCCCCGCTCGTTCCAGCAGGCGGGGCAATTCGGTGAAAACCGTCGGTGGATAACCCTTGGCCGTGGGCGGCTCCCCGATGGCCAGCCCGATCTCGCGCTGCGCCATGGCAAAGCGGGTGAGGCTGTCCATCATGCACAGCACCCTCTTGCCCTGGTCACGGAAATATTCGCTGAGCGCCAGGCTCATATAGGCGGCCTGCCGCCGCATCAGGGCCGCTTCATCGCTGGTGGCCACCACCACGACGGCATTGGCAAGGCCTTCCTCGCCCAGATATTCCTGGATGAACTCGTGCACCTCGCGGCCGCGCTCGCCGATCAGCCCGATCACCGCCACGTCCACATTGGTATTGCGCGCCAGCATGGACATGAGCACCGACTTGCCCACACCCGAGCCGGCGAAGATCCCCAGCCGCTGCCCCTCGCAGACGGTGGTAAAGGTATTGAGGCAGCGCACGCCAAGTTCGAGCGGATCGCCGACCCGCACCCGGTCATGGGCGAGCAGCGGGTTCTGCCGCAGCGGATAGGCCGTCGCCCCGCGCGGCAACGGACCCTTGCCGTCGATCGGTTCGCCATTGGCGTCGATCACCCGTCCCAGCCAGCCGGCCGTTGGAAAGGCGGCGCCGTCATGACGCTGGAAGATGGCCTTGCAGCCCAGCCGCACCCCGCTCAGCTGTCCGAAAGGGAGACAGAGGGCATGCCCGTCCTTGAAGCCGATGATTTCCGAGGCGAGAAACGACCCCTCGCTGGTTTCGATCTGCACCCTGCCCCCGACGCGCAATTCGCGCACCGGGCCGACAATCTCGATCAGGAGGCCCTGCACCGATTTGACCCGGCCGAACACCTCGATATCGTCGATCGCCTCGATTGCCGAGATCAACCCCTTCATGTCGCGTCAGTGTCCGTTCATTGGCTCGGCAGATTATGGTTTCTGCGTCGCTCGAATCGTGGCTAGGTTCGAATCACACAGTAACCGATCCTTAAGCAATTGGCGCTATTCCAACCGGTGGCTCTCTCCGTCCGCGCTTCGGCGCCGACCAGTGGGCAACCTCCCACATAGCCTCAATTGCTTGAATCGAAAGAGTCGGTTAAGCACGCTTCTTAAACCATTTTCTTAAGAAAAATGGATAAGATTAACCTTTAGATTTCAATGACTTAGATTAAATTCATCCTAACGTCATTTGCGTATTGCCGAACCGAATTAAACTTTGTTAACTATTTGGGCTTAGGGTTCAGTCATATCCAGTAGGGTTGGAGTGAGGCGGCGTCCTGGTCGCCAGACCTCACGGGTTCCAGCAGGAACGAAATGACAAGGGGAATATAATGCGGGTACTCCTTATTGAGGACGACAGCGCGACAGCGCAGAGCATCGAACTGATGCTCAAGTCCGAGAGCTTCAATGTCTACACCACCGATCTCGGTGAAGAAGGCGTCGATCTCGGCAAGCTTTACGACTACGACATCATTCTGCTCGACCTGAACCTCCCCGACATGAGCGGTTACGAGGTTCTGCGGACCCTGCGCGTCGCCAAGGTGCAGACGCCGATCCTCATTCTCTCGGGCCTCGCCGGCATTGAAGACAAGGTTCGCGGTCTCGGCTTCGGCGCCGACGACTACATGACCAAGCCCTTCCACAAGGACGAACTCGTGGCCCGCATCCACGCCATCGTCCGTCGCTCGAAGGGCCATGCCCAGTCGGTCATCACCACCGGCGACCTGACGGTCAACCTCGACACCAAGACGGTGGAAGTGCAGACCCAGCGGGTGCACCTCACCGGCAAGGAATACCAGATGCTCGAGCTGCTCTCCCTCCGCAAGGGGACCACGCTCACCAAGGAAATGTTCCTCAACCACCTCTATGGCGGCATGGACGAACCCGAGCTCAAGATCATCGACGTGTTCATCTGCAAGCTGCGCAAGAAGCTTTCCGTTGCGACCGGCGGCAAGAACTATATCGAGACCGTCTGGGGCCGCGGCTACGTGCTGCGCGAGCCCGATGAGGTCGAGAACTACTCCGAAAACGTCGCCTGACTTTTTCGACTGCCCAATTCAGGCCCCGTGCGACACCCGTCGCGCGGGGCTTTTCTTTTGCCGGGGCGAAATTTGCGACCCGTCCTGTCGTTATGCGCCGCGCTCGTTCGTCGTCCACGCAGAGAACGCGACAAGTTCAGAGGAGAGATGATCGATGATCCGCACAGCCATCATTGCAGGAGCCATGCTGATGACCACGGCCGCTCTTGCCCAGTCCGAAGCCGAAGGTGCCACTGTCGAGGTCAACGGCATGGCGATGTATTATGAGGTCTCCGGCGAGGGCGAGCCGCTGATCGTGCTGCATGGCGCCTATATGAACATCCCCACGATGGGGGAAATCATCCCCAGGCTGGCCCAGACCCACAAGGTCTATGCCATCGAGTTCCAGGGCCACGGCCGCACCGGCGACATCGACCGCCCGATCACCTATCCCAACCTGGCCGATGACGTCGCCGGCTTCATGGATGCCGTCGGCATCGAGACGGCCGATATCTTCGGCTATTCCATGGGCGCTGCCGCCGGCCTGCGGCTCGCCATCGATCATCCCGACAAGGTCGACCAGTTGGTCGCTGCCTCGGTTGCCTATGACAGCTCGGGCTGGCAGCCCGCCTTTGTCGAGTTCATCCCGCAGATGGTGCCCGAGTTCTTCGTCGGCACGCCGATGGAGGACGAGTGGAAGAAGCTCGCCCCCAATCCGGACGGCTTCCGCGCCGTGGTGGAAAAGCTCATCGCCCTCGAACATGAGCCCATGGCCTGGGAGGATGAGGTCAAGCAGCTCGAAACGCCCATTCTCATCATTGCGGGCGATGCCGATGTCTCGACGCTCGAACACACCGTTGCGCTCTTCCGGCTGTTAAGCGGCGGTGTCATGGGCGACATGGGCACGCCCCTGCCCGCCTCGCGCCTGGCAGTGCTGCCCGCCACCTCCCATACTGCGGTCATTAACCAGGTCGACCTGCTGCATGGCTTTATCGAGCCCTTCCTCCAGGGCGAAACGCCGGCCGGCTTCATGACTCCGTAGCACTGCTGACCGCAGGCCGGATCGACACGAAGCGGTTGCGGGTGGAGCACGATACTGGTTTCATCCGCAGCCATGACCGCCGAGTCGGATACCAACCGCGCCATTACCAGCGTCTGGAAGATCGAGCAGCCCCGGCTGATCGCCAGCCTCACGCGCATGGTCCGTGACATTTCCATGGCCGAGGAACTGGCCCAGGATGCGCTGCTGGCAGCGCTCAGGGTCTGGCCGCAATCGGGCGTGCCGAACAATCCGGGCGCCTGGCTGATGCAGACGGCCAAGCGCCGCGCCATCGACTACTTCCGCCACCGCAAGATGGCTGCAGCCAAGCTCGAAGAGGTGGGTCGCAGCCTCGACGACGATGCGCCCAATCTCGAGGCGCAACTGGTCGAGGCGCTGGATGACGATGTCGGCGATGACCTGCTGCGGCTGATCTTTACCGCCTGCCACCCTATCCTGCCCGCCGAGTCTCGCGTGGCGCTGACCCTGCGCCTGCTGGGTGGGCTCACCACCGAGGAAATCGCCCGCGCCTTCCTCACCGCCGAGCCCACGATCGGCCAGCGTATCGTTCGGGCCAAGCGGACCATCGCCGAGGCGGGCATTCCCTTCGAAGTGCCGCGCGGCGCCGAGCGGGCCGAACGGCTCGGCTCGGTGCTCGGCGTGCTCTATCTCATTTTCAACGAGGGCTACTCCGCCACCGCCGGCGAGGCCTGGACGCGGCCACAGCTCTGCGATGAGGCCATGCGCCTCGGCCGGGTACTGGCGCGCCTCACCCCCGAGGATTCAGAAGTGCATGCCCTCGTCGCACTGATGGAAATCCAGGCCTCGCGCATCGCCGCCCGCACCGATGCCAGCGGCGAGCCGATAGTACTGCTCGAGCAGGATCGATCGCGCTGGGACCAGTTGTTGATCAATCGCGGGCTCCAGGCCCTCGACCGCGCCATCGAGCTGGGCGGCGCCAACGGACCCTACGCGCTCCAGGCCGCCATTGCCGCCTGCCATGCCCGCGCAAGGCGGGCCGAAGACACCGACTGGATCCGCATCGCCGATCTTTACGCCACCCTGGCGCAGGTGAGCCCCTCTCCGGTCATCGAACTCAATCGCGCCGTGGCTGTCTCCATGGCGCATGGGCCGGCTCCGGCCCTGGAGTTGATCGACGCGATCCGGGACGATCCGGCGCTCAGGAACTACCACCTGCTCTATGGCGTGCGTGCCGACGTGCTGGGCAAGCTGGGCCGCCATGCCGAAGCGGCCGAACAGTTCCGCCACGCAGCCGAACTGACCCGCAATGAACGGGAGAAGGCCTACCTCCTGGCCAGGGCCGCCGAAATGGGCTGAGGCCACCGCTCCTTCGGAGAGGCCGGAATGCTAGGCTGCTGCGGCCTGGATCTGAAACTTGGCTTCCAGATGCGCCCGGTTGAAGGGCTTCATCATGTAGTCGCTGGCGCCGGCCTTGAGCGCCATGGCAATGGCGCCGATGTCGTTCTCGACCGTGCAATAGACCACATGGGGCTTTTCGCCGCCCACATAGCCGCGCAACTGCTTGAGGAATTCCAGGCCGCTCATGATCGGCATGTTCCAGTCGAGCAGGATGGCGTCCGGCATTTCCTGCCGGCACTTGTCGAAAGCCTCCTGGCCGTCCTCGGCTTCCTCGACGATATAGTCCATGTCTTCGAGAATGCGGCGCGCCACTTTGCGCACCACACTCGAGTCATCGACAATCAGGCAGGACTTCATGCCGGGCTCCGCAAAGGCTAACGCTGCCCCCGATTATGAACAGCACATCCTACGGATTGGTTAGCGGACTGCTGACGTTTCGGGCCGCTTTCCTACGCTGTTGGCTGCTCGATCGCACCTTCTACCGGTGCCTTGGGCGTCGCGGTAAAGACGAAGATGTCGTTCTCGATGCCGATACTGATTTCCATGTCGGTCATGCGGGCCAGGAGGCCGGTATAGAACGGCTGGATGCCCCGTGCATCGACAAAGCCTTCTTCCGGCGTGCCTGACAGCAGTCCGGCAGCGCCCGATGGCACCAGCGTCTTCTGCCGCTTTTCCGGGTCGCTCCTGGAGGTGAACTCGAAGCGCTCCTGACCGGCGTCGCCGGTGATCGAGGCTGTCACCTGCCCGCCGCGCGGCACCGACATGGCGGCGATCAACAGCATGTTCATGAACAGCTTGGCCTTGTGCTTGGGCAACAGGATCAGCGGCACGTTCCATTCGAGATCGGCCTTTTCGATCTCGAACAGGATGCGCGCCACCCGCTCGCATTCACGCGTGTCGATATCGGTGCCCGACGTCGAGGATGCGCCATAGGCCAGCCGTGCGAATTCGAGCTTGGCCCGGCTCTGCCTTGCGGCGCTGGCGATGAGGTCACGCGCGCCCTCCGCCATCTCGGTCTGGTTGGGATCGCCCAGCACTTCGAGGCCGTTGCCGATGGCGCCAATGGGGTTGATCAGGTCGTGGCAGACGCGGCTGCACAGCATGGCGGCCAGATCGGTTGCCTTGAGCTCGATGATGTCCATCTGGGCAGTCTCCGTAAGAATCACTTTTGCCGACCTTAGATTGTGATCCGTCCACCTGGACAGATGATTTTGCGCCTGGGGCGGTGGGCCCCGGCGATGTCAGTTGATGGAAAGGTTTTTCGAGAGTTCGGACCAGCGCGCCTCGGCCTCCACGGCCGCCGAGTCGGGCGCGGCGTTGAAGGCCTCGCGGTTGCCGGCCGAATAGAACAGGTAGAGGCGCTGCTTGAAGACCGTATAGATGCGCGGGTCGCTGTCCGAGACGAAACCGCGCGCCACCCCCATGGCGCCGTGACCGCCGAACTGGGGAGCGTAGATCTCCGGCGCCCGCGCGAAGATGTCCCGGTTGGCGGCACTGGCGAAATGCCAGGGCACATTGTTCCACACATGGGAAAAATCGCTGCGCCCCATCTGCGGCTCGGGCTCGGTGAAATAGCTCACCGGATCCCAGCCATAGATGCCCACGCCAGTCAGCGGATCGGTGACCACCAGCGTCACCACCGACTGCGCCCGCACCGGCAGGACAGCGGCCGAAACCATGCCGAAAAGCGGCAGAACAAAGGCAAGCATGGTTAAGATTTGTTTAGAGGTTTGCTTCATCATCGTGCCAATGATCGGGCCGCTGGCGACCAATGTCCGCCACAAAGGTACGGTTGAAGCCTTAACGACTTCGTACCGCCGGCTGCCCCTCCCGGGAGAATTCAATGCTCAAGCGCCTCGCCCTCCTCATCGCCCTCGTGGTCGCTATGGCGGCGCCGGCACCTGCAGCCTTTGCCCAGGGCTCGCTGTCCGAAACCTATTCGGGCGAGGACCTGGTCAATAATGGCAAGGCCTTTTTCGGCTCCACCTCGCAGGGCCTGGCTTCGCTGGTCGAGCATGCGATCTCCCAGTTCGGCCTGCCCAATGGCTACATCCTTGGCGAAGACGCCGGCGGCGCCCTGTTTGCCGGCGCCCGCTACGGCGAAGGCGTGCTCTATACCCGCAATGCCGGTGAATTCAGCGTCTTCTGGCAGGGCCCCTCGATCGGCTTCGATGTCGGCGGCGACGGCTCCAAGGTCATGATGCTGGTCTACAATCTCAACCAGATCCAGGATGTGCTCGGCCGCTTTGCCGGCGTCGACGGCTCGGCCTATGTGCTGGGTGGCTTCGGCATGACGGTCATCAAGCGCGCCAACGTCGTGATGGTGCCCATCCGCTCCGGCGTCGGCGCCCGCCTCGGGCTCAATGTCGGCTATCTCAAATTCACGAGCGAGCCGACCTGGAACCCGTTCTGACAACTATTTTGCCGGGCTAAGGATCGCGCGCACCACGGGCAGCGTTTAGCGCTGCGGAGGTGCTCCACCATGTCCAGCCAGCATTTCGTCGTCGCCGCTCAGGATCGTGCCTGGCACTACAGCTTCAAGGGCGCCATCGTCGGTCCCTTCGAGTCACGACAGGAAGCGGTCGCGGCCGCCATCGAACAGGCCAGCCAGCTCGAGGACGACGATATCGAAGTTGTCGTGCGCGATGCCGACCTCAAGACCGAGACGGTCTGGCGCCCCTCCGCCAAGCCTGCCTGATCACTTGCTCCACATGCCGCGCATCTGCGCGCCGATATCCATGCGCACCGGCGCCGGCGACAGGCCCTCGATATGGGCCGGCGTCACCGGCGGCCACAGGATGTCCTCGAACAGGGGCACCATCGTCCGCGGAATGAAGCGGCTGCGCTGGGCATAAAGATGCCTGTCGCCATGCCGGGCCTGCTGCGTCACGAAGAAGCGTTGCGGCACGATGACATTGAGCTCGTCCCGCGCCCGCGTCATCGCCACATAGAGCAGCCGCCGCTCCTCCTCCAGTTCATGGGTCGACCCGGTGCCGAGGTCCGACGGTATGCAGCCATCAACGACATTGAGCACATGCACCGCCTTCCATTCCTGCCCCTTGGCTGAATGGATGGTGGAGAGGATCAGGTAATCCTCGTCCCGCAACGGCACGCCGGCCTGGTCGCTGGTCGCATCGGGAGGGTCGAGCGTCAGTTCGGTCAGGAACTTCTCCCGGCTCATATAGCCGGCCGCAATCTGCTCGAGCTGGAGAATATCGGCCTGCCGCACCGGCGCGTCCTCGTAGGCCGCCTCCATCAGCGGCTCGTACCAGAGCCTGGCATGGCCCAGCTCCACCGGCCAGCCGGCTTCCCGGCGCACCAGCCGCCCGAACATCTCGACCAGCCCCTTCCAGCCCTCTCCGGCACGCGGCGGCGCCGGAATTTCCCCCAGCGCCCAGGCGGGATCGGGCCCGGTCGCCATGGCATCGAGGATGCGGCCTGCCGAGGCAGGGCCGATACCGGGCAGCAATTGCAGCACGCGGAACCCCGCCACCCGGTCGCGCGGGTTTTCCACCCAGCGCAGGATGGCCAACAGGTCCTTGATATGGGCGGCGTCGAGGAACTTGAGCCCGCCGAACTTGACGAAGGGAATGTTTCGCCGCGTCAGCTCGATCTCGAGCGGCCCAGAATGGCTCGACGTGCGAAACAGGACCGCCTGGTCCTTGAGCGTCATGCCGCCCTCACGCGCCTCGAGCACCTTGTGCACCACATAGCGGGCCTGGTCGGCCTCGTCGCGCACCGTGACCAGCAGGGGCTTCGCGTCGGACTCCCGCTCGGTCCACAGATTCTTGGTGAAACGCTCGCTGGCCAGTTCGATCACCGCATTGGCCGCCGCCAGGATCGGCTGCGTCGAGCGATAGTTGCGATCGAGCGTCACGATATCCGCTGCCGGCTCGAAGGCGCCGGGAAAATCGAGAATGTTACGCACGGTGGCGGCACGGAAGGAATAGATCGACTGGGCATCGTCGCCCACCACGGTCAATCCCGCCCCACCCGGCCGCAGCGCCAGCAGCACCGAGGATTGCAGCCTGTTGGTGTCCTGGTACTCGTCCACCAGCACATGGTCGAACCGCGCCGAGACCTCGGCGGCCACGCCCGCATCACCCATCATGCCGGCCCAGTAGAGCAGCAGGTCGTCGTAATCGAGCACGTTCTGGCTCTGCTTGGCCGTCACATAGGCCCCGAACAGGGTGCGCAACTGCTCCGCCCACATGGCGCACCAGGGAAATACCGTCTTCAGCACCTCCTCCAGCTCATCCTGCGCATTGACCACGCGCGAATAGATGGCCAGGCACGTCCCCTTGGTGGGAAAGCGGCTCTTGGCGTCGCTCAGCCCCAGTTCGTGCCGCACCAGGTTCATCAGGTCCGCCGAATCCTCGCGGTCGTGAATGGTGAAACCCGGATCGAGCCCGATCTGGGTTGCATGTTCGCGCAGCAGCCGCGCCCCGATGCCGTGGAAGGTGCCGGCCCAGCTCAGGGCATCGGTGACTGCCCCTGCGCTCGTGCCCATCACCCGCGCGGCAATGCGTTCCACCCGCCGGCTCATCTCGCTGGCGGCGCGGCGCGAAAAGGTCATGAGCAGAATGCGACGCGGGTCCGCGCCGTTGACGATGAGATGGGCGACGCGATGGGCCAGCGTGTTGGTCTTGCCCGACCCCGCACCCGCGATCACCAGCAGCGGGCCGGGCGCCGCCAGCCCGGCACCATGCTCGACGGCACGTCGCTGTTCGGGATTGAGAAGGTCGAGATAGTGAGGGCTGGTCAGCACGAATCGGTCCACCGGAAACTGGCGCAGCGGAACACGTTTCCTGTTTTGTTCGCAACAACCTCGCGCTGCGCGCCGGGAAACGATCACGGATCGGCGCGCAGCCAAGCTTGCCCGTGACGGAACCATCGAAAACCGTTAGGGTTACGGACTGGCAAAGATGGCGCTGTAAACGTCACGCTGCCACAACAGTATTGCCCGTCCTGCGTAGCGGATGCGGCGCCGGAGTCTGGGGTCGATGGTCATCGAGAACATCATGTATTTCGCGCTGGGCCTGCTGATCGCGAGCCTGGCCGCGCTGATCGTGCTGCCGGCAGTTTGGAAGCGCGCCGTGCGGCTCACCAAGCGCCGCATCGAGGCGGCGACGCCGATCACCATGGCCGAGTTCCGCGCCGACAAGGACCAGCTGCGGGCCGAGTTCGCGCTGACCACGCGCCGGCTGGAAATCAGCGTCGATACCTTACGCCGGCGGCTGGCCGAACAGCTTGGCGAGGTCAACCAGGCGCGCAGCGATCTGGGCCTCATGCGCGTCGAGCGCGACCAGCACCAGCTCATCATCACCGAACTCGAGACACGCGAGGCCGACCTGCGAGCCCGCCTCAGCGAGGCCGAGCGCGACGGCACCGACCTGGCGCAGCGCCTGCGCATGCGCGAACGCGAGCTTGAAACCCGCACGCTGGAACTGGAAAAGCTGCGGGAGGCCATGCGCGCCGATCCCGTTGCCGCCAATGATGCCGCAAGCGATCCGCTCAGCGGCGACTATGACGCCGATGTCGATCGGCTGGTTGCCGCTCTTGCCATCGAGCGCAAGCGCAGCGCCTTTCTCGAGGAGCAGGCCAAGAGCCTCATCACCCGGCTGGAAAGCTCGGATCGCCGCAGCGCCGAGGCCAGCGCCGCCATCGCCCAGATGCGCGAGGCCCTGTCCGGTCGCACCGGCCAGCAGGCGACCGACGCCGAGAATCTGGTGATTGCCGAAGCCCAGATCGCCAGCGCCGAGAGCCGGCTCAATGCCCTGCTTGCCGAAGCGGATTCCGCAGCCGTGGCCTCGACCACCCCGCTCCTGGCCGACGAGCTCAGCCGCGAAGACGCCGTGGATAAGCTGCGCCGCCAGGTGCTCGATGTCGAAACCACCATCCGCTCGGACTGGGACAGCGAGGCCTTCGACGAGGAGGTGCTGCGCGACCGACTCAAGGACATCGCCGCCGATATCAGCCGGCTGGTCTATGCCGCCGATACGGATACGCCCGCCGAGAACCCGGTGGAGGAAAGCCTCTTCGATCGCGTGCAGCGCTTTGCCGACGACAGCGATGCGCTGGACGTTCCCCCGCCGCCGCCGACCGGTCGGCGCGGCTCGGTGTCGGATCGCATGTCGGCGCTGCAGGAAATCCAGGGGCGCTAGCTACTCGCCCAGCGTCACCTGGCGGGTCATTTCCCCGCTTGCCTGGTCGAACAGCATCAGATGCGTGGCGCCGTCGAGGCGGTAGGTCACCTGGATCGCCCCCTCGTTGAGCACGGCCGAAACCACCTCCGCACCCGCGGGCAGCATCACGCTCTCGGCCACGGCCGGCGGCGGCGCGTCACGCATCACGCGATAGACAAGGGCGAAGCCAATCGCCATAAAGCCCAGCAACAGGATGCCGATGGATATCCCGAACGAACGGCGCGCCTTGCTGAACATGGCCAGCGCCTCGGGGGACAGCGGCTCATCCGCCTTGGGGCCGCGTGGCCCAGTCTCGTTAGGATCGCTCATGGTCGAAAATACCGCTGCAGAGTTCGAGGGCGACGAAGTCGAAGTCGTTGTTGCTGCCGAGATGGCCGGCGGACGGCTCGATGCCACGCTGGCCAGGGTCCATACCATCCTCAGCCGGAACCGGATCAAGGATCTGATCCTTACCGGCGCCGTCAGCATCGATGGGGAAACCGTCAGCGAGCCCAAATACCGGCTTACGGCGGGCGAGACAATCGTCCTTCTTGCCCCACCCCCCGAAGATGCCGAGCCGCATCCCGAGAATATCCCGCTCGATATCCTCTTTGAGGACGATCAGCTCATCGTCGTCAACAAGCCCGTCGGCATGGTGGTGCACCCTGCGCCCGGCTCGCCGGATGGTACCCTGGTCAATGCCCTGCTGTTCCACTGCGGCGATAGCCTGCAGGGCATCGGCGGCGTCAAGCGCCCGGGCATCGTGCATCGCCTCGATCGCGACACGTCGGGCGTCATGGTCGCCGCCAAGACCGAGAAGGCCCACAAGCACCTGTCCGAGCAATTCGCCGATCACGGCCGCACCGGGCCGCTGCATCGCGCCTATATCGCCTATGTCTGGGGCATGACCGAAACCGGCAAGGGCACGGTCGAGGCACCCCTGGGCCGCGACCAGAACAACCGGCTCAAGCAGGCCGTGCGCAAGGACGGGCGGGAAGCCATCACCCACTATTTCGTCGAGGCCCGCTTCGGCGATCCCGGCTGGGACATCACGCGGGTGCAGTGTCACCTCGAAACCGGCCGCACCCACCAGATCCGCGTCCACATGGCCCATATCGGTCATCCTTTGGTCGCGGACACCGTCTATGCTTCTGGCTATGCGACCAAGATCAACCGGCTGCCCGCCGAAGTGGCTGGCCCGATCCAGGCGCTGGGCCGCCAGGCTTTGCATGCCGCCGAGCTCGGCTTCGAGCATCCGGTGAGCGGCGAGGAAATGTTCTTCGAAGCGCCGTTGCCACCAGACCTGCAGGCGCTCGATGACGCTCTGCAGGACTATGACAAGGCTTTTGCCCGCTGAACCCAGCAACATAGGCAAAGCCAGGGAACGGCTTCGGCGCGAAATCGTAGGACAACAGGAGAAGCGGCGACCTGATCTATTAGCGCGCTTTCAGGTTCTGGCCGCAATCTTCGCGCAAGGTTGCGGTTGCATGATGCAACCATTCGGCGTCTGGAATGTTCTTGGGGATTCCCCTCTTACAATAGCCAGATTGTCGCCTATATAACCATCGTAGTCTGCCGATGGTCCAGTTTGGATATGGCAGGCTTGTCGCTTCCGCCCGCGGAATGCGGGGGAACAGGAAAGGGGTGCGTTTCATGGCCCAGACAAATTTGCCGGTGATCTCTGCCGAGGGTGGTCTCAGCCGTTATCTTCAGGAAATCCGCAAGTTCCCGATGCTGGAACCGGATGAGGAATACATGCTGGCCAAGCGCTACAAGGAACATGCCGATCCCGGTGCGGCACAGAAGCTGATTACCAGCCACCTGCGCCTCGTCGCCAAGATCGCCATGGGCTATCGCGGCTATGGCCTGCCCATCTCCGAAGTCATTTCGGAAGGCAATGTCGGGCTGATGCATGCCGTCAAGCGGTTCGAGCCTGAAAAGGGTTTCCGGCTGGCCACCTACGCCATGTGGTGGATCAGGGCTGCCATCCAGGAATATGTCCTGCGCAGCTGGAGCCTGGTCAAGATCGGCACTACCGCGGCCCAGAAGCGCCTGTTCTTCAACCTGCGCAAGGTGAAGGGCCAGATCGCGGCTCTGGAGGATGGTGCACTCCATCCCGACCAGATCAAGCAGATCGCCACCACCCTCAAGGTCACCGAGGATGACGTGGTCTCGATGAATGCGCGCCTCTCCGGCGATGCCTCGCTCAACTCGCCCATGCGGGCCGACGAGGGTTCCTCGGAATGGCAGGACTGGCTGGTCGATGACACGCCGAGTCAGGAAACCAGCCTGGGCGAAAGCCAGGAATTTTCCGAGCGCATGGGCCTGCTCAACAATGCCATGGACGTGCTCAACGAGCGCGAACGCGCCATTTTCCAGGCCCGTCGCCTGCAGGACAACCCCTCGACACTCGAGGAACTGGCCCAGCAATACGACGTCAGCCGCGAACGCATCCGCCAGATCGAGGTCCGCGCCTTTGAAAAGGTCCAGGACGCGGTCAAGGAAGCCGCCGCCGCCAACTAGGCCGGAATGGAAATTCGTGAAAGGCGGGCAGCAATGCCCGCCTTTTTGTTTGCGGCTCCGCACCGTTACAGCCTGCGCCCGTCACCCCACCGCGCGCGGCCAAGCCCTTGCGCCTGGTCATGAACTGACCTTCGTTTCAGGCGGCGCCCTGGCTTGCCGCAACGAGGTCCCAGAGCCGCGCCTTGCCCAGGATCAGCAACCATGGCGTCTGGTCCGCCGGTACGACTTCGACCCGACCACCCAGGCCCTCATTGGAGGTGCCGATCAATCCGCCCGGCTCCAGCAGCAGATCATCCATCGGATAGAACAGGCCCGACGTTTGCGTGAACCGGATCGGCAGCAGCGGATGGATCGAGACCCGCTCACCTTTGGCAGCATCAAATGCAATGGCGCCCACCACTGCCAGCGCCACGTCGACCTCGTCGACCAGCAGCAGCTTGCGGGTGGGCGCATATTGCAGCACCGCGCTCAGCGCCGCCAGCGTATGGTCCAGCCGCTTGCCGGTCATGCCCAGCGCCAGGGTCACGGACGCCTGCGTGGAATAGAGCGCTTTCTGGAAATCGGTGGTGACCTGTTCGGGGATATGGATCACCCGCGTCCGCTCTTCCCATGCCGTCCGATCGGCCAGCGAATCGAGATCGCCGATAATCGCCACGGGCAACAGACCTGCCGCCCCGATCGTGTCGGCACCGCCATCGGCCCCCACCAGCGCCACGCCGCGTGCGGACAGTTCGGCCAGCATGTCCGGATCAACCGCCCCGCCCCCCACGATCGCCATCGGGCCGTCGAACACGATCCGGGGCGCATCCGCCGGGCGTACGGAAGGGTCTTGCACAGTCACGGCGCTCTCATTAAGTGTGGGGCGTCTCGCTGGGGTGTTCCGGAATTATCCGGGGCTGAGAATTACCCATTGAACCTGAACCAGGTCATGCTGGCGGAGGAAGTTCGAGATGGCAAGGGCATCTCGCTGCCCGCCATTGACATCCCCTTCACTCATGGCCGTAACACCATTGAAGGGATGACCCGTGGTCAAATCTACCCGTCTGGCGCTTGCGGTCCTTATCGGACTGTTCGCTTCACCTGCCCTGGGGCAGGACGTGCCCAAGCTCACCATCTATACCTATGACGGCTTTGCCTCCGAATGGGGCCCCGGTCCCGGGCTCAAGGCAGGCTTTGAAGCCATTTGCGGTGGCTGCACCGTGGAGTGGATCGCCGCAGACAGCTCCATCGGCACGCTGCGCCGCGTCCAGCTCGAAGGCGAGACCACCGAAGCAGACATCATCGTCGGGCTCGACACTGCCGTCGCCGGCGAAGCCCGCTCCACCGGCCTCTTTGCCGATCATGGCCTGACCCTGACCGACCTGGTCCTGCCCGGCGAATGGACCGACGCCCAGTTCGTCCCCTTCGACTATTCGCACTTCGCCTTCATGTACGACACCGACACGATGGCGACTCCCCCGACCTCCTTCGAGGAACTGATCGCGCTGCCTGAAAGTGTCAAGATCACCATTCAGGACCCGCGCTCGTCGACGCCCGGCTTTGGCCTGGTGCTCTGGGTCAAGGCTGCCTATGGCGACCGCGCTGCCGAAATCTGGCAGGGCCTCAAGCCCCATATCCTGACCGTCACCCGTGACTGGAGCGAGAGCTATGACCTCTTTCTCAGCGGCGAGGCCGACATGACGCTGAGCTACACCACCTCGCCCTCCTACCACCTGATTGAAGACGGCGACGACACGATCAAGGCAGCCATCTTCAGCGACGGCCACTACCCCCAGATCGAGATCGCCGGGATTCTCAAATCCTCCGACCAGCCGGAACTGGCGCGGGACTTCCTCGCCTATCTTGTCTCGGCCGAAGCCCAGCAGATCATCCCCCACACCAACTGGATGTTCCCGGTCACCGACCTGGGCGACGGGCTCGATCCCGCCTTTGCCACCCTGCCCCAGCCGGACAGGACGCTGACCTTCAGCGACGCGGAAATCGCCGCCAACAGCCGCGCCTGGATCGATGAAATGCTGGCGGCGATCCAGTAGGCAGATCAGTGGCCAAACACCCCGTCACCCGCCCCGACGTTTCGCCGGTCCACCCCCTGCCGCAAGAGGCAGGGGTGGCTTCGGTGGGCGTCCGCCCGCCGTCACATCTTCTCACTGGAGAAGCGGCGGGTGCTGGGCGGTGGGCGGGGTTTTGGCGACCCGAAAAGGGGCCCATCCTGCCCCATCGCCCCCTGCGGATTGCCGGCGCCCTGACCCTGGCGGCAATGGTTGCTGGCCTCATCGCACTGGTGCTCTGGGCAATCCTCGCCGCGGCAACCAGTGACGGCGGCGCAGCTTCCCGCGTCGATATTCCCCACCTGCTGCGCATGACCTCGCTCCAGGCGGGGCTCACCACCGTGCTGTCGCTGCTGGTTGGCGCCGCCCTGGCCTGGTCGCTCAACCGCCTGCGCTTTGCCGGCCGCGGCTTGCTGGTGGCGCTCTTTGCCTCCGCCATCGTCACGCCCGGCATGGTCGTTGCCTTCGGCCTGCTCTCGATCTGGGGTCGCAATGGCTGGATCAACCAGGCCAGCGACGCCCTGTTCGGCGTCTCGATCGGCAATCCCGCCTTCGGCCTTTCGGGCATCCTGTTCGCCCATGTGATTCTCGACGGCGCCTTCGCCGCCCGCATCATGCTGGCCCGGCTCGACGCCATTCCCGCCAGTCGGCTCAAGACCGGTCAGTCGCTGGGCCTTTCGCCCTGCCAGCGCTGGACCATCATCGACTGGCCGGCCCTCAGCGGCACCATTCCGGGGCTCGCCGCTATCATTTTCCTGCTCGCTTTTACCAGCTTCCCCATCGTGCTGATGCTGGGGGGTGGCCCGGCCAACCAGACACTCGAGGTTGCCATCTATGCGGCCGTGCGGCAGGATTTCGACCTGCTCGGCGCCGTGCGGCTTGCCGCCACCCAGATCGCCGTCTGCTCGGTGGTGATCCTTGCCGCCTCGGCTCTGGCGCCCATTCCCACCAGCCTCGGCACGTCGAGCGCACCCCGCTGGCGCGATGCGGGGATTGCCCGTCTGTTGCAGGTTCTCGTCCTGGCGCTCGGCACCATCGGTTTCCTGCTGCCGCTGCTCTCGGTCCTCGCGGATGGGCTCGGTAGCGGCATTGGTCGTCTCCTGAGCCAGCCGAGCTTCTGGTGGGCAACCGCCAGCAGTCTTGTCATCGGTTCGGCGTCCGCCCTGCTGACCCTGATCCTGGCGCTGACGCTGGCACTCGGCCGTGGCGCCACATCGAGCACGGGGCTGCGCACGCTGCTCGGCATGCCGGCCTTTGCCTATCTCGCGGTACCCGCCGTCGTGTTGTCGCTGGGCTTTTTCCTTCTCATTCGCCAGCTCGGCGTGGCGCCCGCTGTCGCGGCGCCCTTTGTGGTCATCCTCGCCAATAGCCTCTTGGCCCTGCCCTTTGCCATCGCCGCGCTTGGCCCGCCGCTCGAAGCCATTGCCCGCAGCCGCGGCAAACTGATCCGCTCGCTGGGGCTTTCCGGTTGGCGGCAGTTCGTCCTCGTCGAGTATCCCCTGATCGGGCGGGACATCGGCGTCATGCTGGCCCTCGCCTTCTGCTTCTCGCTGGGCGATCTCGGCGTCATTGCCCTCTTTGGCACCCAGGATTTCCAGACCCTGCCGCTGATGATGTTCCGCGCCCTGGGCTCCTATCGCAGCAATGATGCGGCAGCGATCGCCGCCATCCTGCTGCTCGGCACCATCATCGCCTTTGTCGGCCTGCCCAGATTGTTTGAAAGGATTGCCGATGCTGCGCGTTGACGACCTGACCTTCGCCTATCCGGGCCAGGTCGCCCCCTATCGCTTCACGCTTGCCGCCGAAGCGGGGGAGATCACTGCCATTTCGGGCGCCAGCGGTTCGGGCAAGTCGACCCTGCTCGACCTCCTGGCAGGCTTCCTCGCTGCGCAGCACGGGCAGATCAGGCTCGATCAGCAGGATCTCGTACCGCTGCCACCCGAGCAGCGCCCCGTATCGCTGCTGCTGCAGTCCGACAGCCTGTTCGAGCATCTGAGCGTCAGCAGGAACGTGGCACTCGGCCTGCCTGCCCGAACCGGCCGGACAGAGGCCCGCCGCCAGATCGAAGCGGCGCTGGCGGAAGTCGAACTGCCCGGCATCGGCGAGCAACAAGCAGCAACGCTTTCGGGTGGGCAGAAACAGCGCGTGGCACTGGCGCGCACACTATTGCGCGCGCGGCCGATCCTGCTTCTCGATGAACCATTTTCGGCGCTGGACGACGACACAAGGATAGTGATCCGCGATCTGGTCCGCACCCTGACCCGCCGCCACGGCTGGCATACGATCCTGGTCAGCCACCATGCCGATGACATCGCCGCACTGGCCAGCCGTCACTACCTGCTCGCAGATGGCCGCCTGAAGCTGGCGGCCGACTATTCTTCCCAGGCAGCAAAGACCTGATCGAACAGCGCCTGCGCCTCGTCATCCTTTTCCAGGGTGATGATCGCATTGCGGCCCGTACCATAGACCACGGCCAGATCCATCCAGCGACGGTTCTCCAGCAGGTCCCTGTTGGCGGTCGCATCGGTCGGCGTCGCGCTCAGCGCAAACAGGAAGGAATTGCCCACGACGCGCGCCGAAGCTCCCGCCAGCGCCGTACCCGGAACCAGTTCCTGGTCCTTGAGTAACACGCCCGGCAGATTGGCGATCGTGCCGCCGATAAAGGTATCGCTGACCTTGAAGTCCACTTCCATCAGGTGGCTCGCCGGCAGGCTGGGATCGGAATTCTTGCGGATGGTGATGTCGACGCCCAGGTTCCGGGCGGGAATGCTCGCCGTTCCCTTGAGCGTGGGCAACCCCAGCTCATCGACGCCTTCGCTCCACTCGACACTGCCCGAGAAGGGCACTGCGCCGCTCGTTCCATCCTGGCTGGCTTCCAGAAGCAGCGACTGGCTGCCGGCAAGCACCGAAGGATCGACAGAGGCCGCCGGATCGTCTGCGGCAGCAGTGGCAGCATCTGCGCCCGGCAGGCGCTCCTCGCCCTTCTGCTCGGCGCCGCCGATATCGGGCAACACGGATTCGGTGCCGGTGGGCTGCACCGGCTCGGGTGTTGGCTCAAGCCGATCTTCGATACCTAGCTCGCCAACTGGCTGGCTGCCCGGCGCGGCCGAGGTATTGCCGGGGCCGCTCGGCTGGACGGGGTCCAGGGTTGGCGTCGTCGGCACGGTCTCGGCCGTTTCCGCTACGGGAGCCGGCGCCTGGCCGAACATCTGGTCGAGATCGACATAACCCTCGCGCCAGGCCCAGAAGCCCGCACCGCCGGCACCAGCCAGCAGAATGGCAAAGACGATGAGGAAAATGGTCAGACCCGAACCGCTGCGCCGCGCGAATTCGGCCTCGGCAAAGCCGGAATCGTCGCGGGCGTCAGCGTCGCTGTCATGGGCGGGGCGGGCAGCCGTATCCGCCATGGCGGGGCCGGACTCGCCGCGGGCTTCACGATCGAGCGTCTCGATGGCCCGTTCGATGGCCACCTGCGCCTCGCTGGCGTCGGGTTCGACCTCAACCTCGCGCACGCTCGACAGGGCCTGCTCGACTGGGAGAGTCTCGGCGACAGCCGGCGCCATTTGCCGTGCCACGGCCCGGTTGCCCACTGAGGGCTCGATACGACCGCCGGAGCGCAGCACTTCGCCGGTGGAATTGGCAGCCAGTGGCAATGCATCGCGGCGCGGCTCGAACGTGGCGCCCTTGAGGGGCGTCTCCATGGGCCGCACATTCGACGATGACGGGAGGGGGGATGTCGGGCCGGTCTTGCTGGCTTCGGCGCGCGCCACGATCGAGGGAATCGTGCGCAGTTCGGGCTTGCCGGGCACCGGCTCCTCGTCCTTGACCAGCTTGACTGGTGCACCGCTGGTTTCCGCAGCCTCGGAGATGATGTCCTCGATGGAGGTCGTCGGCTTTGCCGGCGGGGTCGTCTCCGCGACCTCGGCCTCCACTGGCGGGGCGGCCTCGACCGGCTTGCTCTCGGCGATCGGTTCTTGGGCCGGCGCGGGCGTAGGTTTTTCCGTGGCAGTGGGGCGCTGCGCGGCATCCTGGACCGACATGGGATCGGCGGGGGCGGCCGTAGCCCGGGGGCCCAGCACACTCTCGCGCCCAAGCGTGATGACGGCCTCGCTGGCCTCCTGCTCCACCTGGCGGATACAATCTTCGAGCTGCAGCCGATGCTGGGTGATGTCCCGGGCCGGCAAGGGCGGCGTAATAGCGCGCAACTGGCCGACCAGCGCCGAACGCGCCTTCTCGTAGACTGCCCTGCGGGCGGCCCCGTTGTTCTCCGGGAGCGCCGAGATAGCCCGGCGCAGCAGCTCCTTATAGTCCGCCATTGGTTAGTTGATACTCACAATTGCAGCGACGTCTTGTAGCAAAAAATATCAGTCTTGGAATGGGTCTACGACGAGGATGGTATCGAGCCGTTCCGGACTAGTCGACAGCATCGCCACCGGTGCACCGATTTGTTCCTCTATATAACGCACATATTTGACGGCCTGTGCCGGCAATTCCGCCCAGCTCCGGGCGCCGGCCGTGGTCTGGGACCATCCTTCGAGCGTTTCGTAGATCGGCTTAACCCTGGCTTGTGCCCCCATTGAGGCGGGCAAATAATCAATCCGTGATCCGTCGAGCTCGTAGCCGACGCAGACCTTGATCTCCTTGAGACCATCCAGAACATCGAGCTTGGTCAGCGCAATGCCCGAAATGCCCGAGGTCTTGACCGTCTGGCGCACCAGCACCGCATCGAACCAGCCGCAGCGCCGCGGCCGGCCGGTATTGACGCCAACTTCACGACCCACGGTCGCCAGGTGCCGGCCGATGTCGTCGTCGAGCTCGCAGGGGAACGGGCCTTCGCCCACCCGGGTCGTATAGGCCTTGGTGATGCCCAGCACATAGCCGATGGCAGTGGGCCCCAGCCCAGAGCCTGCGGCGGCTTGGCCGGCTACAGTGTTGGACGAGGTGACGAAGGGATAGGTGCCGTGATCATTGTCGAGCAGCGCGCCCTGCGCGCCCTCGAACAGGATGCGGGCGCCGGCCTTGCGTTTGTCGTCGAGCACCTTCCAGACCTGGTCCATGAAGGGCAGGATTTCGGCAGCGACCGAGGTCAGTTCGTCATAAATCTTCTGCGCCTCGATCTCGACCAGTCCCATGCCGCGGCGCAGCGCATTGTGGTGGCCGAGCAGGCGCTCGATCTTGACCATCAGCGTTTCGGGCTCGGAAAGATCGATCAGGCGGATGGCGCGGCGGCCGACCTTGTCTTCATAGGCCGGACCGATGCCGCGCTTGGTCGTCCCGATCTTGAGGCCCGAATTGGAATCCTCGCGGATCGCATCGAGTTCGCGATGCAGCGACAGGATCAGCGGGGCATTGTCGGCAATGCGCAGGATCTCGGGCGTGATCTCCACCCCCTGCCCGCGCAGTTTTTCCATCTCGGTGACGAAGTGATGCGGATCGACCACCACGCCATTGCCGATCACCGACAGCTTGCCCTGGACGAGACCCGAAGGCAGCAGCGCGAGCTTGTAGCTGACCCCGTCGATGACCAGGGTATGGCCGGCATTATGGCCGCCATGGTAGCGCACCACCACATCGGCGCGCTCGGAGAGCCAGTCAACGATCTTGCCCTTGCCCTCGTCACCCCACTGCGAGCCGACGACCACCACATTAGCCATGAAATACCTTCTCCGAGGATTGGCGCGACACAAGGGGCCCGGCCGCCACGGCCACACCCTTCTCCATTCGGACTTTGTCCCCCCGGCCACATTGGTTCTGGTTTGATCGTGGCCGAATAACTGCTAAGTCCGATTGTCCTTACATCACCAAGGCGCCGATGACAAAGCCGCTAAACTCCGAAAATCGCGGCATTTCCGCTCGACTTCTGGACCACCCCTACCTGCTGCTGGTGCTGGCGCCACTATTCTGGGGCGGCAATGTGGTTGCCGCAAAGCTGGTGGTGGCCGAAATCGACCCGATCCTGCTGCTGGCCTGCCGCTGTGTGCTGGCAACGCTGTTCATCCTGCCATTCGCCTGGCGTTTCCTGGCCGCCGACTGGCCGACTATCCGCCGCACCTGGCCGTTGCTCATGGCGTATGGCACCATCGGCTATGCCCTGTTCAACGTCTTTCTCTATGTCGGGCTGCAAACCACGACCGGTGTGAATTCGGCGATCGAGCAGGCGTCGCTGCCGATGCTGATTCTGGGCGCCAATTTCATCGTCTTTCGCGTCCGGGCACGACCGATCCAGATCGTGGGCGTGCTGCTCGCCATCTTCGGGGTCATGCTCACCGCCACCCATGGTGACCCCAGACGCATCCTGACGCTGGACGTCAATGTCGGCGATGGCTTCGTAATCCTGGCCTGCCTAGCCTATACCACCTATACGCTGGCGCTGCGCTTCCGCCCCAGAATGCACATCATGAGCTTCATGGCGGTGTCCTTCTCGGGCGCCGCGATAACCGGCGTCATCATGCTGGCTCTGTTCGGCGGCGGGCTCGGCCAGGTTGCCACCCTGGCCCATGCTTCGCCGACGGTCTGGGCGGTGATCGCCTATGTGGCGATCTTCCCGTCCATGTTCAGCCAGGTGGCCTATGCCCGCGGCGTCGAACTGGTGGGCGCCAACAGAGCCGCCCCGAGCCACAATCTCATTCCCGTCTTCGGCACGCTGGGTTCGGTGATCATCCTGGGCGAAAGCCTCCAGCCCTATCACTTCCTCGCCGCCGCCATCATCGTCGGTGGCATCGTGCTGGCCGAATGGGCCGCGCGGCGCAGGGTTTGACATGCCCGCCGATCATGATTTTCAATCCTATCTCGCGATCCTCGTAGACCATTATCTACAGCACACGGCAGGGCCGCGTGAAATGCTGGCGCTGCTGCGCTGGCAACTGGAGCAGGGTCACCGGCTGGACCAGCGCACCACCATGCCGGGACACCTGACCACCAGCGCGATCGTGCTGTCAGCCGATCACGCCAAGGCCCTGCTGATCGATCACGTCACCATCGGCCGCTGGTTGCAACCAGGCGGGCATTACGAACCCGCAGAGCATTTCTGGCAATCTGCGGAACGCGAGGCCGTGGAAGAGACCGGCATAACCGGCCTTCGGCTGCACCCCTGGCATGAGGGTCGCGACAGCCCTTTCGTCATCGACAGCCATGACGTCCCGGGCAAGCCATCCCGCAACGAACCGCCGCATATCCACCATGACCTGCAATATCTCTTCATTGCCGATCCGGACGCACCGCTGACCCATCAGGCGGACGAGGTCCATGCAGCAAAATGGGCGCCGGTCGGCGAACTTGCCGGAATTTCGCCCAAGGCCTTCGCCAGGCTCGAGAGCGCGCTGAAACTAAAAGGCCGGCGATAAACTCGCCGGCCTCGTCTGTTTCCTCTGGGAAAGACCCTAGAACCGCAGCGCTTTCGCCTGCTTGACGCCTTCGAGCGCTGCAATCTCGGCCAGTTGCGCTTCGGTCAGTGTCCCGTCGATCGACACCAGCGCGATGGCGCCACCACCCACTTCCTCGCGGCCCAGGTTGAAGTTGGCAATGTTGATGCCAAGCTTGCCGAGCAGCGTGCCCAGGCGCCCGATATGGCCCGG
>JADKLW010000030.1_pt3 | contig 53972 bp, 51 predicted proteins | sample 8641881 | NCBI WGS metagenome assembly JADKLW01 (sample SAMN16272185, study PRJNA661076) | feces metagenome | isolation source: fecal sample from diarrhoea affected cattle B | host: Bos taurus | place: South Africa: Lokaleng Village, Mahikeng | collected 2019-09
CCGCTGATGCTTTGTTCGTTGAGGGCGAAACCTGCAGCCAGGGCCTGAGTGGATAGGGCGCCTGCTGCAACTGCGATAACGGTCTTCAACCACGGTGTTTTCATTGTTGTCTCCTGGGTAAAAAGCGGTTCGGACCCTACCAAGCTTTTCTAATACCCAGCAAACGAAAGAGTGCAGTTTTTCGTAAATATCAGGACTATTAGTGGGGATATGTCGGCGATCATCCATGAAGCTGTCAGGATGTTTCTTTACTATCCGACTCTTTTATCGTGATATCTCGGGCAGGACGTTCACGCCAAATGCCATACCACTGGCCGCACCACCTCGCCGAAGAGTGGTGAGGAATTAGTTGCAGGGGTGTGGACGGCATACATTCAGAACAGTGGGCCGGAGCGGGTGTTGTTGCCCTTGGCCAGACGGTCGTAAAGCACCACATTCACCGTTGCAGCAAGGTTCATGCAGCCATTGGTGGGGATGTAGACGACATCTTCGCACCAGTCGCGAATTTCCTTGCTGAGCGAACCGTCCTCTGCGCCGAAAATGTACAGCGCACGATCTGGATGGGTGTACTCAGGCAAGGCACGCGCACCGTCGACCAACTCCACCGCCACCGGCACGCAGCCGAGCGGCAGGATCTTGCGCAGATCGTCGATGTTGATCAGCGGAATGCCCTGGTGGACCTTCTTGGTATCGGTGATGAAGTCCTTGGCGCGGTCATAGCGGGTGCCGGTGTAGAACACCGACGCGGCGCCATAGCAGCCTGCCGCACGCATGATCGCGCCTACGTTGGCGGGAGATTTCGGGTTGCTCAGGCCGATGCAGGCGTATCGTTTGTTGCTCACAAGTGAAGACTCACGCGGAAAACGCGCGAGTATACGGGACAGCCTCTGTCGTCGGTGGGCTCTGATCAGGGGATGAGCTTGCTGGCACGCAGCGTCGAGAACACGTTGAAGAACGCCTCATCACTGGCCTGGTAGTCCAGGAATCCGAGCTTTCGGCTTTTCGACATGTCCGTCACGACCTCGATGGGCCGGCCCAGGTCCGCATCGGTGTGCCACGGCGAGATGAGCTTGCCGATGTCCGCTTCAGCCAGGTCGAACTGCTTGGCCATCTCTGCCCAGACCTCGGCATCACCTGCCATCTGCTGTTCAAGCGGGGCGGGCTGGCCATCGAACGGTGCGGCTTCGATGCCGAACCATTCGGCAATGCGCGCCCACATCCATTTCCAGCGGAACACGTCTCCGTTGACGATATTGAAGGCCTGGTTGGCCGCCGCCGGCGTGATCGAGGCCCAGCGCAGATGCCTGGCCAGCTGATTCGCATCGGTCATGTCGGTCAGGCTGTTCCACTGCACGTCTGAGCCCGGGAAGCGGAATGGCCGACCGGTAAACCGGCAGACGGAAGCGTAGACGGCCAGCGTGGTCGCCATATTCATCGCGTTTCCTACGGCGACGCCTGTGACGGTATGGGGGCGGTGGACACTCCAACTGAAGCCGTCGCGGTCTGCTGCTGCGAACACCTCGTCTTCCTGGGCGTAGTAGAAGTTCTCCACATCCAGCCGCCCCTGTTCCTCACGAAACGGCGTCTGCGGCAGCGAACCCTTGCCGTAGGCTTCGAATGGGCCGAGGTAATGCTTGAGGCCGGTGACCAGCGCTACGTGGCGAACCGAGCCTGCCGGGCGGACAGCTTCGAGTACATTGCGCACCATCTGCGCGTTGACGCGAATGTTCTCCGCCTCCGTGGCCTGACGGGCCCAGGTGCTGAGGAAGATGTGCGTGGGCGACACGTTGCTCAACGCTGCGGCCAGGGCCTGTGGGTTCAGCAGGTCCGCGCTGATCGGCGTGATGCCTGCTTCGGCATTTGGCCGGCGTGCCAGCCCGGCGACGACCCAGCCCTCTTTGGTCAGCAGGCGCGATATTGCGCTACCGACGATGCCACTCGCGCCGACCACCAGTGCTTGATTTGTCATATTCAGACCCCACAAAACGAAACAGGCTACACCTTACCCACTCGAAAAGCCGATCCCAGTCGACAACGGCGGGGGTAACGATGAACTGGAAAACACCACGGTACGTCTGGGACGCGTTATTTGTTTGCGTGAAGGCTTGATCCGCGGGGCTTGGCGACTCAAACAAACTCAGCTGTGGATGCTTCGGCAGTCGCAAGCGCTCAGAGCAATTAATGCAAGCGCTTGGCTGCAGTGTAAGTCTCAGCCAGATGAAGTGCCTGTTGAGCCAGTTGGTCAAGCAGGCGGTCGCGCTCTTTCTCCGCATCGCTCATGGCTTTTTCACCCTGCTGTTTCACGAGATAGCTGTGAATCTGACGGACTTCTTCAGAGTGGAAGATAGGCTCCAGATCCTGCACCGCCAACAGGCCGTTTGAAGCCTGGCTCCGGGTATTCATCACCACCTGCGGGCCGCGGGCGGCCAGAGGCAGAAAACCCAAGGCTTCGAAATACGGCACCTTGCCGGCCACGCACGCAACCTCCGCATGGGGGTGGCGGGACACCATCTTCTCGACCATGGCCCGACCAATGCCCTGCCGGCGATGGCTGGCCTGTACCGCCAGATAAACCAGCGAGCAGGCTTCAGCGTCATCGATATAGGGCAGGTACAGCGCAAAACCGAGCAGGCAGGCCGGGTCGTCGCCATCCAGAGCCATGAGTAGTTCGGGCTTGCCCGCCTGCGCGCCGTCCATGCTGTCCAGATAGCGATGCACCTCGAAACCCACCACGTACTGATATAGCGGATAAAGCGGATTGCAGGGTGTGAGCGAAACCGGGCTGATATCGCTGAGATAGTCCACCACCATCTGCAGCACCTGGCTTTTCATCGATTCCGGTGGTGGTGTGTCCAGGTGGATGAGGGTGAACATGGGCTGGCTCCGGGAGATGCGGCAAAGGCGGCATTGTAGCGGGTGATATGCATCGCGCGAGGGAGGTGAGAGAGTCGTTTCGCGCTGATCCGGATAGTGCTCACGCTCCGGTATGGAAACAGTAAAGGCGTAACTTGCCCGAAAGGCCGTGAGGCGCTTGGCGAAAAGCACATGGTCGAAAGGCAGACGCAGCTGCAAGGGGCAAGAATGCAAAAGCCCTGACATGGTCAGGGCTTTTGTGACGCTTAGGAAGACTTCAGCGTTTGGCTAGCGGATCAAAATGGCAGATCACGCTTGGTGTGGCCAGTGTAGAGCTGACGCGGGCGACCGATTTTCTGGCCGCTGGCGATCATTTCCTTCCAGTGGGAAATCCAGCCGACAGTCCGCGCCAGGGCGAAGATTACGGTGAACATGCTGGTCGGAATGCCGATGGCCTTGAGGATGATGCCCGAGTAGAAATCCACGTTCGGGTAGAGATTGCGCTCGGCGAAGTAGGGATCTTGCAGGGCAATCTCTTCCAGCTTCATGGCCAACTCAAGCTGTGGATCATTGATGCCCAGTTCGCCCAGAACCTCATCGCAGGTCTGCTTCATGACCTTGGCGCGCGGATCGAAGTTCTTGTAAACGCGGTGTCCGAAGCCCATCAGCTTGAACGGATCGTTCTTGTCCTTGGCCTTGGCCAGGAACTTCTCGATGTTCGAGACATCACCAATTTCATCAAGCATGGTGAGAACGGCTTCGTTCGCGCCGCCGTGCGCAGGGCCCCAGAGTGCTGCGATACCGGCAGCGATACAGGCGAAGGGGTTGGCGCCGGTGGAGCCGGCCAGTCGCACCGTGGAAGTGGAGGCGTTTTGCTCGTGGTCGGCATGGAGAATGAAGATGCGGTCCATGGCCTTGGCCAACACCGGGCTGATCGGTTTGATCTCGCACGGGGTGTTGAACATCATGTGCAGGAAGTTTTCCGAGTAGCTCAGGTCATTGCGCGGATACATCAGCGGCTGACCCATCGAGTACTTGTAAACCATGGCGGCGATGGTCGGCATTTTTGCGACCAGTCGAACTGCCGATATCTCACGGTGCTTCGGATCGTTGATATCCAGCGAGTCGTGATAGAAGGCTGATAGTGCGCCGACAACGCCACACATGATGGCCATCGGGTGAGCATCGCGACGGAAACCGTTGAGGAACGACTTCAGTTGCTCGTGAACCATGGTGTGGTTCTGTACGGTGCTCAGAAACTTGGTTTTTTCCTCGGGAGTGGGGAGCTCTCCATGCAGTAGCAGGTAGCAGGTCTCGAGGTAGTCGGTTTTGGCGGCCAGCTGTTCGATAGGGTAACCACGATGCAGCAGAATACCTTTGTCACCATCAATGTAGGTGATCTTGGATTCACAAGAGGCTGTCGACATGAAGCCAGGATCGAAAGTAAAACGACCCGTGGAGGTCAGGCCTCGTACGTCGATTACGTCAGGTCCCATGGTACCGGTTAGAACGGGCAGTTCGATGGCGTCTGAGCCCTCGATGATCAACTGCGCTTTGTTGTCAGCCATGTATGGCCTCCTGTTTTATGCTTGGAATCATCATGGCCCCCCACGCAGGGCCCGCATCACTATAGTGAGATAAATCACAAAGTCAATTTGCAGGGGAACCCTATCGCAGAGGGGGTTTCGGGGTGAATTCTCAATACAGGAAGCCTGTTTACGGCATTTATATAAGGGTCGCTATCCACCTTTAGTGGCACTTCACCACATTGTGATTAGCGACCTAACTGTTTATACTCGGAAACCGACCGGCAGGGCCTAACAGGCAGTTTTTCTGCGGGTCGTCACTCGTGGGTGGCGGGTGCCGCTGAGTACTCTTCCCAACAACTTTGCCCTGCGCCTTGGGGCCTCAAGTGTGAAAAAAGCCGTGAAAAGCCAACGACCTGTAAACCTAGATCTTAGGACAATAAAACTCCCAATCACTGCCTACACGTCGATCCTTCACCGTATCTCCGGCGTCATTCTGTTCGTCGGTGTGGCCATTCTGCTGTTTGCGCTGGACGCTTCGCTTTCTTCTGCCGAAAGCTTTGAAGAGGTTAAGGCGTGCTTCGGTAGTCCGTTGGCCAAGCTGGTGGTCTGGGGGTTGCTGTCTGCGCTGCTGTATCACCTGGTGGCCGGTGTGCGTCACCTGGTCATGGATACGGGGCACGGCGAGACGCTGGAAGGCGGCAAGCTGGGCTCGAAAATCGTTCTGGCCGTTTCGGCGGTGCTGATCGTTCTGGCGGGAGTGTGGATATGGTAACCAACGTCACGAACTTTTCGCGTTCGGGTCTCTATGACTGGATGGCTCAGCGCGTTTCCGCAGTTGTTCTGGCGGTTTATTTCCTCTTTCTGATCGGGTACCTGGTTGTCAATCCGGGGCTTGAGTACGCGCAGTGGCATGCGCTGTTCTCGACGAGCTGGATGCGCATTTTCAGTCTGCTGGCGCTGGTATCTCTGAGTGTTCATGCGTGGGTTGGTATGTGGACCATTTCCACTGACTACCTGACCAACATGGCCATCGGCAAGTGGGCTACCAGTGTACGTTTCCTGTTCCAGGCCGTGTGTGGCATCGCCATGTTCACGTTCTTCGTCTGGGGTGTGCAGATTCTTTGGGGTATCTGATTCATGGCTAGCATTCGCACTCTTTCTTATGACGCCATCATTATCGGTGGCGGTGGCGCAGGCATGCGCGCTGCACTGCAACTGGCTCAGGGTGGTCACAAGACCGCTGTAGTCACCAAGGTATTCCCGACGCGTTCGCATACCGTTTCCGCTCAGGGTGGCATTACCTGCGCCATTGCTTCGGCCGACCCGAACGATGATTGGCGCTGGCATATGTACGATACCGTCAAGGGATCCGACTATATCGGTGACCAGGACGCTATCGAGTACATGTGTTCCGTAGGTCCCGAGGCCGTATTCGAGCTCGAGCACATGGGCCTGCCGTTCTCCCGTACCGAACAGGGCCGTATTTATCAGCGTCCGTTCGGTGGCCAGTCCAAGGACTACGGCAAGGGCGGGCAGGCTGCTCGTACCTGCGCTGCTGCCGACCGTACCGGTCACGCACTGCTGCATACCCTTTATCAGGCCAACCTGAAGGCAGGTACGTCCTTCCTGAATGAATGGTATGGCGTGGATCTGGTGAAGAATCAGGATGGCGCCATTGTCGGCATCATCGCGATCTGCATCGAAAACGGCGAAACGGTCTATATCCGTTCCAAGGCTGTGGTGCTGGCTACCGGCGGTGCCGGGCGTATCTACGCATCCACGACCAACGCCCTGATCAACACCGGCGACGGTATCGGCATGGCGCTGCGCGCTGGCGTGCCGGTTCAGGATATCGAGATGTGGCAGTTCCACCCGACCGGCATCGCCGGGGCGGGTGTGCTTGTGACCGAAGGTTGCCGCGGCGAAGGCGGTTATCTGATCAACAAGCACGGCGAGCGCTTCATGGAGCGTTACGCACCCAATGCCAAGGATCTGGCTGGTCGTGACGTGGTTGCACGTTCGATGGTCAAGGAAATCCTGGCTGGCAACGGCTGCGGTCCGGACGGCGATCACGTGATGCTCAAACTCGACCACCTGGGCGAGGACGTGCTGCACAGCCGTCTGCCAGGTATCTGCGAGTTGTCAAAGACCTTCGCACATGTCGACCCGGTTACTGCTCCGGTGCCGGTCGTTCCGACCTGCCACTACATGATGGGTGGTGTTGCCACCAATATTCATGGTCAGGCGATCACTCAAGACGCCAACGGCAACGACAAGATTATCGATGGTCTGTTCGCTGTGGGCGAGGTGGCTTGCGTGTCGGTTCATGGCGCCAACCGCCTGGGCGGCAACTCGCTGCTTGATCTGGTTGTATTCGGTCGCGCCGCCGGTCTGCACCTTGAGAAAGCCCTGAAGGAAGGGGTTGAGCACCGCGGTGCCAGCGAAACCGATCTGGATGTGGCTCTCAATCGTCTTGCCAGCCTGAACGAACGCACCACCGGTGAAGACGTTGCACCGCTGCGCAAGGAACTGCAGAACTGCATGCAAAACTACTTCGGCGTGTTCCGTACCGGCGAGTACATGCAGAAGGGTATCGCTCAGCTGTCCGATCTGCGTCAGCGCATTGCTAACGTGAAGATTTCCGACAAGAGCCAGGCTTTCAATACCGCGCGTATCGAAGCACTGGAACTGCAGAACCTGCTGGAAGTTGCCGAGGCTACCGCTATTGCTGCCGAGACTCGCAAAGAGTCGCGTGGTGCGCATGCGCGTGAAGATTTCGAAGAGCGTGACGATGAAAACTGGCTGTGCCACACCCTGTATTTCCCGGGTGAAAAGCGCGTAGCCAAGCGTGCCGTCAACTTCTCTCCGAAAACAGTTCCGACTTTCGAACCCATGGTTCGGACTTACTGAGGTCGCCGATATGTTGCAAGTGAGTGTCTATCGCTACAACCCGGATAAAGATGAAAAGCCGTACATGCAGGATTTCCAGATCAATACCGATGGTAAGGATCTGATGGTTCTGGACGTACTGGCGCTCATCAAGGAACAGGACGAAGGTTTCTCCTATCGTCGTTCCTGCCGCGAAGGAGTCTGTGGCTCCGATGGCATGAACATGAACGGCAAGAATGGCCTGGCCTGTATCACTCCGCTGTCAGCTGTCGTCTCGGGCGGTAAGCTGGTGGTTCGTCCTCTGCCTGGTCTGCCAGTCATCCGTGACCTGGCCGTCGATATGAGCATCTTCTATAAGCAGTACGAGAAGGTTCGCCCTTATCTGATGAACGATACACCGGCACCGGCTATCGAACGTTTGCAGAGCCCGGAAGATCGCGAGAAGCTCGATGGTCTGTACGAGTGCATTCTATGCGCTTGCTGCTCAACCAGCTGCCCGTCCTTCTGGTGGAATCCGGACAAGTTCCTCGGTCCAGCGGCACTGCTGCAGGCCTATCGCTTTCTGGCCGATAGTCGCGATACCGAAACTGAAGAACGTCTGGCTGCTCTGGATGATCCGTTCAGCGTATTCCGCTGCCGTGGCATCATGAACTGCGTAAGCGTTTGTCCGAAGGGATTGAACCCCACCAAGGCAATCGGGCACGTGCGTAATATGCTGTTGCAGAGCGCGACTTGATGAGTCATGGCTTGCGACTATTAGCTTAGTCGCTTGCCTGTAATGTTTTACCGCGACACCTACGGCGCTGAGTTCAACCTCGGCGCCGTAGTTTTAGTAGGAATCCCAGCTCACAAAGCCGGGGTTCCACTCTGAAAATTTGATGACCAGCAGGAGCATCCGGGGTGGTTCTCGGAAACTATCTGCGCGGTCCGTAGTGGCTTTACCTGGGTCGCTGCTTCAGAACTGGGAAAGTCATGCTGCGGTCTCCACGCTGGTGGTGTCTCCTTATCGAAGGTGACCAGACATGCAAGAAAGCGTAATGCAGCGCATGTGGGACAGTGCCCACCTATCCGGTGGTAACGCTGCCTATGTGGAAGAACTCTACGAGCTCTACCTGCACGATCCCAACGCTGTGCCCGAAGAGTGGCGCACCTACTTCCAGAAGCTGCCCGTCAGCGGTGGCAATACGGCCGATGTTTCGCACGCTACGATTCGCGATCATTTTGTGCTGCTGGCCAGGAATCAGCGTCGTACACAGCCTGTCTCCGCAGGCAGTGTGAGCAGCGAGCACGAAAAGAAGCAGGTCGAAGTACTGCGTCTGATTCAGGCCTTCCGGATGCGTGGTCATCAGGCTGCACAGCTTGATCCGCTTGGGCTGCAGCCGCGTAAGGCTCCAGCCGACCTGTCGATCAATCATTACAATCTGACTGATGCCGATCTGGATACGGTTTTCCGTACCGGCGATCTCGCCGTGGGACGCGATGAGGCAACCTTGCGTGAAATTCACCAGGCGTTGCAAGAGACCTACTGCCGCACCATCGGTGCGGAGTTCACCCATATCGTCGATTCCGAACAGCGCAACTGGTTTATCCAGCGCCTGGAAAGCGTACGCGGGCGTCCAGAGTTCTCGTCGGAAATCAAAAGCCATCTGCTTGAGCGCCTGACCGCTGCCGAGGGCCTGGAAAAGTATCTGGGCACCAAGTATCCGGGCACCAAGCGTTTCGGCCTGGAGGGCGGCGAGAGTCTGATCCCGCTGCTGGACGAGATCATCCAGCGTTCCGGCTCCTACGGTACCAAGGAAATCGTCATCGGCATGGCTCACCGCGGCCGTCTGAACGTGCTGGTCAATACCTTCGGCAAGAACCCGCGCGATCTGTTCGACGAGTTCGAGGGCAAGAAGGTCGAAGGCCTGAGTTCGGGTGACGTGAAATACCACCAGGGCTTTTCCTCCAACGTGATGACCCCTGGTGGCGAGATTCACCTGGCCATGGCATTCAACCCATCCCACCTGGAAATCGTTTCCCCGGTGGTAGAGGGTTCGGTGCGTGCACGTCAGGATCGTCGTTGCGACCCGATCGGCGACAAGGTGCTGCCAGTGACCATCCACGGTGACGCAGCTGTCGCTGGCCAGGGTGTGGTCATGGAAACCTTCCAGATGTCGCAGACCCGTGCCTACCGGACCGGCGGCACCATTCGCATCGTGGTCAACAACCAGGTTGGTTTCACCACCAACAAGCAGGAAGACGCGCGCTCCACGGAATACGCCACCGACGTTGCGAAGATGATCCAGGCGCCGATCTTCCATGTGAATGCCGATGATCCGGAAGCCGTGCTGTTCGTTACCCAGCTGGCTGTCGATTACCGCATGCAGTTCAAGCGCGATATCGTCATTGACCTGATCTGCTACCGTCGTCGTGGCCACAACGAGGCTGACGAACCAAGCGGCACCCAGCCGCTGATGTACCAGAAGATCGCCAAGCAGCGCACCACGCGTGAGCTGTATGCCGATTCGCTGATGCAGTCGAGCGTGCTTGATGAGACGGGCGTCCAGGCGAAGGTCGATGAATACCGCACTGCACTGGATAACGGCCTGCATGTGGTCAAGAGCCTGGTCAAAGAGCCCAACAAGGAGCTGTTCGTTGACTGGCGTCCTTATCTGGGCCATGCCTGGACCGCGCGTCACGACACCCGTTTCGATCTGAAGACTTTGCAGGAGCTGTCGAGCAAGATGCTCGCTGTGCCCGAAGGCTTCGTGGTTCAAAGACAGGTATCGAAGATCCTCGAAGACCGTCAGAAAATGGGTGCCGGTGCCCTGGCCATCAACTGGGGTTATGCCGAGACACTGGCATACGCCACATTGCTGTTCGAAGGCCATCCGATTCGCATCAGTGGCCAGGACGTAGGCCGCGGTACCTTCTCGCATCGCCACGCTGCGTTGCACAATCAGAAGGACGGCAGCACTCATATCCCGCTGCAGCACCTGTACGAAGGTCAGCCCCGTTTCGACCTGTATGACTCCTTCCTGTCGGAAGAAGCGGTACTGGCATTCGAATACGGCTACGCCACCACCATGCCGAACGCACTGGTGGTCTGGGAGGCCCAGTTCGGCGACTTCGCCAACGGTGCCCAGGTTGTCATCGATCAGTTCATCACCAGTGGCGAGCACAAGTGGGGTCGTCTGTGCGGCCTGACCATGCTGCTGCCGCATGGCTATGAAGGGCAGGGACCGGAGCACTCTTCCGCGCGTCTGGAGCGTTATCTGCAACTGTGTGCCGAGCAGAATATCCAGGTATGCGTGCCGACTACGCCGGCACAGGTCTACCATATGCTGCGTCGTCAGGCGATCCGTCCGCTGCGCAAGCCGCTGGTTGCCCTTACGCCGAAGTCGCTGCTGCGTCACAAGCTGGCGATCTCGACCCTGGAGGATCTGACCGAAGGCTCGTTCCAGACCGTGATCGGAGAAATCGATCAAATCGATCCGGCCAAGGTCGAACGACTCATCATGTGCAGCGGCAAGGTCTATTACGATCTGTTGGACAAGCGTCGCAACGAAGGCCGCGAAGATATCGCTGTCGTGCGTATCGAGCAGCTGTATCCGTTCCCCGAAGAGGACCTGGCCGAGGTGCTTGCGCCTTACCAGAACCTCAAGAGTATCGTCTGGTGTCAGGAAGAGCCGATGAACCAGGGCGCGTGGTACTGCAGCCAGCACCACATGCGTCGTGTGGCCGTAGCGCACAAGAAAGAGTTGCTCCTGCAGTATGCGGGGCGTGAAGCCTCCGCCGCCCCTGCCGTTGGTTATGCCTCCATGCATGCCGAACAGCAGGAAAAGCTGCTTCAGGACGCTTTCACCGTTTAATCATTCGAGCAAGAGGCCGCGAAACATCGCGGCCTCGCCGTAGAAACCGAATCAATAGGACCCCAGCTAATGGCTATCGAGATCAAAGCCCCCCAATTTCCCGAATCGGTCGCTGACGGCACCGTTGCCACCTGGCACAAGCAGCCGGGTGATGCGGTCAAGCGCGATGAGCTGATCGTCGACATCGAAACCGACAAGGTCGTGATGGAAGTCCTCGCCGAAGCCGATGGCGTGCTCACCGAAATCGTCAAGAACGAAGGCGACACCGTGCTCAGCGGCGAACTGCTCGGCAAGCTCGAAGCCGGTGCGACTGCAACTGCTGCCCCTGCGGCTGCTGCAACCGCAACCGCAACCGCAACCGCCGCAGCTGCTCCCGCCACTGACGCCAGTACCGAAGACGCGATTCTCGCGCCGGCTGCGCGCAAGCTGGCTGAAGAAAACGGCATCGATCCCAACAGCGTGAAAGGGACTGGCAAGGATGGTCGCGTAACCAAGGAAGATCTGGTTGCCGCCATCGAAGCCAAGAAGTCCGCGCCGGCTGCCAAGCCTGCCGCGGCTGCTGCCGCACCTGTGGTTGCCGTTGGCGACCGCGTCGAGAAGCGCGTACCAATGACCCGTCTGCGCGCCAAGGTTGCCGAGCGTCTGGTCGAAGCACAGTCTTCCATGGCCATGTTGACTACCTTCAACGAAGTCAACATGAAGCCGATCATGGAGCTTCGTGCCAAGTACAAGGACCTGTTCGAGAAAACTCACAATGGCGTGCGCCTGGGCTTCATGTCCTTCTTCGTCAAGGCTGCGGTCGAAGCCTTGAAGCGCCAGCCAGGTGTGAACGCTTCCATCGATGGTAACGACATTGTCTACCACGGCTATCAGGATATCGGTGTAGCCGTATCCAGCGACCGTGGTCTGGTGGTGCCGGTCCTGCGCAACGCCGAGCACATGAGCCTGGCCGAGATCGAAGGTGGTATCAACAACTACGGCAAGAAGGCCAAGGCTGGCAAGCTGACCATCGAAGAAATGACGGGGGGCACCTTCACCATCTCCAACGGTGGTGTGTTCGGTTCGCTGCTGTCCACTCCGATTGTCAACCCGCCGCAGACCGCTATCCTCGGCATGCACAAGATCCAGGAACGTCCGATGGCCGTTAATGGCCAGGTCGTCATCCTGCCGATGATGTACCTTGCGCTGTCTTATGATCACCGTCTGATTGATGGCAAGGAAGCCGTGACCTTCCTGGTCACCATGAAGGACCTGCTGGAAGATCCGGCACGCCTGCTGCTGGACATCTAAGAAGCAGCGGCAAGCTGCAAGCAGGTGCTGCGTTGAAGCAGCTTTGCTTGGGGCTTGCCGCTTTTCGCTTGAAGCTAGAGAGGATTTGCAATGAGTCAGAAATTCGACGTCGTCGTCATTGGTGCCGGTCCCGGCGGCTACGTGGCTGCCATTCGTGCAGCGCAACTGGGTCTGAAAACCGCTTGTATCGAAAAATACCAGGGTAAGGAAGGCAAGACTGCGCTGGGCGGTACCTGCCTGAATGTGGGCTGCATTCCATCCAAGGCGCTGCTGGACAGTTCCTACAAGTTCCATGAAGCCCACGAGAGCTTCAACGTCCACGGCATCAGCACGGGCGACGTCAAGATGGACGTGCCGACCATGGTGGCGCGCAAGGATCAGATCGTCAAAAACCTCACCGGCGGTGTTGCCGCTCTGCTGAAGGCCAATGGCGTGACCGTGTTTGAAGGCCACGGCAAGCTGCTGTCCGGCAAGCAGGTCGAAGTCACCAAGCTCGATGGCAGCACCGAGATGCTGGCTGCCGAGAACGTCATCCTGGCTTCCGGTTCCAAGCCGGTGGACATCCCGCCAGCTCCGGTCAATCAGAACACCATCGTTGACTCCACTGGTGCGCTGGACTTCCAGAGCGTTCCGGCGCGGCTGGGCGTTATCGGTGCAGGTGTGATCGGTCTGGAGCTGGGTTCGGTCTGGGCACGTTTGGGCGCTGAAGTGACCGTTATCGAGGCGATGGACAAGTTCCTGCCGGCTGCCGATGAGCAAATTTCCAAGGAAGCCTTCAAGGTGCTGTCCAAGCAGGGTCTGAAGATTCTGCTGGGTGCGCGTCTGACCGCGTCCGAGGTCAAGGGCGATGAAGTGACTGTCAGCTTCACGACTGCCGAAGGCGAGCAGCAGCAGACCTTTGACAAGCTGATCGTTGCGGTTGGCCGTCGTCCGGTGACTACCGATCTGCTGGCTGCCGATGCAGGCGTAGACATGGACGAGCGTGGCTTCATCTTCGTTAATGACCAGTGTGCGACCAGCGTTCCGGGCGTTTATGCCATTGGTGACGTGGTTCGTGGCGCAATGCTCGCCCACAAGGCTTCCGAAGAAGGTGTGATGGTTGCCGAGCGTATCGCTGGCCACAAATCCCAAATGAACTACGATCTGATTCCGTCGGTCATCTATACCCACCCGGAAATCGCGTGGGTGGGCAAGACGGAGCAGGCGCTCAAGGCCGAGGGTGTGGAAGTCAACGTGGGAACCTTCCCCTTCGCCGCTAGCGGTCGCGCCATGGCAGCCAATGACACTGCCGGTCTGGTCAAGGTTATCGCCGATGCCAAGACCGACCGTGTACTGGGTGTCCACGTGATGGGGCCGGCTGCGGCCGAGCTGGTTCAGCAGGGCGCCATCGGCATGGAGTTCGGCACCAGTGCTGAAGACCTGGGCATGATGGTGTTCTCGCATCCGACCATGTCGGAAGCGCTGCACGAAGCAGCGTTGGCTGTAAATGGCCATGCAATCCACATCGCCAACCGCAAGAAGCGTTAACGGCTGTGTGAGATGAAGAAGCCCGCCTTGTTCTTGCGAACACTGCGGGCTTTTTAACAGGTCTTTGAAAGGTATCCACGATAGTTTTCAGTGACTTGGAGGTGGCGGGGCAGAGATGCCGCGTCTGATGTGTATCAACCAAATGGTAGCCAAGCATGAATCTCCACGAGTATCAGGGTAAGCAACTTTTTGCCGAGTACGGGCTACCGGTTTCGGCGGGTTACGCGGTAGACAATCCTCGGGAAGCAGCCGAGGCGTGCGACAAGATTGGGGGTACCGAATGGGTGGTCAAGGCCCAGGTGCATGCGGGCGGACGGGGCAAGGCCGGTGGCGTCAAGCTGGTTCGCAGCAAGGACGAGGCCCGCGCGTTCGCGCAGCAGTGGCTGGGCGAGCGGTTGGTAACCTACCAGACAGATGCCAATGGCCAGCCGGTCAGCAAGGTGCTGGTTGAAGCCTGCACCGAGATTGAGAAGGAGCTTTACCTGGGTGCGGTGGTTGATCGCTCCACGCGCCGGATCGTGTTCATGGCCTCCACAGAAGGTGGCGTGGATATCGAGAAGGTTGCTCACGATACCCCGGAGAAAATTCTCAAGGCTACTGTCGATCCGCTGGTTGGCGCGCAGCCATTCCAAGGCCGCGAACTGGCCTTCCAGTTAGGTCTCAAGGGCGATCAGGTCAAGCAGTTCGTGCACATTTTCGTCGGCCTGGCCAAACTGTTCGTTGATTACGACCTGGCACTGCTGGAAGTCAATCCGCTGGTGATCAAGAAGGACGGCAACCTGCATTGCCTGGACGCCAAGATCAATATCGACAGCAACGCCAGCTACCGGCAGCCCAAGCTGCGTGATATGGCCGACCCGTCCCAGGATGACCCCCGCGAAGCCCATGCGGCACGCTGGGAGCTCAACTATGTGGCGCTTGATGGCAACATCGGCTGCATGGTCAACGGCGCCGGCCTGGCCATGGGCACCATGGACATCGTCAACCTGCATGGCGGCAAGCCTGCCAACTTCCTTGACGTCGGTGGCGGCGCAACAGAAGAGCGGGTTGCCGAAGCATTCAAGATCATCCTCTCCGACCCCAATGTTGCAGCCGTGCTGGTGAACATTTTCGGTGGCATTGTGCGCTGCGACATGATTGCCGAAGGCATCATCGGTGCCGTCAAGGAGGTGGGCGTGAAGGTGCCGGTGGTGGTGCGCCTTGAAGGTAACAACGCCGACCTTGGTGCCCGGATGCTGAGCGAAAGCGGGCTGAACATCATCGGTGCGAACAGCCTCACCGATGCGGCCGTTCAGGTCGTCAAAGCTGCAGAGGGCAAGTAATGAGTATCCTGATCAACAAGGAAACCAAGGTCATCTGCCAGGGTTTCACCGGTTCGCAAGGCACTTTTCATTCAGAGCAGGCCATCGAGTACGGCACCCGGATGGTCGGCGGCGTGACGCCTGGCAAAGGCGGTAGTACGCATCTGGGCCTGCCGGTCTTCAATACTGTGCGCGAAGCGGTCGAGGCCACTGGAGCGGATGCATCGGTGATCTATGTGCCGGCACCCTTCTGCAAGGACTCGATCCTCGAAGCGGCGATGGGTGGCATCAAACTGATCGTCTGTATCACCGAGGGGATTCCAACCCTCGACATGCTTGAAGTGAAAATCAAGTGTGACGAACTGGGTGTACGCCTGATCGGACCGAACTGCCCCGGCGTGATTACTCCAGGCGAGTGCAAGATCGGCATTCAGCCGGGGCATATCCACCAGCCGGGCAGGGTGGGGATCGTTTCGCGTTCCGGGACCTTGACCTATGAGGCGGTCAAACAGACCACTGATGCAGGCTTTGGCCAGTCCACGTGCGTCGGTATTGGTGGCGACCCGATTCCGGGCTCAAGCTTCATCGATATCCTGAAGATGTTCCAGGAAGATCCCCAGACCGAGGCGATCGTGATGATCGGCGAGATCGGTGGTTCTGCCGAGGAGGAGGCCGCGGCCTATATCAAGGGCAATGTCACCAAGCCGGTGGTGTCTTATATTGCTGGCGTGACTGCGCCGCCCGGCAAAAGGATGGGCCATGCCGGTGCGATCATTTCCGGCGGCAAGGGTACAGCCGATGAGAAATTTGCAGCGTTACAGGATGCCGGCGTGACGACTGTGCGTTCTCTCGCTGATATCGGCAAGGCGCTGGCCGAGGTTACGGGCTGGGCAAGCAAACAGGCCTGAAGCCAGGTCTGCCTTGAAAATGCCAGTCAGTCTTGACTGGCATTTTTATTATTGGCGCACCAACCCTGTTCGCCGGGCAAGGTAACCACATCCGTTCGGCAAAACCTGACCGTTCGGTCACTGATTTCGCCGCAATAAACTCGTCTGATGGCGGCAATTCCAGTAAGGTGCGGCGTCTTTTTTGCGCGCGCCTTCACGCCGCAATCAACCGAATAGCCTCGGACGCGTTCGCGCCTCCTTGCGGTAGGTATTTCCATGATTCGACTGAAAAGCCAGGATCTCCTGGCGCTTGGTTTCATGACCTTCGCCCTGTTTCTGGGCGCGGGCAACATTATCTTTCCACCCAGCGCCGGTATGGCTGCCGGTGAGCGGATTGTGCCGGCTGCGATCGGCTTTCTGCTGACCGGTGTCGGCTTGCCATTGTTGACAGTGGTGGCACTGGCTCGTGTGGGGGGCGGCATGGACCGTCTGACCGCACCGCTGGGTCGCTGGGCTGGTATGGCACTGGCAGTTGCAGTCTATCTGGCAATCGGCCCGCTGTTCGCGACACCGCGTACGGCTACGGTGTCATTCGAGATGGGCATTGCACCCTTTACCGGTAGTTCGGCAGGCCCATTGTTTGCCTATACCTCGATGTTCTTCCTGGCTGTTTTGCTGCTGGTGCTGAACCCTGGACGACTGATCGACCGGGTCGGCAAGTTCATCACACCGGTGCTGCTGGCAGCCCTGCTGGTGCTGGGTGGTGCTGCGCTTTTCGCACCGGCGGGCACTATTGGCGAGACAGCGGAAAGCTATCGTGCCAGCCCGTTGCTCAAGGGCTTCCTTGACGGGTATCTGACCATGGATACCCTCGGTGCGCTGGTATTCGGCATTGTGATCGCCACTGCCATTCGTGACCGCGGCGTAACGGAACCAGGGCTGGTTACTCGCTATTCGATGATTGCCGGCATGATCGCCGCGACCGGTCTGTCGTTAGTGTACCTGGCGCTGTTCTACCTCGGTGCCACCAGCCAGGGCATCGCTGGTGATGCATCCAATGGCGTGCAGGTTCTGACAACCTACGTGCAGCACACCTTCGGCAATACCGGCAGTCTGCTGCTGGCTGTGGTGATTTCATTGGCGTGCCTGACGACTGCAGTAGGCCTGACGACAGCCTGCGGTGAGTTTTTCAGTAGCGTGCTGCCCGTCAGCTACCGCACCGTGGTGATCGTGTTTACGGGGTTCAGTCTGCTGGTTTCCAACCAGGGGCTGACCCAGCTGATCAGCATTTCCGTCCCGGTGCTGGTGGGGCTGTATCCGCTGGCCATCGTGCTGGTTGCTCTCAGTCTGCTGGATCGTCTGTGGGTATCGCAGCAACGGATATTCATCCCGACAATGGCGGTCACGCTGATCTTCGGTGTGGTGGACGGCTTGGCTGCAGCAGGCTTCGATCAGCTGGTCCCGGAGTTCTTCAAGCAGTTGCCCCTGGCCGCGCACAGCATGGGCTGGGTGCTGCCGGTGCTGGTTGCCTTGCTTGTCGCGATCATCCTGGATCGGATGATGGGCGTGCGTCCGGCAAAGTGAGTTCTGCGTAAGGGCCTTTGCCTGCCGAACCTTTCAATCAGGTTCGGTTTGGCAAGCCTCGACAGCCCTGCATTTGTGCTGGCTATAATGCGGCGCAGTGCCAGTGGGAGGTCCGATGTTTATTCCTGAACATTTGTTGCCGCATCTGATCGCCGTCGTCTGGTTTGTTCTCTGCTGGGTCGGTTACACCCGATATGCCATCTGGCGCGGTCGTGATACGGCCTGTCTGGCCAGCGTGCTGCATCTGTATCGCAAGGACTGGATGCGGCGCCTGATGCTGCGCGACAACCGTATCGCCGATGCCAACGTGATCGGCAATCTGGAGCGCAACGCTTCCTTCTTCGCTTCCAGTACGCTGATCATTCTGGCTGGCATCCTGACGGCGCTGGGCGCATCCGATCGTGCCGTAACGCTGCTGGCTGATCTGCCGTTCGCCCAGCCAGTGAGCCGGGAGCTTTCGGAGGTCAAGCTGCTGGCCTTGGCGGTGGTCTTCGTTTATGCCTTTTTCACCTTCAGCTGGTGCATGCGTCAGTACAACTTTGCTGCCGTGCTGGTTGCTTCCGCGCCCATGGTGGGGGAGCGCAACGTCAGTGACCAGGAGCGCAAGTCGTTCGCCGAACGGGCGGCCAGGGTGATGTCGATGGCCGCCAACCAGTTCAATTTCGGCTTGCGCGCCTACTATTTTGGAATGGCGACACTGTCCTGGTTCATCAATCCCTGGTTTTTCATGGCGGTGACGACGGGTGTTGTGCTGATCCTGTATCGCCGCGAATTCCATTCCGATGTGCTCAAGGTGATGGTGTTCACGCCAACCTTGCCGAGCGAAGTGCCCAAGGAATAGGTAGTCCCGCAGCTGGGCGTTACCATGCGCAGCTTGTTTGATTGCCGAGACTTCGCCCATGAGCGACCCCGTGATTCTGGAGCGTACCCAGCGCTTCCTGTCCTTCCTGAGGCATTGCCAGGTCCTGGGCATGCGTGTCGAACGGGCCGACCGAACAGGTCTGACACTGCGCCTGCCCTACAGCGAAAACATCGTCAGCGATCCTGAAACAGGGATTATCCACGGCGGCGCCATCACCACTTTGATGGATACCACCTGCGGCATCTCCACGGCCTGCGCACTGCCGGAGCTGGAGATCTGCCCGACCCTGGACCTGCGCATTGACTACATGCATCCCGCCGAGCCGAATCATGATGTGTTTGGTTTCGCCGAATGCTACCGGGTCACACCGACCGTGATCTTCACCCGGGGCGTGGCTTATCAGCGCGACATCAACGAACCCATAGCGCATGTGGTCGGTGCGTTCATGCGGATGGGGAGGGGCAAACAGGGTGGGGCAGCTGCCGAAGAACGAGGAGCCGGTGCATGAGCGAGCGGAATCTGAATGACTGGGTGCGCCAGGCTCACGAAAGCAACAATTATGATCCCTTGTTGCAAATGGTCCCCTACGCGCGACTGATCGGTATCGAGTGTCTGCGTCTGGGTGACGAGATGGTGTTCAGGCTGCCCAGCAACAAGGACAACATCGGCAACCCCACGTTGCCGGCGCTGCATGGCGGAGTTATCGCCGGCTTTATGGAGCACGCGGCGATGCTGCATCTGCTGATGTTCATGGGCAGCCCGCATTTGCCCAAAATCATCGACTTCTCGATAGATTATCTGCGTGCTGGTCATTATCGTGACACCTTTGCCGCCTGCCAGGTCTGGCGCCAGGGGCGTCGTGTGGCCAATGTCGCCGTTACGGCCTGGCAGACGAATCAGGCCGAGCCCATCGCCACCGCGCGTTGTCATTTCAAGGTCGACGAGCCCTGAGGTTTCAGGTGGCTAACACTGCAGATGCCTCAAGGGTGCTGAATGGATGCGTTGTTGATACTCGGTGGATTGCTGCTGATTATTGTCTCTGTTGTCTGGCTGGTGGTGCTGGCCTTTGGCACCAGCCTGATGTGGGGTGTGGGGGCGTTGATCCCGCCGATCACGCTCATTTATGCCGTGGTTCACTGGAAGACTGCACGTAAGGCAGTCGGGCTTTTCGGGTTGGGGACCATCCCGATTGTGGTGGGTTTCACGTTGCTGGCCAGTCAGGCGCCGGAGCGATTTGAAACCATTGTCGGCCTCACATGGCTGGAGTCGCGCGAGCAGGCCCAGGGCAGCAGGTTGGCCATCGGCGTGCATGGGCAGCTGTACGGGCGAGCCTTCAATCCCAGCGTCGGCACGCTTGCAGACGGGGTGCTGACGTTGCGTGAGGGCAGTGACCCCTTTGCTCGCCAGCAACTGATTATCCGTCTTGGCAGCTTCCAGCCCGGCGCCTTGCGCCTCGATGTCCTGCCGGAAGACGCTAATCCTTCAGCCGAAATCGAGATCAGCTGGGCACGACCGGAACAGGAACTGCCTGAGACGCGGATAATCCGGAGTGGCTACACACTGCATCTGAATCTGCAGCCGGTGCAGCCCAACAAACTGGCCGGTGACTTTCATCTGGTTCTACCCCTGCATTTACGCACCAGTATCAGCGGCAATATCGAGCTGCTCATGGATGAACTGCAGGCTCATGAAGAACAAGTGAATCCGTCCCGAAAAGCCCAGACAAGCGACGAACAGGCAGTTTCTGCGGAAGACTCGCCAGCCCCAACCGACCGCCGTCATGGTTTTACCCTGCAACATCTGCTGCATGATCCGGCGCGCTATTCGCAGCTGTTGGTACGCGCCCATACGGAACGGGGCAGTATGGCCGAGGGGCGCTTCATCGGTATCGACGAGGAGGGCAATCTGGCCATCAGGCACTTGCTCCAGGGCTCTGGCGTAGCCATCTACAATCTCGCGCCGGACGATATTGTGCTGCTCGAATTGCTTGAGCCTTAGATGCACGCTTGAAATTCTGCTCACAGCCCCCATCTGTCTGCCATCGCCGCAAATGCGGTCCGTGCCATTGACGATGTGGAGTTTGTAGACGATGAGTGTGGAAACTCAAAACAAAGAAACCCTGGGCTTCCAGACCGAGGTGAAGCAGCTGCTTCACCTGATGATCCATTCGCTGTATTCAAACAAGGAGATCTTTCTTCGCGAACTGATCTCCAACGCTTCCGACGCGGCAGACAAGCTGCGTTTCGAAGCGCTCGCCAAGCCTGAACTGCTCGAAGGTGGCAGTGATCTGCGGATCCGCGTCAGCTTCGACAAGGACGCCAAGACCGTCACCCTGGATGACAACGGCATCGGCATGAACCGTGACGACGTAGTGACCCATCTGGGTACGATCGCCAAGTCCGGCACAGCTGATTTCATGAAGCACCTGACTGGCGACCAGAAAAAGGATTCGCACCTGATCGGCCAGTTCGGCGTGGGTTTCTATTCGGCATTCATCGTGGCCGACCAGGTGGATGTGTACAGCCGTCGTGCCGGTACTCCGGCGGAAGAGGGCGTTTACTGGTCCTCGAAGGGTGAGGGCGAGTTTGAAGTCGCCACTATCGAGAAGGCCGAGCGCGGCACCCGCATCGTCCTGCATCTGAAGGCCGGCGAAGAAGAGTTCGCCGACGGCTGGCGTCTGCGCAATGTCATCAAGAAATACTCCGACCACATCGCACTGCCGATCGAGCTGCCGAAGGAATTCCACGGCGAAGAGAAGGACAAGCCGGCCGAACCCGAGTGGGAAACCGTCAACCGCGCCAGTGCCCTGTGGACCCGACCGCGCACCGAGGTGAAGGACGAGGAGTACCAGGAATTCTACAAGCACGTCGCTCATGACTTCGAAAATCCGCTGGCCTGGAGCCACAACAAGGTCGAAGGCAAGCTGGAATACACCTCGCTGCTCTATGTACCGGGCCGCGCGCCGTTCGACCTGTACCAGCGCGAAGCGCCCAAGGGCCTCAAGCTCTATGTGCAACGCGTATTCATCATGGATCAGGCTGATGAGTTCCTGCCGCTGTACCTGCGTTTCATCAAGGGTGTGGTCGATTCGAATGACCTGTCGCTGAACGTCTCTCGCGAGATCCTGCAGAAGGATCCGGTGATCGACTCCATGAAGTCGGCGCTGACCAAGCGCGTGCTGGACATGCTGGAAAAGCTGGCGAAGAACGAGCCGGATCAATATGCCTCCTTCTGGAAGCAGTTCGGCCAGGTACTCAAGGAAGGCCCTGCCGAAGACTTCGCCAACAAGGAGAAGATCGCCGGCCTGCTGCGCTTCGCCTCTACCCATGACGCCTCCGGCGAGCAGACGGTTTCGCTGGCTGATTACCTGGGCCGTGTGAAAGAAGGACAAGACAAGGTCTACTTCCTGACCGGTGAATCCTACGCGCAGGTCAAGAACAGCCCGCACCTGGAAGTCTTCCGCAAGAAAGGCATCGAAGTGCTGTTGCTGACTGATCGAATCGACGAGTGGCTGATGAGCTACCTGACCGAGTTCGACGGCAAGCAGTTCGTCGATGTTGCGCGTGGTGACCTGGATCTTGGCAAGCTGGATTCCGAAGAAGACAAGAAGGCCCAGGAAGAGATTGCCAAGGCGAAGGAAGGCCTTGTCGAGCGTCTGAAAGGTGCGCTGGGTGACGAGGTGGCTGAAGTGCGCGTATCGCATCGTCTCACCGACTCGCCGGCAATCCTGGCCATCGGTGAGCAGGACCTGGGTCTGCAGATGCGCCAGATTCTGGAAGCCAGCGGCCAGAAGGTGCCGGACTCCAAGCCGATCTTCGAGATCAACCCGCAGCACCCGCTGATCGAGAAGCTGGATACCGAGCCCGACGAAGACCGCTTCGCCGACCTCTCGCACATCCTCTTTGATCAGGCGGCACTGGCCGCGGGCGATAGCCTGAAAGACCCTGCGGCCTATGTGCAGCGTCTGAACAAACTGCTGGTGGAGCTTTCTGCATAAGCTGGCGTTGAATAAGCAAAAGGCCCGTCATTGACGGGCCTTTTGCGTTCAGGCCAGCACGCTGATCAGCCGTGTGCCGTGAGTCAGGTTGTCTGCGACCGGGCAGCGTTTTTCGATCTGTTCGAGCAGGGCCTGTTTTTCCTCGCGACTGAGTTCCGCGTCAATCTCGACTTTTATGCGCAGCTCCTGAAACCCGGGGCGTACCTCGGCATCGCGACCGAGCAGACCAGCCGGATCGTAGTCAGCTTCTATTTCGAAGCGCATGCCGCGCAATTCCACTTTCTGCTGGTGGGCGATAAAGCGTCCTATGGTGCCGAAGCAGCCTGCCACTGCGGCGAGTATCGCTTCCAGCGGTGTCGGGCCCAGATCCTGCCCGGCAGCGTTTTTCGGCTGATCCATGACCAGTCGGTGGTTGCCGCACTGTACCGTGATACTCATGCCGGCATTCATTTCGCCTTGGGCGCTGATGGTCTTGATGGCCATATTCGGTTCTGCTCCTGATAGGTAGGTGATCGTGGCTTAGCCTAAAGGCGTACCGAGCGCTTGGCGTTGATTATCGTCAATATACCCTGTGGGGTATATATGGGTTTAAATCCTGAACCCACTTGCCGGCTGGTGGTCTATCCGCTTGGCTGTCAGGAGGGCATCAGTGTTCAGTATTCAAAAGTGTTTTGCTGCGATCTGTCTGATCGTATTCATTGCGCCCGTTCAGGCGCGTGATTACCGCTACAGCGATGCGCACCTGCATCTTGTGGATTTCTTTCAGGAAAGCGCCGGCGTCTCGAAACTTATCGAGGAGATGGATGCCGGCGGCATCGATCATGTGATGGTCAGCGGCATTCCGGTGGCCAAGAAATGGCACGAAAACGAGCCGAAACGACCCCGTTACTATGCCGGCGACGATGCGCCGGTGTACTGGTACAGCGCAACCGATGTGATCATCGCTGCCGCCATGGAGGAGCTGGATGAACAGCAGCGCAAGCGTTTTCATCCCTTCCTGTCCGGGTTCAACCCCAACGACAAGAATGCCGCTGCACACATCCGTAGAATGCTCGAACTCAATCCCGGCCTCTGGCAGGGCATAGGTGAAGTCTTTACTCGCCACGACGACATCACTGCGCTTACTGAAGGCGACACTCCACGTGCCAACAACGAGGCGCTGGCGAAGGTCTATCATTTGGCTGCCGAGTTCGATCTGCCCGTGATGCTGCACTCCAATATCACTTCCAAGCGCGAGCGTAACCCGCTGTACCTGGCGGAGCTGGAAGAGCCATTGCGTAATCATCCGCACACTCGCTTCATCTGGGCACATGCAGGCACCAGCATGGAGCTGCATCGTCATCAGGAACAGCTCGATTTCCTCCTGCCTACGGTCACGCGATTGCTCGATGACTATCCAAATCTCTATATAGACCTGTCGTGGACCATGCTTCAGCCCTATCTGCTGGATGCGCATGGCAAGCCACGAAACGAGTGGATCGAACTGGTCGAGCGTCATCCTGCGCGGTTCATGCTCGGCAGCGATGTGGTGGGTCGTTTCGACAGCCTTGTCGAGGGTATGCAGGCATTTACGCCCTTTCTCGATGCCCTTTCTGAACGGGTTGCCCACCAGGTGGCGCGCGACAACTTCCTGGCAATTCTGCCGAACAAGCGTTAGTCCTTACTCTCCCGACAGGCATGGCCTGATAACACGGCCATGCCTTTTGTCGAATCCTGTCAAGTTGCAGCGCTTCGTGCCGATACCGATTTCATCGATTCAGTATTACGAGAGGCGGTGAACATGTTCAGGCAGATGACCATTGCATTAAGGGCCGGGTTGGGCTTCGGTGTGGTTGCCTTGCTGGTGTTTTTGCTGGGTGGCTTTGCCCTCCTGCAAATATCCTCAATGCAGAAAGAAACGCGTGAAGTGGATACTCGCTGGCTGCCCAGCATCGTGTCGTTGGGGGAGGTCAATCAGGAGTTCCTGCGCCTTCGTGCGGCAACGCTTCGGTTGCTGTTGACCGAGCAGGGTGAAGAGTTTCGTCGTGCCACTGCCGCCACCGAAGAATTGAAAAGCTCGCTTGCATCGGCGCGCAACCGGCTTGATGGGCTGATCATCAGCCCAGAAGGCAAGGCAATTCTTGCGCGTTTTGAACAGTCGTTCGCCAGTTACGACCGATTACAGGGTCAGATAGTCGATCTAGCCGGGCAGGGCCGCCTGCAGGAAGCCATTGCGCTTACCAACGGTGAATTGAATCAGCACGCCAGTAATACCTCGGCGGCATTGAGAGAGCTTCTTCAGCTCAATGAGAAAAACTCCGATAACGCCGCACTGCGGTCGGAAGAGGCGGCATCCAGTGCATTCAACGGCGTGATACTGGCCATGCTGCTCGCCGCGTTCACAACGGTCATCCTTGCCATGCTGCTCACCCGCAGCATCGTCGGCCCCCTGAATGAAGCGGTTGCAATCGCTGAAGTCGTAGCCTCCGGGGACCTGACCCGGCGTGTCGAGGTGGTAGGGCGTGACGAGCCTGCAAGGCTGCTGACAGCCTTGAAAACCATGCAGGAAAATCTGCGTAGCACCATCCAGGGTATTTCCGATTCCTCGAATCAGCTGGCATCGGCGGCCGAAGAGCTGAATGCGGTGACTGAAGATTCGACCCGCGGTCTGCATCAGCAGAACCACGAGATCGAGCAGGCGGCAACAGCGGTAAACGAGATGACGGCAGCGGTCGATGAAGTGGCGCGTAATGCCGTGGCGACTTCCGAAGCCTCGCGCGAGTCGGATGCAACCGCGCAGCAGGGTCGCCAGCAGGTGATCAGGACGGTCGATTCCATCAATTTGCTGGCCGGCGACGTGACCACTACGGCTACGCAGGTCGAGCAGTTGGCAGGTCAGGTACGTGATATCAGCAAAGTGCTGGAAGTGATTCGTTCGATTGCCGAGCAGACCAATCTGTTGGCATTGAACGCAGCAATTGAAGCTGCGCGCGCCGGTGATGCTGGTCGTGGCTTTGCCGTAGTGGCCGATGAGGTTCGGGCGCTGGCACACCGCACGCAACAGTCCACCCAGGAAATCGAGCAGATGATCGCGGATGTCCATCAGGGCACCGACAAAGCGGTACATGCCATGCAGACCAGCAACGAACGTGCGCGCACCACATTGGAAGTTGCACGGGCTGCCGGCGAGGCGCTGGACGGCATTACTGCTGCCATCAGCCAGATCAGCGAGCGCAACCTGGTGATCGCCAGTGCGTCGGAGGAGCAGGCTCAGGTCGCACGCGAGGTGGATCGAAATCTGGTCAACATCCGTGACCTGTCGTTGCAGTCTTCTGCCGGCGCCAACCAGACCAGCGCGGCCAGTCAGGAGCTGTCCCGGCTCGCCATCGATCTCAACAACCTGGTCGCGCGTTTCCGCATCTGAACCGGTGCGTGACGCCCGGCACAACCGGGCGTCACGCATACCTCTCAAGTGCTGGGCAGATGGGCAGTAGATGCGTACCATCCGGCGTTTTTATCGGGTCGTGTGGGTGCCTGTCAGGCACCCACATCTGCACCCTTATGCCGAGACTTTTCGTCATGTCAGACCTGTCCACTCGTCTTTTCAGAGCCTATAGCCGTATCAGTCTGGTAGCGCAGATCGTTATCGGACTGGTTGCCGGCTTTCTCTTGGCCTGGCTGTTTCCCGAGGCTGCGCGTTCGGTCAGTCTGCTGGGTGATCTCTTTGTAGCGGCCCTGAAGGCCGTAGCACCGGTGCTGGTGTTTGTACTGGTCACCGCTTCGCTGGCCAACCATAAGCAGGGGCAGCCCACACATATTCGTCCGATCATGCTCCTGTATGCCTTTGGCACTCTGAGCGCCGCGGTGGTAGCGGTAATTGCCAGCAGCCTGTTCCCGACGGGGCTGACGCTTGTCAGTCCGGCAAGTGGTGTGGTTCCACCGGCGGGAGTTTCAGCAGTACTGAAAACACTGCTCTTCAATATCGTGGACAACCCTGTACATGCGCTTATTGAAGGCAACTACATCGGTATTCTGGCGTGGGCGATTGGGCTGGGTTTTGCCTTTCGCCATGCAGGCGAAGCTACGCGCGAACTGGTCGGTGATATGTCCAATGGGGTGATGCTCATCGTCCGGGTAGTGATCCGCTTCGCTCCCCTGGGCGTATTCGGGCTTGTCGCCGGAACGCTGGCACAGTCCGGGTTTGCGGTGCTCGTCGGCTATATGCAGTTGTTGCTGGTGCTGGTCGGTAGCATGCTGTTCGTGGCATTGGTCACCAACCCGCTGATCGTGTACTGGAAGCTGCGCAGGAATCCCTATCCACTCGTCTTCACCTGCCTGCGAGAAAGCGGGATAACTGCATTCTTCACCCGCAGTTCGGCGGCGAATATCCCGGTCAACATGCAGTTGTGCGAGCGGCTGGGCTTGCACAAGGACACCTATTCGGTGTCGATCCCGCTCGGGGCAACCATCAATATGGCCGGTGCGGCCATCACTATCACGGTGTTGACTCTGGCTGCGGTTAATACGCTGGGTATCGTCGTGGACGTGCCGACCGCTATTCTGCTTAGCTTGCTGGCGTCGATCTCTGCCTGTGGCGCCTCGGGTGTAGCAGGCGGGTCGCTGCTGCTGATTCCGCTGGCATGCAGCCTGTTCGGCATTCCCAATGATCTGGCGATGCAGGTGGTGGCGGTCGGATTCATTATCGGCATCGTGCAGGACTCGGCCGAGACCGCACTTAACTCGTCCACCGACGTGCTGTTCACGGCGGCTTCCTGCATTGCTCATGGTGAGACTGTCGAAGGCTGAGCTAATCGCTTGGTCGAACGAACCTGTTCTGTTCCATTCGTATGTGTCAGGCCAAAACGACAACGCCCCGAACTGAGTCGGGGCGTTGTCGTTAGTACAGCTGTTCGATCAGCCTTTCCAGCGCTTGAGCACCAGGGTGGCGTTGGTGCCACCGAAGCCGAAGCTGTTGCTCATCACGGTATCGATCTGCGCGTTCTCGCGAGTCTCGCGAACGATAGGCATGTCGGCGACTTCCGCGTCCAGCTCGTCGATGTTCGCCGAGCCGGCGATGAAGTTGCCCTGCATCATCAGCATGCAGTAGATCGCTTCGTGAACACCTGCGGCGCCCAGCGAGTGACCGGACAGGCTCTTGGTCGAGCTGATGGCCGGGATCTTGTCGCCGAACATATTGCGTACGGCTTTGGCCTCGGCCACGTCGCCTACCGGAGTAGAGGTGCCGTGGGTGTTGAGGTAGTCGATCGGGCCTTCAACAGTGGCCATCGCCTGTTGCATGCAGCGCAGTGCGCCTTCGCCGCTCGGTGCAACCATGTCGTAGCCGTCGGATGTGGCGCCGTAGCCGACGATTTCCGCATAGATCTTGGCGCCGCGCTTGAGCGCATGCTCCAGCTCTTCGACCACCACCATGCCGCCACCGCCGGCGATGACGAAACCGTCACGCTTGGCATCGTAAGCGCGCGAGGCTTTTTCCGGGGTGTCGTTGTACTGGCTGGACAGGGCGCCCATGGCGTCGAACAGGCAGCTTTGGCTGTAATGTTCTTCTTCACCGCCACCGGCGAAGACCACATCCTGTTTGCCCATCTGGATCTGTTCCATGGCGTGGCCGATGCAATGTGCGCTGGTAGCGCAGGCCGAAGCGATGGAGTAGTTGATGCCCTTGATGCGAAACGGCGTGGCCAGACAGGCTGACACGGTGCTGCTCATGGTGCGCGGCACACGGTATGGGCCGATGCGCTTGACGCCCTTGTCGCGCAGGATGTCGATGGCTTCCATCTGGTTGATGGTCGAAGCGCCACCGGAACCGGCGATCAGGCCGATACGCGGATTGGAGATGTCATCGGCGCTGAGCCCCGAGTCTTCGAGGGCCTGTTGCATGGCCAGATAGGCGTAGGCCGCCGCATCGCCCATGAAACGCAGAATCTTGCGGTCGATCAGTTCTTCCAGGTTCAGATTGACTGAACCGGAAACCTGACTGCGCAAACCCATGTCCGCGTAAGCCTGGTTGAAGCGAATACCAGGGCGGCTGGCGCGCAGGTTGGCGGAGACGGTGTCTTTGTCATTGCCGAGGCAGGAAACGATACCCAGGCCGGTGATCACGACGCGACGCATGCGGAAGTCCTTCAGAAGCTATCGGTAGAGGTAAACAGGCCGACACGCAAACCTTCGGCGCTGTAGATCTCGCGGCCATCGACGCTGACCGTGCCGTCGGCAATGCCGAGGATCAGCGAGCGACTGATGGTGCGCTTGATATGAATGTTATAGGTGACTTTCTTGGCGGTCGGCAGGACCTGGCCAAAGAACTTCACTTCGCCAGAACCCAGGGCGCGTCCGCGGCCGGGGTTGCCCTGCCAGCCAAGGTAGAAGCCGACGAGCTGCCACATGGCATCCAGGCCCAGGCAGCCGGGCATGACCGGATCGCCTTCGAAATGGCAGCCAAAGAACCAGAGGTCCGGATTGATATCCAGCTCGGCGACCAATTCGCCCTTGCCGTACTTGCCACCCACCTCGCTGATATGAACGATGCGATCGACCATCAGCATGTTCGGTGCGGGCAGTTGCGCATTACCGGGGCCAAACAGCTCGCCGCGGCTGCAACGGAGCAGATCTTCCCGAGTAAAGGCCTGTTGTTTGGTCATGCGTATTCCTCAATGGTCCCTTTTATGGAGGGCTTGCTGCTTTTCATTCGACTCGAAAATCAAGAGTCCGATCATAAAAGACTAGTCATAGACTCCCATCCTGCGTCTAAAGTCACAGCGCAGGAACAGGGATGTCGACCGTTTCCATCCGCTCGCCAAAAGTTTCATGACGGAAACGGGGCGCTACTTTACCACTCCTGCGTTGTGACAACGACCTTGTGACAACCTGTCCCTTATAGACCATGGGGGAATAGCTGGCGCAAGGCGGGCGCAAAGGGTTTTGCCTATAGGCTGAATCTGTAACCTGATGATTCGGTAGCCCGAAGCCTTTGTTCTGGCTGTGTGCCGATGGCTACGTATAATGCCGGCATCGCCAGCCGATGGCCCGAAACGGATACCTCATGACTGAACAGCAACCCATCGCCGTGCTTGGCGGCGGCAGCTTCGGCACCGCTATTGCGAATCTCCTGGCCGAGAACGGTCACAGCGTGCGCCTGTGGATGCGCGATGCCGAGCAGGCCGAGATCATGCGAACCCAGCGCCAGAATCCGCGTTATCTCAAGGGCGTGACGTTGCTGGCACAGATTGAACCGGTCACCGATCTCGGGCAGACGCTCAATGACTGCGAATTGATCTTTGTGGCGTTGCCATCGGGCGCCTTGCGGCAGGCGCTGTCACCGTTCGCAGACCTGCTGGTGGGCAAGATGCTGGTCAGCACCACCAAGGGAATCGAGGCGCAGGGTTTTCTGCTGATGAGCCAGATTCTCGAAGAGATCGCCCCACAGGCTCGTATCGGGGTTATTTCAGGCCCCAATCTGGCGCGTGAAGTTGCTGAACACGCGCTGACTGCGACTGTGGTGGCAAGCCATGATGAGACCCTTTGCCGACGGGTTCAGGAGGTCCTGCACGGACGTACTTTCCGGGTCTATGCAAGCGCCGACCGCTTTGGAGTCGAGCTGGGCGGTGCGCTGAAGAACGTTTACGCCATCATGGCCGGCATGGCTGCTGCCTTGGGCATGGGCGAGAATACACGCAGCATGTTGATTACCCGCGCTCTGGCCGAAATGACCCGCTTCGCCGTCAAGCTGGGCGCCAATCCGATGACCTTTCTCGGCCTTGCCGGTGTGGGTGATCTGATCGTCACCTGTACCTCGGCAAAGAGCCGCAACTTTCAGGTGGGTCATGCACTTGGCCAGGGATTGAGCCTCGATGAGGCCGTCTCGCGTCTTGGGGAGGTGGCTGAGGGTGTCAACACTATTCGGGTGCTGAAGACCAAGGCAGAAGAATTGCAGGTTTATATGCCACTGGTCGCTGGTCTGCATGCCATCCTGTTCGAGGGTCGTACGCTGGAACAGGTGATTGGACTGCTGATGCACAGCGAACCCAAGACCGACGTGGACTTCATTTCGACCGACGGCTTTTGAGCCAAGATACGGAGCTACAGATGAACTCATCGCACAACAACGCCGAGCGCCAGTCGCTGATCCTGCGCGCGCTCTGGATGCTGCTTTTCTTTTTCGTCTGGCAGATCGCCGAAGTGGTGCTGCTGGTCGTGGTGGTTGCGCAACTGGTCATGCGTGCGCTCAATGGCAAGCCCAATGAGGGGCTGCGTGGCTTTGGCGACAGCCTCAGTCAGTACGTGGCGCAGATTGGTCGCTTTGCCACATTTAATACAGACCGCAAACCATGGCCCATGTCCGACTGGCCGGTGCCGCGCCCTGCCGAGATTGAAACACCCCCTCCGGTCGTGCCCGAGGCACCCAAGCCGGAGTCGCAGCCATGAAGTTGTGGCTGTTGCGCCACGGGGAAGCGGAACCCAGGGCGCGTACCGATGCAGAGCGCAACCTGACCGACGCCGGCAGACTTGAGGTGCGCAACAGCGCGGCTCATCTATCTGGACGCCGCGTACAGGCCATTCTTGCCAGTCCTTACAACCGTGCCCAGCAGACGGCCGAGATCGTGCGGCAGGCGCTTGGTTTCAGCGCTGCGGTGGAAACCGTATCGTGGTTGACTCCCGAATCCGATCCGGGCGATGCATTGCTTTATCTCGGTCGCCGGAGCGAAGAGGACATTCTGCTGGTGACGCATCAGCCGCTGGTCGGAGCGCTGGGCGACCTGCTGGTCAACGGTCGTCGCGATACGCCGCTGCCCATGGCAACGGCCAGCCTGGCTGAGTTGGAAGGCGAGCATCTGGCAGCCGGGCTGATGCAGCTTGTTGGGTTGCGCCACCCGAGCCGGCAGTGACAATGAGAAAAGCCCCTTTGAGTATCTGGCAGCGCCAACCTGATCTCGAGCAGCTCAACGCCAGCGGCAAAAACTCCATTGTCGAGCTGCTCGATATCCGCTTCGAAGCACTCGACGAGCAGTCCATCACTGCGAGCATGCCGGTGGACTCGCGCACGCATCAGCCCTACGGCCTGCTGCATGGCGGTGCCTCGGTGGTGCTGGCCGAGACTCTGGGCTCGATGGCCAGTCACTACTGTATCGATCCCGAGCGCTTCTATTGTGTCGGGCTGGAAGTCAACGCCAACCATTTGCGCGGCCTGCGCAGCGGGCGTGTCACGGCGGTGTGCCGGCCGGTACACCTGGGGCGTTCGACCCATGTCTGGGATATTCGCCTGAGCGGCGAGGATGGCAAAGCCAGTTGTATCTCAAGATTGACGGTCGCGGTGGTACCGCTTGGGGCTGATCGACCAGGCCAATAGCCAACCGGCGTCGCTGGCACCTTGTTTGGCATGACTGCCTTTCATTCTGCCGCCTGGGCCGATTGCCGCATGGGGGGGGCTGCCAGACAATGACCGTCTTTCCCCTGGTATCTGGAACCCATGACGCAGCGCATTTTCTTCGCCCACGCCAACGGCTTCCCATCAGGCACTTACCGCAAGCTGTTCGACTCATTGGCGCCGGACTACAGCGTCACTTGTCTCGACTTGCACGGTCACGATCCACGCTTCCCGGTGGATGACAACTGGCAGAGCCTGGTTCAGGAGTTGCTGGAGCAACTTGTGGCACTTGATGAGCCGGTCTGGGGTGTCGGACATTCGCTGGGTGGCATGCTGCATTATCACGCGGCGCTGCAGCGGCCCGAACTCTACCGCGGTGTGGTCATGCTTGATTCGCCCATGCCGACCTGGTTCGATCAGACGGTTATCTGGGTCGCCAAGCGTTGTGGTTTCATCGACCGCCTGACACCGGCTGGGCGTACTCTGGGACGGCGAGAAGAATTCGCCAATGCCGAGGAAGCACGGCAGTATTTTGCCAGCCGTTCACTGTTTCGCACTTTCGACCCCGAATGTCTGGACGCCTATGTCGAGCACGGTCTTGAGCCGACGGCTCAGGGGCTGCGTCTGCGCTTCGATCCCGATACTGAAATCCGCATCTACCGCAGCGTGCCACATGTTACGCCTGGCTGGCCGCATGCCCTGAAAATCCCGCTGGCTGTCGTGCGTGGTCGGCAGAGCCAGGTCGTGATGCCGCATCATCTGTATCTGTTGCGTCTGGTTGCACAGGGTGAGGGGCATACATTGCCTGGTGGGCATATGTTCCCGCTGGAACATCCTCGGGACACGGCAACGCTGCTCCGGCAGCTGTTCATGCGCTGGAGCGAGTTGAAGCCGAAAAGAGGTGTTGCATGACCGTCGCGTTCGAAGAGGTCCGTTTGAGCTTGCCGCATATCGAAGTTGCGGCCCACCTTTATGGCCCGGAAAACGGTCAGCCGGTCATTGCCCTGCATGGCTGGCTCGACAATGCGGCTACCTTCAGCCGACTTGCGCCGCTGCTCGATGGTCTGCGCATCGTTGCACTGGATCTGCCGGGTCATGGTCACTCTGACCATCGCCCCTTCGGTTCAGCCTACAACATCTGGGATTACGCCCACGATGTGCTGCAGACGGCGGAGCAGTTCGGCTGGCGACGATTCTCGCTGCTGGGGCATTCCATGGGGGCTATCGTTGCGGTCTTACTGGCCGGTGCCATGCCTGAGCGGGTCGAGCGCCTGGCGCTTATCGATGGGGTAATTCCCTTTACCGGCGAAGCCGCTGGCGCACCGCAAAAGCTTGGTGAGTCATTACGGGCGCTGCTGACCGTAGAAGACAAGCGAAAGCCGGTCTACGCCACCTTTGAGCAAGCGGTTGCGGCACGCATGAAGGGGGTTGGCGCAGTCAGTTGGGAAGCGGCCGAGTTGCTGGCCCAGCGCGGACTGATGCCGGTTCCGGGAGGCTACACCTGGCGCACCGACGCCCGCTTGATGCTGCCTTCACCGATGCGGCTGAGTCGCGCCCATGCGCAGGCTTTCATTCAGGCTGTGGCCTGTCCTGCGAGCCTGGTACTGGCCGAACAAGGCCTGATGGTCGAGCCGGATCTGCTCGAGCTGGCGCAATCCCTGCCGTTCAATCTGTGCCACTTGCCTGGCGGGCACCATTTGCATCTGGATGATCAGGCGGGTGCGATGGCGGTTGCGGCTGTTTTCAATCCTTTCTTCGCTGCTGCAACTGCTTGATCGAAGGCCTGCGCAAGAATCTGTCGCAAAGCCTTGCTTGACACGCTTTTGCCAACTGGTGAGGCTGGGGCATTCGTCTCAGCAGGAAACACAGAGAAATGATCGATTTTCCCAGGGCCGCCACGTACAAGGAGTGCAGGCTCTCCAGAGCCATAGGGATACTGGGCCTGGCCCTGTTTGCCGGTGCGGCAAGTGCTGCGGATGTATCCGGCAGCAGGGATATCGAAGCCTTGTCACGTTATCCCCAAGCGCAAATCGTTTCGTTCAGGGAGCAGGCAACGCTGGAGCGAACCTATCCGCTGGATGCGATCCGCCGCATCAGTGGCCGCTTGAGGATGAGTGCCCAGATCAGTGCGGTCGGACAGTTGACGGCCGTCACCTATGAACTGCCGGATGGGCACAGGGGTATCGAGGCGTTTGAACAGACACGCAATCAGTTGATCGAAACCGGGGGCGAGCTGTTGTTCTGGTGCGAAGGTCGTGAGTGTGGTTCCAGCAGCCTCTGGGCCAATGATATTTTCCAGCGTTCCATGCTCTACGGTCCCGAGGCACAACAGGCCTATCTGCTGGCGCGCCTGGCAGATGATTCTGACAGCCTGGTGGCGCTCTACGGCATCACCCGCGGCAATGGTCGGCCTTACCTGCACGTGGAGCAATTCAGTCCGGAGCAGCCACTGGGTGACATCCTGCCGAATCCGGCAACCTTGCTGCGTCAGTTGAAAAGCGCCGAGGTGTTGTGGCTGCCCCGCTTGCCTGAGGAGCCTGTCAAGGAATGGGCCGCGCTACTGGCCAATGTGCTTCGGCTCGACAGCACGATACGGGTTTCCCTGCAAGGCAAGGGTGCCGCAGCCTGGCATGAAGCGCTGGTGGCCGAGCGCATCGCAGCCCGCCGCCTTGATGGAGAAGCTTCCGCTGAAGAGGGGTTGCGCATCAGGCTATTGCGCTGACGTGCGTTTCAGACTGCAATAGCCCATTGCCGGTGTGCCACTACACGAGGCGCACCACCGTTTCCGGATAGGTAGCTGATGCTTAACAACGATCGTTTGCTGGTGCAGATCCTGCTCCTGGCGTTATTGGGTGCATGTTTGTGGGTACTGGCGCCTTTTGTTTCCGCGCTGTTCTGGGCTGCGGTACTGGCGTTTGCCAGCTGGCCGGTCATGCGTGTGTTGACGCGCTGGTTGAAGGGCAATTCGACCCTTGCCGCGACGCTGTTGACCTTTGGCTGGATGGTGCTGGTGGCCGTGCCCCTGGTCTGGCTGGGGCTGAACATTGCCGATCAGATTCGTGAGGTCAACGTGTTGGTCCACAGCCTTCAGGTCGAGGGGCTACCGGCACCGCCTGAGTGGCTGGGAGAGTTTCCGCTGGTGGGTGACAGCCTGTTGAATCTCTGGCGCACCGTGGATGAACAGGGAACGGCATTTTTCGCCACCATCCGGCCCTATGTCGGACAGGTTGGCAACTGGCTACTGGTGCGCAGTGCGCGTATCGGTGGCGGGATGCTGGAGCTGGCTCTTAGTCTGGTGCTGGTGTTTTTCTTCTATCGCGATGGCCCCAAGCTTGCAGCCTTCGTTCATAGCCTGCTGCATCGCCTGATCGGGGATCGCGCCGACCACTATCTGGAACTCGTGGCCGGTACGGTACAGCGTGTCGTCAACGGCGTGATCGGTACGGCGGCGGCGCAGGCGATCCTGGCTTATATCGGTTTCACCATCGCCGGTGTGCCGGGGGCAATGGTCCTCGGTCTGATGACTTTTGCATTCAGCTTCCTGATGGTCCCGCCCCTGATCTGGGGGCCTGCGGTCGCCTGGCTGATCTGGCAGGGGCAGTACGGCATGGCCATCTTCCTCGGGGTGTGGGGCATGTTCATCATCAGTGGTGTGGATAATGTGCTCAAACCCTACCTCATCAGCCGCGGCGGCAACCTGCCGTTGGTGGTGGTGCTGTTGGGGGTGTTCGGTGGCGTTCTGGCCTTCGGCTTTATGGGGCTGTTTCTGGGGCCGACCCTGCTGGCAGTTGCCTATAGCCTGCTGGGTGGATGGGTGGCGAGGGAAATTCCGCAAGCGGGCGAATCGCCCAAACCATCGAACGATCGTCCCGACTGAGGCGCTTTAGCACTGCTCTGCCTCATACTTGTCCAGCGCATCGCTGGCGACGATCTGGCCCAACTTGATCAGCTCCGGCGCCTTGTAGAACTCATAGAAGCGGCAGGCGCGCTTGGGGATATTGATAAGTACGTTGGGCGGATAACCGGCGATCTTGTATTGCGTCAAGGACGACTGCATCACCTCGAAGCTCTGGTTGATCAGTTCCAGCAACGACGCTGGACCGCTCACATCCACCACCTTTGAACCCTCGGCAGACTTGGGTGGGCAGCGACCGGTCGGTGCCGCAGGTGGCTGGCCTGCTCGAGCTGCTTCTCCCGCTTGAAGCTCGGCAATATGCTCATCCACTCCATTGTTCTTGCGCCAGAACGGGATATGCGAGCTGATCGAGCTCATCATTCCATCGAAGCGACCTGGGCGGAATATTTCCGGCAAGGGGTATTGACGATGATTGTTGGCGTTGAGGTTGACCGCGATGATGATGTCGCTGTGACTGGACACCACAGGCACTATCGGCAACGGGTTGAGTATGCCGCCGTCGACCAGAACGCGATTACCCTGCATCACCGGGGTGAACAGGCTCGGAATGGCTGCCGAAGCGCGCATTGCCAGTTCCAGATTGCCTTCCTGAAACCAGATTTCCTGCTGGTTGGTCAGGTCAGCGGCAACGGCTGTGAAGGGAATCGGCAAGTCTTCGATATTGATCGAGCCAAGCATGTCGCGAATGCGTCCAAAAATCTTTTCTCCCCGAATGGCGCCGAGGCTGAAGCTCGGGTCCACCAGGCGCAGCATGTCGAAATAGTCGAGGCTTTCAATCCAGGCGCGGTATTCGTCCAGCTTGCCCGCTGCGTAAATGCCCCCGACCACTGCGCCCATGGAGCAGCCAGCGATGCATTCGATCTCGTAACCTCGCCTTGTGAGCTCCTCGATGACGCCAATGTGCGCATAACCACGCGCACCTCCAGACCCCAGTACCAATGCGACCTTGTTGCCCATGCAATTCTCCCCGTGGCAGGACCGCTAGCATCAAGCCTGTGCTGCTGTGCTTCAAGCGCGAGATAACAATAATTAGTCTGACGAGTTCTGCAGGAATCCTGCTGCTGAGCGACCTCGAGGGTTCTGGACTTGATGCTGCAGCGCCAGCCTTTTCGCCTTCTTGCTACAATCGGCGCCCATTTTGCGACCGTCATGAGGCTTTCCAGATGAGCGAACCCATTCGCCTTACCCAATACAGCCACGGTGCCGGTTGCGGCTGCAAAATCTCCCCAAAGGTGCTGGATGTGATCCTTGCGGGCAGCGGCGCGCAGAACCTCGATCCGCGCCTGTGGGTTGGCAACGCCTCGCGCGATGATGCCGCGGTGTATGGCATCGATGACGAGCGCGGCGTTGTTTCAACCACCGACTTTTTCATGCCCATTGTCGACGATCCCTTCGATTTCGGTCGCATTGCTGCCACCAATGCCATCAGCGACATCTACGCCATGGGTGGTGATCCGCTGATGGCCATCGCCATTCTGGGCTGGCCGGTTAACGTGCTGCCGCCGGAAGTAGCGCGGGAGGTGATAGCGGGTGGTCGTTCGGTCTGTGATGCGGCAGGTATTCCGTTGGCAGGCGGGCATTCCATTGATGCGCCTGAGCCAATTTTCGGCCTGGCCGTCACCGGGTTGGTGAACAAGAGCCAGATGAAGCGCAACGATACGGCCTCGGTGGGCTGCAGGCTTTATCTGACCAAACCGCTGGGTATCGGCATCCTCACCACGGCGGAAAAACAGGCCAAGCTGCGTGTCGAAGATGTGGGGCGTGCACGGGACTGGATGTGCAAGCTCAATACACCCGGCAGCCGCTTCGGCAAGCTCGCCGGAGTGCACGCCATGACCGATGTCACTGGCTTCGGCCTGCTTGGACACTTGGTCGAGATGGCCGATGGCAGTAGTCTTACCGCGCGTATCGATTATGCGCGGGTACCGCGGCTCGAAGGCGTCGACTATTACCTTGAGCAGGGCTGTGTGCCGGGCGGCACCGGGCGTAATTTTGACAGCTACGGCGAACGTATCGCCACGCTGGACGAAACGCACAAGCAACTGCTCTGTGATCCGCAGACCAGCGGTGGCTTGCTGGTTGCGGTAGCGCCCGAAGGCGAGGCAGAGTTTCTTGCCGTAGCCATCGAGCTTGGCCTTGCGCTTGAGCCAATTGGCGAACTGGTCGAAGCCGGCGCATTCGCAGTCGAGGTTCGTTGATGCGCGGCGATACCGATAACTACAGTGCACTGTTCCTCGACGATGTGCCGATGATGGATGCACGGGCGCCAGTAGAGTTCGCCAAGGGTGCCTTTCCAGGCGTGGTCAATCTGCCGCTGATGAACGATGTCGAGCGGCAGAAGGTCGGCACCTGCTACAAGCAGCACGGTCAGCAGGCGGCCATCGAACTCGGCAACCGGCTGGTCAGCGGCCAGATAAAGGCTGAGCGAATTGAAGCCTGGGCCGAGTTTGCCCGAAACAACCCGCAGGGCTACATCTACTGTTTTCGGGGCGGGCTGCGCTCGCAGCTGGTGCAGCAATGGCTGAAGAGCGAGGCGGGCATCGATTACCCGCGCGTGACTGGCGGCTACAAGGCTATGCGGCATTTTCTGCTGGATACGCTCGAGCAGGCAGTGTCCCATCTGGATTTCGTGCTGGTTGGCGGCATGACCGGAACCGGCAAGACCGAAGTGCTGGCCCGCCTGGGCAACAGCGTGGATCTGGAAGGCCTGGCCAATCATCGTGGCTCGAGTTTCGGCAAGCGTGCCACGCCGCAGCCGGCGCAGATCGATTTCGAGAATGCCCTGGCGATTCGTTTGCTGAAAATGCAGGCCCAAGGCATCAAACAGTTCGTGCTTGAGGACGAAGCGCGGCTGGTAGGGCGCTGCTCGATTCCCCTGTCGCTGTTTCAGGGGATGCAGCAATACCCCCTGGTCTGGCTGGAGGACAGCCTTGAAGGGCGTGTCGAGCGCATTCTGAAAGACTATGTGGTTGATCTTTGTGCCGAATTTACTGCCGAGCACGGTGATGCAGGATTTTCTGCTTTCGCCGAGCGTTTGCAGGAAAGTCTGGTCAATATCAGCAGGCGACTGGGCGGCGAGCATTACAGGGAGCTCGCACTGATCATGGATCAGGCACTGGCCGAGCAGGCCCGCAGCGGTGCGGTGGATCTGCACCGCAACTGGATCGAAACCTTGCTCACGCGCTATTACGATCCGATGTATGTTTATCAGCGCGAAAGCAAGGCATCACGCATCGAATTTGCCGGCGAACAGGACGCGGTAGTCGAGTTTCTACGGGTGCGCGCAAACCGCAAGCACGCTGTAGAGGTACCCCACTGAGGAATGACCATGAAAAACCTGATCTGTTTGTCCCTGCTGGCGTTGACCCTGACCGGTTGTGCCGGCAAAACCGCATATCGCGAGAGCTGCGCATCCCAGCTTGAGGCCGCGTGGGCCGAGCAAAGCCTTGCCGAGGCGGAAGGCTTCGCGGGCACCGTAAGCTACTCCAAGGCAATGGGTCTGTTGACCGGCGCCAAAACCCAGCAGCAGTTTGAGGCGTTTCGAGGCTGTACCAACAAGGCCAAGAAGGCACGCTTCTATCTGCGTGAGTCGCGCGCGGGCCGCTAATTGCCGTTACCGTCTCGCCGGTCGCCCGCACGGCTAAGTCGTACAAGGGTCGGGCTTGTTCGGCCTTTTTTGCTGGATCAAGACCCTCCTTCCCTGGAGGGCTTCAGTAGCAATCAGCGCATGGATGAACGCGGTGCGACTCGCTGATCGTCGTTGGAAATCGTGACTTCCACACGACGGTTCATGGCGCGACCGGAGGTTGTATCGTTGCTCGCAACCGGGTATTGCTTGCCGTAGCCGACCACCTGAATACGCTGCATATCGACACCGGCACGGGTCAGGGCGCGACGCACGGATTCGGCGCGGCGCTCGGACAACCGCTGGTTGTAGGCATCTGCTCCGGTGCTGTCGGTATACCCTTCAACGACCACCTTGCGCTCCGGATTCTCATTGAGAAAGTCGGCCAGCTTCTGAATGTCACGCATGCCGGCGGGTTTCAGATCGGATTTGTCCAGGTCGAATAGAACGTCACCGAAGGTCACCAGTGTTCCACGCTCAGTCTGTTTGGCCTGAAGGTCCTGCTGCAGGCGACGGATCTCATCCTGCTGACGCTGAAGCTGTGCTTCACGTGATTCCAGGCGAGCTTCAGCGCGCTGGGCCGAAGCCTTTCCGATCTCCTGTTCAGCGGTGCGCAGGGCAATGGTCTGTTCGGCGAGTTCGATACGACGCTGGGTCAGATAAGCCAGCTGGTCGACCTTTTCCTTGCTCGCATCATCCAGATAGGCCTTGTTGGCTTTCTCCAGCATCCGGGCGGCATCTTCGGTTTCCAGCGCTGCAAGCTGGCTGGCGCGAGCATCGCCCTGCAGCTGGGCGAACTGGCCGCGAGCCTGTTCGAGGTTCTGGTTGGGTTGTGATGAGCATGCTGCCAGGCCGATGGTCATGGCCAGCACAGTGGGCAGTGTCAGTAATTTATTCATGAAAAATCATCCTTTGTTGCAGGCTTGATGGGCGAAGGGGGTTACTGAACAACGCTGCGCATGCTTTCTTCGCGCAGTTCCTCAATGCCCTGTTTGGCATCTTCAACGGCCTTCTGCGCCTTGGCTGCCTGAGCCTTGCGCTCGGCTACCCGGGCGTCCCACTCGGCCTGCTCAGCCAGTATGCGAGCTTCTTCGTAGTTCTCCTGCTGCATGGCCATCTCGGCCTGCTTCCATTTTTCCTGTGCCGTACGCATTTCCACCGCCGCATACTGGGTGCCGCCAGCACTGACCGCGCTGCGCACAGCGGACTCGGTCACGGCAAACTGCTCGGTGGGTGGATTGCCGGCGCAGCCGGCCAGCAACAGCCCTCCCAATGCAACGGCTGCCAGTTTGGGCAGCTGGAATCGTTCGAAAGTGCTTGTTTTCATGGCCATTCTCCAGTGAACGTTTTCCTGAGGGTTAACGAAGTTTTGCAGTCCCTGTCCCGCTCCCTGTATGGGGCAAGATGGGTAGGGTCATGTTTTTGTGAGGCTTCAGAGGCGTAATCGTTCCGGTAAATGGCCAAAGGAGTGGTGGAACCTTGTCATTGGCCGGTGTGGTGGGCACTCTGTTTGAACAATTTTTCAGTGCGCCGCTCAACGTCCTTTGCAGGGCGGTAGCCGGTGATCAATGTTGCGGCTGGTAGGGAAGGGTCCATGGCGAAAATCGATGCGCGCCTGCGTGAGAATGTTCATCTGCTCGGCGAGTTGCTGGGCGACACCATTCGCGCGCAGCACGGCAATGCTTTCTTCGAGAAGATCGAGCGAATCCGCAAAGGGGCCAAAGCTGCACGACGCGGTTCGGCTGAGGGTGCGAAGCAGCTGGAGGAAACCCTTGACGGGCTCACCGACGACGAGCTGTTGCCGATGACTCGCGCATTCAATCACTTCCTCAATCTGGCCAATATTGCCGAGCAGCATCACCGCGTGCGCCGTCGTCGCCCCGAGGAGTCTCCGCCTTTCGAGACGGGCGTGCTGGCAGGGCTGCTCGAACGACTCAAATCAGAAGGCTTCGATCAGGCGTTTCTTGCCCGCGAAGTTGCCCAGTTGCAGATCGAACTGGTACTGACCGCGCACCCGACCGAGGTTTCGCGCCGCACCCTGATTCAGAAGTACGATGCCATCGCCGCTCAGCTCGCCGCACGCGACCATAGCGATCTCGGCGCCGATGAACTGGCCGGGATCGAGCTGCGCCTGCAGCGTCTGATTGCCGAGGCCTGGCACACCGAGGAAATTCGCCGGATCCGACCCACTCCGGTGGAAGAGGCCAAGTGGGGCTTCGCCGTTATCGAGAATTCACTCTGGCAGGCGCTGCCGAATGTACTGCGGCATACCGACAATGTGCTCGCCCGCAGCAGCGGCCTGCATCTACCGCTGGATGCTGCACCGATTCGCTTTGCCTCATGGATGGGCGGTGACCGCGATGGAAATCCCAATGTTACGGCAGCAGTGACGCGCGAGGTACTGCTGCTGGCGCGGGGGATGGCAGCGGATCTGTTCTTGCGCGACGTCGAGGGCCTTATTACCGCGCTGTCCATGCAGACCGCGAGTGCCGAGTTGTTGCAGCACAGCGGGGAGTCGGCAGAACCCTACCGCGTGCTGCTCAAGGATTTGCGCGAGCGCCTGCAGGCTACGCGGGAATGGGCGAGTAGCGCACGCGAGCAGGGCATTCCTGAACCTGCAACGGTGCTGCGGAATAACCGGGAACTGCGTCAGCCGCTGGAACTCTGCTACCGCTCGCTGCACGCCTGCGGCATGGGTGTGATCGCCGATGGCGCTTTGCTCGATACACTGCGCCGTGCGGCAGCCTTCGGGCTGTTTCTGGTGCGCCTCGACATCCGTCAGGATTCAGCCAGGCACAGCGCAGCCCTGACGGAAATCACCGACTACCTGGGCCTTGGCCAGTATGCACAGTGGGATGAAGGACAGCGTCTGGACTTCCTCCAGCGTGAACTGGACAGCCGTCGTCCCTTGCTGCCGCCGCATTTCCAGCCCTCAGCCGAGACTGCCGAAGTGCTGGCCACCTGTCGTGTAGCCGCCCAGGCTGCAGAGGAGTCGCTTGGCTCCTATGTCATTTCCATGGCCCGGCAGGCATCCGATGTACTGGCGGTGCAATTGCTGCTCAAGGAATCCGGCCTGCAGCGTTCGATGCGTGTGGTGCCGCTGTTCGAGACGCTCGATGATCTGAACAACGCCGGTCCGAGCATCGAACGGCTGTTGGGCTTGCCTGGCTATCGAGAGCGCCTTAACGGTCCGCAGGAAGTGATGATCGGCTATTCCGATTCGGCCAAGGATGCCGGCACCACCGCGGCGGCCTGGGCGCAGTATCGTGCCCAGGAAAGCCTGGTTGAAATCTGCCGCGCCCATGAGGTTGAACTGCTGCTGTTTCACGGTCGCGGTGGCACCGTGGGGCGTGGTGGCGGCCCGGCCCATGCGGCGATTCTTTCGCAACCGCCCGGATCGGTAGCAGGGCGTTTCCGCACCACCGAGCAGGGTGAAATGATCCGCTTCAAGTTCGGCCTGCCGGACATCGCCGAGCAGAATCTCAACCTTTACCTGGCCGCGGTACTGGAAGCCACCCTGTTGCCACCGCCGATGCCCGAACCCGACTGGCGTGAACTGATGGAGCAACTGGCCGAGCAGGGCGTCGAGGCCTACCGTGGTGTGGTGCGCGATCACCCTGGGTTTGTCGAGTATTTCCGCCAGGCCACGCCAGAGCAGGAGCTTGGTCGCCTGCCGCTGGGCAGTCGACCCTCAAAGCGTCGGGAAGGGGGTGTCGAGAGTCTGCGAGCGATTCCCTGGATCTTCGCCTGGACCCAGACCCGTCTGATGCTGCCTGCCTGGCTCGGCTGGGAGCGCGCACTGCAGGTCGCGCTGGAGCGTGGCGAAGGCGACCGTCTGAGAACCATGCGCCAGCGCTGGCCGTTCTTCAGTACGCGCATCGATATGCTGGAAATGGTGCTGGCCAAGACCGATGCGGAGATCGCCAGGCGCTATGACGAACGTCTGGTCGCTGAGCCGCTGCAATCCCTGGGTGACGACTTGCGTGACCGATTGTCGCAGGCGGTAGATGCCGTGCTTGGGCTGACCGAGCAGTCCGAATTACTTGCGCACAGCCCCGAGACGCTTGAGGCGTTCAGTTTGCGCAACACCTATCTCGACCCCCTGCACCTGATGCAGATCGAGTTGCTGGCCCGCTCGCGACAGCAGGAAACCCCTGCAGACAGCCCGCTGGAACAGGCTCTGCTGGTCAGTGTCGCAGGGATCGCCGCCGGCTTGCGCAATACCGGCTAGGCAATTCTGCCGTGGACGGCAGCAGGTGGATTCGCTTGCTGCACGCGCCGCGGCATACCTTCGGTGGCGTCGCCCAATGGTCCTGTCGATTGGCCGGCATGCCATTGCGTGAAGCTGCGCACGCTGCTTGTCTGGTTTTCATGCGCTGTGTATCGTGTTCCACCTTTTGTCGCATGGCGGCAAACCAGATTCTTTGATCGTCAGAATTGGGATTGCAGGCAATCAATCCTGGCGGTATTCCCTTTGCAAAAAATTGAGGACTCATCCATGCGCGTGATTCTGCTGGGAGCACCGGGTGCCGGAAAAGGCACACAGGCAGCCTTCATTACCGAGAAGTTCGGCATCCCGCAAATTTCCACCGGCGACATGTTGCGTGCGGCAGTCAGGGCTGGCAGCCCGTTGGGCCTGAAGGTCAAGGACGTGATGGCCAATGGTGGCTTGGTCTCCGATGAAATCATCATTGACCTGATCAAGGAGCGCATCACCCAGTCCGATTGCGCCAATGGGTTCCTCTTCGACGGCTTCCCACGCACCATTCCCCAGGCAGAAGCACTGAAAGTCGCCGGCGTGACCATTGATCACGTGGTAGAAATCGCAGTGGAAGACGAAGAAATCGTCAAGCGCATAGCGGGTCGCCGTTTCCACCAGGCTTCCGGTCGCACCTACCACGTCGAGTACAATCCGCCGAAAGTGGCCGGCAAGGACAACGAGACCGGTGACGAACTGGTTCAGCGTGAAGACGACAAGGAAGAAACCGTGCGTCATCGCCTGTCTATTTATCACTCGCAGACCAAGCCTCTGGTGGATTTCTACCAGAAGCTGTCCGCTGCCGAAGGTACGCCGAAATACAGCCTGGTTGCAGGTGTCGGCTCGGTGGACGAGATCACTGCCAAGGTGTTCGCCGCCCTGAGTTGATCGGCTTCCGGCTGCAAACTACGGCCCGCTTGCGGGTCGTAGTCGTTTATATCGCTCGGTAATTCCCGAACCCAGGCATTGTGGACGGGCTTATAATGCTCGCCCGTTTTTTCACCGGACAATGCAATGACCACCTTGCTGGCCCTCGATACAGCCACTGAAGCCTGTTCTGTTGCGCTGCTGCATGAAGGCCGTGTGCTGAGCCATTACGAGGTGATTCCACGGCTGCACGCACAACGGCTGTTGCCAATGATCCAGACGCTGCTGGCCGAGGCCGGTATCGCCCTGACAGCCGTGGATGCGCTGGCCTTCGGTCGTGGTCCGGGCGCCTTTACCGGTGTGCGGATTGCAGTTGGTGTGGTGCAGGGATTGGCCTTTGCGCTCGAACGTCCCGTTCTACCGGTTTCGACCCTGGCGACCATCGCGCAGCGGGCGCATCGTGAACATGGGGTCGAGCAAGTGGCCGTGGCCATCGATGCACGGATGGACGAAGTCTACTGGGGCTGCTATCGCCTGCAGCAGGGTGAAATGCGCCTGGCTGGCTTTGAGGCGGTGCTGCCACCGGAGCAGGCAAGCTTGCCGCGTGACGGCACCGGGCGATGGTTTGGCGCCGGCACCGGCTGGAACTATGGTGAACGTCTTGCCGTCAAACCGGCAGCCCTTGATGCCACACTGCTGCCCCATGCCGAAGACCTGTTGTTGCTTGCCAGCCATGCCTGGCAGCGAGGAGAGGCGGTGGTGGCCGATCAGGCCCAGCCGGTCTATCTGCGTGACAATGTCGCCACGCCCAAGGCCGCCCCTTGATCGACGGCATTGCCAAGCAAGAGACAGCCCGCTAGAGTCTGCGCACTTGAACAGGTGCGCACTTGATAAGGTAAATAATGCGCCTCAACGGTCTCGCCCCCTCTGTTTATCCTCTTGACCGCGCCGCCCAGTTTGGCGGCGCGCCAGTACCTCATCGCGAAAGCGAAAGGACGGCGGAGCAGGCGTTCGAGTTCGCGGTTGTTCAGGCCGATGCGGCCAGCTCTACCTATGAGCACCTGGCTCGCCCCCAGCCTGGACAGGTAGTCGAGCAGACCTCGATAGTACCCGGCGACTTCATGCCGGCCCGTTTCGAGGCAATGATGGAACGGCCACTGAGCAGCCGCGCCGCGCAGGCATTGCAAAGTTACGGGACCACTGCCAGCTTTACCGTCGATCTGGATGCCCATGAGGTGCTGGGACTGGATCTCTACGCCTGATCGACTGAAAGTCTCGATTCAGTGCAACCTTGGCGTGCCCATGCTGCCTTAACCTGCATGACTTTCAGCCGCTTTCTTCTCCTGCTGCTGGCTGCGCTGGCGGTATTCGTCTATGCGGTCTGGCGCGGTCATCTCGACATTCCGGCAAAGTGGAATCCCTGGGCGCCTCTGGATATTCGAGAAGCGCCGACCCTGCTTACGTCCTTCAAGCTGAAGCGCCTGCAACAGGATCGTCTGCTTTGCGAGCAGGCATTGAAGACCTCTGATCTCGACTATGTGTCCGTGCCCGACAGTACGCCGCAAGCGGGTTGTCCGGTGGAGAATGCCGTAAGGGTCTCTCGCTCTGCGGTCAGCTTCAACGGTGCCTTTCTCGCCACCTGCCCACTTGCGGCGGCCTATGCGCTGTTTGAGCGCCATGGGCTGCAGCCGGCGGCGCAGCAGACGTTTGGCCAGCCTGTGGTGCGTATCGACCATTTTGGCAGTTTCGCCTGCCGTAATATTGCCCGCAGCAACAGGCGCAGCCAGCATGCCTCGGCCAATGCGCTGGACCTGGCCGGCTTTCACCTGCAGGACGGCACCCGTATCACCGTCGCGCGCGACTGGGCAGGCGATGACGACAAGGCGCGCTTTCTGCGCAAGGTCAAAGCAGCGGCCTGCGATGCCTTCCGGGTGACCCTGAGCCCCGAATACAACGCCGCGCATCATGATCACTTTCATGTGGACATGGGTGGTTTCGGTATGTGTCGTTAAGCAGCTGTTGAAAAACGTAGTCGCGGCAGTTTTTTAACAGCCTGTTGAGCCGGCTCTGGCAAAATGCCCAGTTTTCGGTCGCGGGTTCCCTATGTCTGCTTCATTTCCATTGATACGCGTTGAGGCGTTGACGCCGGCATTCGACGAACAGGCCCGAAACTGGGCGCTGCGCCTTGATCTGCCCTTGCAGGCGGATGGAGCCGACTTCGCGCTGCAGTTGGGGGCGAACGGCCTGCAACTGCAGCAGCTCGGTGACCAGGCACCTGGACCGGTCCGGGTGGATTTTGTTGAAGGTGGTGCGGCCCACAGACGCCAGTTTGGTGGCGGCAGCGGACAGATGATCGCCAAGGCGGTGGGCATTCAGCCAGGCATTCGCCCCCGCGTGCTGGATGCTACGGCAGGGCTGGGACGCGATGCCTTCGTGCTGGCAACCCTGGGCTGCGAGATGAGCCTTTGCGAGCGACAGCCGCTGATTGCTGCGCTGTTGGAGGACGGTCTGGCGCGTGGCCGGCAGGACCCGGAGGTCGCGTTCATCGTAGCCCGCATGCAGTTGCAGCAGGGCGATGCCATTGAGCTGATGCGCCAGTGGCAGGGCGAGCCACCGCAGGTCATCTATCTGGACCCGATGTTTCCGCACCGGGAAAAGAGCGCGCTGGTGAAAAAGGAAATGCGCCTGTTCCGGCCTTTTGTAGGTGACGATCCGGATGCGGCTTCCTTGCTGACCGAGGCGCTGGCGCTGGCCAGTCACCGAGTGGTGGTGAAGCGACCGCGCAAGGCGCCGGCCATCGAGGGCGTCAAACCGGGCTATAGCCTGGAAGGCAAATCCAGCCGCTACGACATTTACCCCAAAAAGAAGCTGCAGCCGGACGGCTGACAAGGAGCCGTTCTCTTGACTACGAGCAAGTTGCGCTGTGCTGACGATCTTTGTTTCTGTATTGCCCTTGCTTAATACGGTCAACAGTGGCATTTCTAGGTCAGGCCGTTCGAGGCTGAGCGGTGGTTACCTAGAGCGTTTAGAAGGAAGAGCGTATGCAGATCCAAGTTCACAGCGATAACCACATCGAGGGAAGCGCCCGCCTTGCCGAGTGGGTCAGTGCCAATGTTGCCGACAAGCTGGATCGGTTCGACGACGAAGTCACTCGGGTAGTGGTCCATCTGAACGACGAAAACGGGGTCAAGGCTGGCGCGCAGGACAAGCGTTGCCAGATTGAGGCGCGACCCAAGGGGCTGCAACCCATCTCGGTTACACACAAGGCCGAATCCCTGGAGATGGCGGTTGATGGCGCCATCGGCAAACTGAACAATGCGCTGCAACATCAATTCGGCAAGCTGCGCAGCAAGCGTTCGGCACCGGTGCCGCTTGAAGGCGAGACCCTTGAGGTCGAAGGTCGGGATGCACTACTGGAGGAAGATTTTCTTGCCGATGAGCAATTGCGCTCATCCTGACAGCTGTTGTTGAAACCTGACGCCAGCCGGCGCGCTGGCTGAAATCCCCTCGCAACAGACAGGCATCGCCTGGCGATGCCTGTTCCTCGCAATAGCCTGTCATCGTCTCGATTCGCTTACGGTTGAACTGTACGCGGCGTGCTCCCTCTACAGAATGAATCGTCCCGATAGTTCTGGAGCCTGCACCATGGAATTACCCCACAAAGACCTTGGCACCCTGTTTGAGCAACTCGGTCTGCCTGCTGACCCAGCCAGTATTGATGAATTTATAGCCACTCACCGACCGCTACCCAATCACATGAAGGTTTCCGAAGCGCCGTTCTGGAGTGAAGCTCAGGGCTCTTTTCTCAAGGAGCAACTGCTGGATGACGCTGAATGGGCGCCTGTGGTGGATGAGCTGAACGTGCGCCTGCATGAAGCGATCAGTGACGACACCTCACGGGGCTGAGTCCGTTCAGGCTGCCGCTCCGGAGCCCTGCTGTCGTCTGACTGTTAGAATCCGCACTTCTGCGCCCTGCAGCGCGACGCCTCACAAGGGAAATCATGAACTCCGTACCACCGATCCTCGATATCGAGGCGCGTTACAGCTGTGCCAGGCATCTCGCGCTGGAAGCGGCGCGCCTGGGAATGAGCTATTACCGCCAGCGCAATGATTTGCTGGTCGAGCACAAGGGTGATGATCTGCAGGATGTCGTCAGCATCGCCGACAGACAGATAGAAGACTTCATTCGTGCACGGCTAACCGAACATTTTCCGGAAGATGGTTTTCTCGGGGAGGAGAGCGGCAGCTCCGCTCTTTCCGCCCGTTGTGTGTGGGTTATCGACCCCATTGATGGTACGGCCTGCTTCGTCAATGGCCTGCATAACTGGTGTGTGTCCATCGGGCTGTTGATTGACGGCAAGCCCCATCTGGGGGCCATTGCCGACCCCAATCATGACGAGCTCTTCCATGGTTGTCTGGGACAGGGGGCATTCGTCAACGACATGCCATTGCGGGTCAGCGCAGCTACGCATGTGGCGCAGGGTCTGACGGGTACCGGCACCTTTCATCCTCGCGGCAAGGAACATTTCATTCCTTTTCTGGAAAAGCTGCTGGCCGAAGGTGGAATGTTTTTCCGCAATGGCTCTGGTGCTTTGATGACGGCTTACGTCGCGGCAGGGCGCCTGCTCGGTTACTACGAAACCGAGCTCAAAAGCTGGGATTGTCTGGCTGGCCTGGTTCTGATCAAGGAGGCAGGCGGACAGGTGAATGACTTTTTCCGCAACGACGGGTTGTTGCGAGGCAATCCGTACCTGGTGGCCTGTCCGGGTGTTTACGAACAGCTGGCCGGCATGATCGGTCCGTCGCTGGACGATTGACCGGCGCAGCGGTTCGCCAAGGCGTCAGCCACGAAGCTCCGGCGGTACGTTGCCACCGTGCTCGGCCAGCTTGTGCATCACGGCGCGATGCAGCCAGATATTCATCTGCGCAGAGTCTGCCATCTGCTCGGCTGGGCATCCCAGTTCGGTAGCCAGCTCCTTGCGTGCCGGCAGGCTGCTGTCCAGGCCAAGCAGCTTGAGCAGATCGACGATGGAGGTGCGCCAGTTCAGCTGTTCAGAATGACCTGCGGCCATCCCGTCGAGCTTCGCCGGCACATCCACTGCAGTGACAGGCGCCGCTGAAGAAGCGGCGGATGGGGTCGCAGTGGATGGCGCGCTGGTGGCGTTGTTGACTGTATTTGGTCGTTCGGAGTCGACGATCGAATCGGTGGGGTGCTGATCAATGCCCGAATTCGGAGCGGAAGACTTGTGCGCCTCGTTGCTCACGCCCAGGCCCAGTTTGTCCTTTATCTTGCTGAACAGGCTCATCGAAGGTTCCTCGCATGATTCAGTGTGCTCAAACGGGGAGAGCAAAGCGTTGCGGCCCCGTTCGAGGGTGCCCGTGTCAGAAAATCAGCATGAACAGGCCGATGACCACCAACAGGCCGATCAGAAAAATGATGCCGATAGTGCTGCCCAGAAACTTCAGCATGAGGAGGACTCCTGTTGCAGTGGGTTCACTATTTCCGACTGACATCGCCTCTGTTCGTTCCAAAAGCTGCGAGTTACTCCGCCCCTTCCAGCCAGTTATGCGCTTCGGTGAGCTGATGTGTATCGAATGCCTTGACCGCCAGGCCCGGTATCAAAGCACCTTCGAGCATGCTGGCCTTGCGTACCCATTCACGTGCGCAGACCACCGCGCAGCGGTCGAAACGGCGGATAAAGCGAAACACCTCGGGAATGCGTGACAGTTCGACGGCTACCGCGCCCAGCGTCGGCAGATCGAAATCGCCAATTCGGTAGAGCATCTGCCCGTGCTCGATACCTTCGGATTTCTTCATCAGCTCGTCGAGGGCGAAGCGCATTTCGCTGCTGTCGAGCTTGCCGGAAAAGTCCACGTCGATGCGTGTGCTGCCGATACGGGTTACATGGAACATGAGGGTTTCCTCCGATGCTGCCGTGGTTCGTCCTGTTGAGGATAGCCTGTGCAATGCGTTCAGGTTGCTTGGCTGGCAGAGAGGTCGGAGGGGAGGGGAAGCATTGGGGAAAACGTTTCGTGGCTCAAGCCACTCCCACAGTAAGGCCGAGGCATGCTCAACCCGTGGGAGTGACTTCAGTCGCGAAAGACCGGTGATCAGTCCTGGCGGCTAGTGACTTCCAGCAGGTGGTAGCCGAACTGGGTCTTGACCGGGCCCTGCACGACGTTGATCGGCGCGCTGAATACCACGGTGTCGAATTCCCTGACCATCTGGCCGGGACCGAACGAGCCCAGGTCGCCGCCCTGACGGCCAGACGGGCAGGTGGAGTTGTCTTTGGCAACCTGAGCGAAATCGGCGCCGCCTTCGATGGCAGCTTTCAGTTCGTTGCACTTGGCTTCGGTAGGAACCAGGATGTGGCGGGCAGTGGCTCTGGCCATGGGGGTGATACTCCGTCTTGAGAAGACGCTGAGCCTACCGTAATCAGATGCGATCCGAAACGCGATTGGTCAGGCAGCGTGCTCCTTTACCTTCGTCGTCGAGAGGTAATGTTGCACTCGGGCGGCTTGCTCGGGCGTGAAGGCCAGGCCGAGCTTGGTGCGGCGCCAGAGGATGTCGTCCAGGCGGGTTGCCCACTCCTGCTGGCGAAGGTAATCCACTTCCTGCGCGTACAGGTCCTGGCTGAACTGCTCGCCCAGCTCGGACACGCAGCGCGCCTCACCCAGCATGTGCCACGCGCGGCTGCCGTAGAGGCAGGCCCAGCGTTGCGCCAGGTTCAGGTCGATGCCCTTTACCTTCGCGACCAGCGCTTCGGCCAGTGCTCCGGGGGTGCTCATGTTCTCAGCTCCCGGAAGCGGGGCAGCTTTCGTCCAGGCCCCTGCCATGTTCGGGAAGTAGGGTGCGAGCTGCGCCATCGCCGATTCCGCCAGCTTGCGGTAGGTGGTGAGCTTGCCACCGAATACCGACAGCAGCGGCGCCTGTTTCGCTTCAGCGGCCAGTGACAGCGTGTAGTCGCGGGTAATGACTGAGGGATTATCGGATTCGTCATCACACAGCGGTCGCACGCCGGCAAAGGTATGCAGGATGTCCTGCGGGGCCAGCTGTCTGCGAAAGTGTGAGTTGCTCACGCCCAGCAGGTAGACGATCTCCTCGTCGCTGATGCGTACCTGCGCCGGATCGCCGTGGTACTCGCGATCAGTGGTGCCGATCATCGTGTAGCGCCCCAGATACGGGATGGCGAAGACAATGCGCCGATCCTCGTTCTGCATGATATAGGCCTGCTCGCCCTCGTACAGACGCGGCACGATGATGTGGCTGCCCTGGATCAAGCGGATGCTGTACGGCGAGTGCTGTTTCAGGCTGTCGCCAATGAACTGCGCTACCCAGGGCCCGGCAGCATTGACCAGCGCCCTGGCGCGCAACGAGAAACAACGCCCGTCTTCACGCTGCAGCTCGACATGCCAGATTTCGCCGACTCGCCTGGCGCTCAGGCATTGTGTGCGGGTATGGATATGGGCGCCTTTTTCGCGGGCCGCCATGGCGTTGAGCACCACCAGCCGCGCATCGTCCACCCAGCAGTCGGAATATTCAAAACCGCGCGTGATGCCCGGTTTCAGAGGGCTCTCGTCGCCGAAGCGCAGGCCGCGCGAGGCGCTCAGTTTCTTGCGCTTGCCGAGGTTGTCGTAGAGAAACAGGCCGGCGCGGATCATCCACGCCGGTCGCAAGTGTGGCTGGTGGGGGAGTACGAAATGCATCGGCTTGACCAGGTGCGGCGCCTTGGCCAGCAAGACTTCGCGCTCGGCCAGCGCTTCGCGGACCAGGCGGAACTCGAAGTGCTCGAGATAGCGCAGCCCGCCGTGAATCAGCTTGCTGCTGGCTGATGAGGTGTGACTGGCGAGGTCGTCGCGCTCGCAGAGAAATACCCTCAGGCCACGCCCCGCTGCATCGGCGGCGATGCCCACGCCGTTGATACCGCCGCCGATGACGGCGATGTCGTAGAGTTCGGAAACGTGGCGGGCGTCGTCGGGCAAGATGCTCTCCTCAAGCACGGATATTCATTTCGGATGTGAGCATCCTAACGCAGGACGATGCTGTTCCTGTGACGCAATGGGTTCGATTGCCCCGGCACAGAACGCACGCTGCAGAGGTCGGTATGCTCAGTCTTCGGCCCAGTCACGGGTCCGCTCGACGGCTTTCTTCCAACCCTTGTAGAGCGCTTTGCGCCGTGGCTCGTCGCAGGCAGGCTCGAAGATGCGCTCAACGGTAGCCTGGCTGCGCAGCTCGTCCAGACTGCTCCAGAAGCCGGTTGCCAGTCCCGCCAGATAAGCGGCGCCGAGGGCCGTGGTTTCTTTCATCGCGGGGCGCTCGACCGGCGTGCCGAGCAGGTCGGCCTGGAACTGCATGAGGAAGTTGTTGGCCACCGCACCGCCATCTACCCGCAGTGAGCGCAAAGGCTCGCCGGCGTCTTTTTGCATGGCGTCGAGCACGTCGCGGGTCTGGTAAGCAATGGACTCCAGCGCAGCGCGGATGATGTGGTCTATCTTCACGCCGCGCGTCAGGCCGAATAACGCGCCACGGGCACGCGGGTCCCAATAGGGCGCGCCGAGCCCGGTGAAGGCCGGCACCAGGTAGACGCCGTTGCTGTCCTTGACCTTGGTGGCGAAGTATTCGGAATCCAGCGAATCGTTGATCACCTTCAGCTCGTCGCGTAGCCATTGCACGGTCGAGCCGCCATTGAAAATCGCGCCTTCCAGCGCATAGTTGACCTCGCCACGCGGGCCGCAGGCGAGGGTGGTCAGCAGGCCGTGTTTGGATTGCACCGCCCTGGTGCCGGTGTTCATCAGCAGAAAACACCCAGTGCCATAGGTGTTCTTGGCCTGCCCCGGCTCGACGCACATCTGGCCGAACAGCGCGGCCTGCTGGTCGCCAGCGATCCCGGCGATGGGGATGCCGGTGCTCTGGCCGGACCCCAGATAGGCATGGCCGTATATCTCGGACGAAGAACGCACCTCGGGCAACATCTGACGCGGGATATCCAGCGCCTCCAGCATCACCGGGTCCCAGTCCAGCTTGTGAATGTCATAGAGCAGGGTGCGCGAGGCGTTGGTGTAGTCGGTGACGTGGGCCTTGCCTTGGGTCATCTTCCAGACCAGCCAGCAATCGACGGTGCCGAACAGCAGTTCGCCCCGGTGCGCGCGTTCGCGGCTGCCTTCGACATGATCGAGAATCCACTTGATCTTGGTGCCCGAGAAATAGGGGTCGATGACCAAGCCGGTGGTTCTGCGAATATGCTCTTCCATGCCGTCGCGCTTGAGCTGATCGCAGATCGGCGTGCTCTGGCGACTCTGCCAGACGATGGCGTTGTAGATCGGTCGACCGCTGGCCTTGTCCCAGACGATGGTGGTTTCGCGCTGATTGGT